>Ga0213881_10000809_pt1 | contig 16953 bp, 16 predicted proteins | sample BarmaccoBMER_R08_FD_160104 | JGI IMG/M metagenome (GOLD analysis project Ga0213881, IMG submission 160104) | Barbacenia macrantha exposed rock microbial communities from rupestrian grasslands, the National Park of Serra do Cipo, Brazil - ER_R08 ... | reverse complement strand
AACAAATCTCAGCTGATGATTGGGCAACCACATTAGGTACGATTTCTTGGGAAATTCTTTGCGGCTTCAAGCATCGGCTACCCCGCGTGGCGGTAGGTGAATCAAATTTAGCTTGAGACTAGCACTTCAATTCAGGCATACTAGTTCTACGATACTAAGAATGCTGATATAAACCGTCAAAAAAGCTATGCCTGAAACCCTAAGACTTGAGGATGTTATTGAATTTGCCGAGAATCCAGAGCCTCGATGCCCATGTGTCTTGTTACTAGATGCTTCTGGCTCTATGAACGGCGCACCTATAGATGCCTTAAATGCCGGGTTACACACATTTAAGGAGGAGCTTAACCGGGACGATATTGCAAAAAAGCGAGTTGAAGTCGCAATTGTATCGTTTAACAGTGAGGTGGAGGTTGTCCAAGATTTTGTCACAGCCGACCAGTTTGACCCTCCAACTCTAGTAGCTGGGGGCTTAACCCATATGGGGTCTGGAATTCATAAGGCGCTGGATCTAGTCCAAGACCGCAAAGCCCAATACCGTAATAACGGGGTAGCGTATTATCGCCCCTGGGTATTTTTGATCACAGATGGAGAGCCGCAAGGAGAGTCAGATAATGTGGTAGAAGCGGCGGCGCAACGCCTGCAACAGGAAGAAGAAAGTCAGCGCGTTGCCTTTTTTGCAGTGGGGGTAGAGGATGCGAATTTAACTCGTTTAAGCCAAATCGTTGTGAGAACGCCTTTGAAGCTTAAAGGGCTGAACTTCCAGGAAATGTTTATCTGGCTCTCAGCCAGTATGCAGAGAGTTTCTCAATCGCAAACGAATGAGCAGGTACCGCTCCCGCCACCAGGATGGGGGGCAATCTAAGGGAGTTTTGCAGCTGCTGCAACACAGGTATTACTCGCTGATGGGGGGGCAATGAGAGCAACTACGTGAGGCACTGGGCGCAACTCATAGCCAACTAAATTTGCCATCAGGGATTTACCTTTGTAGGCGAGCGAACTACTGGCACCAGAGTCAACCATAACTGCATCTCTAAACCCCGCTTTAGCGAGACTCTTTCCTAGCGATATTGCGTCAACTAGGTTCAAAGTGACACCAATCATTGGTTGTCCCTGCTGGTTAATTCCCCAGAAAGCGCGATTACGAGCTACGGCAAAATCCACCAAATTGCCGAAATTCTTGGCAGGTTGTGGTTGACTATCTTTGACAAGCCAAGCAGCGGCGATAAAGGCATCAGTGACATTTGGCATTTCAGCTTGAATGCCTGCAAGGGTGTTGTGCTTAGTCTGGTCGAAAGGAATAAATTTCACAGCTCGTGGGCTGATGAGTACCAGTGGTCGTCCGACAGATCTTGTGTTTTCATACTTCAGACCAGGGATGAATTTGTGTTCGTTTTGACTCAGCACTGGTCCAATCATTTCATTAGAATTCAAGTAACGCATTGAGAAAAAGCCGCCATCAACAGCAGCAGTTGCATTCGTGCCAGCTATAATCTGGGGGACTTGATAGCGGCTATTGGCATGAATTGTGATTGGTCTACCGCCGGAAACCATCATGAGTCGGTTTCTATCAATAGTGACTCTAGTTATTTTGATCGGGCTATTAAAGTCAAACCCTCCACTCCAATTTGCCAGTTTTGGTCCTCCCCAGGCTTGAGCGATCGCGTTTTGTAAACCAGATTGCCCAATGCGATCGATTGCTAGTAAATTTTTTGACTGTCCAGCAAAGCGGTCTTCAAAGTCATTCATTGTCAGTGCCGCTACATAGCCTGCCTCTTGCACAAACTTTTCCACTCGCGCATCGTACTTTCCTTCTGGATAGGTAAAGTAACGGATGGGAATACCTAGCTTAGATTCAATGATGCGTTTAGACTGGACTATCTCTCTTCTGAGGCGGGCGTCTGACAAAGCAGTTACATCATGGGGGTGAGTGACACTGTGAGCTGAAATTGTGACTAAGGGGTTAGCTGCCATCTCTCGCAGTTGGTCCCAAGTTACATGTTCTCTACCAGTATCGATTCCTATATTTTTGGTATAAATTGAAAAAACAGCCGGATAGCCATACTGTTTTAGCAAAGGATAGACGTATCTATAAGCGCTTTCATAGCCATCATCAAAAGTTAGCAGAATTGGCTTGTCTGGCAGTGGCAGTCCCGTTCTTAAATGGGCAACCAGCTCGGCAAGACTAATTGGTGTCAGACCATTGTCATGAATCAGCCGTAGCTGTTGTTCAAACTCTTCTGGAGTGATGTCAAAAAACACTTCCTTCTCTGGCAGAATATCGTGGTACATGATCACAGGTACCCTCGCTAGTCGTGCCCGTTGATTGATCTCTGGCCAAGGGCTAGGATTCAGGTATGCCATTAGCTGAGGACCAAATTTCTGGATCAACCTATGCATACCAACTTCAGGTTTTTCAACCCAGTTCGCTGCCTGTACCCAACTACCAACAACATTGGCAAGTTGAAGGGAAGAGGTACCGCTATCACAAGTTTGCGTTAAAGGTTGATCTGTAGCAGATGTCGAGTCAGAACTGAGAACTGGCGAAGAATCAGGCTGTTGAAATGATTGAGCCAAAGTCGGCTCCGCCACTAAGGGTGATGAGAAGACTAAGGGCAGGATTAAAGCAAGCAAGTCAGCCACAATGGCAAGACTTAACTTTCCGGTGGAGTTAGCTCCAGTGGTTGTCCTGAGCCAGCTCAGATTTTTATTAGGAAATTCGGACCTGGCATCAGAAGGACGCTTTCGACGGAATAGCATCAGACTCCTCACGTTTGGGACAACAGATAGAGTACCTCATTGACGTGAATTCATCACCAATAGCAACACATTTGGTGATGGATTTTAAGAGCGTGGGCTACGCTTCTAACATAGACCCCACTTTCCACCCTTTAACTGTCACACTAAATCATTAGGAATAAAACTCGATCAGAGCAAAGGTTTGAAAATACCTAGTTCATTTGAGCCATCTGCTTCTTCTGCAACTGTTTAACCTGTAACGCCATGATTTCATACCTAGTCACGTAATTGAAATTCAATTTTCTGGGTACAATATATAAGTAAAACAGAACTCTCTATTCTTGAACCATTTAGGAAATATAATATTTTCCCCTTCTGCTTCCACAGCTATTTTCAAATGAAATTGCAACAAGATACTGTTTGTTACGCTTCCCATCAGGAAAAAGCTACTATGTTGCACTTATAATGAACACAGCTAATAAAATAACACCGCACACGAAAAGAAATCCTTGAATAATGCCTAAAGAACCAACTCTCTTTATCCTGAGAACACTATCAACCTGATTTTTTCTGACTCCAACAGATATTAATGAAATTGTAATAACTCCACAAAGAAAACTGAGAGTAAGAGATGCAATTGAGGCTTTAAAAATATTAATGAGTATAATGTTTGATGCAATATTAGACGGTAATCCACCTCTAGAAAAATTTACAGCAAAACCTACAATTACTGATGCCAAGGTTATCTGCTGCTTCACCAGCTCAATTGTCAAGTCAAGGCTTTTCTTCTTTGCCTCTTGAGCATCTGAAAACAACATAGATACCTCAGTAAAGTAACTCTTTACTCACAGACAAACTCTAATTCTGCTACACGACAGATAATTTCTCTGATCTTCTTTAGGATAGAATTTCGCGCTCCTTTTGATTTCAATGGTTCGTCTCTTCGGAAAGCTTTAGCATAATTCAATATTTCACCTTTGTTATCATATACAGCTTCTAGAGCAAGGCTTACTTTTTCCTGAAATTCTTCTATGCTAACAGCTTTACAATATATTTTAGCAACAATATCAAAGGCTTGTTCCTTAATAGATTTGCTTGCACCACCTTCAATGTCAAACCCCTCAAGCTGAAATATTGAACGAATAGATCTTCTCAAATCTTTTACACCCTTTGGAAAGAGGTTTACTGGGAATGTATTCCGCTTTGTCAATGCTTCTTTAATTTTTTTCCTCTTCTCCTTACTACTTTTCTCTTTCAATGCTGACTCCATCCACGTAGATAAAACCTTTATCAAGGTACAACAATGTTCTAGGCTTGTCAATATTAATACTAAAGTATGTATGTCTACTTATAACCAATTTCATTATTAGCAAACCTGTCAAAACCAAGATTTTGACCTAGCGCCTAAGTACTATTTTTAGTAGTCTAAGTAAGACAACCGCCATTTGGCATGGTCAATGGGTTATGTTTGCTGGTGTACAACCTGGGACAACGTCAACTCCACTCCCGCACTACAGCAGGCAAATCAAACCTTGCCGAACCAACGCGGCAAAGTATCTGCACGCCAAACCTTACGTTGGATGTTTCAATGTTTCATGGCTGTCCATTATATAGTTCTCAATGACATCAAATAGCAATTGACTAATGCTGCTTTTATAGCAGTAATCCGCTGAGAGTGACTAGTACGCTTTCACTGCCCAAACTCAGCCCTTGCCTGCTCGACCAACTCAACTGTGACAATTTCCTGCCCAGATGCACGTACCAGGTGTTCAATCCGTTGACGAGCTTGTGCCCGCACGAAGAAGGGAATATTTTTGAGCTTTACCTCGGCTTCAGGCGTCCACACCAAAGAGCCTGTCAAGTCAGAATCATGCATGGTTGATAAACCAATAGCTTGAGTCATCAATTCTCATTATCGAAAAAAGGCTCCTGAGGAAACCAGGAGCCCTTTAATTATCTCAACACGAGAACAAAAAAGTAGCTACCGCATTAGTCGAGGTCACGCATAGATAGCACTGCCTCAGTTTCACGGTTAATCCCTTTCTCGAAACCAGCAACTGCGGCTCTAGCACGACCTGCATGCCACAAGTGTCCTACTAGGAAGAAGAAGAAGAGCACAAAGTGAGAGGTAGCTAACCAAGAACGCGGAGACACAAAGTTGAAAGAGTTAATCTCCGTAGCCACACCACCAACAGAGTTCAAAGAACCTAGAGGTGCATGAGTCATATACTCAGCTGCACGGCGTGCTTGCCAGGGCTGAATATCGTTCTTGATTTTATCCAAGTCTAGACCGTTAGGACCGCGTAGGGGCTCTAACCAAGGAGCGCGGACATCCCAGAAGCGCATTGTTTCACCACCGAAGATGATTTCACCAGTGGGAGAGCGCATCAGGTACTTACCCAAACCAGTCGGACCTTGAGCAGAACCCACGTTTGCACCCAAACGTTGGTCGCGAATCAAGAAGGTGAGTGCTTGAGCTTGAGACGCTTCCGGACCCGTAGGACCATAAAATTCGCTGGGGTAAACGGTGTTATTGAACCAGACGTAGCAGGTGGCAATAAAGGCCATTAGGGAGACTGCACCCAAGCTGTAGGAGAGGTATGCTTCTCCTGACCAGATGAAGGCGCGACGAGCCCAGGCAAAAGGCTTGGTGAGAATGTGAAAAATACCGCCAAAGATTAGGATCAGACCAACCCAAATGTGACCGCCGACGACATCTTCCAAGTTATTGACGCTGACGATTGAACCTTCACCACCAAAGGGAGATCTGATTACGTAACCGAAGATGACAGCCGGATTCAGAGTTGGGTTAGTAATGACCCGGACATCACCACCACCAGGTGCCCAAGTGTCATATAAACCACCAAAGAACATGGCTTTGAGTACTAACAAGAAGGCGCCGATTCCCAGGATAATTAGGTGAAATCCAAGAATGCTGGTCATCTTGTTCTTGTCTTTCCAGTCGTAACCGAAGAAGGAAGAGTATTCTTCTAGGGTTTCAGGACCACGGACAGCATGATAGATACCGCCTAGACCCAGCACGGCTGAGGAAATCAGGTGCAGCACACCGACGACAAAGTAGGGAAAAGTATCAACAACTTCACCGCCAGGACCAACACCCCAACCTTGGGCTGCCAAATGAGGTAGCAGAATCAAGCCCTGTTCGTACATGGGCTTTTCTGGAATAAAGTGAGCGACCTCAAATAAAGTCATCGCTCCAGCCCAGAAGACAATCAAACCAGCATGGGCAACATGGGCGCCCAACAGCTTACCCGATAAGTTGATCAGACGGGCATTACCAGCCCACCAGGAAAAACCAGACGACTCTAGGTCGCGACCGCCTCCCAGGGTCAAAGAACTGTTAAAAGATGAATTATAAGGCGTTTCCACGGGGCAGTACCTCCTCAGGGAATAGGAATTGCTCATGGGGTTGGTCTTGGGGAGCCATCCAGGCCCGCATCCCCTCATTCAGCAAAATGTTCTTGGTGTAGAAAGTCTCAAACTCAGGGTCTTCCGCCGCCCGCAACTCTTGCGAGACGAAATCATACGCCCTCAAGTTCAGTGCTAATCCGGTAATCCCAATCGCACTCATCCATAAGCCGGTCACGGGCACAAACAGCATGAAAAAGTGCAACCAACGCTTGTTGGAAAAGGCAATCCCGAAAATCTGCGACCAGAAACGGTTCGCTGTCACCATCGAGTAGGTTTCTTCTGCTTGGGTGGGGTTGAAGGCACGGAAGGTGCTAGCTTTATCCCCATCTTCAAACAGCGTGTTTTCCACTGTCGCTCCATGAATGGCACACAACAGCGCTCCTCCTAATACTCCTGCCACTCCCATCATGTGGAACGGGTTGAGGGTGTAGTTGTGGAAACCTTGGATGAATAGGATGAAACGGAAAATTGCCGCTACCCCAAAGCTGGGAGCAAAAAACCAGCTGGATTGTCCCAAGGGATAGAGCAAGAACACTGACACAAATACTGCGATTGGGGCAGAAAAGGCGATCGCGTTGTAGGGTCGAATTCCCACCAGGCGCGAGATCTCAAATTGCCGCAGCATGAACCCGATCAGTGCAAAGGCTCCATGCAGCGCTACAAATGTCCACAATCCCCCTAGCTGACACCAGCGCGTGAAGTCCCACTGCGCTTCTGGTCCCCACAAAAACAGCAATGAGTGTCCCATGCTGTCCGGTGGCGTGCTCACTGCTACTGTCAGGAAGTTACACCCTTCTAAGTATGATGATGCCAGTCCGTGTGTGTACCATGATGTCACGAATGTTGTGCCCGTCAGCCATCCTCCTAGCGCCAGGTAGGCGCAGGGGAATAGCAAGATTCCTGACCAACCGATGAACACGAATCGGTCTCGCTTGAGCCAGTCGTCTAGGGCGTCAAACCACCCTCTTGTACTGGGTGCGCGTCCTACTGCTATTGTCATTGAACTAAAGTCCTCGTGGTTTACTAAAATTGCAAAGCTTCTGAGGAATTAAGGCTTCGACGATCTCAGCTGCCTGAGGCAGCTGAGAAGATTTATGAGAAACTAACCGCATACGCTGCTAATTCTAACTCATAAGATATGCCAAACACCTTCTGACACTGGCTGGAAAGTCCAGTGTGATCAGTTAATTTTTCTTAACTTATCACATTGACCAAGCTTTTTGACCAACTCCTAATTAGGATTTGGTTCTTGGCACTGGTCTATTCTTAGTATAAAAATATCAGAAATTTTACAATTTGACACAAGTTCGCTCAGCCACTAAGCAAGAATAGGAACCTCTGTTCTCGTCAAGTGGCTGAAGTGATCACTCCTTCTCTAGAAGGAGGAAAACTCTTAAAATAAGTCTCCAAGCGCTAGGATAGTCTCAAGCTAAGTCTTCAAGCATTAGGCTAGTCCCATGACAGGACCAACAACCTCCACGACAAGCAATTCCTCTACTCCGGATAGATCTACAACACATATTCTCCATCAGAAGGTGATTGGTTCTCGCCGATTCAGCAACTATTGGTGGGCACTGATTGTCCTATTAGGATCTACAGGTTTCCTACTGGCTGGACTTTCTAGCTACTTCAAGATCAATCTTCTTCCATTTACCGACCCGACTGAACTCGTCTTTATCCCTCAAGGCGCAGTCATGGGATTTTACGGCATCGCTGGCTTACTACTAGCTTCATACCTGTGGCTTGTGACTCTTCTAGATGTGGGAGGTGGTTACAACGAGTTCAATCGAGAAACCGACTCAATCAAGATTTTCCGTTGGGGATTTCCCGGGAAGAACCGTCACATTGAGATCAATTCCCAGATACAGGATGTACAGGCAGTGCGAGTAGAAATTAAAGAGGGCTTAAATCCGCGACGGGCTCTATACCTAAGAGTTAAGGGTCGTAGAGACATTCCCCTAACGCGTGTAGGACAGCCCTTGTCGTTGACAGAACTAGAAAACCAAGGAGCTGGACTCGCTAGATTTTTGGGTGTTCCACTTGAAGGTCTATGATGAGATACGGTGACTCTTACAGGGTGATTTGGCAATGTGGCTAAAATTCCAGCACTGGTTGGTGTCAATCTTGACGATTGGTGTACTACTACTGGCGGGATGCTCAGCCCCACAGGCGGCAACTCTAAATTCGACAGAAGCTTCGGCAACTCAAGTAAGTAGGTCAAACATGAATTTGCCAGTATTAGAAGGCAATGCCACTGTAGTCATGACAGTCAAAGGCTCTCCCATCACTATTGAGGTAGATGGCAAGGACGCCCCTATTACTGCTGGTAATTTCGTAGATCTCGTGCATCGGGGCGTCTATAACGGGCTCATGTTTCATCGAGTCGTGCGATCACCCCAGCCCTTTGTTGTTCAAGGGGGAGACCCACAGAGTAAAGATCCTAACGTTCCCGAAAGTCAGCTAGGGACTGGTGGCTTTGTTGACCCTAAGACAGGTGAAGAACGTTTTATCCCTTTGGAAATCAAGCCAAAAGGTGCGGACAAGCCAATTTACAGCAAGACGCTGGCAAGTGATAGCAAGGCATCTTCTGTGCCAGTGTTACGTCACACTCGCGGTGCTGTGGCGATGGCGCGATCACAGCCACCTGACTCAGCTTCATCCCAGTTTTACATTGCTTTGGCAGACTTACCTTTCCTAGATGGAAGTTATGCCGTCTTTGGACATGTGACACAAGGGATGGATGTGGTAGATAAAATTCAACAGGGCGCTCGGATTGAGTCAGCTAAGGTCACTCAGGGGCTGGAGAATCTGAAAAACGGCGGTGAATAGCTGTTGGAATGGATGTTGTGATTACTGGCATTGGTTTGGTGTCTACCTTGGGCGCAAGTGTAGAAGCTAGTTGGCAACAGTTAATCTTAGGGGAATCTAGCATTAAACTGCACCAACCCTTTGTAGGATTCAAACCATTGCCCTTAGCATTGATAGGTCAGCAACCAGCTCAGTTGCTAGAGTTAACTCAGGTCGTTGTTACTGCTGCATTGGCAGATGCGGGACTAGTGACACCAATGCCCGATTGTGGAGTCGTACTAGGTTCAAGTCGGAGTCAGCAGGTAATATGGGAACAGCTAGGGCAGCAATTACTTGCGTCTAAAGAATTCAGCGCTGACTGGTTAAAAACACTACCGCATATGGGCGCGATCGCAGTTGCTCATCAAATTGGTACTACAACTGCCCCAGTGTTGGCACCAGTGGCGTCCTGTGCAACTGGGATTTGGGCAATTGCTCAAGCCTTTGAACTGATCCAAACAGGGCGGTGCCAACGAGCAATCGCTGGAGCAGTGGAAGCACCAGTGACACCGCTAACATTGGCAGGCTTTAACCAAATGAAAGTCTTGGCTCAGACAGGAGCTTATCCATTTGACCGTCGCCGTGAAGGATTGGTATTAGGGGAAGGAGCAGCAGTGTTTGTGCTGGAATCGGCTGAGGTGGCAAAGCATCGTTCCGCAACAATCTACGGTCAAGTGTTGGGGTTTGGGTTAGCAGCTGATGGCTACCATATCAGTAGACCTGAACCTGGGGGTAAAAGTGCGCTTGTTGCCACTAAACAATGTCTCGATCGTAGCAATCTATCCCCATCTGACATCAACTACATCCATGCCCACGGTACGGCTACTCAAATTAATGACCGGAATGAGGCGCAGCTGATTCAGCAGATATTTCCTCACGGTGTCCCAGTGAGTTCGACTAAGGGCGCTACTGGTCATACACTCGGAGCCTCTGGAGTTTTAGGGGTTGCCTTTTGCCTGATGGCGTTGAAACATCAGTTATTGCCGCCATGTGTAGGGTTGAAAGAACCAGAATTTGAGTTAGATCTAGTGACAACGGCACGTAAGAGTGAAATTCGGCAGGTGTTGTGTTTCAGTTTTGGCTTTGGGGGGCAAAATACGGTGTTAGCTATAGGAAAATATTTTGATGATTAATGCTGCAGTCCTGGCCTATCAAGAAATTTCGAAAAATCCATCAGATTCGACGGACGGTAAAAACTTGCGGGGTTCTAGCAGTAATTTTTCCAAAAACAAAACGAGGCACCATTGCTCTAAGTCATCTAGGAAAGCAACAGAAGGAACAATAACAGCTTGGGTTGATGTCGTGTTTCGGATAAAGTTCGCAGTTGAGCGAGCAATATTTTTATCTTTAAAACAGTCCGGTGCATTTTCCAAAGAAAGCTCCGCCCAAACTTTTGGATTTCTTAGATCGAGAACATACTCCAGCTCCACTCTAAAACGAAACACCTGACGACGGTAAGTTTGGGCAGCTAATCCCGGTGTACGGTCAACCCTAAAGTGTCGGGCATATTCAGCCAAGGCGACATTTTTTTCCTTTGCTAGATATAGCGTTGGTTCCCCAGCAATATTCCAACGATTTTCATTGCTCCTACTGCAATATTTGAAATCATATATATCGTAGGACTTGCCAGGGGTATCAGGTATGTGTCGGACAGCGTAACCCACCCAGGGGGATATGTGAACCTGGAGGGGCATAACTTAAAAACCTGTTCCCTCAAAATCAGCAGCTAGAGCATTAATGACAGTTTCGTAGTCACCTAACTGAAGCAGATCAAAAGCACACCGTCCGCCAAAGACTGGAAGAGGTGTTTTTAAGAACTCTTGAAACCCTTTTGGGGTATAAACCATTAATCCTAGCTCTTTGATCTCTCTGAGTTTGGCTAATCGCAACAGAGCATCTTGGTCGCTGGGTCGTCGTTCCCCTTTTTCCCAGCGGGTTACTGTTTTGGTGCTAACCTTCAGCAGAGTGCTCATGCGCTCCTGAGAAATAGCTAATCCCTGACGAATATCGAGTGGATTTAGAAGCTGATTGCGGTCGATAACTGCTGGCATATCTTGACTGCCCCTAAGAGCTATAGTAAATCTACTATAGCTCTGGTCTAGACAAAAGTCTAGACCAATTAGGATTGTTGTATATAGCTTCATCGTGCATATGTGCGTATTGCGCTGTAGATCAAGGTTAGGATCGTACTAGCATTTGGCAAATCGACTTAAATGACCCTGACCGAAGAATTTCTCAAAGAGCTACCTGGTGATGTCTTAGGGGGATTGCGCCGCGCTGATTGCCTCTTGAATTCTTTGAGGGAAGAAACGATAGCCATCCCACAAGTTGTAAAACAGAGCCAGTCCCCGTTAGGAGTTGTGGACTGGGATGTTGTGGTTGCGGGCGGTACATTGGGAATTTTAATTGGTTGTGCCCTAGCTCAGTTGGGGTGGCGCGTCGCGTTACTTGAACGGGGAGTTCTGCGCGGTAGAGAGCAAGAATGGAACATTTCTCGCCAAGAATTGGAAGTTTTTGTAGAACTGAATTTGCTGAGCGCGACTGAATTAGAGCAAGCGATCGCCACTCAGTACAACCCTGCCCGTGTTAGCTTTCTGGATGGTCCTGAAGTTTGGGTCCAAGACGTCCTTAACATTGGTGTTGATCCAGTTTTTCTTCTAGAAACCCTAAAGCGACGATTTCTTGAAGTTGGCGGTTGTCTATTTGAACACACACCCTTTGAGGGAGCGGTTGTGCATCCAGATGGCGTGATGGTGGCAGCGGGAGACGGATTCAGAACACGCCTGCTGCTTGATGTTATGGGGCATTTTTCTCCCATAGCTTGCCAAGCACGCCAGGGGCAAAAACCTGATGGGATTTGCTTGGTAGTGGGAAGTTGCGCCCAGGGATTTCCACATAATGAGGCAGGCGATCTGTTGGTGTCATTTACACCTTTGCAAAATCAATGCCAGTACTTCTGGGAAGCCTTTCCTGCCCGTGACGGCAGAACAACTTATTTGTTCACTTACATAGATGCTCATCCAGATCGCCTTGGTTTAGAAGCTTTATTTGAGGAATACTTGCGCCTGCTACCGGAATATCAGGATGTAGAACTATCTCGGTTGCAATTACAAAGGGCACTCTTTGGGTTCTTTCCCTCGTATCGGCATCCCATGCGATCGCCTTGGAGTCGCATTCTTCCTATTGGGGATAGCAGCGGCAATCAATCTCCTTTAAGCTTTGGCGGCTTTGGCGCGATGGTACGTCATCTCAGGCGTTTGGCTTTTGGAATTCACGAGGCGCTACAAGCCGATCAATTGTCTTCCCAGGCTCTAGCGATGCTACAGCCCTATCAGCCGAACTTGAGTGTAACTTGGCTGTTTCAGCGGGCAATGAGTGTGGGGGTTGAGCAAGAGGTTGCGCCACAGCAAATCAACCGGCTGCTCTCAGCTGTGTTTTTGGAAATGAACCAGATAGGGGACTCAGTCCTCAAGCCTTTTTTACAAGATGTGGTACAGTTTCCCGCCCTGACACGCACATTGCTGCAAACGGCATTGGCACATCCAAGATTAGTTGCTCAGATAATTCCACAAGTTGGAGTCAGTAATTTATTGGATTGGATGGTGCATTACGTAAATCTAGGTGTTTACGCTGCCTTATTTTGGCTAATTCAGCCTCTATTACCTTGGGTGAAGGGCTTGCCCCCGGTACTACAATATTACTGCCAGCGCTGGATTGAGGCTTGGAAATATGGATCTGGTGGAGATTACTTGGTCCGAGTCCTGGATGAACCCTGAGTGGAACTAGCAACCTTGACGAAATCTCCACGTATCCAGCCTTCAGCACCGTTATCAAATTTTACTTGATACCAAGTGTGACCATCACCGGCTCGGGCTTCGTTAAGTATTTTAACTCTGTCTCCCACCACACCGATGTACTGGACGCTGGATTGAGTAGTAGGCTTGTTATGCACATTAATCCTGCTGTTAGGATGTTTTGCCTCTAGGGTTGCTTCTCGAAGAGCAGATGATGAGCCTGAAGAAGAGTGAAGAGTACAGCTAGTGCCAAAAGCACCATTATTTGTCGTTCTATCAGTTGGGGATATCCAAGTTTTTCCCCTGTTGTTAGTGCAGACATATCTTCGCTGCGCAAATGCAGGTTTTGTTAATCCAGCTATGGTTGCGCTGGTGCCGAGTAACATGGCAGAGCTTAATGTGACAATAACTCGCAATTGGCTCATAGTATCCTCCCATAGATAAGTATATGATATGAGTAACAGCCAGGAAGACTCCATTTCAAAGAATCAACTCGGCAAATTGGCAATTTGCTGAGTGAACCAGGCAGCCGCACTTGTATTCGTTCCCTCACTAAGTTGTCGTATCGTCTCTTCTAACAAAGTGATGGGCAACCCTGCCAAAGCACGGGACGCGCTACAAGCCTGATAGTCTCCATTCTCCTGTAAGAGGAAGGCAAATACCCGTTGCCCTCGTACATCCACTACCCAGTATTCGGGAATGCCTAACGATGCATACAAATGCTTTTGTTCGTCTAAATCACTTGCCAAGGTGGTGTCAGAAACTTCACCCACCAGATCTGGCACGCGGGATTTTGTCAGGTCGATCCGGCGCGGTTCTCCTGCTTGCCACTGGGGATAATTGGTACCGACATACAGCACCAGATCAGGAGCACACGCCTGGGTTTCTGGCTTTTCCAGCAGGCACCGCCCCAAAGACGTGAAAAGTTGGTCTGGATGATTCAGCGCCCAGAAACCAAATATCATCGTAAATAAATCGCACACACCCGAATGATTAATGCCTTCTCCGCCCATAGCCACCCACAGCCATCCCCGATCAAACGCCAACTTCATCCGCTCTTGAGCTGGCTCAAGGAAGTCGAGGCGGTTGGGGTCGATGCGATCGATCCCGCCATTCTCAAGGACGTTGCCTGCGGGTCTCCCGCAGGCTTTATCGTCCGCCCGGAGGCGACCTCCGGGAGCAATGGAAAACGCTTCGCCTTTATCCGCCGTGCCGGAGCTACTAGGAGCGAACCGTTGAGTGGGAGCATCGCGTAGGGCGGCATAATCCTGCCAGGTAGCCCGATGCCATTGATATAGGGGGGGCATACCAGCAGATACTTGGGAGGGAGACGTTGCAGTCATGATTCCAGTTAAATGCTTGAGTCTCATTATATCGACAGCCACCTGGGTCGCAGTTCTCCAACGGGTGATGTTGCCATGAGCTTAACTTCATTCAATGCTGACAGCTTCAAGTGACCGTCCCGTTGTTTCAACTCGCAACAGATAAGTCACAACCGCCGCTAGTAAACAGCCTAGAGATAACAGCAACAGTAGAGTGGGTGTGCCTAACGATTTTTGCAGAGCTGGCAAGGCAAACGTACCAAATACAGCTCCAGCTTTGGCAAAGGCAGCAGCAAATCCAGCACCGCTAGCTCTGACTGAGGTGGGAAAAACCTCTCCCGACAAGAGAAATGTTGTGGAGTTGGGACCAGCATTCATCATAAGGTTGAAGATGAGGAAGCCGATGAAGACGATCACTAGATTAGGCGTGCTGCCAAATGTCAAAACACTAGATGCTGCCAGAATTAACAGCCCGAGCGCCATTCCTATGAAGCCCACAATCTGTAGCTGAAGACGTCCAATGCGATCAATAAACAGCACCGCAATTAAGAAGCCCACAATCAAAAACACATCTACAAAAGCAGCTCCTTTGGCAGACGCCATTTCTCTTGCCATAAAATCAGCTTCACTGTCGAAGACAAGTGTACCAATAATCGTAGGGGTAAAAATGCCGATCCCATAGGTAGCAATGTCTTGCAAAAACCAGGGGACTGAGGCAAAAAATATATTGCGACGGTACTGCGTTGAAAATAACGCACCATAGGTTAGGCTTGGTTCCCGCTCATGTGGATCGGTTTGGAGCGTAATGTCTATTGGCTCCTCCAGTAGAGTAGAAGCGGCTTTTGACGCCTCCTCATATTCCCCTCTAGCAATGTAGTAGCGGGGGCTTTCTAGTAGAAAACTGAAGCGAAAAATACTGACGACCATCGCCAGCGCTAGCCCCACACCAAGCATCCAGCGCCATGCATACTGGATTGCAGGTTGCACAGACTCTGGGTAGATAGTTTGAAATAGGTGAATCACGATTAACCCGGTTAAGGCTCCTGTGAGTGCGCCGATAGCCTGAAAGGTAAACGCCCCAACTACCATGCGTCCCCGCAGTCGAGAGGGGACATTCTCGGTGATGTAAGAAACGCTAATAGGATAGTCTGCGCCGATGCCCACACCAACTAGGAAGCGAAAAGCAATCAGTGAGGCAACATTCCATGCTAATACGGTTCCAGCCGTGGCGATGACAAAGATAGCAATATCTACAATGAGCATGCTCTGTCGTCCAATTTGATCCGTAATCGGTCCGAACACGAGTGACCCTAACAGTGACCCTGCAACAGCTGCTACGGCAACAGCTCCAACTTCAGTAGAACTTAGGTCAAAATCACGTTTTAGAAACGGAATTGCCACGCCAATGATGAAAAAGTCGAAGCCATCAAGGGCAATCAATCCGGCAGACAGTGCCCAGAGCAGCCACATGACGCGGGTAATCTTAGAGGCATCCAGTCGTTGCTCAAATGATAGTGGTTGAGCTGTTGTCGTTGACATTCTTGAGATTCCCTCTTGAAAACCTGCAAAACAATAGGGTGAAAATTTTTAACAGTCCCCACATTTTATAAATTCCTTATCTTTTGGCGTTATTTTTTATTTGAAGTTTGTAAACAAGTAAATCTAGACTATGGGCTACTACGACTTTGATGACCACTTTTGGGCACCGTATCAAGTTTGCGCTACTAAGCCAACTGAGTTAAAGGCAGCCAGCCTTCAATCTAAGCTAAAGGCTTTATTCTCAAAGTTTTTGCAGATGATGAGGCTGCAGTAGTGTTTGAGCTCTTTAACAAAAAAGTTGAACTTCAAAAAAATATGGTTTTCTTATAAGTTTCTTATATTTCATAGATACGATTTGAGTAGTCTCATATTATATTAATGAGCAATAGAGATTGTAGGATGGGTAACTCCGGTTAGCTCTTAGCAAAACAAAGTTCTCGTCTTATGATTACAGCCAAATCAGCGAAGTAAATTTCCAGTCTTGTTGGTGTTAGCACGATTGCTGTAATAGGGATATTCCCTTTTAAAGTACTGGCAACACCAGTACATGCGAATGAAACTAATAGTCAAACTGCTACTAGCATCTTCAGTACCACCAATCGCTTTGCATCGAGTGTAGAGGAGCAGGGCTATATTGCTATAGTCTTGCGGTTTTAGAACTGGATATGTAGACATTTGAGGAGTGACGACAGTGAATATAACTTCTGATAAGCAGCTTTCTATATGTTTGAGTTTAGCTACCATCCTCGTGACCGGAAGGTGCGTAGCTGCTCCAATTCCAGGTACAACAGTTACCTCAGCAGACAATCTGAAGCCCCATTTGGCACAGTCTGTTCCGGTATATCCAAATTCTGCTCCCTCTGTTCCTAACTCTCCCGCTCCAGCGATTCCAGCAACTCCGACGCCCAATACTGCTCCAGCAACTCCTAGTACCCCAACTACTGCTCCCAACTTTTCTGATGTAGGAGCAGATTATTGGGCTTATCCCTTTATTCAAACCCTAGCTGCTAGCAACGTTATTGTCGGCTTTCCTGATGGCACCTTTAGACCAGACAAGCCCGTGAGTCGAGCTGAGTTTGCCGCCATGCTGCAAAAAGCTTTTAATCCTCAGCCAGTCCGTCAGCTAAGCCCAAGCGGTTTTTCAGACGTTCCAGCTAACTACTGGGGGGAAGCTGCCATCAGGTCGGCTTACGAAGGTGGCTATCTTGCAGGTTTTCCCAATAATTTGTTTCTGCCCAATCAGAAAATTATTAAAGTTCAAGCCATTGCTGGGTTAGCGAGTG
>Ga0213881_10000808_pt1 | contig 16978 bp, 16 predicted proteins | sample BarmaccoBMER_R08_FD_160104 | JGI IMG/M metagenome (GOLD analysis project Ga0213881, IMG submission 160104) | Barbacenia macrantha exposed rock microbial communities from rupestrian grasslands, the National Park of Serra do Cipo, Brazil - ER_R08 ... | reverse complement strand
CGTCGAGTTGGAATGCGACCTCCGGGATGAGCACTACGTCGGCGTCGGTGCGGGCCAGCGCGGCATAGCAGGCGATGAACCCGCAGTGGCGGCCCATCAGCTTCACCAGGCCGACGCCGTGGGCGGTTGACTTGGCCTCCACGGTGACCGCGTGGATCGACTCAGATGCCCGCGAGAAGGCGGTCTGGAAACCAAAACTCTGGTCGAGGTAGGGGATGTCGTTGTCGATCGTCTTGGGGACGCCGACTACGGCGATCCGCGCGCCGCGCTGGTCGATCACCTGCGCGACGCGCATCGCGCCGCGCATCGTGCCGTCACCGCCGATCACAAAAAGGATGTTGATTCCGAGGCGCTCGAGACAGTCGACGATTTCGTCGGGATCTTGGGGCCCGCGTGAGGTGCCCAGTACGGTGCCGCCATCGACGTTGATGTCCTGGACGCTGTCGGCGGTCAGCTCGATCACGTCGTGCTGGTAGGAGGCAATGAAGCCCTGGTAGCCGTTACGGAAGCCGACGATTCGGCGGACCCCGTAGTGATTGGTCAGGTTGCGGACCAGGCCGCGGATAACGTCGTTGAGACCGGGGCAGAGCCCGCCGCAGGTGACGATCCCGGCGCGGGTCTTGGCCGGATCGAAGAAGATCTGCCGCCGGGGACCAGCCGGCTCGAAGCTGGGTAGGTCGCTGAGCCGGCGGTTGCGCCCGTACACCATGCTGAGCGTGTCGTCGAGGAGCACTCGGTCGCCCTCGTCGACGTAGTGTTGGGTCGTCTGCCGGCTGTCCAGCTGTGTGGCGAGGGGTGAGGTGATCCGCGCCGATCCGAGGGTTTTGATCGACAGATCTGGGCTCGCCGCGGTCGCGCTGATCTGCCGCGTGGCGATCTCGTGCACACCACTGGTCACCGATCGCTCCTCACCGCTCGGCCGGGTTACGACGGTCACCCCGCACCGGTGAGAACGTGACCTTGTGCTGCCGATTTAGCATGCCCGGAGCACGCCGGGGATCACAACCTCCTGGCGGTGTGGCGCCCAGCTCAGCCAGCGACGCCACGCGGCCGCGTCACCCCCGCGTCTGGATGCAGACTGCTGTTACCGGGCCGGTGAAACCAGCAGTCTGCATCCAGACTGCGCCAGAACAGGGCATGACCGGGGTCGAAGGGCGCTGGTTACAGAGCCTTGAGTTCTTCGATGACGGACTCGACGGAGGATTTCGCATCGCCGAAAAGCATGGCGGTGTTGGGCGAGTAGTACAGCTCGTTTTCGATGCCGGCGAAGCCGGGACTCATCGAGCGTTTGAGCACGATGACCGATTTGCTCTGGTCGACGTTGAGGATCGGCATGCCGTGAATCGGCGAGTTCGGGTCGTTGCGCGCGGCGGGATTGGTCACATCGTTGGCACCGATCACCAGCGCGACATCGGCACGGGAGAACTCGTCGTTGATCTCGTCCATCTCCTTGAGGTGCTCGTAAGGCACGTCCGCCTCAGCGAGCAGCACGTTCATGTGCCCAGGCATCCGCCCGGCCACAGGATGGATGGCGTACTTGACCTCCACGCCCTTGTCCTCCAGGAGCCTGGCCATATCTCGCACGGCGTGCTGAGCCTGCGCCACGGCCATGCCGTATCCGGGCACCACGATGACCTCGTTGCCGTAGGCCATCTGGACCGCCGCGTCCGACGCATTGGTCTCCCGGACGACCTTGTCGCCAACGTCCCCACCCCCGGCTGTCACGCCGCCTCCGCCGAACCCCCCGGCCACGATCGCCGGGATGGACCGGTTCATCGCCTTGGCCATCAGGTTGGTCAGGATCGACCCGGAGGCACCGACGATCATGCCGGCGACGATCATGGCGGTGTTGTTCAGCGCCAGCCCAGCTGCCGCCGCGGACAATCCGGTCAGCGCGTTGAGCAGCGAGATCACCACCGGCATGTCGGCACCACCGATCGGCAGCACCACCAGTAGCCCCAGCGCCGCAGCGAACACCAACGCACCGATGATCAACAATTCGGAGCTACCGCCGAAGCCGATGGCGACTGCGCAGGCCAGCGCTGCGAGCAGCGCGAGCACGTTGACCAGCTGCTGAGCGTTACCCAGGCTGATCGGCCGCCCGGGGACCAGTCCTTGCAACTTGCCGAAGGCCACCAGGGAGCCCCAGAACGACACCGAGCCGACGATGGCACCGAACAGTGACGACACGACCACATAGGGCGGATCGCCGCTGAATCCACTCGTGGTGTTGAACTCCACCCAGGCGATCAGTGCCACCGCGCCGCCACCGACGCCGTTGAACAGCGCCACCATCTGCGGCATGGCGGTCATCTTGACCTGCTTGGCGGCCGGTATGCCGACCACGGTGCCGAGCACCACGCCCAGCGCGATCAACACCCAGTTGCCCATACCCGGGATCAGCAGTGTGGCGAGCACCGCGATGCCCATCCCGACTGCCGCAATCAGATTGCCGCGCACCGCGGTGCGCGGACCGGTCAATCCCATCAGGCCGTAGATAAACAGGGCAAAGGCGAGGATGTAGAGGGCCAGCACGTAAACCGGAAGTTCGCTCATCGCTGCGGGGCGCCCTTCACTGCCTTGGCGGGCTGCTTGCCCTTGAACATGCCCAGCATTCGGTCGGTGACCAGGAAGCCGCCGACCACGTTGATCGTGCCGAATGCGATCGCTACCACCAGCAGCAGCTTGTCGAAGGCGGATAGGTCCGGGCGCGTGCCCAGCACCACGATGCCGCCGAGCAGCACGATGCCGTGGATGGCGTTGGTGCCCGACATCAGCGGGGTGTGGAGGGTGTTGGGCACCTTGGAGATCACGGCAAAGCCGACGAAGCCGGCGAGCACCAAGATCGCCAGGTTGGCGAGCAACATCAGCGGTTGTTCCCTTCCGGCTCCCGGGTGATGCAGGAGCGCGCCAGTACTTCGTCGTCGGAATCCGGGTTGAGACGGCCCTGATCGTCCAGCATCAGTTCCAGTAATGACTGCACGTTACGGGCGTACAGCTCGCTGGCGTGCTCGGGCATCGTCGCGGGCAGGTTCAGGGGGGAGGCGATCGTCACATCGTGGCGGACGACGACCTGTCCTGGTTCGGTCAGTTCGCAGTTACCGCCGGTCTCGCCGGCCAGGTCGACGATCACGCTGCCCGGTCGCATCCCCTTCACCGCCTCGGCGGTGACCAGGATGGGCGCCCGGCGGCCGGGCACCAGCGCAGTGGTGATCACGACGTCGAAGGTGCTGGTCGCCTCGGTCAGCCGCTGCTTTTGCTCGGCGCGCTCGTCCTCGGTGAGCTCACGGGCGTAACCGCCCTCGCCGGCCGCTTCGATGCCCAGGTCGAGCCATTTAGCGCCCAGCGAGCGCACCTGGTCGGCGACTTCGGGTCGCACGTCGTAGCCGGTGGTGCGGGCACCCAGCCGCCTGGCAGTGGCCAGCGCTTGCAGGCCGGCCACCCCGACGCCCAGGACCAAGGCGGTCGCCGGCTTGATGGTGCCGGCAGCGGTGGTGAGCATCGGGAAGAACCGTGTCGACAGGTCCGCGGCCATCAGCACCGCCTTGTACCCGGCCACGTTGGCTTGTGACGACAGCGCGTCCATCGATTGGGCCCGGGAGATCCGGGGGATCGACTCCATGGCGAAGGCCGTCACCCCCGCGTCGCGAAGCTTGCCGGCGATTTCCGGATCGGAACGCGGCGCCAGGAACCCGATGAGCACCGATCCCTGCCGCAGTCGGCTGATCTCCTCATCGGTCGGTGGCGCCACCTTGACCACGACGTCGGTGTTCCACGGGTCGTCGATGGTGGCGCCGGCCTCGATGAAAAGCTCATCGGGCATCAGCGCGCCCACACCGGCGCCAGGCTCCACGACGACCTGTAATCCACGGCGGATCAGCTTCTCGACCGCCTTGGGCACCAGCGCTACCCGGCGTTCGCCTTCCTTGGATTCCCGCGGGACGCCGACTCGGATGCCTGGACTGTCTTGCGATGAGGTCACCCGCAGAGCATCGAACATGATCGGAGCGACGTCTAGTCGGGGTGAGCAAACGTTTATCACCGCACAGTCGACACATCATCGTTTTATCACCCGGTGTCAGTGCCGTGGCGAGGCTGTGCGTGCAACTGATCCGCCAGCAGGATTGGGACTATGGCCGTACAACGTGGATTTCGGGGGTTGGGTGAGTTGACGCTGATCCGGCACGGGGAGACGGAGTGGAGTGCCAGCGGCCAGCACACTGGCGTGACGGATATCCCCCTGACACCGACCGGTGAGCAGCAGGTCGGCCGGCTGCGGCCGCTGCTCCACGGCCACCCGTTCGCGCTGGTGCTGACCAGCCCGATGCTGCGGGCGCGGCGTACTGCCGAACTACTCGGATTGACCGATCCCGAGGTGGACCCGGATCTGGCCGAGTGGGACTACGGCGGCTACGAAGGACGGACCACCGATGAGATCAGTGCGGAGCTGGGCCAATCCTGGCGGATCTGGACTCATTCGGTGCCCGCCGGACCAACCCCGGGTGAGGCCATCGATCAGGTCGCGAAGCGGGCGGATCGAATTCTCGCCCGGATCCGGCCGGTACTGGCCCAAGGGCAGGCTGTGGCGCTCGTCGGACACGGGCACAACCTGCGGGTACTGGCTGCTCGATGGCTCGGTCTGGAGCCGCAAGCGGGGGCGCTGCTGGGCCTGTCGGCTGGATCGCTGTCCGGACTCGGCTATGAACATGACCGCCCGGTGATCCTCTACTGGAACCTGTCTCCGGCCCGGTTGGACGTAGCGTCGCGGTGATCCCGGTGGAGTAGTTGGAGGGCGACCGCTGCGGACCGGACCAGTCCTTGACGGACGATCGTTCGCTACACTGTGCACTGTGGAGAACGATCGTTTTCCTCCTGATCAGGGTGCATACCACGGTTATCAGTGGTTGCGCCGGGACGGCTCCGGTGAGCCGGAGGTGACCGGATGACTGCACCCGCCGCCCGCATCGTGTCGGTCAACGTGGGGACGCCGCAGCTGGTGCGCTGGCGCAACCGGGACGTGCTGACGTCAATCTTCAAAGATCCCGTGGCGGGGCGCGTTGCGGTCCAGGGCGTCAATCTCGCCGGTGATGACCAGTCTGATCGCACTGTGCACGGCGGCCCGGACAAAGCGGTGTACGCCTATGCTGAAGAGGACCTCGACTGGTGGTCTGCTGCGCTGGGCATGCCCCTGGCGCCAGGGATCTTCGGAGAGAACCTCACCGTCGCTGGAGTGGCGGTGACCGAGGCGGTGATCGGCGAGCGCTGGCGCATCAACGACGTGTTGCTCGAGGTCTGCGGGCCCCGCACACCGTGTTACAAGCTGGGCATCCGCATGGGTGAGGACGGCTTCCCGCGGTTGTTCGCTGCCGCCGGCCGGCCCGGCGCGTACTTACGCATCCAGACGGCGGGCAGCATCGCGGCTGGTGACGCCGTCAGCGTCGAGCACCGGCCCAGCCACGGTGTCACGATCCATGCGGTTGCTGACGCCTACCACCGTGACCATTCCCGGGCAGCGGAGCTCCTGGTTGCCCCCGAGCTGCCCGACCATTGGCGAGCCTGGGCACGCACGCTGCTCACCCGCCAGCGCGCTTCCCGCGCCGGCTAATTCCTGCGGTTGGCGTAACGGGCTGAACTGGCTGAGCGATTTCGGTATCAACACGTAATCAGCCGGATACAGACAGTAGCTGAGGGGCGCCGGTGGGTGGTGGCCCTGCAAGGGGGAACGTTATGACAGCAGTCAATCCAAACCAGTCGCCTGCGGGTCCAGACTTGCGCGCGGGTGACCGCGTGTCTACCAGCTGGTCAACTTTCCCGACCCGACCGCGCACCCGGCGAGCTGGTGATCTTTTCCAGCCGATCACCAGCTCGGAGCCACCTTCGCCTGCCATCGCACCTTCGCCTGCCATCACCGAGCAGCCGGTTACGCCGATCAATGAGCCGACACAAGCTGGCGAGCCGCTCTCAGCTCCGATGCCGCCGTCGGGGTTTGTCCCGCCGGCACGGCGATGGGCCAGCCGGACGGCCGGGCTGGCGGTCGGGACGTCGGGGGCGGTGCTGGCGTTCGTAGCAAGTGCCGTGCTGGTGCTTGTGGTCGCAGGGATGACCATGTTCAGGACGTCGTCGTCCACCGAGTCGTCCGTTGTCGAAGCCACTCCGGGCCGGTTACCGGCTCCCGCTACGCCGGTGGTCAGTGGCGGGCAGCCGGTGGTTGCGCCGATCGAGGCACCGGCAGGGGTTGCGCAGCCGGTATCGGCCACGGCGTACTCCCCAACTCAACCCGCAGTGACCGCCGCCCAGCAGCATGTATCGGCACCCCATCGTGACCTGCCAGCTGCCCAGGTTGCGCGGCCGGCGCCCGATCACGGACCGGTGTCGCCACCGCCGTCGTTCCCACCACCAGGGCCGCCGCCGTCAATGACCGAAGACGGCGGATACTGGACCATCACCAACGCTTCCCGTACGGAAAATACGGAATCACAACCGGCTGAGGCTTGTGACTGCGACACCACGATGCGTGGTGCCCCCGATTATGAGTACCGGCCATCCGGGGTTGACCGGTCGCGTGAGCCCGGAGCACAGCAAGAGAGATATCGCCCAGCGAGCAGGGTCGAGAAATCCAGGATCGAAGACCGGATGCGGGACCGGCAGGCCAGTGGAACCAGAGAGCACGGCAGGCCGTCGGGCGTGGCCCGGCCCCGGCCCTGATCTGGCTTACCCGCAGACATCGAGGTCAGATCATCCCTGACTGGGTGTCCAGTGAGGGTCCCTGCCGGCGAAGCCAAGCAGCTGATCAAGGTCAGAAGCGCTGGGCGGGATGGCCACGACCGGGCCATAGAGGCCCTCACGGCCGGCTTGCTGATCCGGCTCGGACATCGAGGCGGCGAAGCCCAGGCTCGCCTGCACGCTGGCTGGATCGGCCTGGAATGGCTGACCGGTGGCTCGCGCCAGGTCCCAACCGTGGAGCACAAGCTCGTCGAGGGCTGCTACGCCCATGACCTCGGCAGCCATGGTGACTCCACCAGCCTCGGTCTCTCCTTCCCAGGCCTGGGCTGCGCGCCACGCGGTAACCAGTGCGTCGAGGCGCTCGTGGAGCTGGCACCTCCAGTCGACAGGCAAAGATCCGCCCGGCTCCGGCCTGCTCGCCAAGGAGGAGTCCTTGTGCGCTGCTGCGGTGAAGGCGACCGTCAGCGCGAAGCAAGTGGTTCAGCAAGACGGCGACTGGCCAGCCCGCACAAGGCGTGGCGGCGGCCAGCTGGTAGTCGTCTACTCCGTCGACGAGGCGGGCCAGCTGTGCTGCCGCTGGCGACAAGTCATAGGTGATCGTCATGTGAGTTCTCCACGTCGCGCCCGGTGCTGCCGCGTCCCTCCGTGATTGCAGACGCTGACCGCGGCGAGAACTCATCGGCTAATCGGATGCTGCTGCTCGATGCGGACGTGATTCAGACGGTCTTTGCGGTTGGCGCCGCCTCTTTTGAACTGTACGGGCGGCCAGGTTCAATGCGTGCGCCGAGTTGGAGCAGCCTGCCCAGATCATCGGCATTGCGCCAAGTTTGGCTGATCAATCCGCCGGTGATGTGGTGAATGAACATCGCGGTGAACACCTGCTGGCGACCATGGCTTGGTATGCCCAGGAAACTGTCCTGATCGACGGTATTCGTGGCGCGGACGGCCACCTTGTCGACGGTGGCGATAACATCCTCAACGGTCCATTGCTGTTTGATACGCCCGAACGTGGCGAACAGTTGACGGATACCCGCCTCACCGGCAGGCAGCTCTGGTGGACCACCGTGCATAGTCCAGGTCGGGCTGATCATGGCGATGAGGCCGTCGATGTCGTGTTCGCTGACGAGCGCAAGGAAGCGCCGGCCGATTTCTTCGTTGGCGTCATATGGTCCCCGGATGAGCGACATCCGCTCAGGATCGTGCGTCACTGCCGAGGGCGGCAAGGAAGGACTGCGCCCAGCGCTGGACATCGTGGGTCATCACCTGACGGCGCAACGTTCGCATCCGCCGGTGCCGCTCATCGGGACCCGCCCTGATGGCGCGTTCGATGGCGCTCTTGATGCCATCGAGGTCATGTGGGTTGACGAGGAAAGCGCGGGTCAATTCGGCGGCCGCGCCGGCGAACTCCGACAGCACCAGCGCGCCGTCCAGGTCCGGCCGGCAGGCCACGTATTCCTTGGCCACCAGGTTCATGCCGTCACGCACGGGAGTGACGAGCATGACGTCCGCGGCCACGTAGAAGGCAATCAGCTCCTCGCGCGGGATCGACTGGTGCAGGTAGTGCACCGCGGGATGGCCCACCCGGCCGAACTCACCATTGATCCGGCCGACGGCCTGCTCGATGTCGTTGCGCATGCGCTGGTAGTGCTCTACCCGCTCGCGCGACGGAGTAGCCAGCTGCACCATGACGACGTCGTCAGCGTTGATCCGGCCGTCGGCGTAAAGCTCCTCCAACGCGCGTAACCGCACGTCGATGCCCTTGGTGTAGTCGAGCCGGTCCACTCCGAGCAGGATGGTCTTCGGGTTGCCCAGCTCACCGCGGATCTGCCCGGCGCGCTGCCGGATCGGCTTGCTCCGCGCCATCTTGTCCAGCGCGGTGGAGTCGATGGAGATCGGGAAGGCCCCGACTCGCACCGTTCGGTCGTCGACGTTGACCTCGCCCAGTCTGGTGCGTATGCCGACGGTGCTCCTGCTGGCTGATGCCCCGGCCAGCCGGCGTGCAAGGAACATGAAGTTCTGCGCGCCTCCGGGCAGGTGGAACCCGACCAGATCGGCACCGAGCAGCCCGCGGATCAGCTCGGTGCGCCAGGGCAGCTGCAAGAACAGTTCGACCGGAGGAAAGGGGATATGCAGGAAGAAGCCGATCCGTAGGTCGGGCCGCAGTTCCCGGAGCATCCGGGGCACCAGCTGGAGCTGGTAGTCCTGCACCCACACGGTGGCGTTTTCACTGGCGACCTTGGCGGTGGCCGCGGCGAAGCGCTCGTTGATCTCCTGGTAGGCGTTCCACCAGTGCCGGTGAAATACCGGAGGGGCTACCACGTCGTGATAGAGCGGCCACAACGTCGCGTTGGAGAAGCCTTCGTAGTAGTCGGCGACCTCGACTGTGGACAGGGGCACGGGGTGCAACGTCATATCGTCGTCTTTGATGGGTTCCACCTCGACGTCGGGCACGCCCGGCCAGCCCACCCAAGCGCCGTGGTGTACGCGGAGGAAGGGCTCCAGTGCGGTCACCAGCCCGCCGGGGCTGGTCTTCCACCGCTGGGTGCCATCAGGCAGGCGTTCTAGGTCCACCGGCAGCCGGTTGGCCACCACCACGAAATCCGCCGTTGCGCTGCTCGCGGCGTCGATCATGGGCTAGCCTCCCTCATTCGCACCGTTACCCACTGACAGTAGCGGCGCAGCAGGCTACCCGCCTGTTTACTGATCTTCCCGGTAGTACGCCTACCATGACGTTTGCACTCGCCGGCGTAGCTCAACTGGCAGAGCAACCGCCTTGTAAGCGGTAGGTTCGGGGTTCGAGTCCCCGCGTCGGCTCTGGTTTTACCAGCAGTTATAGAACCACGGGTCGCTCTGATCTGACGGCACAGCGCTCGGTTAGCGATTAACCCGCGCAGGAGCTGACGAGTCGTTACCGCCCTGCACCCGCGTTGCTTGGGTCGCTCGCTCCGCAGCTGTCTGTCCGGGCCGCCGGGCAGGGGACATCCAGGTCCTGTCATGCACTCAGTCGTCATCTGATTGATCGTCTACGACCGTCGGTGCGATGTACCAGGTCCCTTCGGATAGTGGATTTCCGCAGCGTGGACACGTGTCTCGAGGCCGGCGGGCGGGGCGGACCGCTGTTCCGCTGCGGCGCGTCAGGCCGTACACGCCTTGGCTCATGAGCTCGTACGCGGACACCCCCGAGGGCCGTTTCGACTCGCTGGGGGCTCATACGTCGTGAACTTCAGCGTCTGATCGTTTCGGATCTGCGCCGCCTGAAAGAGTTGGTCGAATCTGAGACACCTGACGGCTAGCCGCCCACAGCTCAGGCGTGACCCTGGGGTGTCGAGCTCGAAGGTCGAGGGGCTACTCGGCCGTTCGAGCTCGTCATGGTTAGCGGTGTCGGGGGCGTTTCCGTTGACCGATTTGAACCCGCGACCTGGACGGTCCGCGGCCCGGTTTCATGGTCACGCCCAGGATGTCTTCGAGCACGAGGGTCAGGGAGCTTCGGAGCGGTGCAGCGGGTTGGCGGCCCAGACGTTTTCGAAGGGGACGCCGGCGGTGCGGTAGACGCGGCGAACGGCTTCGGCGTTCTCGGCTTCGTAGACGCAGACGCAGCGGGTGCCGTCGCTGGCGATGTAGGAGCTGAGCCAGGTGACGTCGTAGACGGGTAGGCAGGGTGAGACTTTGTCGGCGACCGGGCTTCCTTGACTGAGGTCGATGGGGGGATCGAACCGTTCTTCCACCATGATCACGGCCACGTGTCGTCGTCTCCTCGGTCCCGGCGCCGCGCGGCGAGGAGCCGCTCGGCTTCCTGTCGTAATTCTTTCACGTGGCCGGGAAGGCCGCCTGAGGCATCGTCGACTGCCCGGAGGTGCGCACCGGAGCGGTCGAGGTCGCCTTTTTGGGCGGCGATGCAGGCCAGTAGCGCCTGAGCGCGCGCCGTTTCGAATGGCCGAACCACATCGTCGGCGAGTCGCGCGGCGAGGATGGCTCGGTTGTGGGCGGCGTCGAGGTCGCCGGCACGGTAGCGGAGTTCGGCGGCGATGCCCTGAAGGTCGGGAATGAGAAAGCGGGCGTCGATACGCTCCAGTTCGTTGATGGCCCGGTCGAGGTCGGCGAAGGCGCCGTGCTCGTGGCGGGCCACGGCGACGAGCGCCGAGATGGCGGTCGCGTAGGGCCGTTCGCTGCCCTCGCCGAGCTTGGCGGCAAGGGGCGCGAGCGGATCAGCCAGGGAGCCTGCGGCTTGGATGTCGCCAATTTCGAGTTCGAGCAGTGCGAGACGGGCGGTGCATTCGAAGGTCGCCCAGTGGTCACCGCGCACCGAGGCGAGCTCGATGGCCTGGCCGAGTGCGGCGCGGGCGGAGGGGACGTCGCCGCGCCACGCCTGGACCAGCCCGAGGCCCCACTGGTACTGGACTGACTGCGCGGCGAGGGCGTGGAGGGCGGCGAGCTCGTCAAACAGGCAGGCGGTGCGGCCCATGTCCATCTCGAGGTAGGCCAGGCAGCGCGCACCCTCGAGCAGGGGCTCGAGGTTCGGTTCACGGGCCGATTCGATGAGCTGGGTGGCTCGTTCCATGAGGGCGCGGGCCCGGGGGATGTCGCCCCAGCCCCAGTGATAGGCGCGGGCGAGGAGGCTGAGGCCTCCCGACAGCTCGGCGTCCAGGCCGAGTCGTTGCGCCTCAGCGCAGAGATCGGTCAAGTCGCGGGTCAGCTCGCCGGGGTCGCGCAGGCGGACGCCGGGGTGGAGCAGGACGCGGATGAGGTCGAGCTCGGTGGTGACGCGCTCGGTGGCGGTGAGGCGTCGAGCGTGGCTGCGGCCGAGAGCGACGAGCCGCTCGGCGTCGGCGTAGGCGAGCACGCGGAGGCATCGTCGGGCGGCGCGGATGCAGGCGGCCGCGCAGATGGTGCTGGTGGCGCCGAGGTCAGCATGGCGGGCGGTCTCGGCGGCGAGGCTGTCGTCGGGGTCGGGAAGCGACCCGAGGACGGCGCTGATGCGGGCGTGCAGCATGGTGCGCCGGGAGGTCGACAGCCGCTGGTAGGCGGCGCGGCGCAGCAAATCGTGGACGAAGTCGACATGGCCGTCGTCGTCGGAGCGCAGCACGCCGTGGCGTTCCAACATGCCGATCGGTTCGAACAGCTCGGCCGGTTCGCGTTCTATGAGCTGGGCAAGCACAGCGGGCGGGACACCGCGACCGAAGGCGGCGGCCCAGGGAACCAAGACGCTGGCGCTTTCGTCGAGGCGGGCCAGGCGATCACCGATGAGCGCGTCGAGGCGACCGGTGAGTGACTCGCCGCCTCGTGCCAGGGCGCGTGCCATCTCGAGCGCGAACAGCGGGTTGCCGTGAGTGGCTCGGGCGATCTCCTCGGTGTCGGCACCGGGCGCGATCGGCTCGGTGAGCTGGGCGATACTGGCAGGCGTGAGCGGACCGACGAATAGTTCGCTGAGCGCGCCGTCGCGTCGCAGTGCCTGCACGACGCGCGCGCTGGCGCGGTTCTCGTCAAGCTCCGCCGGGCGGGCCGCGGCCACGAACGCGACGCTGGCGGCAAGGTGGCGGACGGCGAAGTGCAACAACATGAACGTGGGTTCGTCGAGCCATTGCACGTCATCGACGAGGACGGCCACCGCCACCTTGTCCGCGAGCATGCTCAGCAGGCGCGCGACTGCGTCGTAGAGGCGGTTCGGGTCGTCGAGCTGCGTCGGCGCGCCGCCCAGCTCAGGCAGGAGGGGCGCCAACGCGGTCCGCAGGTTCCTGTCCAGCTCGGGCAGCGGCGCGCTGCGCAAGGCGTCGACCCACACGCCGTAGGGCCGACCGCGCTCGGCCTCGAAGCCTCGCCCGGCGATGACGATCCCGCCGCGTCCTTCCACATGCCGCTGGGCTTCCTCGAGGAGGCGGGTCTTGCCGATGCCCGGCTCGCCGACGAGGAGCAGCAACTCACCCGCGGTGTCGGCGGTGCCGTCGAGGAACGCCTCGATGGCTGACCACTCCTCGGCCCGTCCGAGCAGCGAGGTGGCCGGCCGCGGATGGCGGGCCACCCGCCGGCGCGGCGTGGTCGTGACGAGGAGCTCGCCGAGGTCACGGCGCTGGTCGAGAATCGCTGCTTCGAGGTCGCGCAGCTCGCTGCCCGGCTCCAACCCGAGCTCGTCCCTGAGAGCGGTGCGCGCCCGCTGGTAGGCGCGCAGCGCGTCGGCCTGGCGGCCCGAGCGGTACAGGGCCAGCATGAGCAGCCACCACAACCGCTCACGGAACGGATGCTCGGTCACAGCGGCTTCCCCCGCGCCGACCGCCTCCCGGTGCCGGCCGCGGGCGATCTGCGCTTCCAGCCCGAGCTCGACAGCGACGGCCCGCAGCTCGTGGAGGCGGCTGATCTCGGCTTGCGCGAACGCCTCGGCGGCGATATCGGCCAGCGCCGGTCCCCGCCACAGCTCCAGCGCCTCGCCCACGACCTGGGTCGCCTGCGAGGGGTTACCCGCCTGGAGCGCCGTTCGGCCCTGCTCGACCAGGCGTTCGAAGCGGACGCTGTCGATACTGTCAGGGTCGACGTCGAGGAGGTAGCCGGTGCCTCGGGTGACGACCACGGTCGTGCCCAGCACCTTGCGCAGCTGGGATATGTAGTTCTGGAGCACGCCAAGGCCGGTCGAGGGCGGGCTTCCCGCCCACAGGTCCTCGATCAGGCGGTCGCGGGACACCACCTTGCCGTGATGGACGATCAGGTTGACCAGCAGCGCCCGCTGCTTGGGGCTGCCCGGCGCGACCGTCTGGCCATCGTGCATCACCTCCACCGGCCCCAGGATCCGGAACTCCACAGGGCCAAGCGTAAGACCGTCATCCGCCGTCCGCCCGGAGCGGCGGATGGCCTGAAGCGTGCCGAGAGCGAGCCTTAAGCGGCGTCCTTCACGATCGTTTGGCGTGGGTCGGACACCGTGGCCGCCCGACGACGAAGGAAGGAGCCATCATGGCCGAAAGCAGGAGCGTCGACACCGCCACCGACATCCGGGAGTTCCCCAGAGGCCGGGTGGAGGTCGTGACCGTGGGCACGACCACGGTCATCCGTTCGACAATGGAGCCGGGCTGGCGATGGTCCGAATGTGTGAAGCCCATCGCCGGCACCGACAGCTGCCAGGTGCAGCACAACGGCTACGCCATCTCCGGTCGCATCCGGGTTCGCCAGGATGACGGCACCGAGATCGAGATCAACCCCGGTGATGCCTACTCGATTCCCCCGGGCCACGACGGCTGGGTAGTCGGGGACGAGCCCTGGGTGGGAGTCGACTTCTCGCCCACCATGGCCGACTTCGCCAAGCCTCGATGAGAGAAGAGGAGGACGCAACATGGAGACCGTCGTCTACGACCTCGAAGGAACCCTTCTGGAGGCGTGCTCCTGCGGGGTGCTCTGCCCGTGTTGGGTCGGTGCCGACCCCGACGGTGGCGAGTGCAACTCGTTCAACGCATACAAGTTCGACCACGGCGTCATCAACGGCATCGACGTCAGCGGCCTCTCGTTCATCAACGTGTGCCACATCCCTGGCAACGTGCTGGCACCGGGAAGCTGGAAGGTCGTGAGCTTCGTCGATGACCGCGCCACCGATGAGCAACATCAAGCCATCATCGACGCCTACCACGGGCGCCTCGGCGGACCGCTTGCTGACCTAGCCGGGCTCGTCGGAGAGGTTGTCGCTATCGAGCGCGCACCGATCGTCCATGAGACCTCAAACGGCAAAGGTACGCTTCGCATCGGCCAGGTCGTTTCCGCGGAGATGGAGCCGTTCCGAAGCCCGGATGGCGTGACCATCACCACCCTGCGTGACTCGCTCTTCTCAACCGTGCCCGGCTCCCCGGCATATGTGGCTCGAGCCCACCACCATCGCGTGAACCTGCCCCAACACGGCATGGCCTGGTCGTTCGAGGGCCGCAACGCGATCCAGTCCGACTACCACATCACCCACACGGCCTAGCGATGAACAGCAGTGAGGTTACCGTCGGGCATCGCCGGCTGCCGCCGGCGATCCCGCTCGCTATCGGGCTGGCCTGGGCCGCCGCTCTCGCCGCGCACGTCGGCGGCTTCGCCCACCGATTCCATCACGACGCACTCGTCGGAGATCATGGGACCTTCAGCGTGGCCACATGGGCCGGATTCTCCGCCCTGTGGATCGTCATGGTTGCAGCCATGATGCTGGCATCGACGGTCCCACTGCTGCGGCTGTTCACCGAGGCCTCGTCCGGCCAAGATCATCGAAGAACGATGGTCGCGTGTCTTGTCGCCGGCTACCTGGCTGTGTGGTCTCTGTTCGGTTGGCTGGCGCTCGGCTTCGACGCCGCCGTCCATCGCACCGTCGACGCCATAGCCTGGCTATCAACGCACCCGTGGCTCGTAGGGGCGGCGATCCTCGCCCTCGCCGGCGCCTTCCAGTTTTCCGACCTCCAGGACCGTTGCCTCACCCAGTGCCGTCACCCCGCCGCGTACCTGCTGCGCCATTACCGGCGCGGCGCGCGGGCCGCCTTCAAGATGGGATGGGATCATGGCCTGTACTGCCTCGGCTGCTGCTGGGCGCTCATGCTCGTGATGTTCGCGGCCGGCGTCGCCGACTTGCGATGGATGGCAGCCCTCGGCAGCCTGATGACCTACGAAAAGGTCGGCCGCTACGGGCAAAAGGTCGCGGCATTAGCTGGCGCGGCTGCCATCGGGCTCGCCGTTTTCGTCGCACTGCACCCGACCTGGCTCCCTCCTCTCCTCTCCTCCCACGAAGGATAAGCGAGAGGCGAAACCGCAACTATCCAGTTGCGGCGTTGTCCGGCAATTATCCGGCTCATGAACATTAGTTCGACCTTCGGTCTCGGATAATGCCTGTTAACCGGATAATCGAGCCGATTTTTCTGATTTTAGCTTAGGCGCATCGCGATTAGCCGGTTAACGGGGACGAACGTCGAGGCAGTGTCAGCTGGCGCGGCGTTCCTGGTCGAGTCGTTCGAGTAGCCACGAGCGTGCCATTGTTGACATGGGCAGGCGACGTTCGCGCGCCAGGCGCTGCAGCTCGCTGAACTGTTCGTCGGTTAGTCGGAGGTTAAACATTCGGCTGGGGCGATTCGGGCGGATGATCGTCGTGCCCGCCGGATACGGGCCCGTTGCGTCCGACTCGGCCTCGAGTCTGCGGGCATCGGCGCGTGCGGCTCGTTCTGTTTCCTTGTCAAGCTTTTTCGTCATTGGCTACCGCTTTCTGATAGAAAATCAGGTCTCGCCCGCTCGCTGGCCACGCGTTCATGCCGTGCAACTCGCCGTCGAGGTCTCGATCAGCAATCACCACGAGCACCCGACCTGCCGAGATCGATCAGCCGATGAACCCGGACGCGCCGACCCGCGATGCCGGATACGGGGATAGCTCGACCAGATGTTGATCGGCCATTACCTCCTGGGTCCACTCCGGCTCAAGGTCGACCGCACAGCGGTAGCGTGCTGACCGGCTGCGGCTATAGTCGGCGTCCTCCTCAGCCCCACCACAGTTCCACTACTCACCGTAAGTCATTGTCTTACGGCAGGCGCTGTCGGCACAAGTTGATGCAGTAGTGGCCGAAGGAGCCTGGATGGCCGCCGCCGAACCGCTGCGCACGCCGGCGGGCGGCGTCGATGAGTGCGGCACGGTGGTCGGACGCTGGACAGCGCAACGCGGTTCGCCGGCGACCTGACCACGGTCGCCTGACACCACTTGTGACACGAACTCGTGACTAACTGTGCCGATATGGTCACTGAAACGGCCACCTCAGATCACTGAAATCGCTGGCAGCAGCCATGGTCAAAGCGGAAAGGAGTCTTGTCAGCGGTAGGTTCGGGGTTCAAGTCCCCACGTCGGCTCCGACCAGCAGTGAGAGAACCACGTCTTCCCCTGGGCCGGCAGCACAACGCTCAGTCAGCGATCAACCCGCGTCGGCGCTGAGTACCCATGGAATTAAGGCACGAGCCGCTGACTTCGGCTTGATGCGCTGGACTGCCTCAACGCCGTGTCCGTCGGGTGCCTGCGGCAAGTTATGCCCACCCAACTCGACGCATTCTGCCCGCGGTGGCCCACCAAAGTTTGGCAGAGCGACGGGCGAGAACCGTAAGTCCGCTGAACCGGGTGGTGAAGCTGTCATCGGAGTTCTGGATCGGTTCGCCCGGCCGCGGGTCTCAGAGCGGCGGTACTCGTCATTGCGGGTGGGATCGCGGCGACTCTGCTGATAACGCTCACCCTCCGCTCCGCTGCCGACAGCCACCGCACGGTGCCCGTGGCGCCATAACCGAT
>Ga0213881_10000807_pt1 | contig 17038 bp, 9 predicted proteins | sample BarmaccoBMER_R08_FD_160104 | JGI IMG/M metagenome (GOLD analysis project Ga0213881, IMG submission 160104) | Barbacenia macrantha exposed rock microbial communities from rupestrian grasslands, the National Park of Serra do Cipo, Brazil - ER_R08 ... | reverse complement strand
AGGACCAGAACCCGCGCAGCACCGGGTCGGTGATCCCGGCGGTGACCCGCGACCGGAACGCGGGCTCGGCAAGCAGCTTGGGCACATCGGCCAGGGTGGCCAGAGCGGTGGGGCCGTCCTGGGTGCGCAGGGTGAGACAGGCGGCGCGCATCACATCGTCGGTGCGCGGACCCCAAAACGCGGAATACACCCTGCGGAAGACGGACACGAGGTTGTCCACAGTCAGGTCGGTGTCCCCACCATCAAGGGGATTGAGGCACGGTGGCCGTGCCTTGGAGTCGGCGTCGAAGAGCACGACCCGATCGCCGGCCGAGCGCGGCAGCCGGGACAATATGTCGGTGACGAGGTCGCCCTTGGGATCGATGAGCACGATCCCCCGGCCGGCTGCGGCGTCGGTGAGGATCATGGTGCCCAGCAGGGTGGACTTGCCCGAGCCGGTCGCGCCGATGACGTGCAGGTGATGCCGCGCGTCGGGGACGCGCAGCGCGACTGGGCGCTGGTGGCCGGTGTCGGTGACCCCGATCGGCTTGGCCTCGGGGCCGGGGGTGGCGATGCCGGGCGGTGGGGTGATCGCGCGGGCTCCGGCGCGCTGGACACCGGGGATCGCCTCGTCGACAGGCAGGTGCGCGATCGCGGCGAGCTCGCCCACCGACAGCAGGTCCCCCGTCCCGAGCCGCCGCTCGGCCAGCACGGGGCCGGGGTGGCGCAGCCGACGGCGGGTGTAGTGGTTGTGCTCAGTGAACACCGCGAAGGAGGCGGCGAGGGCGTGCGCCCGGCCGCGGGCGACCTCCCGCGCGGTGCGCACCTCGGCCTCGGCCACGCCCGACGGGAGCAGCGTCGCGACGGCGTAGCGGATCACCGTCTCGTACTGGGAGCCGCGCTGCTTGGTCACGATCACCCGGTTCTGCGCGGCGTAGGCCAGCGAGGTCTGCGGATCGCTGTGCACCGCACCCGACATCGCCGATCCGGCGGGCCGGCGGCCGGTGGTCATGCCGGGGGTGATCAGGTCGAGCAGCCGCCCCACCACGCGGGCCGACCCGCCGGTGTGCACCCGGCGCGCCGAGCGGCGCGCGCGGGCCACCCGGCGGCCGGTGACCGGGCGGGCCAGGATCTGCACGCACGCGTACTCGTCCCGGCCGAGCCCAACCGGTGCGCCGATGAGGGCGCGGATGGGATCGGCAGCGAAATCCCCGTGGAAGTCGGTGCGGATCGGCAGCGCCTCGCTGCGGGCGAGGCGGAGTTCGCCACCGATGACCAGCCGGCGCTGGGCCTCCCCCGGCGGTGGCAGTGGTGGTTCCGCCGGGCTGGACACATGGGTGTGCGCACCGGGCCAGGCGGCCTCCACGGCGCGTTCCACCAGGCCGGGCGGGATGATGCCGGGCACCCACAGTCGGATCGCGACCCCGGCCTCGGAAAAGCAGTACTCGCACGCCACGTGCGGCTGCCCGCTCCACCACCGACGCCAGGCTGGACGGAGCAATCCGACGAGGTTGGACCACAGCGCCGCCCCACCCGCGGGATCGACGGTCGGTGGGGCGAGCACGGCGACCTGGCGGGCCCCACTGTTCTTGGCACCGGCGACCAGTCGGGCGTGACAGCGCCGCGCCCACCAACGTCGACCGACGACGACCCCGGCGACGCCGATCGCGAGCACGGGCGCCACGACCGGGCCGACGGTGATCGCACCGTCGCGCAGATGACCCAGCAGCGCCAGCAGCGCGCCGCCGGGGTCGCGCAGGTACTCCCCGAGCCACCCGTTGGTCAGCCCGCTCGGCCTAGCGCCGCTGGTAACGAGCAGAGCAGGCGAGTCGTGGTGAACGAGGGCAGCCGGTATCCAGGCGCACATAGCACGTCCTTCCACGAAAGCAGGAAAAACGCTCAGGCGGACATGGCCGCGCGAGCGTTACGCGGCATCGAGGTCGATCTGGGTGTCGTCGTCGACGGAACCGAACTGGTCTGTGTCCGTCGTCTGGTGCTCCTCGGTGGTGTCGTCAGCCCAGCCCAGATCGACGTAGGACTGCTCGGCATCGACGGAGTCGTCGGTGTCACCGTCGGCCGCGTACTCGGCGAGTTCTGCCGGATTACTGGTCACCAGGTAGTGCTCGGTCGGCGAGGCCATGGAGTGGAACGCCACCCGCTGCGTTCCGGCGGACAACAGCCCCTGGCCTCGATCGGCCGACAACAGGAATTGCCGCTCTCCGGCCGACAGGTCGAACGTGTGGCTGATGTCGTCGATCGCCTGCGGCGCCTGCCGGAGCAGAATCTGCGTCGCTGCGTTCGCCACGACCGCTTTGCCGAGATCGCTGCCCAACACGTCGGCGGTGTCCTGCGTGCAGACGGTCAATCCCGCCCAGTGTTTCCGGGATGCTTTCGCCATCCGGAACAGGAACTCCGCGCCCGCCTTGTCTTTCATCAGCAGCCACGCCTCGTCCACCACGACCAGGCGCGGGCGGCGGATCGCCGGGTGGGACACGCGCCGCCACACCGTGTCCAAGACGAGCAGGGTGCCGATCGGCTTGAGCTCGTCGGGCAGGTCCCGCAGCGAGAACACCACCAGGTGGCCTTCGGGGTTGGTCGTGGTCGGGCCGTCGAACAACTGCGCGAAGGCGCCCTCGACGAACGGGTGCAGCCGGGCGGCGAGCTCACCGGCCGCGTGGTCGCCGGCCTGCCCCGCAGTGGCGAGCTGGTCGCGCAGCATCCGCAAACTCGGCGCCGGTCGGGTCCAGGTGCGGGCATCGGCGGTGATCCCGACGTGCTGGTAGGTGGCGGCGATGCCCCGGTCCAGGGCGGCCCGCTCGGCGGTCTCCACCTCACCGCCGACCAGCACGGCGATCACCGTGTGCAGAAACAACGACCGGCGCACCAGCGCGTCCTGGGGTGCGGTGCGGCGGCCGTCGGCGCGGGTGTGGATGGGCAGGTCGAACGGGTTGAGCCGCACATTCGCCGCGCCGAGGTGCACGTAGGTGCCGCCCACGGCGCTGGCGAGTCGGGCGTACTCGTCTTCGGGGTCGACCACGGCGATCTCGATCCCCCGATACAGCGACCGGAGCAGTTCGAGCTTGACCAGGTAGGACTTGCCCGCGCCGGAGCGGCCGAGGATGACGGAGTTGTGGTTGTGCATTCCGGCGCCGAAGCGGTCCCAGTGCACCAAGCCCTGGGAGCCGACGTTGTAGCCGTAGAGCACCCCGGACGGCGCGGCCACGCTGGTCGGATCGGACGCCGGAAGATCCGGGGAGGTGAAGGGGAACGCCGCCGACAACGCCGAGGTATCAAACGTCCTTCTCATCCCGATCAAATCCAGGCCCATCGGCAGCGTGGACACCCAGCCCTGCACCGACCGATACGTGGTGTGCTTGGCGTCCAACAACAAGCTGGCGCACAACGACCGCAGCGCGGCCACCTCATCGGCCAGCGCCTCCTCAGAGGGTGCGTGGATGGTGAGGTACAGGCCGACGCGGAACAACTTGCCCTCGCCGCGCGCCACGCGAGAGGACAGGTCGTAGGCGTCTTCGGTAGCGGCCTCGACCTGCGGGTCATACAGGCGGCCATGTTCGGCGGTGTGCCGCCGGCCGGACTCGAGTTTGGCGAGCTGCTTGCGCAGCCGCGCGGCGGCCGTGGCCGGGTCGATCGGCTCCACATGCAGCGCCACGTCCAGCCGCCCCGGATAGGTCAGCAACGGCGCGAGCCAGCCGGGATGCACCTCGCGCGGGAACCCGGTGACCGCGAAGGAGGACACCCACTCGGTGCCCACCTCCACATGCCGGGCACCGACCGCCACCGCGTCCGGAATGAACGCGGCGCCACCGCGCACATTGTTGTGGACGGAACTGTGGACACGCCGTTGCGTGGCAGGCCGGATCGCCGGATGGCGCTGGCCGCGCCGAGTCCGTGGTCGGGTGGTCATCACAGCCATCCCCTCTCGGCGACGTCGGTGTCGATGTCGCTGGCCTCGTCGTCGGAGTCCCCGTCGTCGATGTCGTCGGGGTCGTGCTCGTCGGGGTCGGCGTCCGCGGGGGCACGCTCGGCCTGCCAGAAGGCGCTGCCGCCGAGGTCGTCCCCAGCGAGATCGGTGCCGGTGAGGTCGGTGTCGCCGGCCGTGGTGATGACCTCGTCCGCCCCGGCCAGGCCGGCCGAGGGCGGCAGCAGGGTGTCCGGGTTGCACGCCGAGGCGAGCACGGCGGTGGCCTGCCCGGCGTCCAGTCCGGTGACCACGATCCCGGCCGGAGCGAGCAGGTCGACCGCCTCGCCGAGACGGCGCACCAGCCGCGACTCCGCCGCCCGCCGTGCCCGCACACTCGCCCCCCTCGCTGCAGCGGTGGTGGCACGGCGCCTGCTGCGAGCCAGGGAGGACAACACGGCCAGCGGTCCTGGCCCACCGAGCCCATCGATCGGCGTCGCCGCGGCAGCGAGGGGTTCGCGCAGGACGAGCAGCACCTGGCGGCGTAGCAGGTCGGTCTGCTCGCCGAGCTGCGCGAGGTAGTCGGCGTGCTCCACCGCCGCGGCCTCCAACGCCGGATGAGGCAGACCACCGGCACGCGCCCGCAGCTCCGCGATCTGGTCGGACAGGTCCAGCCGTTCGGTGCGCACCAGCACCTGCACGCCGGCGGTGAGCGAGTGCAGCCAGCGGCCGAAACTGGCGACCAGCGCCTCCTGCTCAGCGGGGGTGCGCAGCGCGAAGTTCACCGTGGAGGCCACCGCCACGACAGCGAGGCCGTCGCTGCCGAGGTCCACCACGGCGACGGTGCCGCCGGTGTCGGTGACCGCCTGCGCGGGCAGCCGCAACGCCGACGGCGAGACCTCCTCGTGTCCCGCCACCACGCCCGTACCGTGCTGGGTTGTCCTGCCGTGGCGCGCTGCCCGGCCGGTGCTGGTCGCGGCGGTCAGCCAGCCTGGTGCGGGCCGCACGCCTTCAGGGGCGGCGACCCGATGCCGCGGTTGCAGGCGTTGCCGGATCGCGGCAAGCAGCAGCCGATCCAGGCTGATCCCGTCGCGCTGGCCCACTGCGAGGATCCCGGCCGCCGTGGCGCCGGGGACGGCCAGCGCGAGGAATACCGCCAGGGGCAGCACCGCGCGGGTGACGGTCCAGGCGGTGTAGAGCAGCAGGCCGGTCACCGCCAGAATCGCCAGTTGACGTGCGGTCAACGGGCCGATCACTGTGTCGGCCAGGTCGACGTCGGCGGGGATGCGCACGGGCGAGGTCACGGCGTACCTCCAGGTGTGGGCGGTGGTGGCGGGGTGCGACGTGCGGGTGTCGGCAGGTCCAGCGGCAGCCGCAGCTGCCGGCCCGCGCGCCGGGCAGGCCGGCCTATAGCCGCCGGTGGTGCGGGCGGGGCCGCGGGTGGGGTGGGGGTGACACGGCGCAGGCCGTCCAGTGGGAGCGGGTACTGGCCCGAGCGGGTCGCCCGGTTGCCGTGGTAGGGGTCGAACGGCAACTCCAGCTGTCGTCCGGTGCGACGCCGTCGGTGGGATCCCTGCTGAGGCGAGGATGGCGAGGACGGCGGTGGTGTGGGTGTGACGCGCTTGAGGTTGAGGGGTAGGCGGTACTGGCCGTCGCGGCCGAGGACGGGCTTGTTCTCCGGCCAGTCATCCCCGAGGGGCAGCGCCAGTTGGCGACCCCACCCGCCCCGACGCGACGGCGACGCCGGGGCGGATGCGGGCGTGGTCGGTGGGCGGGTACGCCGCGCCCCCGAGGGCGGCAGAAGGTACTGCCCACCGCGGGTGCTGCGGACGCGAGCATAGGGATCGACCTGCCCGCGCCCCCGCCCGCGCGCGACCCGCCCCCGCGCCCACCGAGTGCCTGTCGGCGCGCGGGGTGGGGTGCGCGGGCTGCGCCTGTGCGGCCGCGGAGGATGCCGAAGGTGGTGTAGGTGAGAACGCCGCGCAGCAGCGAGCCCAGCATCGTGCGGTGGCCTGGGCCGCCACGCACGGAGCGGAGGATCCAGAACGGGATACGGATCAGGATGTAGACCAGCGCGATCGCGAGGAGCAGGTTGACCAGGCCCCTGGGGGTGGGGCCGAACACGGCGAACCCGCCGGGAGCGAGGAACACTTTGATCGCGGTGATCAGGGTGAGGCTCTGGCAGAGCTGGATCGCCAGGCACCCACCGAAGGCTTTCCACCACCACCGGGCGATGCCCTCGGTGTGCGGCAGGGCGTGGAACATCAGCGCCAGCGGTGCGCCGGCGATGAGGATGATGGTGCACGCGACGCGGACGAGGTAGGTGATCAGCAGCACGACCAGCAGCCCGATCAGCACCAGCGCCAGCAGCACCAACCACACGCCTTGCCCGGGTGAGCCCACCACGAAGCGGCGCAGGCTGTCCCCGGCGGTGGTGGCGTCCACACCGTCGCCCATGACCGCTTGGGCCAGGGCGTTCGCGAGGTCGATGGCCTGGGTGGCGATCCACAGCGACAGTGCCCCGCCCAGAAACCCGACGATGATCCGGGGGGCGATGTCCTTGATCGCGTGGCGGGTCTGCAGGGTCTCGTAGGCCATGATCAGTACACCGGCGGCGACGACGAGCAGGGCGTAGCAGGCCAGCAGGATCTGCCAGGAGGTGGTCCATAACTCGCCGATGCGCGGCAGGTGATCCGGTGGTGGTGTGGTCAACAGGGAATGCGACAACAACTGCAACAGCGGGTTGAGCGCGTCGGCGACGATCCCACGGAAAAACGCGGTGATCATGTTCGTGAAGCAGCCCGCCCAGGTACTCGGCAGCAGACCACAGTCCGCGTCCCCACCACCCCCACCACCACCATCCCCACCACCGCTGTCGCCGGGTGAGGTGTTGGCTGTCCCGGCCGGAAATGGCGAGCCGGGGAGCGGGGCGGGGCAGCCTGGCCCGGCGCAGACCCCCGCGGTGGTGAGCGGGGCGAGGCAGCCCTCGGGCAGGCAGGTCGTCGAGGGGGGTGGGCCGGTCGGGATCGGCACCGGCGCACCCGGCGCCGGTAGTGGTGCGGGGGTGGTCGGCGCGGGCAGGGGGCACACCGGCAGTGGCGAGCCCGGCGCGCACGTGTCGACCGTGGGCAGCGGTGGGGCCGGCGCAGGCTGCGCCGCGGTCGCAGCGGCGGATGTGGCAGCGGTGACGGCGAGGGTGCCGCCGAACAGGACGACCAGACTCACCGCCAGCATCGCCAGCGCGTGGCCTCGGGTCCTGCGCGGCAGCCATCCCCGCAATCGCCGACGCGGGTGGCCGCCGGCGCGCCGGGTGCTGCCCGCCCGTGAGCACGCGAGCAGTTCCCGGTCGACGCCGGTAATGGCGAGGCGGACCTGGGCGGGCTCGTCGCAGCGCCGACTGCCGACGGTCACAGCGGCCGGTGTCCGACGGCAGGAGGGCGTGGTCAGTCCGGGTCGGCGTGCCATGGCTTAGGTCCCGACAATGCCCTGGAGCACGGTGACGACCAGCGGCGCGAGCGCGGCAAGGCCGTAGCCGATCCCGGCGGCCTTGAACGCGGTTTTGGCCTTCTCGATCTCGCCGGGGTCGCCGCCGCCCATCACGTAGCGGACCCCGCCGATCGACAGGAACACCGTCGCTAACCCGGCGAGGATGCCCATCACCCAGGTGCGGATGTTGGTCAGCACCTCATCGATGGACCCGGCCAGGGCAAGCACGTGCATGGTCGCGTGGACGGTCTCGGCGTGCGCCACGGGCATCACCACCGACGTGGACAACGCCACAGCGAGCACGGCAACCCCGGTGATCACGGTCAGCCGCCGCCGAATGACGGTTCGCTGACCAACTGAGCCGGCAACGGCCGCCGGTGTCGTGAGTGCGTCGACCGCCGGCCGAGACACGCAGCAGCCACGCCAGCGGACACGCCCAGCCGCCGCGAGCGGCGCAGCGTCCCGACCGCGGCCAGACCGACCGGCGGTCTCTATCGCACGGCCGCGGCGGCCGGTGTGGTGACGAAGGGGCGAACGGGTCAGGCGCATCGCGGCACTCCCGACGGCCGCCGGGTGATGCCGACTGGCCGGGTGGGCGGGGGTGGTGTGCGCGGGAGCGGCTGGGGTCCTCCCGCAGCTATCGACTCCGGTTTTCGGGGCCTTTTTGGACATGCGACCCCGCACTTTTTTCGACGACCGTCCACCAACGGCAGGCACTGTGTGTGACTGCGTGGAGCGGTGTGTCATAGGGCGGGCAGCCTCGCGGGCAGCCGCGGTGATGGTTGCCGCGTGGACCGCGCGGATCTCCATCTCGCGTGCGCTGGGGTCGCTGGGGTGGTCATCCAGCGGCTGCTCGAGCAACCAGGCGGCCAGCCTGCGCTCGGCGCGGCGGCGGAACTTAGCGATGGCGTCATAGCTCACGCCCCAGTCCGCGGCGGCCTGGTGCAGCGTGTACTCCGGCTCCAGCCGGGTTGTGCCGATCAGGTCGGCCTGCGCTTTGGTGATCACCCCCTCTGCCACCGCACGGACGAGCAAGATGTCCTCGTGCCCCCACGGTGGGCGTGGCTCGCGTGAGTGGAACGCCTTGTCCCAGGGCGTCGGGCGCTCCAGCGCCTCCCGGATGACCAGATGCCCCTCGCGCAGGGCCGCGCAGCGCAGCCGCCACAGCACCCCCGGGCGGGCCAGTTCGACGCTGGCCAGTTCGGACAAGAACCCGGTCAGGATGGCGGCCTGAAGGTCACTGTGGTCTTGCGCGAACCGCGCACCCAACTCGTAGGCGATGGCGAACAGCGCGGGCAACGCGACGCCGACGCAGGCCACCGTCCAGGCATCACCCATGTCGCGGGAACGGGTGACCAAGTGCCTCCAGACCCGGTCGACCGCCGCCAGCGGCAGGTCGGGATCCAGCAGCAACTCGCGCAGCTCATCCAGGGGCACCCGCCGGGTGGGCAGACCGGGGAAGAACCGCCCGTCGATCGACAATGGATACGGCCCGGTGACCAACCACTCGAATGCGGCGCGCGCGGATTCCAACGGCACACTATCGCGCCCGAAAGGCGCGCAATCGGAACCATGATGGGGGACCACGATCAGCTCCTTGCCTGGCCGGTGAAACAACGACCAGGCAAGGACACAAAACCGGGTCCACCACAACGCCACGAAACCGCCACCACACGTCCACCACAACGCCACCGATGATCTTCCGTGATCGTTCCGACCCGCCACAAAGATCATCTAGCGCGCGGTTGGCCGCCCCGAGCCGCCACGGCAAGATCGTTTGATGATCGTCAGTAATAGCGTCTGAACTGCTGTAACAGTGTTTGGTGGCGTATTGGTGGCAATCCGGTAAAGAGAGCCCTCTACGCGCGCGGCGTCCTCGGACGGCCATCCCCGAGCCGTCACGCGAGAGACGCACTAAATATGTCCACCAACGCTCTCACTGATCAGCTCTCGACCACCCGAATAGCCCCTTATGCGGGTGCACGTGCGCGAGCCTCTATCCGCGCACCCGCAATGGGGCGTTCGCAAGATTTCTCGAAAAAAGTTGAGTACGTGCGGTCCAAAAAAGGGCCGTTTTTCGGAGTCGATAGGTGTCAGCGCGCACGCACAACGCGGCGTATCCCGGAGACTTTGCGAGGCATCCATGACCCGTCCCGACCACCCGGCACGCCGTTCTCGGCCGCACGGCCCGAAGCAGCGCGGCGACTCCACCCGCCCGACCAGCGCCCGCCGGGGTGACGACCGCCGCCCCTGGCCGACCGCCTCGACCCCCACCCGGGTCAGCCCCGCCAAGCCCGGCTCCGCGACCGCCCGCTCGCGGTCGGGTGGCTCGGCCGAGACGCCGACCCCGGCGACGGTGTGGACGGCCGGCGCGGCTGTGATCGACCTCGACGCGAGTTGGCCTGCGCCGGTCGTGCACCGGATCGTCGGCGCGTTCAGCACGCCCGGCGCACGGGTCGTGCTGCTGCCCTGGCCCACGCCCGACGAGCGTCCCCGGCTCGGGGTCGTCGGCGCGGACGGCGTGATCGATCGCGGGCCGGAAGCCGACCCGGATGCCGAGGTGGCCGACGCGCTGGACGCCGTTGAGCGCCTCGACCGCAGTCCTCGCGTGGTGCGCGTCGCGGCCGAGACCAACCTCACCGGTCCGGCGTCACGACCGTTCTGGGCCGACCTTGTCGGCGACCCGCACCGCACTCCCGCGACCGCCACGGCATCGTCAGAGCCGTCACCCTCTGGCCTCGACCCAGCGGTACTCGACGGTCCCGACGCCGTGCCGGCGGACACCGATCTGATCATCACCAGCCTGCGTCCCGCCGACAGCGGCGACCACACCAGCGACCTCGTGGCACTGGTCGCCGCTCGGCTGTTGCGCGTCGGCGGGATCCTCGTCGTGCTCACGCACAGTGACTGGTCGCGGGGTGAGCTGATCGACCCGACCGGCGCGGTGGTGGCCTCGGCGCAGAACGCCGATCTGCTCTACCTCCAGCACATCGTGGCCCTGCACGTGCCGGTGCGCGGCGGCCGGTTCGCCACCGACCTGATCCCGGATGTCGACGGCCCGGCCGCCCAGGACCACCAGCGGGCACGGCATCGCGCGGCCGTGCGCGGGCTGCCCACGCCGCACCGCCGCATCCACTCCGACGTCCTCGTGTTCGCCCAGCCGCACGAGTACCAGCCGCTTCCCGTGAGCCCGGCCGAACAGGCGATCCAGTCCGGAGTCATCCGATGACGAGCACGCCGACCCCGCACCCTGCCCACCCCGGACACCGTCAGGAAGGCACGCCCGTGGCCGACCATCCCCACCCCCACGCCCAGCCGGACCGCGCGACCGGCGCGTCGTCGACGGCCGCCGAGACCCCCACCGAGGCACCGACCCCACGTCGTTCGCGTGCCACCGGCGCCGCCAGCCGCGTCGCCGGGGACACCGCGCCGGAGCCGGCGGTGTCGGTGTGGACCACCGCGCAAACCTCCCCGGCTACCCAACGCAAGGGTCGCTACGTGGCCGCGTCGACCGCGCATCCCGCCAAGATGCTGCCCGCCGTCGCCGCCCACGCCATCACCCACTACACCCGGCCCGGTGAGCTGGTGCTGGACCCGATGTGCGGGATCGGCACCACCCTCGTCGAAGCTCTACACGCCGGGCGGCGCGCGGTCGGCGTCGAGTACGAACCGCACTGGGCCGACATCACCGAGGCGAACCTCGCGCTCGCCCGCGACGCCGGAGTCCCGCAGGAGGGGCGGGTGTACCGGGGCGACGCCCGCCACCTCGCCGCAGTGCTGCCCCCGGACTACCTCGGGCAGGCCGCGCTGGTCGTGACCTCCCCACCGTATGGGCCGTCCACCCACGGGCAGGTCGCCGTCGCCCCCGGCCAAGGGGTGCAGAAATACCACCACCGCTACGGCAACACCCTCGACCGCGGCAACCTCGCCAACATCGGCCACCACCGGCTGCTGTCCGGGTTCACCCGCATCCTGGCCGGGTTCGTGCCCTTCCTGCGGCCAGGCGGGCACCTCGCCGTCACCATCCGGCCCTGGCGCGAACATGCCGAACTGATCGACCTGCCCTCCCAGATCCTGGCCTGTGGCCTGCACGCCGGCCTGATCCCCGTCGAACGCTGCGTCGCGCTGCTCGCCCGCGCCGGTGACGGTGATCTCGTGCCGCGTGGCTCGTTCTTCCAACGCGACTTCATCCGCAAACAGCGTGACGCCGGACTTCCCCTGCACCTCATCGCACACGAGGACGTGCTGGTGTTCCGCACACCGCTGTCTCGCCAGAGTTCGCCGGAACTTCAGAGCTCTCGGCCCAAACCCGAGAGCCCCTTGTGGTCGTCGTCGAGGCTGAACACTCCGGTTCGCACTGGAGCCAGGGGCGTGGCGGCATGACCCCGGTTCCAGCGTGGAGCATCCCCGAGGCCCGGCTGTACACCGGCGATGCGATCGAGACCTTAGCCGGGCTGCCAGCAGAATCGTTTGACTGCGTTGTGACCAGTCCGCCCTACTACGGCCTGCGCGATTACGGCACCGGACGGTGGGTCGGCGGTGATCCCACGTGCCCGCACACGGCGAGGGCAGCCCATACGACACCACCGACCACGCATCCAGCCGGGAACCATCCCGCAGCCACCGACCGTGGTGATCCCAGGCGTTGCGGGGCCTGCGGAGCGAGGCGCGAGGACCGTCAATATGGCCTCGAACCGACTCCCGAGGCTTACGTTGACACCCTGCGGGCCGTCTTCGTCGAGATCCACCGCACACTGCTCCCGACGGGCACTGTGTGGCTCAACCTGGGCGACTGTTACAGCGCCGAGCCACCTGGGCGCGCGACCAACGCGCGCAGTAGCACGCTGGCGGGATGGCAAGCTGCGGCCACCACCCGCGAGCTGGTGCGGTCAGCGAACGTGGACCGGACGCGGTTCCTTCCACGCAAAAACCTTCTGGGGATGCCCTGGCGCGTGGTGTTGGCGCTGCAGGCCGATGGCTGGCTGGTCCGCAACGCGCTGGTCTGGTCGAAGACCAACCCCATGCCGGAGTCGGTGAAAGATCGGCTGTCCACGACCTACGAATTCGTCTTCCTCCTGGCCAAGCAACTCCACTACTACTTCGATCTGGACGCGATCAGGGTGCCACTGGCTCGCCCGCAGGCACTGACCGAAGGGCTGGTCATCGGCGGGGCGAATAAGGGAGGCCATGCCGATGTCGGCGCAACGGCTCGTCGACGCGGTCACAGCGTCTACGGCGCCAAATACAGCGACGCGCAGCCGTTTCGGCGCGGCCGCCACGGCAGCGCTCTACGCCCGGGCACACGTCACGACGCGCGGCATCCCCGAGGCAAGAACCCCGGCGATGTGTGGCGGCTGCCGACCCGTCCCCTGCGGGAGGCCCACTTCGCGGCGTTTCCCCTCGACCTGCCCCTCCGCGCCATCGCCGCCGGATGCCCCCCTGGCGGTGTGGTCGCCGATCCGTTCTCCGGCGCCGCCACCACCGGTGTGGCGGCGCTGCAACTCGGCCGCCGATACGTCGGCATCGACCTTCATCCTAACCACACAGCCATCGGGGTGCGCCGACTCTGCCAGACCCGCCATCCCGACTAAGCAGCCGCCGACCTTGGCAGCAACCCTGCCCACCACGATCGGCCACAGGACATCCCCATACGCCCACCCGACCGCGGTGGATCAACGTCCACGCAGCGGCGAATCCCGAACCACAACCCAAGCCCCCACGCCTGCAGCGACCGTGAAAGGAATCACAGGATGAGATCGCTTCACAGATCCGCACGCTTTCTCAACGGCCAACGCGCTACCCCGAGAACCCGAGGCGTGACGCCGGCATGTCGAGGAGTTGGGCGGCATGAGCGCCCGGGCCGCATCCGAGACCAACGGTGCCACAACAGCGCGGTCTCGCGCTGCGGGCACCAACGGTCCGGCGCGTTCGCGGTCCGGCGGCCCGCCACCGGCGACGGACCGGCCATAGGGACGCGCGCCGACCGCGACACGGCGTCAGCCCCAGAGTTAGGCGGCTCATGGCTCCACCAAGAAAGAGAAACAAGAGCGAGCAAGCCGCCTCATTCCGGCGCTCGGCGACTTGTGGTCCGCGGCATTCGCCAGATCTTCACAAGCTCGCGAAGGTAATTGTCAGCGTCGCCGAAACACCAGCTGACGAGATCCACGAGCACGGGACTTTGCTCCATGAGAATCGCAACAATTGACCGAAGAAAACTCGCCAGCCGTCCACCCTGAAACGGCATAGAAATACCCCACCAATTAGGGTAAATTGAATACCAGAAAGGGAGGCGTCGAATGAGTCACCCAAAATCTGCGATACCGCAACGTGGAGCAGTCATTTCGCACGCTAACCGCCGCCTTCCCATCGAAGCGAGCCAGTACCGCACGCCGGAGACGACTGATGGCGCCGTAGTGATCCCGTTCTCCCGGCGCAACACGGGCACCGACGCTGCCGGCGGTGACCAGGCGTGGTCGTATGAGCAACGGTTCCGCGGTGGGCGCCGCCATTTCACTGGTGAGGTGACGTACATCGGCGGAGCCGAAGGCGAGCGCATACGCGGGGAACTCGCCGCCGCCATCGCCGACCTCCTGCGTTGGGCACGGCAGCAAGCCAGACCCGAGCAAACCATAACCACGGAGCAAGACCAGGCCGCGTGACAATGCCCTCGCGATCAGAACACCAGGTCAGCAAGCAAATCTGAGAGGAAGCAACAAGCGAATATGACCATCGAGCACGATCAGGCAGCGAACCTGCCCGCCCGAGCCATCGAGCGGCGTGGCGGCAGGGAAGTCCTGGTGTCAGGCCCGTCAGGACTCTCCGACTACGCGGTATCACCGCTGGGCTCCTCGACCGCCGCCCTGATGCGCGATGAGGTGCGAGTCGCGGTGCTCGGACGGACCTCAACCGAAGATCAGCAGGACCCGCGACAATCGCTGTTGCGGCAAGTTGGCAACTGCAAAGCCGCCCTTCCGGCGTCCTGGATGATCGTCGCCCACTTCTACGATGTCGAATCCGGCCGCATGGAACTGGATCAGCGCGGCCATGGCGAGAACTACGAGCGATTCGACATCCCAATCGCCCGCGACGGCGGCATCGCCGATCTTTTGGCCCAAGCCGCACACCCCGGACGCCTATTCGACGTCGTGATCTGCGAAAGCATCTCCCGCGTGGCGCGCCGCGCCTACGAGGGCCTGTCCGTCGAACGTGAATTGGAACGCGCCGACGTACCGCTGTTCGCCTCCAATGAACCCATCACCCTCACCGGCAGCCGGGCACAACGCGTGCTGCAACGGCGGATCAACCAGTCCATCGCCGAGTACGAAGTCCTCAACACTCTCGAGCAATCCTGGGGCGGGCTCTGCACACACGTGCGTGAGGGCTACAACATCGGCAAACCCCCGTACGGGTACAAGGCGAAGGTCATCCCGCACCCCAACCCATCCAAGGCCGACAAGGGACACACCAAGAGCCGTCTGGAACCCGACGGCAGTCGGGCCGAAACAGTCACACAGATCGCGAACTGGCGCTACCATGAAGGACTCGGCTACGGCACCATCGCCGACCGACTCAACGCCGACCCCACCCTCTACCCGCCACCCGAGCCGCCCGGCGGCAAACGAGCACGCAACGCATGGGGCAAGACCAGTGTCTACGAGATCCTGCGAAACCCCAAATATACCGGGTACCAAGTATTCAACCGGCGCGCACGTCGCTCCAAGAACGGCAAGGTCAACGACCCGATCAAATGGGTATGGTCCCCAAAGCCAACACACGAACCACTGATCCCGAAATGGATGTACGACGAGTTCAACGCCCGACGCCGAGCCCGCCGCGGATCCCGCGCCGACAATGAACCCAACGTGCACCCCCAGACGCGCCGCACCTACGTAATGCGCGGCATGGTCTTCTGCGGCTGCGGACGGCGGATGTTCGGCAACCACAGGCACAACCGCGCGTACTACATGTGTTGGCCCAAGAGCAATAACCGCGGTCGACCCGACACCTACACCGGTCATCCCAAAGCGGTCTACCTGCCCGAACAAGCCATCCTCAGCGCGGTCGCACAGTTCCTCACAGACCGGCTCTTCGGTCCCCGGCGCCGCGAGATCCTCGCCGCGGACCTGAACAAAATCGACGACCACGCAGCCCGGCAACGCCAGGCCGAGCGCGAACGGCTGCACCGTGCCCTCGCCGACCTCACCCACCGCCAGACCTCGATCCTGCGCCAAGCCCAAAGCGGCGAGCCCGACGACCCCTTCACCCAAGGACTGCGCACCACCTACAACGAACTGGAAACACAGAAGAAAGTAACCCTGGCGGCCACAGCCGACCTCGACACCGCCGACGCGATCGAACCCGGCAAACCCAGCAAGGACGACATCGCCCTACTCGATACGCTGCCACACCTCACGCTCAACTTCGCCAACGCACCCGAAGTGCAACTCAGGCGCTTATTCGAGACCATCCAACTCACCGTGCGCCTGATCAAGAACACCGACGAAGTGAACATCGAGATCAAGCTGCCAGCCGACGACCTACCACAGATCGCCCAGCAGGCAGAAAGGACCAGCCTCACCATGCCCTCCACACACCAGACACCCGCTCAGCGAGCCGGTTGCGCTTGTGTGGATGCTGTATGTGCCCCGGACGGGACTCGAACCCGCACTTGAGCGATTTTAAGTCGCCTGCCTCTGCCGATTGGGCTACCGGGGCAGGTACGAGCCTACGGCCCGCCACCCGGTCGCCGGCACCCGCGTGACGGTAGTGCAGCGGGATCAGCTGTGTGCGGCGCGTTCGAATTCCGCCTTCGGGTCGTTGATCTGTCCCATAGAGATGATCTCCCGGCGGAACAGACCCGCGGTCAACCAGTCCAGCGTGATGCGCGCCTTGCGATTGAACGTGGGCATCCGGCTGACGTGGTAGATGCGGTGCATGCTCCAGGCCACGAAGCCCTTCACCTTGACGTTGTAGACGTCCGCGACGCCTTTGTGTAGTCCCAGGCTGGCCACCGACCCGGCATTCTTGTGGCAGTAGTCCTTGGGCTTACCGTCACGCAGCACGCTGAGCAGGTTCTTCGCCAGCCGGTTCGCCTGGCGCACAGCGTGCTGCGCATTGGGCGGGCAGATTGCCTGCGTGTCGTCTGAGATCCTGGACAGATCCGGCACCGCCGCGCAGTCTCCCGCGGTCCACACCCCCGGCAGGTCCTTGACCTGTAGCGACGCCGCCGCAATCAGCCGGCCGCGCTCGTCGCGCGGAAGGTCGGAATTGCGTAACACCGGGTTGGCCTTCACACCGGCCGTCCAGATGATCGTGTCACTGTCGAACTCGGTGCCGTCAGAGAACATGACGTGGCCGTGCTCCACCGATTTGGCCAGCGTGCTCAGATAGACCTCAACACCGCGCCGTTCCAGCGCCTCCACCGTCCATACGCCGAGGCTCTCGCGTACCTCCGGCAGAATCCGGCCCATTGCCTCGACCAGCACCCACCGGAGATCGTCCGGTTCGATGTTCTTGTAGTACTGGGTGGCGAAGCGGCTCATGTCCTCCAACTCGCCCAGTGCCTCGATACCGGCGAAGCCGCCGCCAATCACGGTGAAGGTAAGTAGCCGCCTGCGGAGATCCGGGTCCAGCGTGCTGGATGCGATGTCCATT
>Ga0213881_10000806_pt1 | contig 17058 bp, 18 predicted proteins | sample BarmaccoBMER_R08_FD_160104 | JGI IMG/M metagenome (GOLD analysis project Ga0213881, IMG submission 160104) | Barbacenia macrantha exposed rock microbial communities from rupestrian grasslands, the National Park of Serra do Cipo, Brazil - ER_R08 ... | reverse complement strand
TCGAGGAACATCGCCTGCACACGAGTGAGCAATGAATAGCCGCGGTTCAAATGTCCCCACCGTGTCTGGATCATGCCGATCTTCGGGTCAGTGAAAAAGTCGACTGTATGGCGCAAGAGATGAGCTGGCGGAACGAAATCCGCATCGAGAATGCAGACAAACTCGCCGCGCGCACTGGCCAACCCGCGCTCGAGCGCGCCAGCTTTAAACCCGGTGCGATCTACGCGATGGATAAGCTCGACGTCGAAGCCGCGCCGGCGCAATTTTTCCGAGTACCGCGCCGTGATCTCACGTGTCTCGTCGGTGGAATCATCCAGCACCTGGATTTGCAGGCGGTCCTGCGGATAATCGAGTTCACTGACGGAACGGAGCAATCGCTCAGCAACATAGACTTCGTTAAAGATGGGCAGCTGAACGGTGACTACCGGCAACTCTTCGAAGCGTCCAGCCGGCACCGGCACGCGCTTCCTGTTCTTAAGAAACAGGTAAATAATGAAATAACGGTGAATGCCGTAAGCCGAGAGGCCAAACAGCACGCTCAAGTAACAAAATGTCCAGATGAGTGAAGCCATGCCTCTGCATCACGGCACAACGCCGCGCTGCCGCCTGCAAGGGCGACATGATGCCGCTTCTCCCAGTGCCGTCAAATCAAAAAATGCCCCGCGCCGTCGCGCAAGCCGCTTGAAATTAGCGCCCGGAGTACATTTCACGGGCCTTGCCTCGAACGATTTTTGCTATGTAAATGGCATGCGCTCATCCGCCGGACCCCTTTGTTCTCGGCGCGGAGCGTGGCAGCTTATGTGTTAAAATAATCTGTCATGGCGAACGCCTTCGTTGTCCCCCCACCTGCTACTCGCAGCGTTGCTCCGCCCGAAGAGGGTACCGGGCGCGCGCCCGCGTCGCGTGCTGCCAGCAAAGTACAGCGCCGGCGCAGTCTGGAGCGATTCGACATCGTCTTCACCGTGCTGCTCGCGGGTTGGGCGCCATCCATCCTCATGCTTCTGGTCTCCCACACCACCCTGCAACAGACACTCGAATCGAAAATCCTGCGCGACCGGCAGACCTTCGTGCAGCTGATCGGCCATCTGGTGGACGACGACCTGGCGCGCACGGCCAATGTCGTGGCGTACTATCAAACGCTTCCTGACATGGAACGCATCTTCAGCGCGCCAAACGCGAGTACTCTGGCGCAGCAATGGATCGCGGAGAAGCTTTTCTCGTATCCGCGCATCGACGGGATGTTTCTGGCTGGCGCTGATGGGAAGTTGCTCGCGAGTCTGCCCGCAACTCCAGACCTGGTGGGCCAACCGTTTCACCCCGAGCAATGGAAAGACGGCGCCGATACACATACCGGCGCGTTTGTTTCCCCTGTCACGCCGCGCCCGGTCGATGGTCGAATGGCGACCGCGATTGTCGGAGCTGTACGCACCCGTGATGGGCGCACCGTCGGTTACATCGGGGCGTCAATTTTGATCGAGCGCATCGGGCGGCGTCTTTCCACGATTTCCTTTGCTGATCGCGCCGTGTGCCAGATCATCGACCAGAACGGTTTCCCTCTCTTCACTTCTGATCTGAAACCGAACATCAAACCGGCCCGTGGGCCGGAAGCGCGGCTGATTGCCGAGATGCAGCGCGAGCAAAGCGGGAATCTCACGCGTGATGGCACGGTTAACTCCTTTGATCCACTCGACACCGCCAAGTGGCTCGCCGTAGTACACCAGCCGGAAGAGGTGGCGTACGCATCGGTGCGCGACCTGATTAGCAAAATTACCGTGCCTGCCGTCTGGCTGATCATCGGTACCGCTGTGGCCGCCTTGCTCGCCGGCCGGTTTTATCGCCGGCAATCCGAGGCTGCATTGCGCATCGAGCGCGAGGTCACGTTCAATGAAAAAATTCTGGCAAACATGCCCATTGGGATCGCCCTAGTGGACCCCGAGTCGCGCCGATTTTTGCACGTGAATGAGGCCTTCGAGCAAATCGCCACCCAGCTGGGGCAACTTCCGCCCGGCGTGGACATCGGCGTCGCCACCTACGAGCAGATCAAAATCGCGCCACCGGAGGTGATCGAGAACGTACTCGCCACCGGGGCGCCGTTCCAGATGACTGAGCAGCCGTTTACCGACGGGAGCGGAGCAACCCGTTTCCTCAATGTGAATCTTCTGCGCCTGCTCGATTCGAAGCAGCACATCCAGGGCGTACTTTATCTCGTCGAAGAAAAGACGCGCGATATGACGTTGCGCAACGAGCTGCTGAGCGCGAACGCCGCCAAAGATCAATTTCTCGCGCTCCTCTCCCACGAGCTGCGCAATCCGCTGTCCCCTGTCATCGCCATGGTGGCCGAGCTCGACACGCACGTTGATTCGCACGAAATGCGGCAAGCGCTCGATGTCATCCGGCGCAACGTGGAGCTCGAGGCGCGGCTGATCGACGACCTGCTCGATATCACCCGCATCTCGAAGGGAAAACTTAAGCTCAGCCTCGAACCAGTCAGCGTTCACAACGTCCTGCAACGCGCACTCGAGATTTGCCGCGACGACATCGCCCATAAAGCCTTGCGCGTGGATCTCCAGCTCGATGCGCGCGAGCATTTTGTCCATGGCGACCCGGCGCGTTTGCAGCAGGTGTTTTGGAACCTGGTGAAAAACAGTGTGAAGTTCACCCCTGAAGGTGGGCGCATTACGCTCGCCACACTCAATCCGCAGCCGGGCCAGATCGAGATTCGCACCATGGACACCGGCATAGGCATTGAGCCGGAAAAGGTCAGCAAAATCTTCAACGCCTTCGAGCAGGGGCAAAGCTCGATTACCCGCAGGTTCGGCGGACTCGGTCTCGGTCTCGCCATTTCCAAAGCGATGGTACTCGCACATGGTGGCACGATCTCCGCCTTCAGCGCCGGAAAAGATCGTGGGGCCACGTTCACCATTCGTCTTGCCACAATCGCCGCGCCGGTGCGCCTGGATGAACTGGAACTGCAACCCGACGGACGCCGTCACGATAAAGCGCCGGCGCGCCACGCCCGGTCACCACGGTTACTCGTCGTCGATGATCACCCGGACACCTGCACGGGCATGAAAATGATCCTGGAGCGGCGCGGCTACGAAATCACTGTGGCGCATACCGCTGACCAAGCGTCCGAAAAAGCTCGAGCGCAGAATTTCGATCTGCTCATCAGTGACATCGGTCTGCCGGATCGCAGCGGGTACGATCTGATGCAGGAATTACAGGGGCGCGGGTTGCGTGGAATTGCCTTGAGCGGGTTCGGCATGGAAAGCGATATCAACCGGGCGCGCGCCTCGGGATTTTCGGAACACCTGACGAAGCCGATAAATTTCGAGCGGCTCGAGCAGGTGATCCAGCAACTGCTTGGGGCAGATTCGCGCTAAAACAATCGCCTGAGCCGCGCTGCATTCGCGCCCTGAGTACAGCCGCCGTACTCAGTGTACGGCTAAGCGCACGGCGGGGCGAAAGTACAGCCCTCGCCTCACACTGCTTCGTCGTCGTCGTCGCTGTTTTCGCTCCTCGTCACCGTCGCTGCCGCCGTTTTTCGTTCAGAGGCGTCCTTTAGCTCGCGCGTCAATTTCTCCACACGCTGCCGCATGATTTTTCCGGGTTTAAATTTCACCGTTGCACGCGACGGAATCTCGAAGCTGCTCCCCGGCTCGTTAGGGTTGCGGCCCACTCGGGGTTTCGTCAGGCGCGGCTGGAAAACGCCAAAGTTGCGCAGCTCTACGGCGACGTTGTTGGCGAGGCTGTCAGTGATGTGATCGAGGGTGCGCTGGACGACGTCAAAGACCTGGTGCTGCACCATCCCGGTCTGGTTGCTGATGGCGACGACGATGTCGCGTTTGGTTAACTTCGCCATACCAAGAACGGAATCGCAACGGCCGCGCGCTTTGCGTGGGCGAACCGAGAGTACAGGCACGCTTTTTCGGCCGTTTTTTAAGAGCCGGGCGGGCGATCTAGCTGTTTGGCGCCACCGACTTACGCACTAAGCGGCCGGCGCAAGATTACAGAAAGGCAATAAGTAAAAATGTTCTGCTCCGCCAGCGCTCTCCGGCGCGATTTCATCTGGCCCTGCGCCACACCGAGTTTGGTGAAAATGGCGTTCCACTCCATCTCGAGCCGTCGCCCATCCTCAGGCGAAAGTTCCCGCACCACTCGCATGGATGAGCCGCGGTTTAGCACATTCATCGCGCGCGACGAAAGCTCGTGCACCAGGCTCAGCTCTTCCAACGCGTGCTGCGTTTCCTGGAGCAAGTTTCCTCGTACTACGGTAAACTCACGCTCCTGCTCGACCGAAATGATCGGCTTGGCTTTGTCCAGCGCGTAGCTCATCAGCTCGTGCAGCTTCCGCCAATTATCGAGCTGCAATCGTAGCAGCCGCAGGTTGGAATCGACCAGCTTGTCTCTCATCGCTGCGGTCTCACCGTCGCCACCTCGACCGTTTCGTCCAGCTTCTGCAAATTATCGATTAGCAGGTGCGCCCACGGTCGATCCACGGTCTGCGCCTGGCTGATGATTCCTTCCTCGAAGTAAAAACGGCCCTGCCGCCAGCGGAAAATCTCCGCCACCGCCGCCTCGCCTTCTAGTGTTCCGTAGCACGCATGCCTGATTGCCCCGTGATGAAGGTAAATCTCGCTACCCCCGCGCCCCGACTTAAAGGCGAACCGGCCGGTGCGCTGTCCCAGACAAGCCATCTGTAAAATCTCCGCCGCCGAGAACTGGTTCAGGTTTCCGATGAGCGAATGGCATGGATCGATCCCTTCGGCCGCTGCCGCCGCGGCGTGACCCTCCGTACTTTTGAAGAAGCGAGTAATTTCCTTCCGCAAGCGACGCGTTCCTGCTGCCCCATTCACCAGCGCGACCTGCTGCTGCGAAGCTTCCCGCGACATCTGTGCTGAGGGTGGCTCCCACGGAGCGCAAAGAATTTGCAGCGAAGGAAAATGCTGCCGCGCGAGAGTCGCTGTTTCCATCGAGGGCACCCCTTCGCTTTCCACGATGAAGGCGTCAAAGTGCTCCTCCATCAGGATGGCAACCGCTTCATGAACAGACCGGGTAACACGCGTTTCGATCGCGGCAAACGCATCGAGCACGCCGAGCAGGCGATCCTCAAACACCGGATCGTCATTGAGTACAAGAACGCGAGTTTGCACGGGCGGAATGACGGTTATAAGAGCAGGAATCCTGCCCCGGAGCGCCGAACTTCACTGTAGCCGGAGAATGTCCCCGCTTCCGCGAATCCCGCAGCCGTACACTTTGCGCTTCCTGTAGGCTCAACCATCCCTTGTTCGCGAGGTTACCAGCTCTACCGGCGTGACGCCTGGCTACCGCCACTCCTTGCGCGGCGCTGGCGGCGCGAAATGCTCCGGCGCGATTTCATGCGCCGTCCGGAAATGTACTTTGGCAATTTCCTCGAGCATCTCCGGACCATGCTTCTCCACGATCTCGCGCGCTGCCTCTTTGATCGGCGCCGATACGCCGCGCCCGAGCTTTACCCCGAGCTGCCTGCTCTTGCGCTCCAGCCAGTCGATGAACGCTTCGCGCGCCATGATTGACGCCGCCGCCACCGCAACGTCCGACTCCGCTTTCGTGCGCTGCTCGATCCTGATCGCTCGCCCATGCCGCAGCAGCGCGTTCTCAATCACGCGGGCATCAGCAAATTGGTCCGACAGCGACCGCGGGCAATCCGGCACGCGCTCGAGCAGATTTTCAATCACCCGCGCGTGTCCCCACCCGAGAAGCTTGTTCAGGTTCCCGAATTTCGCATAGAGCTGGTTGTAACGCGCCGGCCCGATCGTCACCACATCGATGCGGCCGGCAGCGCGTTGCCGGATCTCCTTCGCCAGCTCGCGAATCCGCGCATCCGAGCTGATCCTTTTGCTGTCCTGCACTCCGGCATCGAGGAACGCCCGCGCCGTCTCACGATTCACAAACACGCCCGCGATCACCAGCGGCCCGAAGAAATCGCCCTTCCCGCTTTCGTCCACACCGAAGTGCGGCTCGAACATTTCCGGCGAATGCACTTCCTCGTATCCCAGCCGCGCTTCCCCGAGGACATTTGGCTCCAGCTCGAACTTCACGAAATCTTCCACCCCGCGTCCCTGCACCAGCACCTTCGGTCCCTTCTCATAAACGGCCACACTCAGCTTCTCTTTTTGCGCGAAAAAAATCGTGTACGGCCTCTCTGAAAAGTCGAAACCGCGCTCCTGCAAAAGCCTTTGCAAAGTTTGCGCCTGAGCGGGCGACAACCGGGCGGTGAAACTATTCACGCTCTACCATATAGGCGCACGGCTTCTGGACACACGGCAATTTCCCTGAATTTCGATCGCGATGAATTCAGGAGGCCGGAGTTAACCCGCCATCGCGGGAGCGTAGCATGTTGAGCGAAGCCAAACATCTCGCGAGCTGTGTTTCATTGTACTGTGGGGTAACGAGAAACAAGCGGCACCTGTAGGGCAACGATTCCTCGTTGCCGGGCCGGTGCTTTGCCGGCACGCCAATGCACCAACGCGAGTGGATGGTTCGCCTACAGGGACGGGGGCCGGCACGTGCAGGGCAACTCGCGTTCGAGCCGATACCTCACCAACCAGGAATGGTTGGCCTACAGGAAACGCGCGGCGCCTGGTTAGCCACGTGACTTCTCACAAGCATGCACAAACCGCGCGAGTACGACCCAACACGAACCACGCGTAATCGGATCACCCAGGAAGATTCACCAACCTGCAAATCGTCTTGCGATCGTTTAGAAGCTTGTATAATCTTACAAAAATTGAACCTTCTTTTTAAAGCGCTTCGCGATCCTACCCGGCGCCAGATCCTTGAAAAGCTGAAGAAACGCGATCTCAGCGCCGGAGAAATCGCCGCGTACTTTGATATGACGGCCCCCAGCATCTCCCACCACCTGGACCTGCTGAAACAGGCGCAACTCGTCTCAACACGAAAACAAGGCCAGTTCGTCATTTACTCGCTGGAAACCACTGTGCTGGATGAAAGCCTCGGCTGGATTCTTGATCTCATCGCGAAGGACAAGACAAATGCAAAGAAAACGAAACATCGCTGAAGCCCTCCTCCTTCTCCTGCCGTTCCTTATTATTGCGCTCGCCTGGAAACGATTGCCGCCCATGATCCCGATGCACTGGAACATTCGTGGGCAAGTCGATCGTTGGGATTCCAAACCGTTCGCCTTTCTGCTGCCCGCGCTCGCCATCGCGCTAAACGCGTTTCTGCGCGCGATCCCGCTTTTTGACCCGAAACTGCGGCGCAAGGCGGACGCATTCGGGCCAATCGCGCTCTCTAGAATCCGGCTCGCTCTTACCGTCCTGTTTGTTGTTCTCTCCTTGGTTCAGCTTGCTGCGGCACTCAATTATCCGATCGGCACCGGGAGAGTTGTCATCACTTGCGCACTTCTGCTGCTCGCCGCGCTTGGCAATTTCCTCGGCAATCTTCGGCCGAATTATTTTGCCGGGATTCGTACTCCGTGGACATTGGAAAGCGGCGAGACCTGGCGAGTCACACATCGGCTTGGCGCAAAACTTATCGTTTTCGGATCGTTAGGGCTCTTAGTCGTGCAATTCATTGTTGATCCTCGTACTTTTGGCGCGCTAACGCTGCTCGCGATCATCGCTCTTGTGATCTGGAGTTTCGTTTATTCGTGGCGCCATTTCACCCGGCACGTGGAACGCAGCTGAGTGCGCGGCATAGTACCAATCCGGAATCGACTCCTGCGCTGGTTCGCGGTTCACGGGCGCGATCTCCCATGGCGCCGCAGGCGCGATCCCTATGCGGTGCTCGTGTCGGAGATCATGTTGCAACAGACAACGGTGGCGACAGTGATCCCGCGGTTCGAAGCCTGGATGCACCGCTTTCCGACATTGCAGTCACTGGCAAAGGCCGAAGAGTCCGAAGTACTGCACGCGTGGCAGGGACTTGGGTACTATGCCCGCGCACGCAACCTGCGCCGCTGCGCGCAGCTAACGCGAGCTCTGCCACGCGATCCGCTTCAACTCCGCGGCCTGCCGGGCATCGGCCGTTACACCGCAAACGCCATCAGCATTTTCGCGTTCGATCAGCCGTTGCCGCTCGTTGAAGCAAACGGTGCGCGCGTACTCAGCCGGGTTTTCAACATCCGCGCAGCGATCGATTCGACGGCTGGTCAGCAGCAGCTATGGAGTGCTTCCGCGCAACTCGTGCCAAAAAGCTATGCGCGGGATTTTCATAACGCCTTGATGGATTTGGGTGCGCTCGTCTGCACACCGCGGAAACCTCACTGCGGCATTTGCCCGATTCGGAAATTTTGTCGCGCGCCCAATCCGCATCTGCTTCCGGTGAAACGCCGCCGGCCAGATCTCGTTAGCCTGATTGAGCCGCACGCTTTTATCACCCGCCGTACTTCTGTGCTTCTGTCGCAATGCCAGAGGCGCTGGCGTGGAATGTGGATGCTCCCTCGCGCGAGAGTACAGCGAGGCGAGCCAATCTACACCGCTTCTTTTCCGTTTACTCATCACCGTATCATGCTTCGGGTTTTCGAGCGGCCGGTGAGATCACCGGGACCGCACGAACATTGGTTTTGCTTCAGCGACGTGACTTCAATCCCGATGCCTACCCCGCACCGCCGCGCGATCGAACGTTGCGTGCGCGACCTCCGGCAACGAAGATGCGCGCGTGAGATCGATGACCGGCTATGGCCGCGGCGAAGCGGAATGCGACGGCGGCAAAGTGAGCGTCGAGCTTAGTACGGTAAACCGGCGCCAGAGCGAGATCGTGATGACATTGCCGCGCGACTTTTCCGAGCTCGACGTGCGCATCCGTCAAGCCATCAACGCCCGAGTAGCTCGCGGCCGCATCAACGTTCTCGTCGCGCTACATCAGGGCCCGAACGGCGCACGAACGCTCGCGCTCGATGTCGCGCTCGCTCGCTCCTACCACGAGGCCATGCGCAGCTTGCAGAAGGAGCTTGGCGCGCCGGGCGAGATCACCATCGATACAATCCTGCAGGCGCCCGGCGTGATGCGCGCGCCGGAAGAAACCGTTGCCTCACCGGATCGCGCCTGGACGGCAGTGGAGAAGGCGCTGAGTGAAGCGCTGAGCGAGCTGATCAAAATGCGCGAGCGCGAAGGCAGGCATTTGGCGAGGGACTTGATTCATCGGCTTAAGGCGATTCGCCAGCTCCTGAAAGAAATTCGCACGCTGCATCCTGCCGTGGTGAAACGTTTTCGCGCCTCTGTCATCGAACGCATTCAAAGTACCGGTCTGCCGGTCGCCGAAAATGATGAGCGGCTCGCGCGCGAGATTTTCCTCTTCGCCGATCGCTCCGATATTTCCGAAGAACTGACGCGCATCGAAAGTCATCTCGCGCAATTTGCCCACCATCTGCGCAGTGACGAGCCGATCGGCCGCGCGCTCGAGTTTATCGTGCAGGAAATTTTTCGTGAGTTGAACACGCTGGGCGCGAAAGCTAACGACGTCGAAATCTCGCAGCGGGTGCTGGCGTGCAAAACTGCGCTGGAGAAAATTCGCGAGCAGGTGCAGAACCTTGAATAAGAAAATCTCGCGATTCGGGATTTTGTTCGTTGTCTCCGCGCCTTCCGGCGCAGGCAAAACCACTCTGTGCACGGCGCTCCGGCAAACGCCGGATTTCGTGTACTCCGTGTCGTGCACCACGCGTACGCCGCGAGCCGGCGAAATTGATGGCAAAGATTACTGGTTCATTTCCGAAGATAAATTTGCGCAACGGATTTCCGCCGGTGACTTCCTCGAGCACGCGCAAGTGCACGAGCATTTCTACGGCACGCTGCGCGCCCCCGTGGTTGAGAACCTTCGCGCTGGCATCGATGTACTCGTTGATATCGATACCCAGGGCGCGGCGGCGATTCGGAATTGCGGCGATGAGTTCATCGCGCGGGCATTGAGCGATGTCTTCATCATGCCGCCTGACCTCGAGGAATTACGCCGGCGTTTAATGAAGCGCGGCACGGAGACAGCAGTGCAAATCGAAACGCGCCTGCAAACGGCCGCGCGCGAAATGCAACTCTGGTGCGATTACCGCTACACCATCATCAGCAAATCGGTGGAGGAAGATTTGCTGAAGTTCCGCCAGATCATGGGCGCGGAACGAATTCTAAGCCGACGATTGATTCTGCACTGAAGCCCATGTGTCCTCCTGAACAAAGCGAACGTCCACGAGCGTCTTGCGTGTTTTGCGACACACATCGCGGGGCGGCGGCCTCCAGGATGACAGAGCAAGTGAATGCGAATAGCTTTGCACGATGCCCGTAGATCGAAAATTAAGGAACGATAAATCCGTCGTGCTCGGGATCACCGGTTCCATCGCGGCGTACAAGGCAGCGGAACTCGCGAGTTTGTTCGTGAAACAGAAGTACCAGGTCTTCGTCGTCATGACGCATGACGCGACCGAATTCATCACGCCGCTCACGCTGCAAACGCTTTCCAAAAATCCGGTGACAACCAGCTTCTACGACGAAAAAGAGAATTGGCGGCCGGGTCACATTGCGCTCGCCGACGCGGCAAATCTGCTCGTCATCGCACCGGCGACCGCGCATGTCATCGCCGAGCTTGCGCACGGACTCGCCGATCATCCGCTTACCGCTATCGCCCTCGCCACGCGGGCGCCCATTCTCATCGCGCCGGCGATGAACGGCAAAATGTGGGAGCACCCTGCCACGCAGGAAAATGTGGAGAAACTAAAATCGCGCGGCGTGGAGTTTATCGGGCCGGACGCGGGCATGCTGGCCTGCGGTTACGAAGGCGTGGGGCGCTTGTGGAAGGTGGAGGACATCGCGTTTCGCGCGGAATTCCTCCTTCGCCAGCACGACCGGCTGATTGCGTGACCGGGACGATTCACCGCGACGAAGGCAGAGATCGCGCACGGTCCGGGCGATAAATTGGTTTCGCGAAACTGCGCAAATGAAGTTCGTCGTCACCGCCGGCCCGACACGCGAGCCGATCGATCCCGTTCGGTACTTAAGCAATCGTTCATCCGGAAAAATGGGCTACGCCATTGCAGAGGCGGCGTTTGAGGAACGACACGAGGTGGTCTTGATTTCGGGACCGGTTTGTTTGCCGCCGCCGCCGCTGAATCTGCTGCGCGTGAGTACGAGCGATGAAATGTTCGATGCAGTACACGCCGCGGTGCGGGATTGCGATGTGCTGGTGATGTGCGCCGCCGTCGCGGACTACAAGCCGGCACAGGTCACCACCTCGAAAATGAAAAAGCGCGACGAGAAGTTCTCGCTCGAGCTAGTACCGGCGCGCGACATTCTCCAGTCGCTTCCGCGCGATCGCGATTTTTTCGTTGCTGGATTTGCAGCGGAGACGAACGACATCGAGCGAAACGCGCGCGAAAAACTGCGGCATAAAAATTGCAACATGATCATCGCGAATGACGTCAGCGATTCAGCCATCGGAATGGAAAGCGACAATAACGCGGTCACGATTTTCTTTGAGTACGGCGCGCCGAAATCGATTGCATGCGCGCCGAAGAACGTGATCGCGCGTCAGTTGGTGAAAATAATTTGCGAAACGGCGCAAAAAACTTTTGACAAAAAAAATCTGCGGATGAATGACTCGTGAACGTGAAGTGCGTTTTCAAAAATCTTCACAGACCCGCCGCAATTGCGGATGGAAAGGGGGGATAGTCGATGCCAGCGAAGAAATCAAAGAAGGCTCCCGCCAAAAAGAAAGCCGCTAAGAAAAGCAGCAGCAAAAAACGCTAAAGCGTAGCGGTTGTTTAACGCCCCGAATTCCGGGGTCAAACCCAACTCAACCCGGGAGGAGGATGCAAGTTCTCCTCCCGGTCTTTTTTTGGTTGAGAGGTTGAGGAGTTGAGCAGTTGAGAGGAAAAGTCATTGAGCGATCTGCTTTCAACCTCTCAACCTCTCAACTCCTTGAAGCATTACCTTGACGCCGCCATCAACGCCGCGCGCGCTGCCGGCGAGATGGTGCGCAATGATTTCGCCAAACCACAGCGCGTCAACGCGAGTACGCCTCACGACGTGAAGCTCGAGATCGATGTGCGCTCGCAGGATCTCATCACCAAAATGCTGCTCGACGAATTCTCACAGCACGCGCTCTATGGCGAAGAAGGAATTGTCGGCGATCAGGCAAGTGAGTTCCAGTGGGTCGTCGATCCGCTCGACGGCACGGTGAACTATTTCTATCGCATCCCGCACTTCTGCGTCTCGATCGCGCTGCGCTTCAAAGGCGAGATCATCGTCGGCGTCATCTATGACCCGATGCGCGATGAACTTTGGATGGCACAAAAAGGGACGAAACCGAAGCTGAACGAGCAGGAGATTCGTGTGAGCGAGCACGCCGATATCGCCGAAGCCGTCGTGTCCGTCGGGTTGTCGAAGAGCGCGGAAACGATCGCGCTCGGTCTGCCCGTGCTCGATGACATGGTGCATCGCGCCCGCAAATGCCGGCTGCTCGGCAGCGCCGCGCTCGATATGGCATACGTGGCGTGCGGGCGCTTCGACGCTTACATCGAGCAGGGCATCAGCCTCTGGGACATCGCCGCCGGCTGGATTCTGATCGAAACAGCGGGAGGCAACGTCGAAGTACAACCCCGCACTGACCTGCCGGGCCGCTACAGCGTCGTCGCGACAAACGGCGTACTTGATTTGAAATTGTGAGCGCGGTCCGGTGCGGCATCGGCTACGACGCGCATCGCCTGGTGAGCGGGCGTCCATTGATTCTCGGCGGCGTGGAAATTACCTTCGACCGCGGGCTCGAAGGTCACTCTGATGCTGACGTGCTGGCACACGCAATCGCCGATGCCATTCTGGGGGCGCTCGGCGAAGGCGACATCGGCAAACATTTTCCGAATACGGACGAACGTATTCGCGGCATCAGCAGCATCGAAATTCTGCGACACGTCGCGACGGTCGTGGCGAAAAAGAATGCGCGCGTGGTGAATGTGGACGCGACGCTGCTGGCGGAAGCGCCGAAGATTGCGCCGCACATTTCGGCGATGCGCGAACGAATCAGTCAAGCGCTTCACGTCGGGACGAACGCGATCAGCATTAAAGCGACAACGAACGAAGGACTCGGCGCAATCGGCCGCGGCGAAGGCATGGCCGCGATTGCGGTGGCGAGCGCGGAACTGCCGTCATCCCGAGCGCCAGTCGAGGGATCCCGCTGAAGTTAGCTTAACGTTTTCGCCCGCTGATTCCTCGGCTACGCTTCGCTTCGCTCGGAATAACAAGCAGCACGTTCGAATGATCCGTCTCTTCAACACCTACTCGCGCGAGCTGGAGGAATTCGCACCGCTAAATCCACCAGAGGTGTCGATGTACACCTGCGGACCGACAGTTTACAGCCACGCGCACATCGGCAATTTCCGCGCCTACATTTTCGAGGACCTGCTTCAGCGGCATCTTGAGTCAAGCGGGTTCAACGTTCATCGGGTGATGAATTTAACCGACGTGGATGATAAGACCATCCGCGGCGCCCGCGAAGCTGGCGTATCTCTGGGCGAGTTCACTGCGCCATTCAAGCGCGCGTTTTTCGAGGACTTGGAAACGCTGCGGATCAAACGCGCGGACGATTTTCCCGCGGCGACCGATCCGCAATACATCAGCCGGATGATCGCGATGATCTCGCAGTTGATGGCGCATGGCTTTGCTTACCAGGCCGAAGACAAATCGATCTATTTTCGAATCAAGGTCTTTCCTGAGTACGGAAAGCTGGCTCACCTGAATCTGGATGAGCTGCGCCCGAGCGGGCGTGTGCGCAGCGATGAGTACGAGAAGGAGAACATCGGCGATTTTGCGCTCTGGAAAGCGTGGGATGAAGCAGATGGTGATGTGAGCTGGGATTCGCCATGGGGCCGCGGCCGGCCCGGCTGGCACATCGAGTGCAGCGCGATGGCGACGGCGCTGCTGGGCGAGCAAATCGACATTCATTGCGGTGGCGTGGACAACATTTTCCCGCATCACGAAGCGGAGATCGCGCAGACCGAAGGCGTGACCGGCAAGAAATTTGTGCGCTACTGGCTGCACTGCGCGCATCTGCTGGTGGACGGGCAAAAAATGTCGAAGTCACTCGGGAACTTCTATACGCTGCGCGATGTGATTGGGCGCGGTTACACCGGACGCGAAGTACGTTACGCGCTTTTACGCGTACATTATCGTGCCCCGCTGAACTTCACTTTCGAAGGAATGGACGAAGCGCGGCAGGCGTTAACCCGGATTGATGAATGGCTGGCGCGACTCCATGAATGTTGCGCAACCCCGCCGCTTGCGCGTGAAAACGAATCGCAACCGGCACGCTTCCGTAACTTCTTCGACGCACTTGATGACGATCTGAACATCTCCGGCGCGCTCGGTTTTTTGTTCGAATCGATTCGCGAAACAAATCGCGCTTTGGATGCGAAGCAGCTGAGCGCAGACGAGGCACGTACATGGCTGGAGTCGTGGCGCCGGGTCAACCAGGTACTTGTGCTGGAAGAAAGCTCAGCAGCGACATTGTCCCCGGAAATCGAGATACTGGCACGGCAACGTGAGCAGGCGCGAGCGTCGAAGGATTTCCGCAGGAGTGACGAGCTGCGGAATGAGCTAAACGCACGCGGCTATGACGTGCGCGACACGAAGGATGGACAAAAGATTACGCGACGTGGCAACGCCCAGCCCTGAGATCAGTTTCGCGCCGGCCGAGTTCATCGCGCTCGAACACACGGCGCACTCAAAGTTATTTGAGAATCAGCGGTTCGTCTGGGACGCGCTCAAGCAAATCACCAGTTATTTGCAATTCCGGCTCAAACCGGCCGTACTCGGGCAGCTCGTCGGCAAACCATTCATCAGCAACTCCGTTTACATTGGGCGCGGGACCATCGTGGAACAGGGAGCAATGCTGAAAGGGCCTGCATGGATCGGTGAAAATTGTCATCTGCGCAGCGGGTGCTACGTGCGCGAGAACGTGATCGTAGGCGACGGCGCGGTACTGGGAAATTCGTGCGAGTTCAAGAACTGCATCATCTGTGATGAAGCGCAGGTGCCGCACTTTAATTATGTGGGCGATTCGATTCTGGGCTTCCGCGCGCATCTCGGCGCGGGCGTGATTTTGTCGAATGTGCGGCTGGATCACCGCGAGATTTCGGTGACCGCGGCCGATGGGACGATCGCGACCGGTCTGACCAAATTCGGCGCGGTGATCGGCGATCGCTCCGAGATCGGGTGCAATGCGGTACTCAATCCCGGTACTATTGTTGGCCGCGATTGCATCGTTTATCCGCAGGCAAATTTCCGCGGAGTACTGCCGAGCCAGAGCATCGTGAAAGTACGGCAGAATTTGCAGGTGCTAACGAGAAGGGACTTGGAACGGTAATCACTCGTGCTCATAATCGTGCTCGTGCTCGGCGTTTCCGATTACGATCACGAGCAGGAGCAAGAAACGGATGGGAGGGGATTCGAACCCCTGGTGCCTTGCGGCACACACGCTTTCCAGGCGTGCACAATCGACCGCTCTGTCACCCATCCAGGTCACTCGTACTCGTACTCGTGATTCGACTCAGCCGATTACGAGCGCGATTGTGAGTACGATCACGAGTTAAAGCTGCAAGCGCCGGAACAACTGATCCAGCGGCAATTGAATCCCGATGAAAAATTCACCGAAGTCGGCAAACTGGGCGCTGACCGGATCAAAGCGCATTTCATACACGATCTTTTTGATCTGGAACGTGTCGCGCGAGAAAAGCGTCACGCCCCACTCCGCATCATCGAGACCGGTTGAGCCGGTGATGAGCTGTCTGACCTTCCCGGCAAACTCGCGGCCGACGCTGGCATGGCCCTGCATGAGTTTGCGACGCTCGTCGTAGGGCAGGGCGTACCAGTTTTGCTGGTCAGCGCGCCGTTTGCTCATGTTGTAGAAACAGACCACTGGCCAATCCGGCAGCGTGGGATAGACGCGCTCATGGGTGTAGTGTTTCATGCGCTCAGTGAACGTTTGCATGGCCTGGTCGAATTCGGCCGTGTCGCGCTTGAGATTTTGGTCGCGCTCGAGCATCTCGCCGTACTGCTCGGGCGTAGTGACGTATTCGCTCTCTTCAGTTAACGACAAGTAGCTGTACACCGGCTCCAGCACACCGGGGCCGAGCGCGAGGCTGAGCTGCTTTTCGAAGCTATTAGCATGATGCAAATCTGGGGTGATGAGCATGAATGCCAGGTCAGCCTTCGGCGTGACAATGCTCAGTGTGAGAAGCTGTGTGTTCTGCGTAGCGCGAATCTCCTGCACTGTTCCGGAGAGCGTCGTCTTCGCCCTCCGCTGTTCATTTGCATCGAGCAACTGCCATTGCGCATAATCGATGCGGTAGAAAAGATGAAGGCAATGCCAGCCCTCTTCAGGAATGAGCGCCGCTTCCTTATCGGCCATCCCGAATTGTCGGTGCACGTGCAACGCGGTCAACCTCGCGGCAACTCTTCGTACTAAACGCCATGCGCCGGGCGCATACTCCGGCTTTGGAGTTCGTCAGCCGGTTCCGAACAATGGCTCGCAGCCTTGGTTCGAGTACAAAACCTCAAACCGGCGCGGCGGTCTGCGCGCGCGGCAAATGCGGAATGCAATATTCCTCGCCGTCGCGCGCGACACGGAACTCGAGTTGAGGATTTGTTAGCTCGGTTGCTCCGCAAATTGCACAGCGATGTAATGGTTCGGCTGTGGTGTCGCGTGTTTGCATTTCGAAACGTTGCCGGCGCGCGTTGACGGTGTGGCGATTGCGCGCTTCGCGCCAGAGGCCCCGCCCGAAAAAGATGAGGTAGTTGGCCATGGCGCAAATGGCGGCGGCACGGAATTGCATCGAGCCGAGTGCGATTTGCACGAGCAGGATGGCTGCGGAGAACCATGCGATCCACTTCACTTTCATCGGCAGGATGTAGGCGAAATAGATGACGAGATCGGGATAGAAACGCGCGAAAGCGAAAAAGATCGAAGCGGTGAGCATAAGATTCGAGAAGGCGGCGCCAAACAAGAGGGCTGCGATGGTGGTGCCGATCATCCCGATGAGATAAAAAAGCGTGAGCTTGAACGCGCCCCAGGAGCTCTCGA
>Ga0213881_10000805_pt1 | contig 17060 bp, 15 predicted proteins | sample BarmaccoBMER_R08_FD_160104 | JGI IMG/M metagenome (GOLD analysis project Ga0213881, IMG submission 160104) | Barbacenia macrantha exposed rock microbial communities from rupestrian grasslands, the National Park of Serra do Cipo, Brazil - ER_R08 ... | reverse complement strand
GGCCGCGAGTGTCAAGACTCTCGAAGTGAAGTGATCCATATGCGAAACCTCAGTATTACGGCGAAGATTTGGCTCAGTATTGGGGTCTTCGTAGCCGGATTTGTGCTCTCGACGGTGCTCGGACAGGTGGAGAGCTTCGCCACCGAGCACACCTTGAATGCTGCCTCCGACGCGCTGTTTCCGGCCGCGCAGCAGAGCCAGGAAGCGGAAGCGGCGTTTCAGCGCGCGGTCAAAGGCTTCGGCGATGCGGTGGTGATGCAGGACGCCTCGGGGCTGGAGCGCGCGGCACAGGAAGGCCAGGCGGCGGTGAGCAGCCTGAAAGGGGTAGCTGCCATCAAAGGTCTGCCGGCGGCGAACAAGGCCACAGCCGGCGAGCTGGCACAGTCCGTCGATCGGTTCACCGCCGATGCCCGCAAGACCTACAGCGCGCTGCTGAGCGGCGGGGCCGGCAATATGTCCGCCGAAACCCAGGACTCGATGCAGAAGCTGGCAGCGCGTACTGATGCCTTGAAAGCCTCGCTCGCGGGTCTGAAAAGCGGTCTCTCCAACGACCTGCATAAACAGTTGAGCAGCACCCGCGCCGCTTCCGTTGCCCAGCGCTGGGTGGCGATCTGCGTGTTTTTGATCACGGTGGCGGTAGCCGGCGTGATCGTGCATCTGACCATTCGCAAATCTATCACCGGCCCGATTGTGCACGTCATTCATGGGGTGCAGGAAGCGGCCGATGGTGCAGCTTCGGTTTCCGACGAAATGGCTGCCGCCGGCGATCGCGTGGCGCGCGAAGCGCAGCAACAGGCCGCCTACATCCAGGAGACCTCGGCATCGCTCGAACAGATTTCCGCCACCACGCGGCAAAATGCCGCGCGTGCCGAGGAAGCCGATAAGCTGATGCGCACCGCGGGAGACATGGCCGGGCGAGCCGGCACTGCCATGACCGACCTGACGAACTCGATGAAGGCCATCGCCGAATCCAGCCGCCTGGTTTCCGACGTGCTCAAGAGCATCGACGAGATTGCCTTCCACACCAACATCCTGGCCTTGAACGCAGCCGTGGAAGCGGCGCGCGCCGGTGAGGCCGGGGCCGGCTTCAGTGTGGTAGCCGATGAAGTACGGGCGCTGGCGCGGCGCGCCGCCGATGCCTCTAAACGCAGCGGCGACATCATCCAGAAGACCATCAAAGATGTGAACGAAGGGGTGCAGCTGCTGGGTGCGGCGCAAGGAGCGTTCAACGAAGTCTCCTCCGGCATCAACTCCAGCGCGGTTGTGGTCACCCAGATTGCCGCCAGCAGTCAGGAACAAGCCATCGGCGTGGGGCAAGTCAGCACTTCGATTACCCGCATCAGCAAGGTCACGCAGAGCAATGCGGCCAATGCCCACCGCACTGCTCAATCCATTGCCCAGATGAAGGAACAAGTGGAATCCACACGCCGCCATCTCGAGCAACTGGTCTCCGTCGTCGGTCTGCAGCAGGCGTAGTAGCTCACGCTACAAAGTACAAAGTCAAACGGCGTTCCCGTCGAGGCGGGAACGCCGTTTCTACTTACAGAATTCGCGTAAGGCCCGCGCTGCGCCGGGGGCCGATAACGCCGGCACACACATCCGCCCCGTTCTCAGGAACCTGACAGGCTCGTGAGAATCTTCGCGTGCGGAGTTTTAACCCGGCACACCCCGACTATCGGCGTACAAATAACCGCAGGAGTGCTTGAGTACTCCCTTCAGTGACTGTTTCCGTAAATTAAACCCGATCTAAAGCTTCCGCACAATGTCCTCGATAGGACAGATGACCTAGACAGCTGCAGTAAGCATATGCAGAGCGGCACGGCACACGAGTTCAGCGGTGGAATGAATATCCAGCTTTTTGCAGATAGCCTTCCTGTGATTACTCACTGTGCCGGCGCTCAATTGGAGTAGTGCAGCAATCTCTTTGGTGGTTTTGCCTTGGCCGATCAGATCCAGGACCTGCCGTTCCCTAGGTGTCAATTGCGCAATGTTACCGCTGAGATTCGACCTTCCATTCAGAGCATTCTTCAGAAACACGTTCGCCTCGACTCATCAAGTTCCTTGGTTATGGTCTTTGAGCGTGCAGCGGAATACTCACAGACGCAAGCGGAATCTCGCGCCCGCGGCGCCGCTACTATCTGAATCTAGAACTCGCTAAAAGGGAAGAGCCTTGGTGACTCTATGACATCCTCGTCTTTCAGCGCTTGGTAAGAGATCCGGCGGAGGTTTAAGTCCTCGGCTGGGGTGCAACTTATCTGAAACGCGTCGAAAGTTAAGGTGCGTGCAGAGGCATGTATGATTTTTGTGTTTGCATTGCTTTGCCCTCTCCAAAAGGCTTGTTGTTCAGCGATCCGGGTAAGGTCAAGCTCCGGAACGCACTAAGTTTCGAGAGAGAATACCATATAGACGGCGGGATTACAATACGTTAATAACTGATGTTAATAATTAAAGGCCGCAGCAGCATTTGATACAGCTGAACGCCGTCGGCGGGTATGATAGCAACGCACTTCCGGCAATTGCCACGAATGGGGGCGGGCCAAGCTGGATCGGACTCGAGCCGAGTCGGGCTAAGCGCTAGGAAGGCAATAAATTAAACAGAGACGTTTGCGGCATCTTGGCCTCGGATGCCATGGCAGCCTGGAGGTTAGTCACATATTGCTGCATTTCGACGATGGCCGAAGTGGCGTCGGCGTCCTGGCGGTTCGAGAGATCCTGTTGATACGCAATGTTCTGACTTGAGGCCTGGGTGAGAGCTGCACTGACGCGGTTCTCAACATTTCCATAGAACCCCTGCTGCTGGTTCAGGTAGGTCGACGCATCCTTCACGGCCGATGTAGCCGTCTGCAGGCCGGCGCTATCGTTATTTTGCAGCGCGACACGGACCGCATTCATAGCTGCAAAGACGTTCCCTGTCGTGGGTTGATCGGAGCTGTCACGGGCGTCAAAAATTTGCGTCGCGGTTAGCGCAACGGGGAACTTGTTGCCGGACGTGTCTTCCGCTTGGCGAGTCGAAGTTGTAACTTGCAGACGGTCGACACCAGTGGGCGAGTTCGCGTCGAACTGGTAGCTGGGGCTTTGATCGGCGTCACCGCTGAAAATGTATCGTCCGTCGACCTGGGTCTGAGTGAGCGAGACCATCTGCTGCATCAACGTTTGTACCTGGGAAGCGAGTGTCTGGCGCGTGGCGGCCGTCTGGTTCATCCCAAGGCCCTCGGCTGCCAACGTAGACACCTGATCGAGCACCGTGATACCGCTTGACAGGTTCTGGTCCGCGGTTGTAACTTCACCTTGCACGGCCGTCAGATTGGTTTGGATCTGCTGGTTCTGCTGAATGTTGGCGTGCAGTTGCAGAATATCGCTGACCTGGTCGGGCGCATCCGCCGGAGTCTGTACCTTCAGGCCTGAAGACAATTCAGACTGCACCTGAGACAGGCGGGATTGCAGGTCATTAACGTTGGTTACAAATTGTAGCCCTGAAGCATTTAATCCAGATACCATGCGTATTCCTTATCGGCTATTCCATCCTTAGGCGCTTTGCGGGATGATTGCGAGTACGGACTGAACCATATCATCAACGACCGTAATCATCTTTGAGGCGGCCTGGTACGCCATTTGATATTGCAGTACGCGAGTTGCTTCCTGGTTCAGATCTACTCCCGAAACCTGCTGGCGCAGCGACTGAGCCTGGGTGACGAGACCTTGCTGGACAGACTGCCCATTCTTAGCGTCCGACAGACTAGCGCCAACGGAACCCGCAATACTCCCGAAATAAGCAGTGAAGCTTTGGCCGTTGATTTCGTCGGTGCCGTCTGTCGGATTTGCCAGCCCGGCCAGAGTGAGTGCAACGGAATTCGCGCTGTTCTGATACGTGGCGGTGGTAGCCGTCAGTCCGAGCGTCGCATTTGCGGTCCCCGGGAGAATCTGAATGGATCCGTTGGGCCCGGTGTTTGTGGTTGCGAGCACCAGCGCGCCGCTATTCGGGTCGAGACTCGCTGTCGCTCCGACGCCGAGCGACTTGAACTGGCCATTGAGGTCGTTCACAACACCGCTGAGCGTTGTATCGGCCGGATTCAGCGTGATCGCAGAAAGAGATTTCCCGTCGACCTGCAAGTTTAAGGTGTCGTTCGTCTTTGGCGTAATGGTGAATGCAGGCGATAATGCCGTTCCCGCCAGAGAGGTCAACTGCGGCGATGGCAGGCTCACTGGCCTGGTGTTCCCAAGCCCGAGCGTCGCATTCGCGCTTCCTGCAAGCAGTTGGATCGAGCCGCCAGGCCCGGTATTGGTAGTCGCAAGCACGAATCCGCCGGTATTCTCGTCGAGACTCGCCGTGGCGCCAATGCCCTGCGATTTAAACTGGCCGTTCAGGTCTGCGACTACAGCGCTGAGACTCGTGTCGGCCGGATTCAGCCTAATCCCTGGGACAGAGTTGCCGTCCACCTGTAAGTTCAGGGCGTCGTTTGTGCCTCCAGTAATGGTGAAAGGGGCAGAAACACCGGCTCCCATTAGCGCCGATACGGGCGCTGGCTGGCTAACCGGCGTGGTAGCCGCAAGTCCGAGCGTCGCATTCGCGCTTCCCGAGAGAATTTGGATCGATCCACTCGTCCCCGTGTTGGTGGTTGCAAGTACGAGCGCACCGGTATTCGGGTTCAGGCTTGCGGTCGCGCCAATGCCGAGCGATTTAAATTGACCATTCAGGTCCGTCACCACACTGTTGAGACTGGTATCCCCGGAATTGAGCGCGATTCCCGGGACAGATTTGCCGTCGACCTTCAAATTCAGGGCGTCGTTTGTGCCGGCAGTAATGGTGAATGGAGCTGCAACAGCCGTCCCCATCAGAGCCGAAACCTGTGGTGATGACACGCTAACCGGCGTCGCCGCGGTAAGCCCGAGCGTGGCATTCGCGTTTCCTGTAAGAACCTGGATGGATCCGTTGGGCCCGGTGTTGGTGGTGGCAAGCACGAGCGCGCCGGTATTTGCGTCAAGACTCGCCGCCGCCCCAATGCCGAGGGACTTGAATTGCCCGTTGAGGTCGGCCACCACGCTGCCCAGCGTTGTATCGGCCGGATTCAGCGTGATCGGGGAAAGAGATTTACCGTCGACCTGTAAGTTCAGGGTGTCGTTTGTACCCGGCGTAATCGCAAATGGAGCGCCGACGGCTGTTCCTGCCAGAGCCGGAACCTGCGGCGATGCCACATTGACGGAGGTCGTGTTCGTGAGACCAAGGGTCGTATTCGCGTTTCCGGAAAGAATTTGAATGGAACCGTTGGGCCCGGTGTTGGTGGTGGCAAGCACGAGCGCGCCGGTATTTGCGTCAAGACTCGCCGCCGCCCCAATGCCGAGCGATTTGAACTGGCTGTTCAGGTCCGTGGCGACAGCATTCAGACTGCTGTCGGCCGGATTCAGCGTAATCGGTGAAATCGTCTTGCCGTCAACTTGAAGCTTTACTGTGTCGTTTGTTCCTGGAGTGATTGTCAACGCGGGTGTACTGGCCGTCCCCGTCAGGGCTGATACCTGTGCAGACGGCAAGTTTGTGGCTGTGACATTCGGATTTATCTGCAGAGTTGCGGCTGTGCTGGTCCCGCTCGTCTGATCGTAGGTGAACAGCGGCACGCCTAAAACAGTGTTTACCCGGTCGGCGAAGGTCCTCGCCAGTTCGTTTAGAGAACCGGTTTGGCTGCTGTCGCCTTGAAGGCCAGGCAGTATCTGGTTGCGTACTGCGATGGCGCCGGCGAGCTTGCCGGTCGTAATTTCAGTGGTAACGTCATTGCCATGCGAATCGGTGACTTGCGCCTGCGGAGGGGGGTTGACGGCAAGCCCGAGGGTGGTATTTGCAGTCCCGGAAAGGATCTCGACCGATGCGCCGGCGCCGGTCGATCCTGACGCCATCACAAGCTGGGTTCCGGTGGAATCAACGCTCGCCTTCGTCGTACTGCCCATGGCCTGCAACTGCGTGTTGATGTCGTGCGCTACGGCAGCTACTGTCGTATCGCTCGGACTCAGAGTTATCGGCTTCGACAGCGCCTTGCCGTCGATTTTCAAGTTCAAGGCATCGTTAACGCCGGCTGTAATCTGGATCGGAACGTGTACGGGGGCGCCGCTTTGCACGACAGGAGTTGTCGGAACGTAGACCGCGGCGGTCAATTTGTTCACCGTCGAACCGTCCACCAGCTCAGTCTGTCCGCCGAGCATCACGCGGAACGTTCCGTCCGGCTCCTTGATGGTCATCACATTGGCGACCTCGGACAGCTGTTCCAAAGTACTGTTCACGGCTGCATCGACGGACGGATCCAGCTGCCCGCCGGCAGAGATCTGGGCGTTATAGCCCGCCAACTGCGCTGCCAGTTGATTGACTTGGCCGGTCAAATTGCTGACCTCGCCGTCTGTGTTTTGAGCCACTGTGGACACGTTCGCGGCTGTACTGTTGAATGCGGAAGCGACGGTTTGGGCTTGATTGATGACTGCTTGCCGGGTAACGCTGCTGTTTGGAGACGAAGCCCAGGAGCTGAATGCGGTAAACAGGCTATTAAATGCGGCCGGAACGCCGCTGTTCCCCGAAAGGTCGAATTGATTGTTGAGGGGCGTCAGGTCGTTGACCTGTTGCTCGTAATAGCCAAGCTGAGCAGTGCTGTTGCGGACGCTTGTTTCGGCATAGTCACTGCGGGAACTTTGCAATGGCCCCAGCTCGACACCTCCCGGCTCCTTCCCTCCGACTTCGAACGGCATGGCCTCAAAGGTCGGGGTTTGCTCTACGTATCCAGGCGTCGAGGCATTGCTGACATTGTTTTGAACGACGTTCAGGGCATTTTGAAATGCCGCAAGAGAGTTCGAGGCGGATGTAAGACTCGAAAACAGTGACATCGACTCACCTCCTACAGATGAACCAGCGTGGTTGACGAACCGTACGGTTCCAGGCTCTTGATTGTGCCGCCGCGCTCATACGAGCCGAAATTTGCCGCCCGCAACGCCTGGAGGCCTTCGTAGAATTTGACGGGAGCTTCCATCAACTTCCGGATGGCGGCCATTTCCCGCGGAACGCCGGATAGGAACGCACGTTCGTTACCGCCGGGCGCAGCAGTCTGCATCGCAGCGATCGGCTGCAGCAATGCCGCGATCGTTTCCAACTTCCCGGTAACCTGATCGAAGTTCTCGGGCGTGGGATCGGTCAACAGACGGTGTATGTCGCGAATCTCCTGGGCCGCGCTTTCGACCATAGGGCGTCCCCTATCTCGCAGGGCTAATCGCTTCCGACACGATGCCCTTACTGATCTGCATCGGATTAATCTGAAAAGCCTTGGAATTCACAGCCTTGGCGATTTGACTGATCCGGGCCGAGCGATCCGTGTCCGCGGACGTGCCGCTCTGTAGCCGTGAAGCCAAACTCGATAACTGCAGATTGTCGGAGGCCCCAGACCGCGACGGCGCCTTGGAGGAGGATGAGCCCGCTGCGGTGTCGACCTCGCTGGTCCGGCCGGTTTGCGTCGTTATGCGCTCGGAGAATCCCTGGTCGGTAATTTTCATATCTGTTCTCTACTTGCGATTCGGTGCGTAGGTACTACCTGTATCGGGCTATACCCTGAACGGGAAAACGGAGTGGGTGGTCCGATGTAGTTCAAGAGAACAGTCCGCATAAATAGTCTCGGCAAAACTCTAATTTTCTTTAGAAAAAAGTCGAAAAGTTCCTGTGCCGGCAAGCACAGTATTAATGCCGCTGCTATCGGTATCTAGGGACGCGGCTTTTCCCGGTCATGACCGGAACGAAACATAATGGCCATAACCAAACCTCAGGCAGTTTTGTGCGTTACCCATGCAGTGATGCTGCAGCATCTGCAAACTGTTGCAACCGAACTGGATGTCAGCCTGGTCGAGGCACACAGTACCGAAGCCCTGTTGAGCTATGCGGAGCTGGCTCGTGCAGCCGCAATTGTAGTGGAGGTGTCTGAATTTTCGTCCCAAACCTCGCAATTGATGGACGCCCTCCGGGCGCAAGCACCCGACGTTCCGATCATTGTTCTTCTCGAGAAGCCCTCGGCCGCCGACGCCATCCGCTTTAGCCGATATGGCGCATCTGACTGCCTGGATTGCTTATCGACCACGGAGCAATTCTTTTCGGCGTTGCAGATTTCACTCGCAGCGAGCAAAAATGTGCGTGAAAGCACGGACACGGCGGCGGCGGCGGAGCCCTGGCGGAAGCTCCTGGTGGGCCGTAGCGTTCCGATGGAACAGATCAGTAAAGTCATCCGGCTGATTGCATCGCGGCGCTGTACCGTGTTGATCTCAGGGGAAACCGGAACAGGTAAGGAAGTGGTCGCCAAGGCGATTCATATGGCCAGTTCCCGCGGCCGGCGGCCGATGGTGTCCGTGAACTGCGGCGCCATACCCGAGAACCTGGTGGAGGCGGAACTCTTCGGCCACGTAAAAGGGGCGTTTACCGGCGCGGTGAATCATCGCATCGGCCGATTTGAACAAGCCAATGGCGGCACGCTGTTTCTGGATGAGATTGCCGATCTTCCATTGGAGCTGCAATCGAAACTGTTGCGCGCCTTGCAAGAGAAAGAGATCCAGCGCCTCGGTGGCAGCGAAACGCTCAAGGTGGATGTCCGTGTGATTGCGGCAACAAACGCCGACCTGCTCGCTCGCGTCCGCGAAGGGCGGTTCCGCGAGGATCTCTATTACCGGCTCAATGTCGTGCCTATTCACCTGCCTACTTTGAGGGGCCGCGCCTGCGATATTCCTCTGCTGATCGAACACTTTGTGCGCAAGGTCTGTGAGGCCGAAGGTATCGCGCCGAAATCGGTCAGCCCGGAGGCAGTGAGGCTGTTGTCCGGACACTCCTGGCCCGGTAACGTGCGCCAGCTCGAGAATGCCGTCGAGCACGCAGTTGTCATGAGCGGCGATCGTGAATATCTGTATGCGTCGGACTTTTCCCTGCGTCTCGATCACACGACAACACCGGCTGCAGTGTCTCAGGACGGAAACATCGTGGATACGGTTCCGGGAAGCCAGAAGGAATTTCCTGAGGAAGGCCTCGATTTCACGGAAACGCTACGCCAGTTCGAGCGGGCCATTCTTCAGGAGGCGATGTCGCGGGCCCAGGGCAACAAAACAGTCGCCGCGGATATGCTGAAGCTGCCTCGCACCACATTGATTCATAAATTACGCGTGCTGGACACCGTAATGTAAGAGCACGGCAGAAGCCGTGCCTTAAAAGCCGTATTCACTCTTCAAACAGCCGATATGTGAGTACGGAATCATGTTCGCAATTATCGGCATCGTTGTGGTCATCGGCGCAATCCTAGGCGGCTACCTCATGGAGAAAGGGCCACTTATGGTCTTGGTGCAGCCTGCGGAGCTGCTCATCATCGGTGGTGCATCGCTGGGGACTGTCCTCATCGCAAATCCCCTGCCTACGGTTATCAAGCTGTTCAAAGGCATCCTCGGCATTCTCGGGGGCAGCAAGTATACTCAGGCGTCCTATCTCGAAAGTTTAAAGATGCTGAGCGACCTGTTTCAGTTCGCACGCAAGAACGGCTTGCCAAAGCTCGAAGCGGACCTGGATGAGCCGGAAAAGAGCGCCGTCTTCAGCAAGTACCCGAAGTTTCTTGCCGACCATCATGCGGTGGCATTTGTGTGCGACACACTGCGCATGTTCATCAGCGCTGGTGCCGATCCGTTTGACCTGGACCAAATGATGGAACTCGATATGGAGGTTCATCATCACGAAACACAAGAGCCGACGGCGGCGCTGGCAACCATGGCCGATTCCCTGCCCGGATTGGGAATTGTTGCCGCGGTGCTGGGCATTGTCATCACCATGGGTGCAATTGGAGGCCCGCCTGAGCAGATCGGCCATAAGGTAGCGGCGGCGCTTGTCGGTACCTTCCTCGGCATTCTGATGTGCTATGGCTTCATCGGGCCGATCGCAGCCAACCTGACGAAGATCAATGAGGCCGACGGCCAGTACTATCATTTTCTGCGCGTGGGTGTGCTGGCCTTTATCAAGGGTTCATCACCCATGACAGCGGTTGAATTTGCGCGGCGGTCGATTCCATCGAGCGTTCGCCCAAGCTTTAAGGAAATGGAAACCGCCTGCCGCGGGGGCGCCGCGGCACCGGCGCCTGCGGCCGCGGCGTAGTCTATGGACTCGCGCCGGCCGATCATCATCAAAAAGAAAGTCGTCCACGGCGGTCATCATGGGGGCGCGTGGAAGGTTGCCTACGCCGATTTTGTGACGGCCATGATGGCACTGTTTATTGTGCTCTGGCTGCTCACGTCAAATGAGAAGGTGCGTCAGGCAGTGGGCGGTTACTTCAAGGATCCGATTGGCCGCGGCAAGAATCCCGGCACCAGCATGACCGGTACGGGGCGCGACGTTTCCGTGCTGAAGGATGACATGAGCGGCCTCAAGGAGAAGCTGCAGTCTGTAATCAAGCTGATTCCCCACTTCGAACAAATGAAGGGAAATGTCGAGTTCACCATCACCGAAGAAGGTCTCAAGATCGATCTGATCGAGAACTCGAAGGGCATCTTCTTCGAATCAGGCAAGCCGCAACCAAGCGATCTTGGGAAGGAGCTTCTGGTTGCGCTCGCGAAGGAACTTGGCCGGTTACCGAACCGGCTCCTGATCGAAGGTCATACCGATGCACAGCAGTATGCCGATGTGACGGCGTACTCGAATTGGGAACTCTCCGCCGACCGTTCCAATGCCGCCCGGCGCTTAATGGAAGCTAACGGGCTGGCATCCAACCAAGTCGCACAGATCAGAGGTTATGCCGATCAAGATCTGCGGAACAAAAATAATCCGGAAGATCCCGCGAATCGCCGGGTCTCCGTTATCGTCCGCTATTTGGATGCCCCGAAGCAGGTGAAGCTCAACTCGCTAGAGGGTAAAGTTCAGGAGACCGAGCAGCACCCCGTTGTCAACCCTGCAGGCATTGTGGTTCCGGCCAGCGCCAAATCGCCAAAAGGCCACTAGCTTCGGTTAAGTCCGAGACATAAGCGGATCAGATGCTTCTCCTGCTCGGAGACCGAAGGATCCAACAGCGCAGCTTCCTGTTCCCTTCTCCAGCGATCCACTGATGCCTGCTCTTCTGCCTCACGGCTGGACTCTGATTCCTGTTCGCGCATCCGATCGTTCCGATATTTTTTCAAGACCTCACCAGAAAAGCATTTTGGAACCGCGGTCAGCAGAAAACCAATCGGACTGTGTACTCGGCTCTCACGTTTCTGAATATGACTGGCCTTTTCCCGAACAAAGTGCACGATCTCAGATTCGGTGCAATCCGCTGCCTGAGCGCGACACGCAGCTACCAGGCGCACTACAGCGTCGTCGTCGATCGGGCCAAGCTGATTCAAGGCGGCGTATACGACGGGATATGCGGACGATGACGTAGTGCTGTCTAAAACATTTGTATCTAATAGATGCCCGGACATTTTGACTACAGTAGACCGGTTGTTTTTGACCACAGTAACTGTGGTCTCCGGGACCATAGTAGACACGTCTCCGGTAACCACAGAGGACATATTGGACCTGGCTACTGTGGTCATGTCGCTCATTTCAGCCGGGCGAGCTACTGACGAGGTATTCGAGTCGAGCGGCCGCGCATACGAAAACCCGGGCCCCATTTTTGCGACATACAGGCGGCCCTTCCGAACATGGCGGTCCAGCACGGCTTTGTAGCTAAAAACGCGGTAGATAGTCGGGGCGCGCTGGTAAATGTCGGCGCGCGTCTCGATTGCGATGAAATCTTTTTCGAGCAGCTTGGCAATAATGCGTTGGATGGTCTTCCGCGCCAAGCGGGTCCGCTTCACCAGGTAGTCGTAGCCCGCCTGAACGAGACGGCAGGACTCGCGATCATCGGTAGAGACAAGCTTTGCGTTCCAAAGCGTATCGTATACGCACTCCTCGGCGGAATTAATCACATCCTGCGCCAAACGAATCCGTTTCACACGCGCCTCCGAGACCAGATCACCGTGTTCAGTGATCCAGAGCGGCCGCGCCTTGGGCGTTGCGGGAGCAACTGTGGCCACGTCGGAGGTGACCAGTGTAGGATCGGTGGTGCCGGCTGTTGGCGGGGACTCGCCACGGGGACGCCTCGCAAATGACGTCATAGGCCTGACCACAGTGGTCATGTCTCGCGTTGCAGGGGAGCTTGTAGACCCGGCCACTGTAGCCAGGTGGGCGGCAGAACTGGAACCAGACGTGACTACAGGGGCCAGGCTGGAAGTGACTACAGTCGGAGCGGTAACCAGGTGCGAACCAACACCTTTGCCGACAGCGGGCGAGAAGATCAGGTCCTCAAGCTCGCTGGGATCGAAGGCTGGCTGCTTCTTACTAGACCGCGATGGTCTCGCCATGCTGGTGCTCGCTCGACAGAAGTTGCGGCTTGAGCAGATCGAGAATCGCCGAGGTCGCTCCCTCGTAGTCTTCGAGGGCCTTTGCTTTGGGATCGATATCGGCAATCATGCGGTGGGCGCGGGCGGCTTTCCCGATGATCTGGTCCGTGCGGATGGCGTTCAGGACAGGGATCTTGTAGGTGTCGCTCAGCTGCTGGACCATCTTCATCACCACATCGGTGAGGCCGAAGCGGCGGTTGACGATCGTTGGCAGCAGCGCAAGCGTGTGTATCGGAGTGCGCACGCTATCGCCGATGGTTTGGGCCGAAAAAATGGTGGCGCCGGCGCCAGACACGCTGAGAGTGTCCATAGAAATCGGGATCAGCACGTTCTGGCAGAACACCATGGAACAGGCCTGGAGCAGGGAAATCGAGGGCGCAACATCCACCACAATCGCGTCGTAGGACTCTTCGTACATGCGGAAGGCGTTCTGAAATACGTGTTCACGTCCGTACATGGTGAAAATGCGCTGCTCCATCGCAGTGGTCTCCCGGTTGCCGCAAAGCACATCGAGCCGCTCCGCGATCTTCACCACGCAATCCGGAAGGCGCAGCTGGTTCAGAATGAAGTCGGAGAAGTAAGCCTCCGGCTTTAAGCGGAGTGTGACGGCGATAGAACCTTGTGGATCGCTATCGATGAGCAGCGTCCGGAAGCCGCGGTCGGCGAGGCAACGCGCCACCGTGATAGCGGTCGTCGTCTTCCCGACGCCGCCCTTCTGATTCCCAATCATGAGCTTAATCATCGTTGCAGGGCCTCCCGAATGGATTGGAGGTCGACCTCGGTCCAGACCCGGTACTGGTTCTCGGGATTGCGCATCGGTTCGGGAATGCGTCCGTCTGCCAGCATCCGATACAGCGTGCGGGAACTCATGCCAAGAATTTTGGCGACTTGCGAGCTTCGGTAAACACCGATGCGGTCACGTTTCCGTCTCATTCGGTTACATTTAGGCTAACGCGGATAGCGATGGCATTCAACAAAAACTTATGACAGAAATAAAATTTCAAGCGGTACCGCGCAAAACGTCATGCCGCACGGCTGCCCCGCAATTACTTATGACATGACTATAGGATCACGAAGTATGTGACCACTGTAGTCAGGCATGTTCGGCATCGTTACACTACATGACCACAGTAGTCAGATACACTAGTGAAGCCGTCGCGCCTTACTGTCCTGGAGCCGTTTGTGCCATCGTGATCCGGCGGTCAAACTCCTCTGGGTCATTACCCATGGCCATAATGAGTGCAAGTAATTTCTGTTTGGCTTCGTCCGGTGTCATGAAGCTTTCAATAAGGATGCGGCCGGGCGAGAGGCGAACGCCCTCAGGGAGATCTTCGAGGTGCTGCGCCAGGATGGTATCAGACGCTTCGACGAGAACCTGCGGTTGCTTGAGCGCCTCGCGATGCCACGTCTGGATCAGCCCCGCAACCCGCCTCCGCCGCTGCTGTTCATACACGGCTTTATCGCCTCGCGCCAGGTGTCGCAGATAGCGAATCACCTCGTCCTTCAAGGCCAGACCGTTCCTGCCGATCGTATGGCGGACGAGTGGTTGTAAGAGCTGTTGCGCGCGCCGGCGTCCGATACCCAGGATTGACTCGAGTGTTGCGCGATCGACCCAGGGGGAGGGAAGGGTAGCGAGTTGGGCCTCGGCTTCTGCGAGCCGGTCGTACCAGAGGGGTTTGTCCGGCATCAGGTGCTCTCGTGCGCTTATATAAACGTTACAGCCACAAGCGGTTGGCTCGTTTGTCAGGATAGCACGCTGTCACGGCGATTATGCGCACGTGCGCAAAACCGCTGCAGTCTGACGTGTAAAACGTCTCTGGCGCACCTGGCTGCGTTAAAGTATGGGTTGTTCCTGGCTTTTGCTAAAGTTTATTAGCGAAAGTTGACAAGAGCTATTATTTCCGGCCATACTAATGGCTATTAAATATGGACGTATCTATTGCAGAAGCGAAGAACCGTTTGCCGGAGCTGATTCGCGCGGTCGAGGGCGGGGAACAGGTTGTCATCACGCGGCATGGGAAACCCGTCGCCCAAATCGCGCCGCCACCAGCCGAACGTAGTCGGGTCCAACTGGGATCGATGCGAGACCGAATCAAGTTATATCCCGGCTGGGATGACCCAATTGATCTGGAGCGCTTCCTCGAGGGCGACAGTTGAGCCGCTACCTCCTCGACACGAATGCTGCGTTGCTAGGGTTATCGACCCCCGAATCGCTGCCGGGTAAAGTGCGCGAGGCGATGTTAGCTGGCCGAAACACTCTAAGTGTCCTTGCTTATTGGGAGGTGCTGCTCAAGAGTATGAAAGGCAAGCTTGATGTCGGGGACCCACGCGCATGGTGGCTGGATGCAGTGAATAAGCTTTCAGCAACCATTGTGCAATTGCGTGTAGAACACATCTCTGCCATTCGCGAGTTGCCCCCGATCCACCAGGACCCGTTCGACCGTGCACTCATCGGGCAAGCGATGGTCGAGGATCTGACGTTGGTGACCCTCGACGGTGACATCCCCAAATACGCCTCAGATCGGTTGCGAGTTCTCGTATGAGCGCGCGCTTGTCACCGTTTCCGATCCCCTCCCGGCGATTCGCCGCCTGGTGCTCGATTCCGTTCCGCGAAGCCGCGGTGAATTCTTGAAAAGGAGCGGCTGATGAGCGAACGTTTACCTACGCAATCAGCTTTCAATATTGGTTTTCCGCAGGAAATCGTGTCCGGTCGTCCACGTGTTGTACAGACCGACCGAAAGGACCCGGTGCTCGGGCAGACTATTCTGCAGGAGATGAGGGAGTTTTTGCCGGACGGAAGAATACTTGAAGAGTCGTACTACAGGTCCGACGGCACGATCGCACACCGCTTGATGCACGAATATTCTGAAGCAGGTGAACCGACTCTGATCAAGCGATTCGAGGGCGCAGAAGTAGAGAAGTACACCATCTTGGCGCCGGAGGGCCTTTCGAATCCGCTAACTGCGCGGTCACCCATCGAAGTTCAATCAGGTGAAAACGGACCGGTTTTCACCCTTTTTACGCCCGAACAGCAAGTTATAGGGCGGGCTGAGATGAGGCTTGGAGATACCGTCCGTGAACTGTCCTGGTTCGCAGATGGTGAAACACGTCCCGGAATGAGGAGGATAGAGCGTGTGGATTCACGGGACAACAACGGGAATTGGACGCAAAAAACACTTTTTGAGCAGCGAGGGAATGGCGAGCCAAAGCCTATAGCGGAGTTGTATCGGCGAATAGCATATTACGAGACGTGAATACGACATCAAACCGGGTACCGTTGCGTATGGTCGAGGATCTGACCTTGGTGACCCTCGACGGTGACATCCCCAAATACGCCTCAGATCGGTTGCGAGTTCTGGCATGAGCGCGCTTGTCACCGTTTCCGATCCCCTCCCGGCGATTCGCCGCCTGGTGCTCGATTCCGTCTCGAGCCCACTCACGAAAACGCTCTACGCGAAGGCGCTGGACGACTTCTTCGCCTGGCGGCTCGAAAACGGATCCCCAGTATTTCATCGCGCAGCCGTGCAAGCTCATCGCGCGTGGCTCGAAGCGCAGAACTATGCGCCATCTTCAATCAACCAACGTCTGGCCGCACTTCGGAAACTAGCGCGGGAAGCCGCGGCCAATGGCTGGCTCGACGCCGAGACGGCCGCTGGCATCGACCAGATGCCGGGTGTGAAACAGCAGGGAACCCGGAGTGGCAACTGGTTAACCAAGCAGCAAGCGGCGGCGCTGCTGCATGCGCCGGACCCGTGTACGCTCAAGGGAATTCGGGACCGAGCCATTTTGGCGGTCCTCATCGGATGCGCTCTGCGGCGGTCCGAACTGGTGGCGCTTGAAACGGACCATGTGCAACAGCGCGATGGCCGTTGGGTGCTGGTTGACCTCCGCGGCAAGCACGGCCGTATTCGCTCGATCGCCATTCCGCCTTGGGTCAAACAGGCGTTCGATCTCTGGATGGATGCTGCCGATGTCATCGAAGGAAAACTGTTCCGCGCCCTCAATCGTCACGGCATGCTCACGCGCGATACGCTTTCCACGCAGGCGGTGCTCGACATTGTGAAAGAGTACAGTGAACGACTCGGGATTCGGGTGCGCCCGCACGATCTGCGGCGCACCTGCGCGAAGCTGTGCCGGGCTGCGGGCGGGGATTTGGAACAGATTCAGTTGCTGCTCGGGCACGCCTCCATTCAAACAACGGAGCGTTATCTTGGCACCCGTCAGAACCTGGCCGACGCTCCTAATGACCGGCTGGGGCTCGGTTGGGACGCGTCAGCGAGAGAAGGGCGGGTGTTTTCGGAGCTTGAGTTCCAAGCTCCTTGATGGCATGAGTCAGTGAGTATCAGCCGCATATCGCCAACGCCAGCCGTGCGATTTCAGGAACGGCGGGAAAGAGAGGTTAGCCTGGCTGCACCATGACTGCCGCAGCAAACTTGACCCGTCCAGGAAACCCTTTCATAGTGAAGAAGGAGATGATATGTCGGCATCGACAGCCCAACTCACACCGGACGCTCTTCTCCTTTTACCGAAACCCCCCGAAGGAAAGCAATACGAACTGAGCGATAGAGAGCTGATCGTCGTGGGCAACGCCGGCGCTCTCGATGAGCTCATCAAGACGAGAGTGTTCGAGATCCTGACGGAATACCGTCTGCGGATGAAGAACGGCC
>Ga0213881_10000804_pt1 | contig 17080 bp, 23 predicted proteins | sample BarmaccoBMER_R08_FD_160104 | JGI IMG/M metagenome (GOLD analysis project Ga0213881, IMG submission 160104) | Barbacenia macrantha exposed rock microbial communities from rupestrian grasslands, the National Park of Serra do Cipo, Brazil - ER_R08 ... | reverse complement strand
CGCTCGCTTTCAAGGCGAGTGCATTAGGCCGCTCTGCCACGCTTCCGATCGTGCACGTTAGCGTGATCGTGAGTGGGGTTCGGATGCGGGAGCATCGAACCCCACTCACGGGAGCAGCACCACACGCCGCTCTCCCACGTCGGCTAGCTCGGTGCGGGGGACACACCCGCGCCAGACTCGGTAGTCAACCTCCGCGAGGCCGAGGTCTGCTGCCCGCGGGCCGCTTTTCCCGATGTAGTGGATCACAGCCCATTCGGGCCCGGAATCCACCAGCTCGACTGGGAGGCCGTGCCACCCGCCGCACCAGCGCACCACATCGAGGGAGTCGAGCTCGCCGATCATCACTGGTAGCGTATAGGCGCCGGCTTGATCAATGAAGTCCTCGGGAGGCCGCTTGCCGGGCAGCGGGTGCAGGGTCACCTCACCAGGGCAGGGGCCGAAATCGGCGTCAAAGTCCTCGCCGCGGTACTGCGCGACCAGACCGCGCCGCACGGTGGGCCGTAACGGTGCCGGTGGCCGGTTCCAGCTCGCCGGACCCAGCATCGTGGGTCCGGTGCTGACCCATCCGATCTGCCGGTTCAGGTAGGCGCCCACCCGCTGCTCGTCACCTTGGGAATCGATCCGCCACAACTCGGTGCCGGCTGGAAGCTCGATCAGATCCACCTGGTAGACGCCACACTCAAACGGGGAGATGTAAAGCTGCGAGCTGTGCGCGTAGAAGCGCAGCACGTGCAGGTCGTCGGTGACCGGCCAACCCGCCACCTGGTCCAACCCGAAGCGCCGGACAAGCTCGGACGACGAACTCGCTGGAATGTCCTCCAGCCGCATCACGAAACCGGAGATCCGGTGCGGGTCAAAGCGCCAGGGCACCACCACGTTGCCCAGCGTCAGCTCCACCAACCCCGGCAACACGACCTTCTGCATCGTGGTATCCGGGGTGAGCTCAAGCACCTGATCGGGCACCCTCAGTGGGGGCGGCGCAGGGGCCAAACGCGCCCCGGATGGTGCGCGCCCCAGGCCCAGCGTCGGCGCCCTGCCAGCCCCTAACTCATTGGCTGCCACCCCTGCTACTGGATCTGTCATCAGCTCCACCACTCGCCACCAGGATGCCCGTCCACACTGGGAGACCGGGCTGGGTTCGGGGAACCTACTACGCCATTCGGCGCAAGCCCGTCGGGAGGGGGTTGGTCGCCCGCCAGAAGGGTTTGCTAACCGCTACCGACGCAGCTGTTGGGTGGGTCATCGCCCACGCAGGTGGTTCATCACCCGCTCGAAGACCTCAGCCAGCACGAGTCGTTCCTGCTCAGAAAGCAGACCGATCAGGTTGTCGCGGACGCCGCGGACATGAGTGGGAGCCGCGCTGCGCAGCACCTCCTGGCCGTAGTTGGTGAGCACAGCGAACACTCCTCGCCGGTCACCCGGGCACTCCTGGCGGCGCACCAGTCCAGCTTCCTCCATCCGCCCGACCTGATGGGAGATCCGGCTCTTGGACGACGCGACCTGCTCAGCCAGCGTGCTCATCCGGACCTGCCCGCCGGGTGCCTCGGACAACCGGACCAGCAATTCGTAGTCGGCCAGCGCCAACTGGTGCTTCTCCTGCAAGTCGCGGTTCAGCTGGCCATCAAGCAGCGCCTTACCGACCACGTAGGCGCGCCAGGCACGCATCTCCTCGACATTGAGCCAGCGCGGCTGGCCGCTCCCCCCGCTCACCCATTCAGACTAACTGACCGTCTCGCGGACAACGCTGTGTGCGCCCAATTCCGACGGGCTGGCATAGCCGGCCAATCCCAAGGTGAGATCGAGATCACCGAGGAGCACTCGCAGCACGTGCTCCACGCCGCGCTGCCCGGCCAGCCCGAGCCCGTAGACCCAGGGCCGCCCCAGCAGCACGGCATGGGCGCCCAGCGCCAGCGCAATCAACACGTCGGCGCCACACCGGATCCCGGAGTCCAGCAGCACCGGGGCCCGCTCGTCGACGGCGGCCAGCACGTCGGGCAGGCAGTCCAGCGCGGCCCGGGCCCCGTTGACTTGCCGGCCACCGTGGTTGGACACCACCACCCCGTCAGCGCCGTGATCCAGCGCGGCGCGGGCGTCATCGGGGTGGCAGATCCCCTTGATCAGCACTGGCAACCGGGTCCACTCGCGCAGCAGCGACAGGTCCGACCAGCCCAGCATCGGATTGCCGAACAGCTCCACCCACACGCGCACGGCCAGCTGCATGGCTTGTGCCGACTCCTCGGGTGGCGCGTCCAGCCGGGCCCGGAACACCGGATCGGACAGGTAGTTCGCGATACCTCTGGCACGCAGGAACGGCAGGTGCGCCAGCTGGAGATCACGTGGCCGCCAGCCCAGGGACCAGGTATCCACGGTGACCACAATGGCCCGGTAGCCGGCCGCCTCGGCCCGCCGGACCAGCGATTCGGCCACGTCCGGGTCCCGCGGCCAGTACAGCTGAAACCAGCGACGCGCATCCGGAGCCGCAGCGGCGACGTCCTCCAGCGTGAGCGATGACGCGGTGGACAGCACGCTGGTCAGTCCCAGTGCGGCGGCAGCATGGGTGACGGCGAGGTCAGCGTCGGGGTGCACGAGACCGAGCACTCCGACCGGTGCGGTGAGCACCGGAGCCGTCATCGGCGTGCCTAAGACAACGGTGGACAGATCACGTTCCGTGACGCCGCGCAGCATCCGCGGCACGATCCGCCACCGGGCGAACGCTTCCCGGTTCGCGGCGATGGTGCGCTCAGTAGACGCCCCACCGGCCACATAGCTGAATGCCTCAGCCGGCAACTCCTTCCGCGCCGCCACCTCCAGACCGTCGGCGGTCATCGGCAAATCCGGCCGTTCCCCGGCGAGTCCACGCAGGTAAATCTCGTTTGCCATGTCACCGAAATGGGCCATACCAGGCACCCTAAACCGCGCCCAGCAGCCGTCCGCACCGTCCACCTGCAGCGTCCATTCGGACGGACAAGCGTGCGGCGTCCAGCAGCGGTCGGATCTCAGTAACCGGTGCCGCGCGCCAGATCATCCGGCACCGCCAGGGCCGTCGCATGCGGTCATTCACCACGCCGACCGCGCTCGACTGCCTCGATACGGAACTTCAGGTCTCCAAGTTCCGATCGTATCAAGTACACCTCCTCAGCGAGGCCGGTCAGCTCGATGTCGGCGCTGTCAACACCCTCCACGTACGCGCGCGAGGTGCACTTCGGCCAGCGTAGCCTCTCGGACACAGCAGTGAGCTTGTCCCCCTCTGACTGACCAGCGTCGAGCCGGAACCCACACACCACCAGACCCCCGCACCAACCGGTACGCCAACCCGCCCCACCACGGTCACGACCGCCACATGACGCCCTATCCCACGGTCAAATGACGGTCAAACGATCACGAGGTAAGATCATCAAAGAGATGATCTAACCTCTGAGCTAGGCTTATGGTGTCGGCCTCCTAAGACGTTATTGGAACCGTCCTGACCTGCTCGAACAGCTCCGTAAGGTCTCAGTGATCTTGTCTAGAGACAGGCTAGCGGGCGATGCGGAGCCCATCAGCGCGGCCAGTGAGTCGGGTGCTTCGAGGTCTCGGTGGTTGCGTGAGCGCTTCTCGGCTGAGGAGTTGCAGGCCATGATCGATCTGTACCGTTCCGGCGCCCCGGCGCGTGTAGTAGCTGAGCAGTACGGGGTGGGCGTGCGTTCGATCAAGCGGCTGCTGCACAGCCGTGGTGTGCGTCGAGAGACGCCGTGTAACCGTCGTTCGATTCTCCCCGGCGACGGTCGGGTCCTCCGGGCCGGGCGGTGACATAGGCACGGCGCTGCCGACTCCGCAACCTCACCAGCCCCTAACCCTCCTAGGTCAGGGTTCTAGTAAGACTTCCTACGGTGGACCTTCTTGTAGCTTATTCGAAACAGGTGAACCGGGTGTCTGAGCCGGTCAGCGCGGTGGAGCGCCTGTGAGGGTTGGGGGCGTGAGCGAGCCTGTGCGGGTGAGTGTGCGCTCTGCGGACGGGACACGAGTGCAGCAGCGGGTCATGGATCGACTTGGGGAAGCGGGGGTGCGTCGGTTGGCGTCGGAGTTCCGCGCGGGCGTGACGACGCGGGAGCTTGCGGAGCGGTACGCCATGAGTCAGAGCACGGTTAAGCGGATCTTGCGTAAGCGGGGTGTGCGCCGGAACGCACTCGCCGCGTAGACCCAACTCTTTGCCCTGTACCTCCGGCGGCCCACAAACGACCACAGCCAGCAAGCGGGACACTCGCTGTCCCCAGTTCGAATAAGCCAACTTTGGCGCCCCCGGCAGGATTCGAACCTGCGCTCCCGCCTCCGGAGGCGGGTATCTACCTGCCGAAGTTAGCTACCCATAGCGGTCGTTTGAACACGAATATTAGCCAGCTAGACACTGTAGTGTAACCCACATGGGTGGTTCTACTGTAGGGGGGCACTAAAACGGCTAACACTGTGGTGACTGGTCTCGACGAAGTAATGCGACCAGGTGGCGAAATGTGCCCGTCCACGGGAGAGAAGGTGCCGCGGTTGTAACGCACAGTGTTGATTCACGGCAGGAGTGCTAATGGTCCACCCATCGAACGCCGCCAGACGCGGTCGGACGGGTCGATCCGAATGCTGTCCACGAACGATGATGAGAGTAGAGCCATCTTAAATTCGGGCTAATGCACTACCTTGGTATGAAAGTAGGAGCCGATGCAAACATGTCAAGCGTGCGCTGGCCGAGGTCGAGCCTTTCCGGTTCGTGGAGAGTTGAAGCGCAATCGCGTCTGCAATGGATGTGATGGCGATGGCTTGGTTCCAGATGCTGTGTACACAAAGTTATCGGGCCTTTTGTTCATGGCTGGAATGGGCACTAGGCCTCTATATATTAAGTGCTCACGCGGTCGCGAGGCCGACTACGACAGGAGAAGTCGTTACTGCAGCAATTGTGGACGATGTGTCTGGCCGTAAACTGAGGTAGTCGAGCCACGACAAGTCACATCAGACAAACAAGGCTATCGGTTCGCATGCGGATGCAGTACGACGAGATGAAGAGTTCAGCAACATAGGCTGCCTAGCGTAATTGCGTGATTGTACGCCGCATGGGGGGTGGACGCGCTAGGAAGCAAAGCCGCCGTCTACGTACCAATCACTCATGGCTGTTCCTCCGGTATAGAGCGGCCTCCCAGCTGTTTAACGAAACAGCCGCGTGGGAATCGGCCGCCTCTTCGAGATGCCGACGGACGGCAGCGGGGCCTGCCCGGCGCACACTACGCGGGATCGACGAGCAGGTCGCCAAGGCCGCGAAGGCCGTGGCCGGGAAAGTGCCGGTCAAGCGCAACCGGTTCATCACCCTGACCGGCGCCGACAAGAGCGTCAACCGCGCCCTGGAAGCCAAGGCCCGGGCGCTGGCCGGGTGGAAGGGCTACATCACCAACCTGCCCGCACCCACCCCGGAACTCGTGATCGGCGCCTCCCCCCGGCTGTTCCAGATCGAGAAATCCTTCCGGATGTCCAAGCACGACCTCGCCGCCCGACCGATCTACCACCACAAACGCGCCTCGATCGAGGCCCACCTGACCATCGTGTTCGCCGCGCTGGCCGTCTCCCAGCTCACCGAGACGCGCACCGACTGGTCCATCCGCAAGTTCGTGCACGCCGTCCGCCGCTACCGCACCGTCCAGATCAACGCCGCCGGCGTGAGCTTTGATCAAACCTGTACGCGGCGTGAATGCTGGGAGCGGCGCCTAGCGCGTCTTGTAGGGCGGTGTGTTCCCCCACGAGTCGTTGTGCGGGGACCATGTTGGGATCGCATACAAGTTTTTAGCGAGCGCGAGCCCGATCATTGCGCGGATCGGGTAGTCACGGCGTCCTGTCCAGCGGGCTCTCTTGCAGATCGCTGATCAGGCGCGTGATCTCGGGGCTGTTGAGCAGTGCGGTTACCTGCTCAGAGCCGTGTGGTGGTGCTACGGTCGTCGTGACCACGGAAGCCCTACTTCCTGGTCCAGCCCCCGGGCGTTAGCGCGTCGCGGGGGTCGCCTAGGCGCTTGCGGAGTCCACCCGCAACCCTCGGGGCGGGATGGAGTGGGTGACCGCTAGTCGAGCGGGACCTGGGGCGGCTCGACACCTGGACACCCGCCGTAGCAGTGACTACCGGGAACTCGCCCGGATGGCCAGACGGGTCGCAACAACCCGGGCGTAACCTTCCCACGGCACTCGACGCTCTCGATGCCTTGACTTGCCATCGCCTGCCGTAACCCACTCGTCTCCTAGTCACATCCCTATGGCGGGGACTGCTGTCCACGCCTTACCACCCCCTCCCACGCAATCCCCTCCCACTTTTGGTACGTTGCTCCCACGAGAGATGGGAAGGAGTGAGAGGGGATGGGTCTCACACCCGTCGAGTCCGCCACGACGACGTTGGATGGCCTCATGGCGCACTTCGAAGCACTCGCCGAGATGGGTGTTCCGGTGCACGTACCGGCCCAGCTCGTGGACTCCTGTAGAAAGCTCGTCAGTTTGGCTGAGGCGTCTGTCGGCAAGGCGAACGACGACCACAGGGTCCCAACGCGGAGAGGGGACGAAGTCCTTGCGCGGAAAGTGGATGAGGCGGGACTGCCCGACTCTCCAGCGGAACCTGTGATGAGATGGGTGGATTCGCCTCCACGTCGCACCGGAGGACGCCCCGGCCGAATCCGTGACGCCATCCTGGCCGCCGTCCAGCCAGGTGAAGAGGTGACGGCGGGAGTCATAATCGAGCGCCTTGAGGCCGCAGACATCAAGACCAAGCGGGACACGGTGTCGAACGAGCTGAGCCGGTACACCCACGAAGGGCTGCTCGAACGTCCTGCGCGTGGCACGTACCGACTGCGCACCTTGACCATTACCGACCCTGCGCGCGATCACGAACCCCTAGTCGCAGAAGAGCGGCTAACTGATCAGGAAGGGGGTGGCGATGCCGCCACCCGAACGGAGGGGGCCCCCATGTGACGGCCCTGACTGCTACATGAACGGCCCCTGTCACCCGGGGTGCAACCCGAAGACAGAGGCCGTCCAACACTCATCTGTTCCATCACACACAGAACAAGTTGAGTCTACCAAGGGGAGCCCTGGCGCTCAATGGCGGCGCCGCTTACGTGAGTTCACGGTATGGGTCCTGCTGGTCGCCAGCGCGGTTACAGCCTTGAGCTACCTCGTCGGCGGCGTACAAACTCTGATCGACTTGATCAGCAAGTTCCCATAACCAACGCGCCCAGTCAAGGGCCACAACACCCCCGTGGAAGCCAACGATCCCAGCCGAAGCAACATGGCGGGGGTCGTTGGCTGACCGGCTCGTCGCGCGGCGTGTGATCTTCGCCGTGATCAGGGTGCCACGCGGTTCGTGGCCTATGACCTCAAGGGTGACCTCTGATACACCCGGTCAGCCCTACCGTAGCGATCTACTTACAACCGGAATAGCGCCAGAGACTCACACATTTTGTACAACCCGTAGCGCCTGCTCACTCTTAGTGTCGTCCCATGATCGGTAACAACACGGCCCTAATACCCGGTGAGGTGCTAGCTGACTGCGAAGCGCTGGCATCGCTTGCCGTCACGGTGCTGAAACGGGGGGCCGCATCTGTCTCTCAAGAGAGACATCCCGTTGGGATGTGGGCTACACGGGCAGACCGGCCCGGCGGGCCATGCCCCGCAGCACCTCGTCGGTCGAGGAGCCCCGGCGCGAGTGCCTAAGCAGCACGGCGAACACGTCGCGGACGATCGGGGCACGCAGCACGTGATGCGGCGAGATCGCCTCGGCGCGGCGGAACGCCCGCACCGCGTCGTCGTGGCGTCCCCGTACGCCAGCCAGAGCGCGGCCGTAGTCAACCCAGTACGCAGCCTGGCGCGGCACGTGCGGATGCGCCTGTGGACGCAGAGCCTCGGCAGTAGTCAGCACCCGTGCGCTGTCACCAGCCTCCAGCGCCCCAGCCATGCGCCACAGACCTACGTTGATCGGCCCGAACCCCATCCAGAAAGCGTTGCCCTCCCCGGTGCGCTGCGCAAGCTCAGCAGCCTGGTCCAGCGCCGCACCCATGTCCCCGTCACGCTTGTCCGAAGCGGCCACTAGTGAACGGGACAGGGCCAACATGCCGCTGAGTTGCAGGCCCTCGCTGGTGTTCGTGGGGACCATCACCGAGTCCAGTGCGGTCTGGGCAAGATTGAACGCACCAGCAGAGAGCATGACGCCCACGGAGAGCATCATGGCGATGCCTAGCGCAGTGGGTTCGTCGCGGTCGCGCGCGGCCTGCTGTGCCAAGGCAGCGGCCTGGGAGCGTAGATCTAACGGGGCTCCCACGACCTTCAGCCACGTACCAGTGCCCTGAGTGTGCAGTAATACCGCCAGGTCGAGCAGCTCAGCGACGTTGCGGCCAGCAGCAAGGCTGGTGTGTAGGTCGCGGATCAGCTCCGGCAGCACCGCTCCGGCCGCAGTGTTCCGGTTAAGGCGACAGCGAGCGTCAAGCATCGCAATCACCCGGGCTCGCAATGGCTCTTCGCTGTTTTAAGTGGGTTACTCAGCGTGAGGGCATGTACGCGGGCACCGGGTGGGTGAGGGTGGGCAGCGGGAGTTTGGCGGCGGTGAGGTAGACGATGGTGATCATTTTGGTTTTGTTGCGGTAGCCCCGGGCGCGGGCTTTGGCGGCTTGGATGAGGGAGTTGATGCCTTCGAGCAGGCCGTTGTTGAGGTGGTTGGCGTGCCAGGCGAGGATGCCCTCCCAGTGCTTCTCGACCAGGGTGACGAAGTCCTTGATCGGTTGCAGGCGAGAGCGTTTCGCGCCGGAGCACCAGCGCCGCAGGTACTCGGGGGCGTAGCTGGGGTCCTGGTCGTAGAAGGCTTGGAAGTCCTCCCGCCAGCGCAGCGCGCGGGCGGTGGCCAGCTGTGCTGAGGGGCGCATCAGACGGTGCAGTTGTCCTTGTTGCTTGGCCGAGAGGTTCGCCCAGTTCTTCAGCCACAGCCAGCGGGTGTGTTTGAGCTCCGGGCGGGTGGCGACCTCGGTGCGGCGGACGGTGTCGATGGCCTCGCTGAGCTTGGCGGCCAGGTGGAAACGGTCGAAGGTCATCCTGGCGTTCGGCAGATGCGCCCTGATGCCGCTGATGAACGCGGTACTCATATCGGAGCTGGTGTCGGTGACCGTCGCCGGGTCACCGCCGTGGGCGGCCAGATCGGTGGCGAAGCGGGCCACGGTGTCCGCGGAACGGTCCGCGGTGGCGAAGATCACCCGCCGGGCGTCTAGGTCGGCGAAGATGCTGAGGTCGTCCTGGCCCCGACGCGCGGCGGTCTCATCCACCCCGACCCGGTGCACCTCCGAGCAGTCCAGCTGGTCCCGGGCGGCGTGCACATGGTGCTCCAGCACGCGCCAGATCCGGGTGTCGTGCTCGGCGGTCATCGCCGCGACCTTCGCCACCGGCATCGCGGTGGCAAAGGTAAGCACCAGCGCCTCGAACAACAGCGTGAACCCCGACCCCGGGCGCGCCCAGGGCACGCTGACTTGCCGCACCCCATGCTCCACACAGCGCACCCGCGGCAGCCGGGCATGCAACAACGCCTTGTGCTGGAAGAAGTTCAGATGCCGCCAGGTCTTCTCCACGCTGTCATGCACCGGACAGCTCGTGTGCATGCACTCCTTGGCCGGGCAGCCGAACCGGGCACCACGATCAAAATCCAGATACAGATCCAGCTGGGCAGCCTCGGCGTCGAACTCACTACGCGTCACCCGCCACGGTCCACTCAGACCCAGCGCCGCCGTGAACAACCCCAGCTCATCCATACCCCAACAACCCCCACCACGTGACCATCACGGACAGTTACGCACCCAACGAAACCATCACCCCCTCGTCAACCCGACACGCCGAGACCACGACCACTTGATCATCAAACCCACTTGATTTAGCGAGGAACCCGCAAACCCCCACCGGCAGGACCTGCCCCCCGGGCTGACGATGGTTAACGGCCATCAGCGCAAGCCGCACCACCTCTATCGCAGAGTCGGTCTCTCCGTTAGCCGGTGCTGGCACCGGCAGCTTCATCAGATCGCTTGGCGCAATGTCCAGCGCATTAGCGAGAGCCACAATCTCCGCAAGGGTCGGGGAACGCCCACCGGTCTCAATCCGCTGGAGAGTGTCCTTGCTCATCCCCGCCAACCCAGCGACCACCCGCAGCGACTTACCCCGAGCATCGCGGACACGCCAGATCGCCAGCCCGATCGTCCGCGCGTCCCCAAGGTCCACCAAGCACCCCTCCCCGCCAAGGTAGGCCCCCTCGCCGATACCCCGGGGCGGTGTACCTCGGCAAAGGGGCACCCAGACAGGCTACGCCGGACACTCCTCGCTACTCGGGTGGTGATCGTCACCAGCACATCGGCGCACGCGCGTGGCGACCGGCTGCCAGTTGCCGGTGAGATAGTCAACCGCTGCGGCGTCGCAGTCGGGGTAGTGCTCTCGGATTTTCGACGCTAGCCGGGCCGCCGCGTCCACGGTGAGTAACAGCGCGACCATCGCTGACCGTGCCTCCGGGGTCAGCTCGTTGTTACGCACAGCATTGGCCAGCGCCCGAAAATGATCACTGGCGGTGGGTTCGGTGATCATGATCGATTCCTCAGTGGATGGTTGGGGTGGGATGATCGGCTGCTACCAACACCAACCCCACAGGCCGAGGACGAGGGGAAGGGCCTCCGGTGTACCCAAGGTTCCGGGCGTAGCTGGCAGTCATCACACCCGCCGCCGGTCGGCGGTAGCGGCGTGGGGCATGTGGGAGACGAACGCGGCGCGAACAGTGCACGCCGCGCGCCGACGCCACGGCCACCGCGCCTCCCGGCAGCAGATCACGCACCGGTCGTGCTCGTCCACCTCGTGCTGCCTATATAACCGCTCCAAGACTGCCAGCGCGGACACCACCCGGCGCTCCACGCTTACCCAGTCAGTAGCCAGATCACCGGCCAATACCCGCTCTATCAGCCCGGCCAGTTCCCGGTCATAGGCGTCGTGGCCGACGGTGGGGAGGGTTGGCCCGGCGGCACCTGCGGGACGCGTCGCCGAACCAACCCAGCTCACACTGCCGCCAGGTCGTAGTTGTGATCGGCTAGTAGGACCAGCTGGCACGGCCAACTACACCCGCACATCACGCACAGCCCAGCGGCATCGGTGTGCGCGTTGAGGACCGTGACGGCTAGCGACGACAACGCCTCCAGCCCAGCGGGTGCTGCCGGTGTGGTGGCTGGTTGGTGTTTCATCAGGTGGTGGCCTGCCTCGTTGGGGGATCGCCCTGGTGGGGTAGCTCTACTGTGATGCATGATCAGCTAAGTGCGCTTGACCAATTGCTCATGCGGGCATACGCCGGAAGTATATCGAGGGTCGTTTTGTACGGTGAGTGATCAGTTACACTCGTCCGACCAGCAGGTACCCACTCGATGTGATAGACAGTTAGGCCAGGTCATGGACGTCCACTCCGCGCGTTGTTGCCGCTCGTGTACGACACGTCTTGCGCGAGACAACCGGGGCGAGATGTGTGCCGCCTGCGCGGCGAAGGCACGCGGGTTGCTGGTTGGCCCGCCCTCGGTGCCGCCAGAGTTTTGGGAAGAGTCCAGGCTGCGACACGCCTTGGATCGTTGGCATATGGGCGCGGTGATCTGGGCGTACCGCAATCATCCGTTTCACGGCAGCCCGCTGCGTCAAGAAACCGTTGCCCACTGGATGGGGCTAACCCAGGCTCAACTGAGCCGCATCGAAAACGGCCCCCCTATAAAAGACCTCGACAAGCTGATCCAATGGGCCGAACTGCTGCAAATACCGGCTCACCTACTGTGGTTCCACTTACCTAAACAGCGACGCGTTACCGCCTCCATGCCTCCATCCGGGCGCCCAACGTCGGTGCCGACGCTTCCGGCGGTCGGACCTTTCCATCTTGTCCGGGTGGGCAGTCTGGCCGGACGCGCCAACAGCTTAGACATGGCTGCTATGCATTCTTTCCGTTCGGCTGATCGGCAAGTAGGTGGTGGTCACCTATACGCCACGGTCGTTCATTATCTCCATAGCGATGTCGCGCCTCGACTATTCGGTGCAGACCACGACACTGACAGCAGGACTATTTTCACTGCGGCGGCTGCGCTGACCGAGATGGCGGGCTGGATGGCCCATGACGCCGGACGTGACGACCAAGCACACCGACATTTCGGGCGAGCATGGGACATGTCCACAGTGGGGCAAGACCGCCAACTGAGGGTACATGTCTTAGGCAGTATGAGCCACCTAGCGCACCATCGTTCTCAACCACATGATGCGATCCGATACGCGCACGCCGGAGAGAAAAAACTCGCCGCCGGTCCACGTAATCCCGAACTTCAAGCACGCACTTTCGCCTTGCAAGCGCGTGGGTTCGCGGCCCTGCGCAGACCGAAAGAAACACTCACGCTGCTGGCCAGAGCTGAGAAAGCGCTAGAAGGTACTCACGATGAGGAGTCCTCGGCGTGGGTGAGTTATTTCGATGAGGGATCGCTAGCGAGCGAGGCCGCGCGCTGCATGCGTCACCTCGGCAAACCCGCTGGTGCGCAACGTCATGCAGAACGCATTATCGAGCTACGACCAGCGGACCGAACACGTAGCCGAGCATTCGGGCAGCTCATCCTCATTGCGGCACTCATCGAGCAACGCGAACCTGAGCAGGCATGTGATATAGCCCGAGAAGTCCTCAACTCCACCCAATCACTGAGCTCCTACCTCGTCATCGGACAACTCCGCGACATTCAACTACAACTAGAGCCCTATAAGAACACGGCTGCAGTAGGCGAATTTTTGGAATACCTAACCGAGGCGTTACGGCAACGAGTCCGGATGTATCAATGGCTCACTAAAGACACCCACGACCTTCCGCCGGGTTCTACGAGGGTGACATGAGCCACGAACTGCCGTTATACCAACGCGATCCGAAAGCATGGCGGGAACACCTCGCCGAGGGTAACGCTAAACAAGCCCGCAAACGCGTAGGCGCCGACGCGCTCCTTCGCGACAGCCAAGGCCGTATCCTGCTTGTTGACCCGAAATATAAGCCCGATTGGGACCTGCCCGGCGGCATGGCCGAAGCCAACGAACCACCCATCCAGGCCCTGCGGCGGGAACTCGCAGAAGAACTAGGACTAGAAATACCGGCCAGCAACATGACCCTGTTGTGCGTTGATTGGGTCTCACCACACGGCCCCTGGGACGACTCACTGATGTTCATCTTCGACGCAGGAACACTCACCACCGACCAAATCGCTGACCTGCGGCTCACCGACTCCGAACTAGCCGCATATCAATTCTTTACTGCCGAGCAGGCACAACAACGCCTTCGCCCATACCTATGGCAACGAGTTAGCGCAGCCCTGGAAGCTTCAGGAACTCGTAAAGTGGTGTACCTCCATGACGGGGAAGCAGTGTGAAATAGCAGTTACTTGACACCAATGGATCGGGGGCGGTTCACTTTGCCGATATTCGGGAAATCGTGACCGAGCAAGGTTTACAAACCCGGCCGACAAAAAAACGTCCGGCCGGTACCCCCATCGCGGTCGGCACCATCGGAAAAATCCTCACCGACCGCTACTGCCTCGGCTACATCACACATCGCGGCATCGAACACCCCGGCCGCCACGAGCCACTGATTACCGAAGAGTTGTTCGACAAGGTACAAAAAGTCCTAGCCGCCAACGGACACAGCGGGACACGCCGCCGCATCCACCAACACCACCTCAAAGGGTTGTTGTGGTGCGGGCGGTGTAAAAAGCGGTTCATCCTGGCCCACAACACCGGCAACGGCGGCACCTACCCCTACATGTTCTGCATGGGTCGCATGAAACACACCTGCGACATGCCCTACCTACGCCTCGACGGCCGCCACGGGATAGATGCAGCCGTGAGCGCCCACTACGCCACCGTGACATTGAGCGAAGGCACCCGCACAGCGCTCACGGCCGAAGTAGACCAGGCCATAGCCGCAGAGCAAGCCCTCTCCGAACACGTCAAGACCAGCTCACAAAGCAACTCGCGCAACTAGAGGACCGGGAAAACGCCCTGTTCTCCCTCATCGGTCACCCCGACTGGGACCAAACCAAACTCAACGCCGAAATGCAACGCGTCAAAAAAGACGCCACAGCCGCTCGTAAACAGCTCGCGGACATGGGCCAAGCCCTCGACACCGGCCGCGCCGTGTTCCACCAAGCCCTAAACCTGCTCACCAACACCCGCGCCACCTACGACCGCGAACCCGACCACGTGAAAACCCTTCTCATGAAAACGATCTTCGGCAAGCTCTACCTCAACGCCGACCCAGACGGCACCGTGAACGTCAGCGACGCCAACCTAGCCGACCCCTTCGCCGCCATCCTCCACACCGCACACAACCACACCCAGCACCGCGACCCCGGCAAGCCCGATACGGGCAGCAGGGGCGGACTTAGCGCCCGCTACACGACCTGGCAACCCCCACACAGCACTGAGGGCGACGACCTCCCATGGGAGACTATCACCCTCAACAACCAGCCAACCAACAGGGCCAACGGTTCCAATAAGCCCTGCCTGGTCGACCGGCTGAGCTAACTGAACGGCTTTGGCCCTAGCCCTCGCGGTCCAGGGTTCTAATAAGACACCTATGTCTCCCAAGATTGTTGTCCAATAGCGAAGTGGTGGAGATAAATACTCTCACGCCCTCAACCCCATCTCCCCCAACCGCTCATCCAACTCCCTCACTGCTGGCGTATCCCTCCACGGCTCCATCCGGCCACGCGCAATCTGCACCTCTCTCATCAACCGTGCCGACCGGATACGAGCCGCCAGCAACGCACCTTCACCAATAACCCGGGCAGCCTCCTCAATATCACCGGAGAGCAGACGGGCAGTACCCAAGCGAAGCGTGCAGTAAGCAAGACCATGGATAAACGAAGGGTCGACGGTCTGTAGTGCCCTTTGGGCGCTCATAGCAGCTTCCGCTGGATTGCCGAGTCTCAGCAAGCACTCGCTCTGCTTGCTGGCAATAAATCCCTCATTGACCCAGTAGACTGGCGATTCAGGAGATCTGTGGTCTGCCTGTACCGCAAGTCCAGTCAGCGCCTGGTCAAACGCTGTCATACACTCCTTGTGCTGGCCGTCAAAACCATAGGCCGACGCTACCCGCTCGGCAGCGTAGGCTTGGAACAGCACGTCATCCGTCTTGCCCGCCAAACTCTGAGCGGCTGCCGCGAAGTCAATACCGGCATGCGCCTTGCCCTGCCAGGAAGCAAAATAGCTCATGTTGCACAAGGCGTAGATAGCAAGCCCAGTGTCGCGGGCCTCCTGCGCCGCCGCCCGGGCCTGGTCACAGCAGTGCATGGCACTGGCAGGGTCGTCAAGGTCGAAGAAATAGGTCCCCACAGAAGTAGACATACTGCTATAGACCGACAACAGCCGGGGACGAAGCGACTCCGGACATTCAGCCAGCAAGGCATCAACCAATCGCCGTTGCGCTAGCACGGTTTGCAAGACAGCGTGCGGCCCCAGTGCATCTTCCTGCCGTTTGCAATGCAAAAGCATGACTTCAATATGGTCAATGACCCGTTCATCCACCCGGCTCGGCACGGCAACAGCCTGAACCACACGCTCCTGTTCGTCGGGATCAAGACCACTCACCGGAGCGGCAGCAATAACACTCGCTGCCCATCCAAGTAGCCGGAGGAGTTTCCGACGGTTCATCGTACTAGCCCATTCACCGAGGACGCTCTTAAGCTGATCGTAGAGCCGATCCTCCCACTCAGCAGGAACGGTCTGAGTGGCGCTGCTCACGGAAGCCAGCGACACCAACGACCCGGCCACGCCGTCTGCCAGCTCGACATCCGCGACCGTGGCGAACGCTGCCAGAATCGCCCGCGCAAGAAGCACCGCCGCCAGCCGGTCTGACTCCCACGGGACCTGCGGCGACGCTCCTAGAGTGTGCAGCGGTGGAACCCCACCGTACGCCTCGGCCAGCTCCATCTCCTGGCTTAGCCGATCATGGTCCAGCTCGGCAACTGGCACCTCGTCGTCTCCGGTCACCAGGGCACCGGCCGCCAAGTCCGACACCGCAACCTGAGTAGTGGTGGCTCCACCGGTTGTGTGTCCCGTCGTTCCTGCCTCGCCTGTTTCATCAATCAGCTCACTAAGCGCCCCCAGCGATACCCCGAACGCCTCCGCAATGCGAGGTCGTAGCCACGGCTGGGGCGAGTACTCCCCGGACTCCCAGCGGGCCACGGTCGTGCGGTCAACCCCCAGCCGTTCAGCCAGGCTTTCCTGAGTGAAGCCCGCAGCCCGGCGTGTCCGAGCGAACGAACGGCGCTTGACGAACATGCCCACCAACCTCCTGAGATGCACAATGCACGCAGCGTAGCTCTGCCCTAGATCAGGATCGGGCCGCCATAGCGCTGCCATGGTCCCGCCACAAGACCGCCACACGGGCTCGCTGTGCCCAGTAGGACCACGGAATTGGCTGGAACCCACGCACCCAGCACCAAGACGAACACCCAGCCCCGGCACGCAGATGGTGCCGCCGGTAGCCCACGCTCCCTCCAGCGCCTATCCCGCTACCGGCACGGCGCCCTCTCCCGATCGCGTGCCGCTCTAGGGATGGGCTCGCCTGGTGCCTGGGTGTCACCCAACCCACACGAGGGGGCTTGAGACCGAGCAGGAGCACACCCCAGCCATGCAGACGACCGACCGCCAGGGAACGCAGCACGGGACTGGCGTGAGCGTGTGTCATGCTCTCATCGCACCACCGGGGTTTGCCGACCTGCTAATCGCGGATATGCGCGCGTTCGCGCAGCGGTCGAGCCTGGCCCCTGGTCAACACGTATACCGAACATCCCCGGAGGGTGTCTTCCCGCGAGGGGGCTGCGTTGAGCGCTCTGGTCGAGGCGATGCGCCGCCCTCACATCCACGCCGTCGTGATCCCCTTTGCGGGGCATTTCTCCCCTTGGGCTCAAACGGTCGTAGCGACAGGCCTTTATTCTAGCAGATTTTGATCTGCTAAGGTGTCCCCCTTTCTGGGGGATATTCTGGGGGGATGGTTGATGAGTGGGGGCACGCCGTTGTGCGT
>Ga0213881_10000803_pt1 | contig 17082 bp, 15 predicted proteins | sample BarmaccoBMER_R08_FD_160104 | JGI IMG/M metagenome (GOLD analysis project Ga0213881, IMG submission 160104) | Barbacenia macrantha exposed rock microbial communities from rupestrian grasslands, the National Park of Serra do Cipo, Brazil - ER_R08 ... | reverse complement strand
AATCGCGCCAGCTTGTCAGGATTGCGCAGCAGGGTGAGCAGGCCATTGCCGATCAGGTTGGTCGTTGTCTCCTGGCCGCCCACCATGGTCACGATGCAGTTGGCAACGATCTCTTCCTCAGTCAGCCGGTCGCCATTCACCTCGGCCGTCATGAAGGAATGAATCAGCCCTTCCCGCGGCTCGGCCCGCATTTGCGCGATGGCATTTTTGAAGTACTCGACGAGCCGGTTCGTACTTTCGAGTACGCGCGGCACGCGATCGGGATTGTGCTGAAAATTACCAAGCATCTCGGCGAAATCGGCCGACCATTTTTTTAGCTGCGCGTGATCTTCCGTCGGAACGCCCAGCATTTCCGCGGTGACGATGGCCGGCATGGGCGCGGCGAAATCGGCGATGACGTCCATACTGCCCCGGCCTTGCACGCGATCGAGAAGCTGCTCGGAAATTTCCTGGATGTGCGCCCGCAGAGCTTTTACGCGTTGGGGTGTGAACGCGGCCGAGGCGAGCCCGCGCAGACGCGTGTGCGCCGGTGCGTCCATAAACAACATCTGCTTCACCATCACGGTGGCGATGGGATTAAGCGCCGAGAGGCCCATGGCGGAGAGTTGCTGCGGAGTCGGCGTTCGCTTTGCCGAAAACGAATGCAGCACGTGGATGACATCAGCGTAGCGGGTGACGACCCAGGTGTGCATGTAACGGTCCCAATGCACCGGAGCTTCCGTCCGCAGCGCGCGATAAAATGGATATGGATCGGCAAGTACCTCCGGCTCGAGCAGCCGCACGAGGCTGAGCCGCGCGTCGGAAGTAGTCATTTAGCGCGCGGCGAGCCCGGCAAGAGCAGCACCGATTTCCGCTTCACTCATGGCGTTGACCTTCCGTGTCAGCGCTTCCTCGATTCGGGCGGAGAGCTGCGCCACCGTCGGAGCCTCGAAGACGTCAAGCAGCTTCAGCTCGGCGCCGAACACGCTCCCTACATGCGCGATCACTTGCGCCCCGAAAAGCGAGTGCGCGCCAAGACGAAAAAAATCGTCGTGTACGCCCACACGCGGTACTTTCAGTACTTGCTGGATGATTCCGCCGACGGTTTCTTCGATCGGATTGCGCGGCGCGGTGAATTCCTCGGGTCCAAGTACGCTCAGGGGCGGCAACGCCGCACGATCGATCTTGCCGTTCGCGTTCAGCGGCAATGATTCCATCCACACAAATGCGCCCGGCTGCATGTACTCAGGCAGCCGTTGGCGAACAGTCTCGCGCAGCTGTTCCTCGTTAGCGTCGCCGACTATGTAAGCAATGAGCTGCTCGTCGCGCGCGATCACGACGGCTGCCTGCACGGCGGCTTGCTCGTTGAGAACAGCAGCGACTTCTCCAAGCTCGATGCGATGGCCACGAATTTTGACCTGGTCATCCGTCCGGCCGAGGAATTCGATCTCCCCATTGGGCAGCCGCCGGCCGAGGTCCCCGGTGCGGTAAACGCGTTCACCATCAAGGATGATGAAGCGTTGTGCCGTTAAATCTGGGCGCTTGCGGTAGCCGCGCGCGACTCCGGCTCCGCCTATACAAATCTCGCCGTTCTCCGCTTCGCGCAGATGCTCGTCTAAAACATGGATACGAACGTGATCGATGGGCGCGCCGATTGAAGGAGGACGCGCCGGCGCGGTACTCGGCAAGACAATTCCCGAGGTAGCGACGACGGTGCATTCAGTGGGTCCGTAATTATTCACGAAGGTGAATGGCAGGCCGGGCGGCGGATAACGATGCAGCGTGTCGGCACCGGTAAGCAGGAAGCGCAGTGACGTTTCCTCCGGCCAACTCAGGGCAATGAGCTGCTCGGCGATGGCCGTCGGCGCGAAGCTCACGGTGACGCGCTCAGCGACCAGCCAGTCGCGCAGACGTGCGGGCGAAAGGCGAGTAGTCTCGTCCGGCAACAGCAGTGCCGCGCCCGCGGCAAGGTGCGGCCAGATTTCCCACACCGCGGCGTCGAACGCCACGCCGGCCAGAAATGTCGCGCGCGTACTTTCGTCAACAGCGAAGGCACGCACGTGCCAGGCGATGAGATTCGCCAGGTTCCGATGCGTGACCTCAACTCCCTTAGGCTGTCCGGTCGATCCCGAGGTGTAAATGACGTAGGCGATGTCGTCGGGCGCGGGCGAAAGTGGCGGCGGTTCGAGGGCGCCGGCGTCGCAAGCAGGGATGCCATCCTCGAGAATTATTTTTTGTGCGTCGCTGAAATGCGGCGCTGTCTGCGCTGAACAAATGACCAGCGCTGCGCCGGAATCGCGCAGAATGAAACGCAGGCGTTCAGCTGGGTCTGCGGGATTGAGCGGCAGATACGCTGCACCGATTTTCATGGCCGCGAGCGCTGTGACGATGAAGCGCGATGAACGCTCCAGGCAGAGCGCGACCAGACAGCCCGGGCCGATTCCGGCAGTGAGAAGAGATTGTGCCAGCCGGTTACTCTGCGCTTCAAGCTGGCTGTAGGTCGTGGTACTTTGTGCAATAATCGCAGCGTGCTCGGGAGCTGATCGCGCTTGTGCGGCGATCATCTTCCCGACAAACGTTTCAGCGATGACAGGGACAATCGATGGCATGTTCATCCGAGAGCAGGACGGCGAGTACACGACTCCCCGCCACTCTCTGCTCCAGATGAAGCGGCATCTGTGCCGCGCGCCTGCTCGGTGGATAAATTGCGGGGTAGCGCTTCTCGCCATCATTCTGTCGTGCCCGGCGGGACAAGCGGGCGAGAGCACGAGCGATGTCGCGCAAGCGAGCGCGCTGGCCGAGCGTATTGCCGCGCTGGCTCCAGATGTCAGCCGGAATGAGGCGGCGCGGCTCGCATCTCGTGCCTACGCCACGGCGAATGAACTCCGGCATGAATATCGCGTCGTCGGCCCACCGCTATTTCACAATTTCCTCGTCAACACCGGAATCAGGAAACGCGGCCTTTGTTTCCAGTACGCCGAAGATTTGCTGGCACGGCTCGATGAACTGAAACTCTCAACTCTCGAGCTCCACTGGGGCGAAGCGCGCGCCGGCACCTTGCGCGAGCACAATTGCGTCGTGGTCACGGCCAGAGGCGGGCCGTTTCGCAGCGGAATCATACTCGATTGCTGGCGGCATTCCGGTCACCTCTACTGGGCGCCACTCGCGACTGATGATTACCCGTGGATTGAGGACCGGGCCTACGCGCAACTCACGCGCACGCGCCGCCAGGTCTCTGCGGCAGGCGGGCGCGCGGCTGGCCCGCCACTGCGCGCCAGCGGCGGATAACGAATCGCCCTTCGCCGAAGCGCCTTCGCGCTATTTCTTGCGCGTGTACTCGATCTCCATCGTCTTCACCTGCTGGCCGCCGTGGTCCTCGTACCATTCGAGCGTATGATGGTCCTTATCGACGATCTTGATGACCTGCCGTACTTTCGTTTTCGTGCCGGGCATCATCTCTTCCTCACCATCGTAGGTGAAAGTCTTGGCCGCCTCATCGTAGCTGCCTTCCAACATGATGATTCCCGTCCCCATGTTGTCGATCCACGCCGAGACGAACTTCTTCTTCGCGTTATCGTAGCCTTCCAGCGACATGCCTTTGAAATCAGCGTCCTTCAATTTGCCATCGGCTCCCGGCATTTTGATTTTGCCAAGGACGTCGGCCATGTAGTAGCGGCCGTTCATCATCGCCCTTCGAGTTTCTGTCCCGGCGGATTTCATCGGCGGCGCATCTGGCGCCATCCACAGCGTCACCGTGTAACTCCAGGATCCGGCGAGTTGCCCGAGTAACTTGTGGTTCTCGTTCAGCTTCGAGAGTTCCATCATCTGCTGCATCATTTCCGCGTCGTTCGGCTGAGTACTCGGCGCTGCAATCGGGCTTGTCGCAACAGCGGCCGCGGGCGTCTCCAAGCCGCGCGAACTCGGCGACTCCGGGGCGGGTGAAAGGGCTGGCTCTTGCGCCAGCGAGTGAGAGGCAAGGAGCAGAAATGGCCAAGCAAAGATGAACGCGGCTGTTGAGACGGAGCGGGTCTTCATCACGCCATTGTGCGTGCACGCGGAAAGCGGCGTCAAGCCTGCAAAACCGGATCAGCTCGCGAACGCACCGGGCTTGTAACCGCTGCGCAAAATGGCCTCGTGCAAGGCAGGCGCGTGCGTCTTGCGCGCGTCAAACGTGACCGCGATGCGGTCGGCTTTTGTGTCCACCATCACCTCCTGCACGCCATCGATGTGCATCAGCGGCTCACGCAGTTTCCGCACGCATTCGTCACAATCTTCGCCTTCAGTGGCAATAAGGATGCGCTCCAGCACTGGCGTTTCAGCACCTTGCAAATTGTGCGGGTCAGACGGGTCGAGATGATGAGGATCGTTGATCTGTTCCATATGGCTAACTGACATTCGCGCGCGAAACCGCCAGCACTCGTGCTCGTGCTCGTAATTGATTCTTCGTACTAACAGATCGAGCAAGAGCACGAGTTAAGGTTGCGCTCGGGCCGCCACTTCCCGCGCCACCGGCTCTAGCACACGCCAGACATTCTCCGCCAACGCTTTGTGTCCGGCGGCGTTCGGGTGAATGCGATCATCCAGGTTTAACGTCGGATCGCCGCCGACTCCCGCCAGTAAGTACGGCACCAGCGCGGCGTGATTTCGTTCCGCTAATTCGCCGAACATTTTCCCGAATGCGACCACGTAATCGTCAGCCGCGCCTTCGATCGGGAATTGCATCCCGATCACGACAATGACCGCGCTAGAGTTCTTCGCGCGTACTTTATCGATGATGGTTTGAAGGTTCTCCTCGATTTCCGCGACTGACACGCCGCGAAACGCGTCGTTAATCCCCAGCTCGAGGAGGAAAATGGCAACCGGCCTGTTCAAGTACGACGGCAGTCTGCGCAATCCGCCGGCCGTGGTGCTGCCGCTCACGCTTGCATTCACCACTTCGAACTGCGGATCAACCGCGCGAAGCCGCGGCGCGACGAGCGAAGGCCAGGCATCACGCGGATTCAGGCGAAAACCTTCCGATAAACTGTCGCCCAACACGAGCACTCGCTTCACGCCCGAGGTATCGCGCGCCGGCGCAGCTTGCGCGCTCAGAAAGATCGCTGCTGCCATCGTCGCACTTAGGAATTGCCTGACTCGCTCGCGCATTTTAGCTTCTGCGCTTCACTGATTCCGGTTCCGCGGCTCAATCGCAAACCAGAAATCGCAAATCGGAGATTTACCTATGGCAAACTACGGCATCAATGGTTTTGGACGCATCGGGCGCAATGTGCTGCGCGCCATGTCGCAGGAGGAGGTCACACGCGTGAAAGCGATCAACGATCTCACCGACACGCGCACCCTCGCGCACCTGCTCAAGTGGGACAGCGTGCACGGGAAATTCGACGGCGAAATTTCCTACGACGAGCAGAACATTATCGTGCGGGGTCATCGCATTCGCATCTTCAAGGAACGCGATCCCGGCGCTCTGCCGTGGAAGCAGCTCGATGTGCAGGTGGTGCTGGAATCGACCGGCTTTTTCACTGCGCGCGACAAAGCCGAGGTGCACATCACCAAGGGTGGCGCGCGCAAAGTACTGATCAGCGCGCCCGCAAAGAAGCCGGACATTACCATCTGCATCGGCATTAACGACAACATGTACGATCCGGCCAGGGACAACATCGTCTCGAACGCCAGCTGCACCACGAATTGCCTCGCGCCGATGGTGAAAGTGCTGAATGACAGATTCGGCATTGAATGGGGGTTCATGAGCACCATTCACTCCTACACAAATGACCAGCGCATCCTCGATTTGCCGCATGAAGATCTGCGCCGTGCGCGCGCTGCTGCGATTAACATTGTGCCTTCGAGTACCGGCGCCGCCAAGGCGATCGGCGAAGTCATTCCCGAGCTGAATGGGAAGCTGAACGGCGGCGCGTTTCGAGTACCGACGCCGGACGGTTCAGTGACCGATTTTACCGCGTTACTCAAGAACAAAGCGAATACCGAAGAAGTAAACGCCGCCTTCAAAGAAGCATCATCAAACCCGAGCTACAAAGGCGTGCTCGAGTACTCGGACGACCCGCTGGTGCTCGCGGACATCGTCGGCAATCCGCACTCGTGCATATTCGATTCCAAGCTCACGCTCGCGCTTGGCGACAAGTTTGTGAAGGTCGTCGGCTGGTATGATAACGAGTGGGGCTACTCAAATCGTTGTGTGCAAATGCTGGAATTGCTGAGCAGCTAGGGCCGATCGAGCACCAGCACGAGCACGAGCCATGAGCAAACTCTCCCTTCGCGATCTCGACGTCCGCGGCAAACGCGTGCTCGTGCGCGTGGATTTCAACGTTCCGCTCGAGGAGCGCGACGGCAAAATTGTCCTCACCGATGACACGCGAATTCGCGAGTCATTGCCCACGATTAACTACCTGCGCGAGCACGGGGCGAAGGTGATCCTAATGTCGCACCTCGGCCGCCCCAAAGGAAAACCTAACGACAAATATTCCCTTCGCCCGGTCGGCGATCATTTGCACACGATCCTCGATCACCCGGTGGCGTTCGCGCACGAAACCGTTGGCGAAATTCCGCAGAAGATCATCGCCGATATGTGCGCGGGCGACGTGACGCTACTGGAAAACCTGCGGTTTCGGCCGGAGGAAGAAGCTAACGACCCGCAGTTTGCGCAGCAGTTAGCTGACCTCGGCGATGTTTACGTGAACGATGCCTTCGGCGCGGCTCATCGCGCGCACGCCAGTACCGCCGGAATCACGAAATTCATCGCGCAATCAGCCATGGGGTTGCTCATGGAAAAGGAGCTGCGCTATTTGCACGAAGAGCTGGATCATCCGGCCAAGCCGTTCCTTGTCATCATGGGCGGCGCGAAAGTGTCGGATAAAATCGGCGTGCTCAAAGCGCTGATGGAAAAAGCCGACACGATTTTGATCGGCGGCGCAATGGCAAACACGTTTTTCAAAGCCGAAGGAATTCCGATCGGTGCGAGTCGCCTGGAAGCGGACAAGGTCGATCTCGCGAATGAGCTGCTCGAGCTCGCGCGCAAACGCGGCGTCAAACTCGTTTTGCCAGTCGATGCCATCATCGCGCGCGAAGTTCGCGCCGGCGCGGAATCGCGCGACAGCGGCCAGCTTACGCCGGAGCATGGTATTCCCGATGGCTGGCAGAATCTCGATGCCGGCACGCAAACTATCGCGCTATTCGAGGGCGAGATCGCGATGGCAAAAACGATCTTGTGGAATGGCCCGCTCGGCGTATTTGAGATTCCAGATTTCGCCAAAGGTACGTTCGCCATTGCGCACGCGCTCGCCCATTCGAACGCCACCACGATCATCGGCGGCGGCGATTCTGTTACAGCGGTGAAAAAGGCCGGCGTGGCCGACAAGATGACGTTTATCTCGACCGGTGGCGGCGCGTCGCTCGAGCTGCTCGAAGGCAAGGAACTGCCCGGAGTGGCAACGTTGACGAACAAATGACGTCATCCCGAGCAGAGCGAAGCGAAGTCGAGGGATCCCGTTGTGTCACGCCCCAGTTACATCGCGGGATTCTTCGACTTCGCTCGGAATGACAGCGTTTTTGTATGCGAAAAAAAATCGTCGCCGCTAATTGGAAGATGAACATGCTGCAGGTGGAAGCAGCGGAGTTCGTCCGTGATTTGTTGCAGGAACTCGGCGATCAAACTGCCGCTGAAGTCGTGATCGTGCCGCCATTCACGGCCATCCCCCGCGTCGTCGAGGCGCTTGGCGGCGCCGAGCACGTCAAGGTTGGCGCGCAAAACATGTACTGGGAACGCAGCGGCGCATACACGGGCGAGATCTCGGCGGCGATGCTGCGCAACTTGTTCGTGCGTTACGTCGTACTCGGCCACTCCGAGCGCCGCCAGCTTTTCGGCGAGACGGATGAAATGGTAAACCGCAAAGTACACGCGGCGCAGGACGCAACCTTGCGGCCGATTGTCTGCGTCGGCGAAACGCTGAAGCAGCGCGATGCGGGCCAAGTCGAGGAAGTACTGGAGGGGCAGCTGCGGCGCGGTCTTGCAGGGCTAGAGACGAAAGCGTTCACCGAGACTGTCATCGCATACGAGCCGGTCTGGGCGATCGGGACAGGCCGTAACGCAACTCCCGCGCAGGCACAGGAGGCGCACGCCTTCATCCGCAGCGTTTTGCGCGAGCTTGCTGATGACGCGACTGCAGCGCGCATCCGCATCCAGTACGGCGGCAGCGTCAAGCCGGACAACGCCCGCGCTCTTATGTCGCAGCCGGACATAGACGGTGCGCTCGTCGGCGGCGCCAGCCTCGAGGCGCGCAGTTTCGCCCAAATCGTCCTCGCAGCCGCGGAAGACGCGCTGGATGAGGAGCGATTGTCATCCTGAGCAAACGAAGGGACGGCTCAGCTCTTGATCTCGAGGTAGGTTCGGGCTTTCACCCGATTTGTCTGCGGGTCCAGCGCTTCGACTCGCATCTGTTTCAAAAACCAGCGGCCTTCGATCTTCTGCGCGGAAACAACTTCAAAGCGTTTCACCAGTTTACCGGCGCGGTCGTACGCCTCCATCCGCATCAGCGCGCCGCTGTCTTTATCGACCCACAAAAGTACGCTGCCGTACTGCGAATCGTTAGCTGAAGGTTGCAATTGCATCTTCCAGCAATTGCGAGTCCGAATGAAATCCGCCCCCACCACGCGCGGGTTTGGCCAGTAAAGAAACTTCAGCGCAAGATCCTCATAACTGATCGCCGTGCCGCGAACCGGCTCGTCCAGCCGCGTGCCGGATATCTTCTTTAAGCCGCCGCGGGTGATTTCATCCAGTCGCGAGTCGTTAGCTGCGATTCGCAATTGCAGCGTTTCGTCCGGATTGGAGAAGATGTAGCGGATGACAGGTCCGTCCTGAAACAGGCGAAACGGAACGACGAGCGTGTCCTGCCGCAGTTGCCCTTGCAGATCGATCTGTTGCTGAGATTGCCGCAGCCGCACATTTGCCAGCACTTGCTCTGCGTCTGGGAAGTTCTGGCCAATCGCGCTCGTACTCAGCAGCAAAGCGCCGGCCAGGAGCAGCACCGCTTGTCTGAGCGTGCGCCTGCTCTTATTCTCGCGCTGCCGCGGCGCTGGATGGACGAGACGATTCTTCATTTGTTAAACGAGCGATGGACAAGCCCCGCTCTTGATTCGTTCATGGCGGTAATCAGCCGCGCCGATATATGGGAACCGTTCTTTTTCCTCATCGCCATCGCGCTACTCATCTTCGGCGGATTCCACGCGCGCGCATTCGTCTTTTGCACAGCATTGGCGATTGGGCTGACGAACTGTGTGGTGGAACCGCTGAAAACCGCGGTGGGGCGTCCACGTCCGAAGCAGTTCGAGACTGTGCGCATGGTCGAGCTGCAAAAGATGCGCCCGATGCTGCTGACGGTTTTTAAGAAACCGCGCATCCGTCTTTCCACGGACGACGAGCGTTCGCGTTCCGGACTCTCTTTCCCTTCGGGTCACACCAACAACAACACCGTAATCGCCATTTGCTGTACTTTGTTTTACCGGCGCTGGGGCAAACTTTACTGGCTCATTGCGTTTGCGGTCGGCTGGTCGCGCATTTACCTCGGCGCACATTGGCCAAGTGACGTACTGGCGACGTTTTTTCTGGCCACGGCTGAAACGCTGCTGATTCTGGCGCTCTGCGAACTCGTGTGGCAGACGTTTGTGGCACCACATTTCCCGAAGCTTGCCGCGCGGCATCCGCGCTTGATCGATGTCGCGCAAGCTAACGAGTCGCAAGTCCCAACCTTGAGCCACGAGTGAAGATCGAGCGCGCGGTTTGGCTGTTTGTGCTCGCGCTCACGGTAGTGCGGCTGGCGTTACTCGGCACGACCGATTTGCAATTCGATGAAGCGCATTACTGGATGTGGTCGCAGCGGCTCGCTCCGGCGTACTACAGCAAAGGTCCCGGCGTCGCTTTCGCCATTCGCGCCAGCACCATGCTTTTCGGCGCGAGTGAATTCGGTGTTCGTTTTTTCAGTCCGCTGCTCGGCGCCGGCAGCAGCCTGCTGTTGTTTTATTTTGCGCGAAGATTGTTCGATGCCCGCGCGGGGCTGTGGGCGGTGATCGGCCTGAATGCCACGCCCATTTTTAACATCGGCAATTTCGTCATGACCATCGATCCGCTTTCACTCTTCTTCTGGATCGCGGCCATGTTTTCGTTCTGGCTCGTCGTGGAACGCAGCCCGCGCTTTACCTGGCATTGGCTCTGGACGGGCGTACTCATCGGCCTGGGTCTTCTCTCTAAGTACACGAACGCGCTCGAGCTGATTTCGATTGTTGCCGTACTTGCACTAATTCCGAAGCTGCGCATCGAATTTCGCCGTCCCGGTTTTTACCTCATGCTTGTGATCGTTATCGGGGCTTGCATTCCGCCCATCGTCTGGAACCAGCAGCACGCCTGGATCACACTCGCGCATCTCGAATCGCGCGGCGGCATTGATCAACACGTAGGAGTGCGCCCGCTCGAATTCCTCGCGTTCCTTGGCGAGCATCTGCTTGTTTACTCGCCATTGATTTTCCTCGCTATTGCTATCGGCGTCATCGGCCTGTGGAAACGCTCATGGCAACAGCCGCGGCGTTTATTCCTGATGTGGTTCGGGCTTCCGGTGTTCGCCTTTTACGCAATTCTCTCGCTCAACAAAGCGGCTGCGCCGAACTGGGACGCGCTCGCGTTTCCCAGCTTCGGTTTACTCGCAATCGCCTTCTGGCGCGAGCGCGTGGAGACATCGTACTTATGGCGTGTACTTGCCGGCTGCGCGATTGCCTTCGGCGTACTCATGACTGTGCCGGCGCTCGATTCCGATATTCTGCGAAGCGTTGATATCCCGATCAACCGCCGCGACCCGGCCGATGGAATGCGCGGCTGGAAAAGCGCGACGCGCGCTCTCGAATCAGTGCGGCACGAGCTCGAGGCGCAGACCGGCGACAGATTGTTCCTCATTGCTGACGGCCGGGACCGTGCGTCGGAGATTTCGTTTTATCTGCGCGACAAACGCGTGGAAGGGCCAGGGCATCCGCCTTGTTATCTGGTCGAGTCGCAGGCGATCGAGAACCAGTTTTCCTTCTGGCCTCGCTACGATGAGTTCGTTCCGGCAAGCGCCGCGTCCGCAGGCGAACAGCAGCAAACGGACACCGAAGAAAAAGGCGTGAATCTTTTCACCGGCCGCGACGCCCTTTACGTGCAGGAAGCCGGCCGCACGACCCCGCCGCACAATATCCGCGCTGCATTCGGCTCGGCGGATCGCGTCGTCAGCATTGAAGTACGTCGCTTCGGCAAAGTGATGCGAGCATGGGATGTTTTCCTTTGTCGCAAGTACCGCACCCTGCCGCTATGAGCGCGGTCATTGCGGGCGAAGCCGAGGGACCTCGCGGCGTCTCGGTCGTGGTTCCACTCTATAACGAGCAGGAGAACGTTCCCATTCTTCAGCGCGAATTGACCGAGGCGCTGCGCCATTACGACTACCAGATCATCTTCGTCGATGACGGTTCGACCGATGAGACCGCAGCTCGGATCGAACCGGGCGCGCGTGTCCGCATTTTGCGCTTCGAGAAAAACGCCGGCCAAAGCGCTGCCATTTACGCCGGGTTAAGCGAAGTACAGAGCGATGTTGCTGTCCTGATCGATGGCGATCTGCAAAATGATCCGGCGGACATCCCACGATTGCTCGATGAAATCACCCGCGGCGCCGATCTCGTCTGCGGATATCGGGCCAGGCGCAAAGACACGGTCACCAAGCGCATCACCAGCCGGGTCGCGAATTTCGTACGCAGCCGTTTCACCCGCGATTATGTGCGCGACACCGGCTGCACGCTCAAAGCCATGCGGCGTGAATGCATCAGCGCGCTTGTTCCATTTAAGGGAATGCACCGGTTCATTCCGGCGTTGATTCGCGGAGCCGGTTACAAGCTGGTCGAAATTCCGGTGAACCATCGGCCCCGGCGCTTCGGCCAGAGTAAGTACAGCCTGGGTAATCGTGCTGTCCGCGCCACCGTGGACATGTTCGGCGTGCGCTGGCTGCTCTCACGCCGATTAGATTTTAAAGTCGCGCCATCCCGAGCGCAGTCGAGGGATCCCGCTCTTAACGGTATTTCCACGGGATCCTTCGACTTCGCTCAGGATGACTCCGATACGGAACGCCATTCGCGCTAAATCATTCTTGTCATCGCAAGTCGCCCCGCTAAGCTTCCCGCTCCACTGGACCCCGCATGGCGCTGGCTGAGCTTCTTTCCGCAGACCAAATCATTCCCGAGATGAAGGCGACGGAGCGCTGGGACGCGATCGTCGAGCTGATGGATTTGCTCGTCGCCCGCAGGCAAATCAAACCGGAAGACCGGGATGGCATTCTCACGTCGCTGAAGCAGCGCGAGGAAACGATGAGTACTGGAATCGGGTTCGGCATTGCCATCCCGCATTGCTCATCAGACCGGCTGGATAAGGTGGTAGCTGCGTTCGGCCGCTCGACCAAGGGGATTGAGTTCGACGCGCTGGATAACGCGCCGGTTAAATTCGTGGTACTTTTCGTCGTTCCGAAAAATCAATTCCAGACGCACCTCCGGACGCTCGCCTCGATCGCAAAATTCCTGAACGACCGCAGTGTGCGCGATCAGCTCGCCAGCGCCGATTCGGCCGAGGCCATCATGAAGGTTTTTCGCGAACGCAGCGGCCAGTAGCCGGGCGGCGCAGGTGAATACCCATGCACACAGATGAGCTGTATCTGTGTTGCGTTTGCGTGATTTGTGGAAAATGGAAACGTTTCAGTCGCTCCTCGCGCGCAGACTTTCCGCTGCGCTGACCGCACTCGGCGTTTCGCAGGCCGGCGAATTGACGAGCGCCACTGATCCGCGCTTCGGCGATTATCAGACGAACGCCGCCCTCGTGCTGGCGAAACAACGTGGTGAAAATCCGCGTGCGCTCGCGCAAAGCATCATCGCGGTACTCGACGTGGGCGACGTTGCGGAACCGCCGCAAGTCGCGGGAGCGGGGTTCATCAATTTCCGCATCAAGAGGGAAGCGATCGTAGCGAAGACGCGCGACCTCGTCGGCGACGAACAGCTCGGAGTCACTCCCACTACTGATCCGCGCAAAATCGTGATCGATTTTGGTTCGCCCAACGTGGCCAAACCGATGCACGTCGGTCACATTCGCAGCACGTTTCTCGGCGACGCACTTGCGCGCATCGCGCAGTTCGTCGGGCACGACGTGATTCGGGATAATCACCTCGGTGATTGGGGGACGCAGTTCGGCATGGTCATTTGGGGCTGGAAGCACCTGCTTGATCGTGACGCACTGGCGCGCGACTCGATTGCGGAGCTGGTGCGGCTTTACAAGGAAACGAATGAGCGCGCGGCGAACGATGAGTCGGTGCGCGAAGCAGCGCGCGCTGAGCTGGTTAAATTGCAATCAGGCGATCCGGAGAACTTCGCCATCTGGAAACAATGCGTGGACCTCTCGATGCGCGAATTCGAACGAGCGTATGAATTACTCGGGATTAAGTACGACATCGTTCGCGGGGAAAGTTTTTACAACGACCGCCTTGCCGCAGTGGTCGAGCGCCTGCTTCGCGCCGGAATCGCGGAGATCAGCGAGGGCGCGGTTTGCGTTTTCTTCCGTGACGTGCCCGATCTTGCGGACAAGCCCTGCATCATCCGTAAACGTGACGGCGGATATAACTACGCCACGAGCGACATCGCCACCGTCGATTACCGTGTGCAGGATTTGCAGCGTGACACGATCTGGATCGTGACCGGCGCGCCGCAGCAATTGCATTTCCGCCAGATCTTTGAGATCGCGCGCCGCGAGGGGGACACGGCGGATTTTCGCCACATCACCCATGGCAGCATTCTCGGTGAAGACCGCAAGCTGATGAAAACGCGCTCGGGCGAAAACGTGCCGCTGCGCGATTTACTGGAGGAAGCGATCAGCCGGGCCGGCAGAATTGTTGCCGAAAAGAACCCGGATTTGCGCGAGGAAGAACGAGCGCATATTGCGAAAGTGATTGGCATCGGAGCGGTTAAGTACGCCGATTTGTCGCAGTACCGGATGACCGATTACGTTTTTTCCTGGGACAAAATGTTGTCGCTGCACGGCAACACCGCGCCTTATCTGCAAAACGCCTACGTGCGCATTCGCTCGATTTTCCGAAAGCTCGGCCACGCATTCGTTGCGCCGGAGAAGATCGCACTGGCCGAGGCAGCCGAGATTCAGCTGGCGAAAAAGCTTTGTCAGTTTGCCGAGGTGGTCCCGCAAGTACTGAACGATTTCCGTCCGAACATTCTCGGCAATTATCTGTTCGAGCTGGCTAACAACTTCCACGCCTTCTACGAAGAGTGCCCTGTACTTAAGGCCGCCGAGCCGGCCCGCTCCTCGCGTCTGCTCTTATGTGAGCTAACAGCGCGTGTGCTGGGGCGCGGCCTCGACTTGCTCGGGATCGGCGTCCCGGAAAAAATGTAGCTTGGAGGCGGAACGCCTCACTAACTACGTTGTTCAGTCACCAGCATCGCTGCCGCAGCTATGCCGACGAGGCGCAACTACGCGGGTGCTCCGCCCAATGCGCCAGGCAGCGGCGGGGTGACGTCCGGCGCCACGACGACCTGCTTCGGCGGTTTTTCTGGAGGCATCTTTTCACCGGTGCGGCTGGGCAGCCCGGGAGGAGGATTGAGCATCCGGCCGTGCTCGATGATGTCGCGGATTTGCGAGCCATCCAGCGTCTCGTACTCGAGCAGCGCCCTGGCAATGGCATCGAGCTTGTCGCGGTTCTCGCTCAGCAGCGTGGTGGCTTTGGCATAAGCTTCGTCGAGCAGCTTGCGAACTTCGCGGTCGATTTCCTCGGCTGTTGCTTCGCTGTAATCGCGCGCCCGGGAAATATCGCGGCCCAGGAACACGTAATCCTCGTGGTCGCCGTACTCGACCATGCCCATTTTCTCGCTCATGCCCCATTCGCAGACCATGCGCCGGGCAGTGGCAGTCGCCATTTTGATGTCGCCACGCGCGCCATTAGTGACATCGCCGAAGACCAGTTCTTCCGCGACGCGCCCGCCCATGCTCACGACCAAACTATCGAGCAGCTCGTTCTTGCGATTGGTGTACTTGTCTTCCTCGGGCAGCCACATCGTGCTGCCGAGTGACGGCCCGCGCGGGATAATCGTCACCTTGTGCAACGGCTCAGTGTTCTCGAGTAACTCAAGCAAGAGAGCGTGGCCGGCTTCGTGATACGCGGTGTTCGTTTTCTCCTTCTCGCTCAATGCGAGGCTGCGGCGTTCTTTGCCCCAGCGAACTTTGTCGCGCGCTTCTTCCAGCTCGGCCAGCGTGACGCCTTTCAGATTGCGTCGCGCCGCGAGCAGGGCCGCTTCGTTGATTACGTTCGCGAGTTCCGCGCCGGAATATCCCGGCGTGCCTCGGGCGACCACCGCCAGGTCCACGCCTTCGGCCAGCTTCACTTTTTTTGCGTGCACACGCAGGATCTCTTCGCGGCCTTTTACATCGGGCAAATTGACGGTGATCTGGCGGTCGAAACGGCCCGGGCGCAGCAGCGCGGGGTCGAGTACATCGGGCCGGTTTGTGGCTGCGATAATGATCACGCCTTCTTGAGTGTCGAAGCCGTCCATCTCTACCAGCAACGCGTTCAGCGTTTGCTCGCGCTCGTCGTGGCCCCCGCCCACACCGTGACCGCGGTGGCGTCCGACGGCGTCAATTTCATCGATGAAAATAATGCAAGGCGCGCTTTTTTTGCCCTGCTCGAACATGTCTCGTACACGGCTGGCGCCGACACCGACGAACATCTCGACGAAATCCGAGCCGCTGATCGAGAAAAACGGCACGTCCGCTTCCCCGGCGATGGCGCGTGCCAGCAATGTTTTTCCGGTTCCGGGCGGTCCCACGAGCAGCACGCCTTTTGGGATGCGGCCGCCGAGTTTCTGGAACTTTTTCGGGTCGCGCAAAAATTCGACGAGCTCCTGTACTTCGTCCTTCGCTTCCTCCACGCCGGCGACATCGCGGAAGGTGATCTTGTTCTTGTCCCGCGCCAGCATGCGCGCTTTGGATTTGCCGAAATTCAGCGCGCCCTTGCCCGCCATGCGGATTTGCTGGCGAAAGAGAAAGTACAGCACGAGCAGGAAAAGGGCGATGGGAAGGAAGCTCAGCAGGGTTTGGGCAAAGAGATTCGACTCTGTGCGGATGGCCGGCTGAATGCCCGCGGCGTTCAGCTTGTCCTGGAGGTTGCTGGTGAAATTGAGGTAAACGGTCGTGCGGAACTTCACCGCCTGCTCGGTTCCCGCCGTTTGCTTGCGGTAATAGCCGATCAGCGCCTGCGTCGGCTGACCCTCCTGGACGACAAGGGTTAGCGGCAGGTTTTTATCACTGATGATCTGCTTATTGTCGAGCAGCTCGATGAAGCGGTTGTACGGCACGTCCTCGATGTTCTGGTAGCCGCCGTTGCGAACGAGCAGCGCCATGCCGATGAGGGCGAAGGCGATGGCAATCAGGACAATGCCGCGCCAGTTAAAGTTCGGCTCGTTGCCGCGCTTGTTGTCTCGGGAGGAATTACGATCGTTTTGCGCCATTGGTTCCAGCGCGCGGGGTTACCGCGCGTCGCAAACGTTGCATGAGCGAAGTGGCATTGCAATGAGCAGGACTTGCGCCTCCGTCCGAAAGAATCTCTGAGCAAAGCCCGAACGCCCGAAGGAGGTTTTTACGAAAGAGAATCATCCTGCTTTCCTTAGAGATTGGCCGCGTGGCTTTGCGGCACGTTCATTGCGTCAAAAGCCGCGTGCGACTAATGTTCGTGCTCGGGAATTCATGAGTGAATTGCTCACGCAAGTAGCAGATCGGATCGATCGCGCAGTGCAGAAAGTCACGCCCTTCGCTTATCGCGTGCGCCGACGCGGTCGCCGCTTTGTGCGTCGGGCCATGCGCAAGCCGCGCAGCGTCTCGGAAAGTCCGAACCTGCTGCCGCTGCTCATCCGGGTGCTGGCAACCTTTTCAAAAGCGGACGGCGTTTTGCTCGAAGAAGAAATTGACTCAAGCCTCGGTTTCCTCCGTTACGATTACCCGGACGCGGTGTACTCAGAGCTGCGGCAACTGTTTCGCCAGGC
>Ga0213881_10000802_pt1 | contig 17104 bp, 20 predicted proteins | sample BarmaccoBMER_R08_FD_160104 | JGI IMG/M metagenome (GOLD analysis project Ga0213881, IMG submission 160104) | Barbacenia macrantha exposed rock microbial communities from rupestrian grasslands, the National Park of Serra do Cipo, Brazil - ER_R08 ... | reverse complement strand
GAACGTGCCCTTGCGCGGACCCCACTCGAAGGCCGGGCGCTCACTGATGTCCCGCGGCGAGGTCTGTCTCAATAGCGGCTTGAGTGCCTCGCTGGCAGAACCCGCGCCATTCGACTCGGCTGGTCCGGGGTGAGGGCGTAGATGGTGGCCGGTGATCCTGAGCCGTGTTCGGTGATGAAGCCTCCGACGACGATGATGAAGTCGCGGGTGGGCAGGTCGGCGAGGTTGGCTAGGATCTCGAGGCTGAGCCGGTGTTCGCGGTAGAGCAGCTTGGATACGGCGATGGTGTCGTCGACGCCGATGTCCGGGCTGAAGGTGTCAGTGCCGAGCGCACCGCGGTGGCCGAGTGTGCCGTGGTCGATCAGCCACTGGACAGCTTCGATCGAGAAGCCGGGGTGGTGTAGTCGTCCGGCGTCGTTGCAGCAGGCGAAGTCGTCGGTTCCCCAGCGCGTGTCCCATCCGGTGTGTAGCAACACGGCGGCCTCGATCGGGAAGGGTCCGTGACGGTTCTGCCAGTCCAGCAGGTCAGCGACTGTCACCGCGTAATCGTGGTCGTGGGCCGCGTGGTTGGTGATGTCGATCTTCACGCCGGGTAGGACGAAGTCCTCGCCGGTAAGTTGGTCCGCGGCGGCTTCACCTTCGTTGAAGTGGGCCGGGGCTCCCCAATGGGTGCCGGTGTGTTCGCCCACTGCGACGGTTTGCAGATAGTAGCCGTCCTCGGCGAGGGTGCGGATGGTGTCCAGGCGTGGGGCGGGGTCGCCGGGGAACACCGACACCCTGGTCGCCGACAAGGGGTGCGACAGAATGTGGACCGACGAAAACGTCATGCCCGCCCGATCTTCCGAGCGAGCAACCCCATCGTGAGCACCGCCGTGACCAGGGCCGATCCCGTCATGGTTCTTCCCGCCTCTCTTACCGTCAACGTGTACGCCAGCACCGCGGCACAGGCTGCCACACCTCCGACCGCCGCGACCGTATTGGCGGCCGCGGCACGTCGTGGCCGCGTCGCCGAGTCGGCGGTCGACGGGTTGCGGCGCATGGGAGGCGACGGCGGCGACGAGCAGAAGCATTGGGCCGGCGATGTAGCCGAGGTCGACTCCTGGGGGACGGACGCCAGGTGATCGTCGTTCTGCATCACTTGCCGATCTCCGTGGAGAACATCGCCCGAGCCACCAGTGGCCGCTGCATCAGGAGCATTTCGCGGCCGTCGACGGCTGACCGGTTCGCCTCAGGCTAGCCCAGGCGGAAGGGCAGGGTGGCGACGACGGCGTCCGTTCGGGCCCGCAGCGCGGTGGCGAGCACCAGGCCGCGTTGGTTGTGGAGCAGCTGGTAGCGCCGCTTCCTCGGCTCCACCTCCGGGAGCAGGACGGTGACGTGGTGCCCGGCGCGCAGGTTCTTGTTGACGAAGCCGACGATGGGCGCGACCAGGCTGCGGTGTGGGCTCGGCAGCACCCTGAGCTCGACGCCCGGGTCCCATTCCCGCCACCAGGCGCACAGTGACCGGGTGGCCTCATGCTCGAGGTCGACCGTGACCGGGACAACCTGGCCGCCCATCCCCAGCGCGGTGCTCAACGCGACCTCGGCGAGCCGGCTGACGTCGGTCACCGGCACGATCACCATCACATCGGCGCGGTGGCTGGCCGGCCGGTCGGGCAGCCGGCCGAGGCCCAGTACCTCGGCGACGGCGCGGTAGTACCGTTCGATGTGGTCGAACAGCATGATCAACAGCGGCAGGATGATGAGCAACAGCCAGGCGCCCTCGGTGAACTTGCTGGCCATGAAGATCACTGCGGCGGCCGCGGTGAGCACCGCGCCGGTGCCATTGAGCAGGGCTCTCGGCACCCAGCCTCGGTCTCGGGCGCCGCACCAGTGGTGCATCAGCCCGGCTTGGCTGATGGTGAAGCCGACGAACACGCCGATGGCGAACAGCGGCAGTAGCCGGTTAGTGTTGGCGTCGGTGACCACCAGGAGGACCGCGGCACAGAGCGCGAGCGCGCCCACGCCGTACCGGAACACCGGGCGCTCCGCGCGCAGCCCGAACAGGTGGGGCATGCGGTTGTCCTTGGAGAGCAGGCTCAGCAGCACCGGGAGCCCACCGAAACTGGTGTTCGCGGCGAATCCCAGCACCAGCGTGACGGACAGGTTGGTGAGGTAGAAGGGCCACCCGGTGCCGAACGCGCCGGCGGACAGCTGCGCCAGCACGGTGACGTTGGCGCGCGGCACCACATGGTGCAGCCTGATCAGCAAGGCGAGCCCGATCAGCATGAGCCCCAGCAGGATACCCAGCCCCAGTTCGGTGTGCTGGGCGCGCTTGATCGCCGGGGCGCGGAAGGCCGGGACGCTGTTCGCGATCGCCTCGACTCCGGTGAGCGCCGAGCATCCGGCGGCGAATGCCTTGAGCACGATCAGGACGCCGAACGCCTCGACCGGCTGGATCGGGACGGGGGCACCGATGACGGCAATCGGGTGCGGGTGGGTGAGCCCGAGCACGATCGTGCCGAAGATGCACACGACGAACACCACCGTGGGCAGCATGAGCGCCTTGGCGGACTCGGCGATCCCGACCATGTTGAGCACCGTCAGAATGGCGAGCCCGGCCAGGCACAGCGCGAGTAGATGGCTGGACAGCGCCGGAAACACGCTTGCCAGGCTGGCCGCTCCGGCGGCGAGGCTGACCGCGACCGTCAGCACGTAGTCCACTACCAGGCTCGCCGCCGCCAGCAGACTTGCCCAGCGTCCCAGGTCCTTCTTGGCCACCGCGTAGGCGCCGCCACCGTCCGGGTGCACCGCGATGACCTGCTGGTAGGAGATCACCAGCACGATCAACAGCGCGGTGATCGCGGCGGCGATCGGCAGCACGTAGGAGACGGCCGCCGCGCCGGCGCCGACCAGGGCGATCACGATCGCCTCCGGCCCGTACGCCACGCTGGACAGCGCATCCAGCGAGAGCGCGGCCAAGCCGCCCATCGCGGTCAGCTTGTGGCGATCCTCGGCACGCTCGCGCCGGACTCTGGGATCCGCGATCCGCGGCACTTCGTTCATGGTTGCCAGTCTGGTCCTGGACCTGATTCCGGGCGTGGACGTGGATCCGAACGGGCCAGTGCTGGCTTGGTCTGCCGCCGCCCGGTCCACCTTGAGCGTGCCGGCGGATACCAGGTCCGACTGGCGGGCCTGGATCACTCCTGGACCGAAGGCACGCCGGGCTGCTTGCCCTGTCGGCGCAACCGGCCGGGTCAGCGGCTGCTGTGCGGGCAGTTCGGGCGCGTCCGAATCGAGGGGCACCGCGCCGGAGCGGACCAGGCCCGGCTGGACACACTGCCGGGGCAGCACCGCCTCCACTGCCCAGCCGACGGCGGTGCGCGGCCGGTCGGCCGGATCGCGGCCAGGTGGTAGCCGTCGACGATCACGATCCGGGTGCGTGGGGCATCGGCGTCAACCGGTCACTCGCCGACTCCCCTGGACTGGTCGACGATGGCCTGCTGCCGCGGAGTGATCCACAACATGACGCGCTCCGATTTGATGTTCTCCGCCGGGTAGGGTCCGCCGGTGTACTTCTGGGCGAGCTTGTCGATGTGCTCCCGAGCCCTCGGCCCGGTGGTGGTCTCGGTGACCTCGCCGCGCACTTCCGCGTAGCGGTAGGGATCCGCTTCGTCGCGGATCAGCACGGTGATCCGGGGGTCCCGGCGGATGTTCCGGTACTTCGCGCGGTGTGTCTCGGTGTTCAGCACGATCTTCCCGTCGATGGCGTCCACCCAGATCAACTGGGTCTGGATCCGGCCGCTTGGCAACAGGGTGGAGACCGCCGCGAAGTTCTTCCCGGTTGCCAACTCCACCGCCTGCGGGTGCAGCGTCGTGTCGTTTGCCGTACTGGTCATGGCGTGCGCCTCCCGGGTTGGGTCAGTTTTTGTGGATGTGCACGGTGACATTCATACCGGGAAGGAGCTCGCGCCCGCCGGTGTGGTGAGCGCGATCCGGACCGGGATGACCTGGGTGACCTTCTGGAAGTTGCCGGAACTGTTGGATTCGGGGAACATCGAGACCACGCCTGGGGCCGCGGCGCTGGCCCGGCGATCTCCGGCGCGGAGCTGGCCGAGCGGGCGTTGATCCAGGCCGACAAGTTCGCGCGCACCCAGGTGCCGAAGGCCCATCCTGCTCCAGGACAGCTATCTGATCGAGCAGATGACTCAGTTCAACCGCGAGCGCATCCCTGAGCGACAACCTCATGCCAAAGGAAGCGGGGCATTCGGCAGGTTCAAGGTCACCGGAGATGTGTCCGGATTCACCAAGGCGGCGGTGTTCCGACTGGGCGCCTCAACGGAGGTGGCGGCCCGGTTTTCCACAGTGGCCGGCGAGCGCATTTCGCCAAGCCTGGCCAGGGCTCGTAGCCGCACCAGCCGCTGGCCCACCTCGCGGAGGGCGGCGTTCACGGTGTCCTTCTTCGTCTTGGTTCGGAGGACTTCGGCGGCTAGCGCCAATGCCTCCTGGTCGATCTCGATCGGGGTCTTCACCATAGCCATGGATTAACCTCCTTCCGCTGACCATCACACCGAGGGTATCAAGAGTATCTTTCTCGGATATCCGTGATATCTCCTAGCGAGTGTCGTCGCTCGCGGCCTCGCGCGGGTGCGCGGTGCGCGGGACCCGATTCTTCTAATTTTTATAGAATATTCGTGGTAGGGTGACGGGGTCGAAGGCTTCGAGGTGGGTTGTCATACTGATTCGGATCGACACCAGTTCGGCTGAGCCGCTGTACGAACAGATCGCCGCGCAGGTGCGCGCGGCCATTGCCGACGGGGGGATCGAGCCGGGGGTTCGGTTGCCCGCCGCGCAGGAGCTTGCCTCGGCGATCGGGGTGAACCTGCATACTGTGCTGCGGGCCTATGCGCGGCTGCGTGATGCCGGGTTGATTGAGTTGCGGCCCCGCCGGGGTGCTGTGGTGTGTGACATAGCACCGGCCCGGGCAGGCCTGGTCGAACAGGTTCGTTTGCTGGTGGAGGCCGCGCGCGGCCAGGGTTTGAGCGGTGCGGAGATCCTCGAGCTCGTTGGCGGTGAGCTGTGACTCCCCGTTCCCGCGCGCTGGTACCGCACTTGCTCGGCTGGGGCGTTCCGTTGGGCTTGTTGCTGCTCACCGTTGGGCCGCCGGTGCTGCTGTGGGGGCGTCTTCCGGCCCGAGTCGCTGACCACTGGGGGCTGGCCAGTGACGTTCCGAATGGTTCGCACCCGAAAACGATCGCGGTGGGTATCGCCGCCGGCCTGAGTCTGGTCGGCGTTGCCTTGGTCGTCTACTGGGCGCGCCGGCAGCACCGGGGGGCCTATCCCACCGTGGCGCTGTTTCTCGGCCTGCTGCTGGCTGGTCTCGGCGCGGCCCTGGCGTTGAACATCACCTATACCAACCTCGACCTGATGAGCTGGCACAACGCGCGCCTCGGTGTCGCGCAACTCAGTCTGCTCAAGATCGGTCCGCTCACGTTAGCGATCGCGGGTACCGCGCTGGCCCGGCGGGTCGGGCTCGGTGGGGTCACTTCGTCAGCGGTTAGCAGCGAGCTGGCCCCGCGGCTCGGCTTGGCTGACAGCGAGCGTGCCTTGTGGCTGGGCGGCGCGCGCAGCAGGTGGGCGCCGCCGGTCGCCGGTGTTGGGTTGAGCGTTGGTCTTGTGTTGTGGCTGGGCCTCGGTTGGCTGCCCGCGATCGGCCTGTGCTGTGTGGCGATCGCTATCGGGTGGTTCAGCTCGGTGTTGGTGAGCGCCAGCGCGGACGGCGTCGCGGTACGCTACGGCCCGCTTCGCTGGCCGGTCACTCGCATCCCGCTGCGTCGGATCGTCCGTGCGCAGGCTACGGATGTGCGGACAACGAGCTGGGGTTACCGAGGCAGCCTTGCCCTGTTCGGCGCGGCGGCCGTAATCGTCCGGAGTGGCACCGCCTTGCGGCTGCAGCTCATGGGCGACAAAGGTTTCGTGGTCACGGTCGACGACGCGGCCACCGGTGCCGCGCTCGTCAACGACGAGCTGGCCAGGCAACGGCGCTAGTCTTTCGTCAGTTTCACCTCGATTCCAATGCCGTTGGGTCGGATCTCGTAGGTCCTGAAAGGACTGGCGGCGGCAAGGCGCTTGAACCGATCCCGTGAGTAGGCACGCCGCCGTAACCAGGTGAGCGTCAGCTTGGTCATCATTGAGTTGACCTTGCTGAGACCCATGGCGGCCACGGCCTCGGCAATGTCGGTTTGTGAGATCTCCGCGCGCAAGTCTTGGATGATCGCGGTGCCTCCGGCACACAGAACCCGGTGCATCTCGGCGAGGGCGTCTGCCGGGCGGGTGAAGTTTTTGAACGCCGCCTGGCAGATGATCAGGTCGAAGCTCTCGGCGGCGAACGGCATTCTGGCCACATCGCCGTGCCGGAAGTCGACGCTGACGACCGCCTTCCGGGCGTTCTCGCTGGCGATCTCGACGAACGTCCGGCCGATGTCAAGGCCGGTCACCGTGAACCGTCCGAGTCGGGCCAGCTCGATCGCCAGGAACCCGGGCCCAGGCGCCACCTCCAGGATGTGTGCACCGTCCGGCAAGCCCTCGGTGAGCTCCGCCGCCTGCGCGTGATACACTCGCAGCTGCGGTTTCGAGCTGCGGATTCGCGCGTACCACCGCGCCACGGGGCCTTCTATCTCCGGCACCAACTTCAGCCGCCGCTGGCCGGTGACGTTTGTCTTGGTCATGTTTCCTCCCGTTTCGGATCGTGCGGGGCCTGGCCCGTCCGGTGCCACTCCCGCCATTGCCCGCTATCGCGCCAGTCCGGGGAACGACCCCGTGACGAGTTCATCGAGTAGCGAGCGGACCAGTCGCCTTCGCCTCTCGGACGGCGAGGTCATACTCCGCTTCGATCAAGAACAGCTGAAAAATCCCTTGAGCTCCGCGCTCCAGCGCCCGGCGTTGGTCGGCGAGTTGGGCTTCGAGCTGGTCCAGGCGCCGCCGGAGAAGGCGGGTTGCATCCTCCGGCGGCAGGACCGACAGCATGGATAGCCCGCATTCTCCCCCGCTCCTCGCCGGTTATTCGTTAGCGAGTATATGGACGGCCACCAGCCATTTCCGGAGGTCGTCCATCGGGTCACGCGGCGAGATGCCGGGGTATGAGCGGCGCGGGCGCGGGTAGCCAGGGGCCATGAACATGCCGGTCAACGGATACAGAGGTACCTGGACGGCACGGTAAACGGCCCGAACAGAGTGATGAAAACAGAGTGATGAAACAGAAACAGCTCAAGGAACACCTAGGCGGCGGCTCTGGGTGAGTGACGGTTCGACCCCACGCCAAGACACCGGGCTGGCCCATTCATGTGGGCCAGCCCGGTGTCTTGGCGCGCCGCTTATTTGATCGTGGTCGTCTATTTGGTTGTGGTCGTCCGGCCGGTCAGCTTGTCTCGAGCGCGATCCACCAGTCCCACACCGGGGCCGACGATCTTGTGGAACAGCTCGGAGTTAGGCGAATCCGGGTGCGGCCGGGTGGGCGCTCGCCGCTTGGCCTGGTCAACCTTTCGCCGTAGCTCGACAAGCTGCTCATGAGACACCCGTTCGCGCAGCCGAGGGAACTGGTTGGCTTCCTCGTCCTGGGCGTGATGGCGCAGCGCGTCACTCATCTTGTGCACCAGGCCGGCGAAGGCTGGGTCAGACGCGTCGGTCTTCTCCAGTTCCTTCATGATCTTCTCGAGTTCGTCATGTTCCTCGATGTCATGGTTGACTAGGTCCTCGCCGTCCGGCAGGTACTCGCGCATCGCTGGGTAGACGTACGTCTCCTCGGCCACCGAATGCCGTACCACCTCGGCAATCGCGATGTCGGCCAACTCTCGCTGTTCGTCGGGTTTCACACTTACCGGTATGCGGGCCAACAGCTGAAGCGCTTCACGATGGTCGGTAATCAGTTCGTCGACGATGTCACGCTGGTCACGCTGGTCGGTTTGTGTTTGTGCCGTCATGTCTCTCCTCGAGGCGGATCGGGAACGACTCATGACTACCCGCGTCACCCGGCTTCACACCCGCCTTCGCATGACAGGGTGGGGATTGGCGTACCGGTGGTGCTGTGCTTGTCGGCCCACCGCCAACGTCGCGCCCGCCGACGCAGCGGCGCCCCGGAACGTGCGGGTCCCGGGGACCGCCGGACTCGGCGCCCTCATCCGATGCTCCTCTCCGAGACGGAGAACGTGGTTCTCCCCGCGCGTCGATGGCCTAAAAACAAGCTTGCGGGGGGCCCGAGTATGCATGCGGGCGCGCATGGCGGGTACCCGAGCGGCCATGACACACGATGCGACACCACCGGCCCAACAACAGCCATCGCCGGGCACCACCGGTCCCATGGCTCCTAAGCCGAGGGACGAAATGGCCGACTATGTGGGTAGCGGCCTGCTAGAGGACAAGGTCGCTCTGGTCACCGGCGGGGATTCGGGCATCGGGCGGGCGGTGGCGATCGCGTTCGCTAAAGAGGGCGCGGACGTGGCCATCGCCTACCTGAACGAGCACGAGGACGCTGAGCACACCGAGCGCCGGATCCGGGAAACCGGCCGGCGATGCGTGCGGGTGCCCGCCGACCTGACCCGGTTGGAGGAGTGCGAGCGGGTGGTCGCCGACACGGTGAGACTCCTCGGCGGACTGAACATCTTGGTCAACAATCAGGCCACCCAGGTGGAGGAGCACACGCCGGAGGACATCTCCGATGAGCAGTGGCTGCGCACCTTCGACACCAACACGCACAGCTTCTTCCGGGTGACCAGGGCGGCGTTGGCACACCTAAGGGACGGCGACTCGGTGATCAACACCGGTTCGATCAACGGGTTGCGCGGCAACAAAGCGCTGATCGACTACTCCGCGACCAAGGGCGCGATCCACGCACTGACCTATTCGCTGGCGCAGGCGCTCGTAGACCGGGGGATCCGGGTCAACTGTGTGGCACCCGGACCGGTGTGGACGCCGCTCATCCCTGCCACCCTGGAAGCCGATCACGTGGACTCGTTCGGGAGCAACACGCCGATGGGGCGCCCGGCCGATCCCGACGAGATCGCCCCTTCCTATGTGTTCTTCGCCGCCAATCGGCTCTCCTCGTATTACACCGGCGAGGTGCTCGCGCCGGTCGGTGGGGAAACCCTGCCCGGTTGATCGCGTTCAGTGTGTGCCGGTGGCGTTCAGTGTGTGCCGGTGGTCAGTCGAAGAAGCGAGCCATCCGCTGCGGCTGAGGTGGCGGCGCGCCGAGCGGCAGGGGAGTCAGGTCGGCGAACACGGTGGCCTCATCGCGCGCCACGTGCAGCGGGTACCAACACCGGTCCGAGCCGGCTCGCGCGCAGATGCCCTTGATCGTCTGGGTATCGAACAAGCGTAGGTGGGTCGGGTCGGCGACCGCGTTCACGTGTCGCCACCAGGGAGTGAGGATGTGGAGGATGCCGCCGGGGCGCAGCGTTCGGTGGCATTCGTCTATTAGTGGTAGGTAGTCGGGTAGGTGTTCGAGGATGTGCACCGCGAAGATCCGGTCGATTGAGGTGTCTCGTATCGGCAGCGGTGTTCGTAGGTCGGCTAGGGCGGCTACTGGGTCGGCGCGGCGTTGGTCGATGCCGATGTTGTGTGGGTATTGGGGGGTGTTACCGCAGCCGAGGTCCAGCGTCACCGGCGCGGTACCGGCCACCCGGACCCGGTCCCATACCGCGAGCACGCCGGCGAGCCGGCCGAGCAGCTCCCGCGCTTGGGCTAGTTCGGCGGGGGTGTCCACCGCGCCGGTTAGGTGCAGCACCCGCCCATCGGCGTGCACCGCCAGGTCCAGGTCGGGGAACCGGGAGTCGTGGCGCAGCAGACCGATCGCCGCTTCGGCGAGATCGGCGTCTCGGAGTTCGACGCGGGTCATAGGGCGGGTTTCCCGAGTAGATCGAGCGCTTCGGTGATGACTTCAGCGGCGGGTATGTCGGTGAGGTAGGAGGGGGTGTGGTGGCAGCCGGTGCCCAGGCCGCGTAGGGGGTAGAGGTCGCTGTGGCAGGGCGCGCCGCATTCTGGGCAGTTCATTGTCCAGCTGAGCACGGCACGGTGCCGGGCGCGCTGGGCCGGGCCCGCGTTGAGGGCGTTGCCGCACCAGAACAGAGTGACCGTGGCCGCGTCGACCGCGCGGGCCAGGTGCAGTGGCCCGGTGTCCACCCCGACCACTGCGGCGCACCTCCGATAGACCGCGCCCAGCCCACCCAATCCGGTGCGCCCGGTGAGGTCGAGCACCGGAACGCGCGCGGAATCGGCGATCTCGGCGGTCAACGGGCTGTCGACGGGTGCCCCGGTCAGCACCACCCTCGCCCCGGCGGCATGCAGTGCGCGGGCGACTTGGGCGAACGCCCCGCCCGGCCAGCGCCGGCGCGGGTCGCTCACCCCGGGGTGCAGCGCCACCAGCGGCGCCCCGCTGGGCCTGTCGGTCGGCAGCAGTGCCTCGGCCTCGCGGTGGTCGGCCTCGGTAAGCGCCAGCGAAGGCTCGTGGTTGACCGGTTCGGCGCCGACTAGGCCGACTACCTCTAGGTACCGCTCGATCTCCGGTTGGTAGTAGCGGTAGGGGATCTCGCGGTCGAGCCGTGCGGCGCCTGGCGCGCGCAACCCGGCGGTGCGACGGGCACCGAGGCTGTTGACCAGCGGGTTCGAGGTGGCGCCGCCGCCATGCAGCTGGATCGCCAGGTCTGGTCGCGTTCGGCGGATCCCGTCCAGCACGGCGGGCAGCTCCTCGGCCGGCGGTGCGCCGGGTGGTTGCCCGGCCAGGCCGGCCACCGAGGGTAACACCCGCACCTCGTCCACCGGGCTGGGCCGCTCGGTCAGGAACAGTCGCTGCCAGGGCGCGCCGAGCAGGGTGATCCAGGCGCCCGGGTAACACGCGCGCAGTGCCCGCAGCGCCGGCTCGGCCAGCAGGTAGTCACCGAGCGCGTTCGCCCGCAACACCACGATCCGCCGCACCCGAGGCAGCACCGCCGTCACCGGGCACGCACCAATTCGCGGGCCTCGTACCAGCGGTCCGGCACGGTGGTGGGCGCTTCGAGGTGGTAGGCGCCGGTGGGTAGGATGCCGGCGCCGCCGTAGCGGGCCATTACCCGCTGCTGGGCCAACACGTCCTCGCCCACGTGCTCGGTGGGCAGCTGCCGCCAGAAGTCGAAGCCGCCGCTGTCCAACAGCGCCGCCCGGTCGTAGAGCACACAGCCGCCCACCCAAGCCACCTTGTAGGCGATCCACTCCTCGTTGCCGAGGTGGCGCTGGGCCAGGTGGGTTGGATTGGCCGCGTTGTGCAATGTCCAGCGCCGCCACGCCGGGCTGTTCGGATCCACCTGCTCTGGTTCGGGCCGGCCGGACCACCGCTCGAACGGCGCCAGCTCGGCGGGGCGAACGTCGTCCAGATAGGAAAGGCCCTGCACGGCGGCGCCCACGAACCCGCAGCGCAGCGCGGCCATCGCGGCGACCAGCCTGGCCAGTGCCCCCGCTTCCAGCCAGACGTCGTCGTCCAGGTACAGCACGTACCGCGCGGTGGCGCGCGACAGCAACGCGGCCCGGTGCTCGGCTAGCCCCCGGCGCGGCAGGCGCCGCCCGGTCCACACTGGCCGACCCTGGACCGATAGCACCCGCAGCAGGGTGGTCGCCGCCGGTGTGTCGAAGCTGGCGGCGTGGTCGGACTGGTCGGACACCAGCACGCGGAACGCCACAGCCTCCTGTGCGGCCAGCCCAGCCAGTGTGGTGGCCAGCTCCACCGGCCGGTTGCGGGTGGGTACCAAGACGTCCACCTCGGGTTCCCGGCTCATGAGACGGCCCGGTCCCGGATGCGCCGGACGATTGCGCTGGTGGAGTGGTCGGAAAGGTAGTCGAGCACCCGGACTTCCCCGCCCAGCCGGCGCACCACCGGGGTTTCCGGCAGCATCGCCGCGGTGTAGTCGCCACCCTTGGCGTAGACCTCCGGGCGTACCAACTCGAGCAGCCGGACGGGGGTGTCCTCCTCGAACACCACCACGTGGTCCACACAGCGCAGCGCGGCGATCACCGAGGCGCGATCGGCCACCGGGTTCACCGGCCGCTCCGGCCCCTTCAGGCGAGTGACGCTGCCGTCGCTGTTCAGCGCCACGATGAGCACGTCACCCAGCTGCTTGGCCCGCTCCAGGTAGGCCACATGGCCCCGGTGTAGCACGTCGAAACAGCCGTTGGTGAACACGATCCGCCGGCCGGCCCGGCGGTGCTCGGCCACTGCAGCGATAAGCGCGTCGGTATCCAGCGGTGTGCGCCTGGCCGGGGCCAGCCGGGCCGCCATGGCCTCGGCGGTGAGCGCGGCGGTGCCGGGGCGTTCGGCCGCCGCGCGGATCGCGGCCTCGGCGGCGGCTTGGGCGAACCGCACCACCGCCAGTGGGATGGCCGAGGGACGGCCTCCGGCGCCCAGAGCGGCGGCCAACGCGGCCGCGAACACATCGCCGGTGCCGCAGGTCTGCTCCTCAGGAGCCGGGTTGGTGGCGACGCGGTGGATTGGCGCGGCTGGGTCGGCGGGCAGCAGCAGGGCGCCATCCCGGTCCAGGGTCACCACCGCCGCGGTGGCCGAGGCCCGCCGGAGGAGTTCCGCGCGGCGGGCACACAGCCGGTCCGCTCGGTCTGGAGCGGTGTCCACCGGTTCGCCCAGCAGCGCTGTGGCCTCAGCGGCGTTAGGGGTGACCAGGTCCGGATCGAGTGGCGCCCAACGGGCCAGCCAGTGCGCGTCGACCACCAGTTGACCGATCCGGTCGCGCTGTCCGCGCAGCACCGCCAGCACCTGATCCGGCACGCCGCCGGCGTCGTAGTCGCAGACCAACACCGCGTCCGGCCGTTCGTCCAGCGCGGACGCCACGCGCGCGGCGAGCGTGGTGGCGTCGGGGCCGGACGGCGCGGTGCGCGGTGCGCGGTCCCAGCGAGCCAGCACGGTGCCCGAGCCGAGCACCCGCTGCTTGCTCGCCGTGGCCCGGGCACCAACCACTAGGGTGGCGGTGTCGACGCCGCGCTCGTTGAGGGCGGTGCACAGCTCGGCGCCCTCCGGGTCGTCGCCGATCAGAGCGCACAGCGTGGTCCGCGCGCCGAGCGCCGCGAGCGCGACCGCCGCGTTCGCCGCGCCCCCAGGCACAGCGCGGCGCTCGGTCACCTCGACCACTGGTACGGGGGCTTCGCGGCTGATCCGGTTGGCCGCCCCGGTGAGCCAGGTGTCCAGGATCGCGTCGCCGATCACCAGGATTTTGGGGGCACGGTCGCGAATGTGGGTGGCCAGCTGGGTCAGCTGGTCGTCGTCTCTGGTGGTGTTCATGGCTGTGTTGTTTATGGCTGTGTTGTTTATGGCCAGGATGGTTCGGTCGACGGGCAAACCACCAGCTCGCGTAATTCGACCCCGGGTGGTCGGGTGAGTGCGTATAACACCGCGTCGGCCACCTCGGCGGGGTCGGTGAGTTGCGCGTCTTTGGCGGGTTTGAATTGTTCGGGGCGGCCGTCGAAGAACGCGGTGCGCATACCGCCGGGGATTAGTGTGGTGACTCCGATTTGGCCGGCTAGTTCGCTGGCTAGTGCTCGGCTGAATCCGATTACGCCGAATTTGCTGGCGCAGTAGGCGGTGGCGGCGGGTAGCGCGCGTAGTCCGAGGGTGGAGGCGATGGTGACGATTCGGCCGTGTGTGGCGCGTAGCGCGGGTAGGGCGGCGCGTATGACCGCGGCGGTGCCGAGCAGGTTCACCGCGATGACTCGGTCCCAGTCCTCGCCGGGGACCTTGCCCAGCTCGCCGCAGGCGTCGATACCGGCGGCGGTGACCACCGCGTTCAGCCCACCGGCCCGTTCGACGGCCAGCGCCACGTGCGCCTCGGCGGACCTGGGCTCGGCCAAATCACAGACGATCGGCGGATCCAGTGCGCCTCCGACATCGAGGTCGACCGGCAGTCGGTCCAGGGTCAGCGGCCGGCCTCCGGCCTTGGTTATGGCGGTCGCGATGGCCCGGCCGAGTCCGGATGCCGCGCCGGTGATGAGCACGGTTCCTGGGCTGGTGGGGTGGGTGGGTGGTGAGTTCATGAGGGTCTTCCGGATGGTTAGTGGGTGAGCCGTAGTGCGTTGGCGCCGCCGGTTTTGACGAAGTGGGTGGCTTGTTGGACGGCGGTGTGTGCTGCTGTGAGGGGTTCGGTTCCTTGGCGGATTTCGGCGGCGAGTGTGGTGGCGAGTCGGTCGCCGGCTCCGCAGGTGTCGGCGGTGTTGTCGGCGGGGTCGACGGGTAGTAGGTGGTTGTGGCCGTTGGTGGTGGCGATGGCGGCGCCGTGTTCGCCGAGGGTGACCAGCGCGGCCCAGCAGTTCCATCGGTTGAGCAGTAGCCGGGCGGCTTCGCGTCCGCGTTGGGTGGTCTCGCCGGGCAGCATTCTGGGGTTTAGCGCGAGTTGGGCCTCGGTGAGGTTGGGGGTGGTCAGCGCGCAGCCTGGAATGGGGATGCTGCCTCGGGGATGGGGGTCCCAGATCACGGGTATGTGGGTGGCCAGCGTGGTGAGTGCGTGAGTGAGGGTGGTGTCGCTGGTGATGCCTCGGCCGTAGTCAGCGACGAGTACCGCGCCGGCGTCGGCCAGCGCGTCGATCATTGGGTGGGTGGCTGGTTGGGCTTGGCTGTTGCCGTGGTCGAGCCGGGCCAGGGTGCGTCCCCGGTCGCGTATCCGGATTTTGACGCAACTGGCACCGCTGGCGTCGCCGGCGACTAGCTCGACCCGGTGGCGCAGCGTGTGGGCTAGTAGGTCGCCTTCGGCGTCGTGGCACAGCATGGTGATCAGCCGGACCGGCACGCCGTCCGCAGCGGCAAGCAGCGCGGCCAGCCCGGCGCCTCCCGGGCGCCACCGGCCGCCGGTCACGTCGATTACTGGTGCGTGTGTGGTGCCCGGTACGGTGCGGTGGGCCACGCCGTCGATGTCCACATCCAGCAGGGTGTCGCCGAGCACCACCAGTGGCCCGGTGGTCATGACGCCGCCCTGGGACGTGGGCCCTGGTACTCCGAGGGCAGTGTTGATCCCGATGTTGATCCCGGCGTGGCCTCGAGCGCCGATTCTAGGGCCAGGCAGATCAGGTGCACCGCGACCAGCTGCAGTTCTTGCACGGTTGCGGTGTTGCCGGCTAGGCAGACCGCGTCGTCGACCGCGAGGGCTAGTGGGTTGGGTGCTGGTCCGGTGAGTGCCCAGCGTTGTATTCCTAATTCGCTGGCCGCGGTGGCCGCGGCCAGGAGGTTGGTGCTGCGGCCGCTGGTGGACAGCAGCAGTAGCACGTCTTCGGGGCGGGCGTGGGCGTGGATCTGGCGGGCGAACACCTGGTCGTAGCCGTAGTCGTTGCCGATGGCGGTGAGGCTGGAGGTGTCGGTGTGCAGCGCGATCGCGGACAGCGCCACCCGGTCGCGGTCGAACCGGCCGACCAGTTCGGCGGACAGGTGTTGGGCCCCGGCCGCGCTGCCTCCGTTGCCGGCGATCAACAGCCGCTGACCGTTGTTGAGTCGGGTGGCTAGTTCCGCGCCCCAACGGTTCAGCCGTACGCAGGCGCCGCGCAGGCTGGGCAGTGCCTCGGTGAGTTCGTCAACGTGATCGGCCAGTGCCGACACCGGGGGCGGGTTCATCGGGTACCGCCCGCCGCGAGGATGCCGTCGGGGTGGTGGGCATCGTGCATCCGTTGATAGACGCGGAGGGTGTCGGTGGCGATCTGGGGCCAGCTGTAGTGGCTTACCGCGCGGTGTCGGCCCGCCATCCCGAGCGTGATCGCGTGCTGCGGGGCGGCCAAAAGCTCGGCGAGCACCTTGGCCAGCCGCCCTGGGTCACGTGGCGGCACGAGCCGGCCGGTTACTCCGTCGACCACGGTGTCGGTGTGTCCACCGACGGCGCTGGCCACGACCGGTATGCCGCAGGCCATTGCCTCTAATGCCACCATGCCGAACGGTTCGTACCAGGGCACACAGACCACGATGTCGGCTGTGGCCAGCACGCCGGGTACGGCGTGTCGGGAAAGGCCACCGACTAGCCGTACCCGGTTGCCCACGCGGTGGTGTTCGGCGAGCGAGCGTAGCCGCCGCGCGTGCGGGTCAGCGGCCAACTGCGTGTGTGGTGGGCCGCCCGCGATGATTAATTCGGTCTCCGGTAGGTGGGGCAGCGCGCGGATCACGTCGTCGATGCCTTTGCGGGGGACCAGCCGGCCCAGGGTGACCAGGCGGTGGCGGGCGCGGCGGGGGCCGGGCACCACATCGGATAGCACGTCGGGGTCGTTGGGCGGCGTGTAGGGGTGCGGGTTGCGGTAGGTGGTGGGATGGAGTGCTTGGATGTTGACCCCGCAGGGCACTACGGTGATCCGCCGCTGGTCCACGCCCTGGCGGCGGAGTTCGGATACTTCGTCGTCGCAGGTGGCGATGATCTGGTCGACCTGGTGGGCGATGGTGCGTTCGGTGGGGATGCGTTCGGGTGGGCTCGTGTCCGTGGTGGGTTGGTGGCGGCGTTTGACCACGCCGAGGGCGTGGAAGGTTTGCGCTACGGGCAGGCCGGTTGGCGCGGCGCGCAGTGCGGCGAGCCCGGACATCCAGTAGTGCGCGTGTATCACGTCCGGCGGGTCCGCCCGCCAGCAGCGGCCGAGGTGGGTGGCCATTTCGTTCATGTACGGGTGGAGTTGGTCGCGGGGCAGCGGTCGCGGCGGACCGGCCGGGACGTGTTCCACCAGCACACCGGGGCGCATCGTCAACCGGTGGGGTTGGTGGGGGTCGCTGCGGCGGGTGTGGATGATGACCTCGTGGCCGGCGTCGGCCAACGCCGAGGACAGCTCGGCGACATGCACATTTTGTCCGCCGGCGTCGGGTCCGCCGAGGGGGGCCAGCGGACTGGCGTGCTCGGACACCATCGCGATCTTCAACTAGCTCACCTCCCGAAATCGGTGGGACTCTCCGGTGACGCGTGCGAGCAGCTCATCCCAGCGGCGCAGGAACGCGGGCAGGCCGTAGTGGGCCAGCGCGGTGTCGCGGGCTGCGCGGCCCAGCTCAGCCGCTCGGTCTGGGTTTGTGATCAGCTCGGCCAAGGCCTGGCGCGCCCGGTGGGGGTTGGGCGTGACCACGCCGGCGTTCGGGGGTACCGCTATTGGTACCTCG
>Ga0213881_10000801_pt1 | contig 17146 bp, 16 predicted proteins | sample BarmaccoBMER_R08_FD_160104 | JGI IMG/M metagenome (GOLD analysis project Ga0213881, IMG submission 160104) | Barbacenia macrantha exposed rock microbial communities from rupestrian grasslands, the National Park of Serra do Cipo, Brazil - ER_R08 ... | reverse complement strand
GCACATCGCCGTCGAGGAAGGCGTGGTCGAGCTCGACACGCCCGCCGGCCCACCCGGCTCGACCGATTCGCTACCTGCTGGCGCGCATCGGGCCTGTCGATGCACACCGGCGAGGCGCTGGCCGAGCCGGACAAGCGGCGGCAACAACTTGCAGGGTGAGTGACGGGACTCGAACCCGCGACATCCAGGATCACAACCTGGTGCTCTACCAGCTGAACTACACTCACCATCGCCGCGGACGCGGATGCGGCAGCGGCGACGTCGATATTAGCGGCTGGTGGCCTCCCCGGCCGAATCGATGCTCTCGGAAACCTCCGACGGGACGCCGATTTCGGCAGCGATCGCCTCGATTTCGCTGGTGGCGGGCCCGGGCGGGATGACGAACGCGGTGCGCCGATAGTAGCGCAACTCACGGATCGACTCTTGGATGTCGGTCAGGGCCCGGTGGGTCAGTCCCTTCTCCGGCTGCCCGTAGTAGATCCTGGGGTACCAACGTCGGCACAGCTCCTTGATCGAGCTGACGTCGACCATCCGGTAGTGCAGGTAGTCGTCGAGGGCGGGCATATCGCGGGCGATGAACCCGCGGTCGGTGGCGATCGAATTACCAGCGAGCGGCGCCGTTTTGGCCTGCGGTACGTGGGCACGGATGTAGTCGAGCACCATGCCCTCGGCCCGGGCTGTGTCGATGGTCGACGCCCGCACCTCGTCGATCAGCCCAGAGCGGGTGTGCATCTCCTCGACCACAGGGATCATCTGCGACAGCGCGCCGTCCCCGGCGTGGATCACGACGTCGATCCCCTCGCCGAGGACGTTCAAGTCAGCGTCGGTGACCAGCGCGGCGATCTCGATGAGCCGGTCCTTGCCCAAGTCGAGGCCGGTCATCTCGCAATCGATCCAGACCAATTCTTCGCGCACAGCGCTCCACAGTAAGCCCAGCGTGGCAGAGTCTCCGAACGAGGCGCCCCCATGCCGGTGGGTTGTCCGCCGAATTGACGGCGCCGGCGCATGATGGACAGTCGCGTTGGTCGGCGCTAGTCGCCTGCGAGCCGCTTGTAGAACGCCCCGACGATCGGCGCGACGATCGCGCGGGGTGCATAGCCGCTGGCCACCGACATGGCTTTGGACGTGATACCCGGTACGACGCGCATCTTGTTGCGCTCCAACGCGTCCAACGACACCGTGGCGGTGTATCGGGTCGAGATCCACAGGAAGTCCGGCACGAGCTTGTCGACCAGCGACGAGTCCGACGGGTCGGAAAACTCGGTGCGCACCGGCCCGGGCGCCAGCAGGGTGACGTGCACGCCGCAGCCCTTGAGCTCGCCGCGCAGCGACTCGCTGAACGTGTTGACGAACGCCTTGCTGGCCGCGTACGTCGCGTTGTTGGGGATCGGCGAATTACCCGCCGCCGAGCCGGAGATCAGGATTCCGCCGGCACCGCGATCGACCATGCCCGGCAGCACCGCCAGCGCGAGGTCATGCACGCCAAGGACGTTCAGCGCAACCTGCGCCTTCTCGGCGGCCGGGTCCAGCCGCGCTACCGGCCCGAACGTCGCGGTGCCCGCGTTGGCGCACAGGATCGAGATGTTGCGCGACGCCAGCTCGTCGGCCAACTTCGCGCGCTCGGCCGGGTCGGCGAGGTCAACCGGCCGCACCTCCACGGTTACCCCGTGGCGCTCGGTCAGCCTGCCGGCCAGATCGGCCAGCACGTCCTCGCGGCGGGCGGTGACGATCAGGTGGTGTCCCCGCGCAGCCAGTTCGGTGGCCAGTGCCTCGCCGATGTTCTGCGAGGCGCCGGTGACGACCGCGCGGGCGTCGGGACTTGGTGACGGTACCGGCATGCGGCAATGGTAGACATGGCGATCATGAGCAGCCCCGCTCGAGGTCTTTGGCTGGGTTCGCCAACCGCCACGCGGTCGCGGGTACTGGCATGGGCGCTGTGGGACTGCGGCTCGACCGCGACCAACGCGATCGTGGTCACCTTCGTCTTCTCGGTGTACCTGACCGGCACCGTCGGCGCAGGCGGCGGAACCTCGCCGGCCAGCTGGCTCGGTCGGGCGATGACCGTCGCCGGCGTGACGGTCGCAGCGCTCGCCGCGGCGACCGGCGCATGGGTGGACGCCCCGCGCCGACGGCGCCTGGCGTTGGCCGGGCTCACCGCGACGGCCGTGCTGCTCACCGCCTCGATGAGCCTGGTGCGCGACGACCCGCGCTACCTGTGGCTGGGGCTGGCACTGCTGGCGGCCGAGGCCGCATGCAGCGACCTGGCCAGCGTCCCCTACAACGCAATGCTGCGGCAGCTGGCGACACCGCAGACCGCGGGCCGGGTCTCCGGATTCGGCTGGGCCGCAGGCTATGGCGGAAGTGTCATGCTGCTGCTGATCGTCTACCTCGGGTTCATCTCCGGGCACGGCCCGACCCGCGGGCTGGCGCACATCCCCACCGCCGACGGGCTCAACGTGCGGGCCGCGATGCTGCTGACCGCCGCGTGGTTGTTGACGTTCGCGCTGCCGGTGCTGATCGCGGCGCCCCCGCCGCGCGGCGAGCCCGACCCGCCGTCGGTCGGCTTTCTGGGCGCCTACCGCAAACTCTGGCAGGACCTGGCGGGGGAGTGGCGCCGCGACCGCAACGTCGTCTACTACCTGTTGGCCAGCGCCGTGTTCCGGGACGGGCTGTCCGGGGTGTTCGCGTTCGGCGCAGTCCTCGGCGTCAACGTTTACGGCATCTCACAGGCCAACGTGCTGCTGTTCGGCGTCACCGCCTGTGTGGTCGCCGCCGTCGGCGCCGTGCTGGGCGGCCTGCTCGACGACCACCTTGGCTCCAAGCCCGTCATCATCGCATCACTCGCCGCGATGATCGCGGTCGGGATTGCCCTGATGTCCCTGTCGGGCCCGCTGGCGTTCTGGGTGTGCGGGCTGATGCTTTGCCTGTTCATCGGGCCGACGCAGTCGTCAGCGCGCACTTTGCTGCTGCGGATGACCGCCGACGGCAAGGAGGGGGTGGCGTTCGGCCTCTACACCACGACCGGCCGCGCGGTCGCGTTCTTAGCGCCGTGGCTGTTCTTCACGTTCATCGACTACTTCGGAGCCGACCGTGCCGGGATGGGTGGCCTGCTGGTCGTGCTGGCCGCGGGTCTGGCCGGCATGCTGGCGGTCCGGGCGCCGCGCCGTTAGCTGCCCGCGCCGCTGCAGATCGTCAGCCCGGTGCCGGTGCGCTGACGGACTTGCACGCCGCTGACGGTCACGCTGCAGGTGATGTCGCGGCCGACGTTGATCACGGTCACGCTCGCCGACTCCGACGCCGGTTTGGCCAGGCTGACTTCCTTGTGCCAGGGCAGCACCACATTGAACTCGGTCTGCATCACGCTGCCGGTGTCGACGTAGGTGATGTTGATCGCGCGGCCGCTGCCGGTGACGTCGTAGACCACGGTCTCGGTGTCGCCGGGCGTGGTGGACTCGGTGGGCGTGGGCAGCGTCGGTACCGGAAACGGGAACATCGGCGTGGGCGATGTGGTGGTCGGCGGGGTCGTCCGGGTCGTCGTGCTCGGCTCGGGCATCGCGGGAATCGGGGCGACCACCGTCTGCCTCGACGACGACACGTTGGTGATGATCAGCGCCGCCACCAGGCCGACCACGACAAGCAGCACCAGGCCCGCCGCGATCCAGAGCCAGCGCGGGGTCTTCGGCGGCTCCGGCGGCGGTTCCTGGGGCGACATGCCCGGCGGGACCTGCCCGTAACCGTGCGTCCAGTACGGCGACAACGGCTCGGTGGGAGCGGGCCCGGCCGGCGGCGGGGGCGCGCCGTAGGCCGGGCCGAAAGGGGTGTGGCCCGCGTACGCCGGGTCCGAGTAGGCCGGATACGGATTGCCGTACGGCTCGGTCGGGTCGTACGGCGGGCCGGAGCGCGGCGAATCCGTCATATCGACCCCATGGCAGCGAGGGTACCTGCGTGCCGGGCCCGGTTCGCTGGAAATGTTGCTGGCGAGCATGCAGAGTTAGTCGCATGGGACAGCAGGTGCGCGCCAGCTACGGCGCGTCGCTGTCCCCGGACGCCACCGCGTTTGCCCACGTCGTCGACGAGGGCGGCTACCCGCGGGCGGTCCAGCGCTTCCTGCGCGGCTGGCGGGCCAGCTCGTCGCGTGATGTGGTGCTGCCGGTCGAAGGCCCCGTCACCCGGGTGATTCACTCCGCCGACGGACACTGGCTTGCCTGCGAGGTGGCGCCGGAAGGCAGTACCCGCACCCAGATCTGGGTGGTGACAACCGATCCCGACGACCGGATGGCGTGGCGCATCGACCGTGAAGAGGCGGGCACCGCCGAACTCGTCGGCTGGGACGGGACCCACGTATGCGCGATCCTGACCGGTGAGGACGGCATCGGGTCGTCCTGCCTGATCGATCCGCCCAGCGGCAATCGCATTATCCTGGACCGCCGCTCGGGTGGAAGGCTCGTCGACGCCTGGGCGGGCGCATCGCTGGTGCGAGTCGGGCCCCGCGGGTACCGCGAGCTGATCATGCTGCACGGGCTGACCGAGATCGCGTTGTTGCCCGCCGATCCCGGGTCGACCACCGACGCCGGCATCATCCTCGACGACCACCACCCGCGTCGGATCCGCTACGGCCCCACCGGCGAAGAGACACGCCTGTACTACCCGCACAAGAACTACGACATCAACAGCAACGAGGGCTATGTGCGTGCGCTGATACTCAGCGACAACGGATGCGACCACGCCCGGTTGCTCGAGGTCACCGCCGCCCACGACGGTGTCACCTACCAGGTCGTCGCCGAACGCCCCGACTGCGACCTGGACGAATTCATCATCAGCGACGACCTGTCGACCGTCGCGCTGTTGTGGAACATCGCCGGGCGCAGCGAGCTGCAAATCCTGGAGTTCACCGATTACACGCTGCATGAACCGATCCCGCTGCCGGGCATGGTGGCCACCGAGCTGAGCATCAGCGCGGGCGGCTCGATGGTCGCGATGACCGTCGAGGGCCCGTCGATGCCGCGAACGGTGGAACTGGTCGATCCGCGATCGCGCGAGTGGGAACGGATCGACCGCGACCCGAGCCGCGGTCCCGTCGTACGCGGGTCGGCACCCGGGCCGACGCTGGAAACCATCACCGCACGCGACGGTTTTGTGTTCACCGGCTGGTTGCACCGTCCGCCGGCGGGGCAGCCCGCCGCCGGAGCGCTGATCTACCTGCACGGCGGCCCGGAGGGCCAGTCCCGGCCGGGATACAGCGAGGTCTTCCCCGAGTTGCTCAACGCCGGCATCACCGTGTTCACCCCGAATGTCCGTGGCTCCGGCGGCCTGGGCAGAACCTTCATGCATGCCGACGACAAAGAGAAGCGGTTCGCGGCGATCGACGACGTCGCCGACTGTGTGCAACTTCTGGTGGGTCGGGGGTTGGCGGATCCCGCTCGCGTCGCGTGCGCCGGATGGTCCTACGGCGGCTATCTGACGTTGGCCGCGCTGACATTTCATCCCGAGCTGTTCGCCGCGGGGATCAGCATCTGCGGGATGAGCGACTTGACCACGTTCTACCGAAACACCGAGCCGTGGATCGCCGACGCGGCGTACCCCAAATACGGCCACCCCGTCGGTGATCGGCAATTGCTCGAAGAGCTTTCCCCGCTGCGCCGCGTCGACGTGCTGACCGCCCCGTTGCTGGTGGTTCACGGCGCACACGACACCAACGTGCCCGTCAGCGAATCCGAGCAAATCGTGGACGCATTGCGGCAACTCGGTCGGGACGTGCGCTACCTGCTGTTCGACGACGACGGCCACGACATCGCCAAGCGGGAGAACCGTGCCAAGCTGACGGTGACCATCTGCGAATGGCTCGATTCGGCCTTTGCCGCGGCACGTGCGGCGCCCTAAACGGGTAATTTGAAAACGCAATTATCCCGGATCCGGGCCCCAAGCTCCATGTTTGGAATATCGTCGGGTGGGTAAACAATGGCGCAGCGAACGCGGATGGAGGCCCACGATGGGACGACCCGGAGGAATTATCGGCGTGATCGTGCTGATCTGGTTGTTGATCGGGGTGCTGGCGGCTTGGCAGCGGGATTACTTCAAGGGCGGCGAAACCAACTGCGCCACAGGTGGAACCATCGCGCTGACCGTGGTGGCGGGTCCGCTCAACTACGCAGGTGTGAACCCCAAGGTCGCCAACTGCAACCTTCCGAAGCCCAGCAGCAGTGGGCTTTTCCCCTCCTGGCAAGACGCAGCCTGACGATTGGAGTGCCATGGTTATCCTCGGAGCGATTCTGCTCATCCTGGGATTGGTCTTTAAGATCTACTGGCTCTGGGTGATTGGTATCATCCTGCTGGTGATCGGGGCGGTCTTCTGGGTTCTGGGACGTGTCGGACGCCCGGTAGGCGGCAGACGCTACTGGTACTGACAAGCCATCTCAACGATTGGAGTGCGATGATCATCCTCGGTGTAATTCTGCTCATTCTCGGTTTCGTGCTCAACATCTCGATCCTGTGGACGATCGGGATCATCCTGCTGGTCATCGGTGCGGTGCTGTGGATCCTGGGCGCGGTCGGGCGCCCGGTCGCCGGCCGGCGCTATTGGTATTAGCCCCCAGTGGTGGTGCGGTGGTCGCCCGATAGGGCGGCCACCGTCATCTCTTTGAGGATCACGCGGGAATGCGCCGCCCCGGCGGCCTTGGTGTCGGTGGGCGGGACGCTGTGCGGCGTCGAGTTCAGTAGGCCGAAGGTCGCATGGGCCATCAACCGCGCATCGGCCTCGGCGAGCCCGTCGCCGCGCCCGCGCAACACATCGACCCAGATCTCCACGTATTGCCGCTGGGCTCTGCGCACCTGGCGTTTGGCGCTCGCCGGCAGATGCCCGAGGTCGCGGTCCTGAATGCGGATCAGGTCGGGCTCGCCCAGGGCGAAGTCCAGATGAAAGTCGATCAGCCCGGCAAGTGCGGTGGCGGGGTTCGGAGCCGCCGTCACGACCGCTCGCGCGCCGGCGAGCAGGCGCGTGCTGATGCCCACCAACAACTCCACCAGCATCGCTTCTTTGTTCGGGAAATGCCGGTAGATCGCCGGGCCGCTGACCCCGGCGGCGGCGCCGATGTCCTCCAGCCGCACCGCGAGGAAGCCGCGCTCGGCGATCAGCCGCTCGGCGGCAGCGATCAGCTGCGAGCGGCGATCGGACTTGCGCCGGTCGCGCCGCGTCTGCTCCTGGCCGATGGACATTTCAGTTAATTGTAACTAACATCAGCTGAGTTAGTCATGATTAACTCTCTGTGGGCGGCGGTGTGACAGTTACGGCGACCAACCGCGAACAGCATCTGGCGCTCGTCGCGCAGCTGCGCGCCAAGCTCGCCAGCGCGGCGCTCGGGGGTCCGCCGCGGGCCCGCGAGCGCCATGTCGGCCGCGGCAAGCTGTTGCCACGTGAACGGGTCGACGGACTTCTCGACCCCGGCAGCCCGTTTCTGGAATTGTCCCCGCTGGCCGCCGACGGCATGTACGACGACGAGTGCCCCGGCGCCGGCATCATCACCGGCATCGGCCGGGTATCCGGCCGGGAGTGCATAATCGTCGCCAACGACGCCACGGTCAAGGGCGGTACCTACTACCCGGTCACCGTCAAAAAACATCTGCGTGCCCAGGAAGTGGCCGGCCAGAACCGGTTGCCGTGCCTCTATCTGGTGGACTCCGGCGGAGCATTCCTACCGCGCCAGGACGAGGTGTTCCCCGACCGCGACCATTTCGGCCGCATCTTCTACCACCAGGCCACCCTCAGCGCGGCTGGTATCCCGCAGATCGCGGCGGTGCTCGGATCCTGCACCGCCGGCGGCGCGTACGTGCCGGCCATGAGCGATGAGGCCGTCATCGTGCGCAACCAGGGCACGATCTTCCTCGGCGGGCCGCCGCTGGTGAAGGCCGCGACCGGCGAGGTGGTCACCGCCGAGGAACTCGGCGGCGGCGACCTGCATGCGAAAACGTCCGGCGTCACCGACCATCTGGCACACGACGACCGGGACGCGCTGCGCATCGTGCGCCGGATCGTGGGCACCTTGGGCCCGCGCGAGCGCAACCTGTGGGACGTCGCGCCGACCGTTGCCCCCACCGCCGATCAAACCCAGCTCTACGACGTCGTCCCGATCGACGCACGGGTGCCCTACGACGTGCACGAGGTCGTCACCCGGATCGTCGACGGGGGCGAATTCGCCGAGTTCAAAGCCGATTACGGGGTCACCCTGGTCACCGGCTTCGCCCGCGTCCACGGCCACCCGGTCGGCATCGTCGCCAACAATGGTGTGCTGTTCTCCGAATCAGCCCTGAAAGGGGCGCATTTCATCCAGCTGTGCGACAAGCGGATGGTTCCGCTGGTGTTCCTGCAGAACATTTCCGGCTTCATGGTCGGCCGTGACTACGAGGCGGGCGGCATCGCCAAGCACGGTGCGAAGATGGTGACCGCCGTCGCGTGCGCGCGGGTGCCCAAGCTGACCGTGGTGATCGGCGGGTCCTACGGGGCGGGCAACTATTCGATGTGCGGGCGGGCGTACTCGCCGCGCTTTCTGTGGATGTGGCCCAACGCGCGGATCTCGGTGATGGGCGGCGAGCAGGCGGCGTCGGTGCTGGCCAGTGTGCGCGCCGACGCGCTGCAGGTCGCGGGCACGCCATGGACGGCGGACGAGCACGAGGCGTTCAAGGCCCCGATCCGGGAACAATACGAGCACCAGGGCAACCCCTACTACTCCACCGCGCGGCTGTGGGACGACGGTGTGATCGATCCAGCCGACACCAGAACCGTTCTAGGGCTTGCTCTTACGGTGGTCGGCCAGGCCCCGGCGGAATCGGTTTCCTACGGCGTGTTCAGGATGTGACCGCGATGCGCTCGCCCCGCAACTTCGACACCGTCCTGGTGGCCAACCGTGGCGAGATCGCCGTGCGGGTGATCCGGACCCTGCGAGCGATGGGAATCCGTTCGGTCGCCGTATACAGCGACGCCGACGCAAACGCGCGTCACGTCGCCGAGGCCGACGTCGCGGTTGCCATCGGCCCGGCGCCGGCACGGCAGAGCTACCTCGACATCGGCGCGGTCGTTGCGGCGGCCCGCCGCACCGGCGCACAAGCAGTCCACCCCGGCTACGGATTCCTCTCCGAGAACGCGGATTTCGCCGCCGCCCTGGACGCGTCCGGCATCGTGTTCATCGGCCCGTCGGCCGCGGCGATCAAAACCATGGGTGACAAGATCACCGCGAAGTCCACCGTCGCGGCGTTCGGGGTACCGGTTGTCCCCGGCATTGCGCGCCGCGGTCTGTCCGACGCGGACCTGATCGCCGCCGCGCCCGAGGTGGGCTACCCGGTGCTGGTCAAACCCTCCGCCGGCGGCGGCGGCAAGGGCATGCGGGTGGTGGAACACCGCGACGAGCTGGCTGCCGCGCTGTCCGGTGCGCGGCGGGAGGCGGCCGCCGCGTTCGGCGACGACACGCTGTTTTTGGAGCGCTACGTGCAGCGTCCCCGGCACATCGAGGTTCAGGTGCTCGCCGACCGCTACGGCACCGTGGTGCATCTCGGTGAGCGCGAGTGCAGCCTGCAGCGTCGACATCAGAAGGTGATCGAGGAGGCGCCGTCGCCGATGCTGGACGACGCGACCCGCGCCCGGATCGGCGCGGCCGCCTGCGACACCGCGCGCAGCGTCGACTACACCGGCGCGGGCACCGTCGAGTTCATCGTCTCCGGCGACCGCCCCGAGGAGTTCTTTTTCATGGAGATGAACACCCGGCTGCAGGTCGAGCATCCGGTCACCGAGATGATCACCGGCTGGGACCTCGTCGAATGGCAGATCAGAATCGCCGAGGGGGAAAAGCTGCCGGTCACCCAGGACGACATCACGCTGCACGGCCACGCGATCGAGGCCCGGGTCTACGCCGAGGATCCCGGTCACGGATTCCTGCCCACCGGCGGCAAGGTGCTCGACGTCGCCGAACCCACGGGGCCCGGCATGCGGATCGACTCGGGGCTGAGCCCCGGTTACGTCGTCGGCAGCGACTACGACCCGATGCTGGCCAAGGTCGTCGCGCACGCAAGCGACCGCGCCGCGGCGCTGCGCGCGCTCGACCGTGCACTGGCCGGCACCGCCGTGCTGGGCCTGGTGACCAACATCGAGTTCGCGCGTTTCCTGCTGGCAGATCCCGATGTGGCGGCCGGGCGCCTCGACACCGGCCTGCTGGAGCGGCGAATGTCCGATTACGCGCCCGGCACCCCCGACGACGACCAGCTCATCGCGGCGGCGGCCTACCGGTGGCTGCGGGCCTGGGCCCGATCGACCGACGACCTGTGGACCAAACCGTCCGGCTGGCGGCTGGGGGAGCGGGCCCCGACGGCGATCCGGTTGAGCGCCGGCGAGCGCACCGAGCACGTCGCGATCGTCGGTGACCCCGATGGCGCGACGGTGACCGTCGAGGACGGCGAAATCCGTTCGGTGACCGCCGCTTTGGCGGGACACACACTGACCGTGACACTGGACGGGCTGCGCGCCGACTACACCGTGGCCGCCGACGACGGCCGGATCTGGTTGGCCGGCGACAGCGGCACCGCCGTATTCGCCGAGGTGCAGGAATCACCGGTACGGACCGACGACGAGCACAGCGGCGACGCGGAGCTGACCAGCCCGATGCCCGGCTCGGTCGTCGCCGTCGGGGTCGACAACGGGACGACCGTACGCGCGGGCAGCGTGGTCGTCACCGTGGAGGCGATGAAGATGGAGCATGCGCTGACCGCCCCCATCGATGGGGCCGCCGAACTGCTCGTCGACGTCGGCGACCAGGTCAAGGTGGGCCAACCACTGGCCCGCATCACCGCCACCGCCACCACGGGCGGTCGGAAGGAAGACGCACCATGACGCAGTTTTTGGCCACCGGCACGCTGCCGGAGGACTACCGGCAGCTCGCCGAGACCGTGCGCGACTTCGCGCGAAGCGTCGTCGCGCCGGTGAGCGCCAAGCACGACGCCGAGCACTCGTTCCCGTACGAGGTGGTCGCCGGGATGGCCGACATGGGGCTGTTCGGGCTGCCGTTCCCGGAAGAGTACGGCGGCATGGGCGGCGACTACTTCGCGCTGTGCCTGGCGCTCGAAGAGCTGGGCAAGGTCGACCAGAGCGTGGCGATCACGCTCGAAGCGGGGGTGTCGCTGGGCGCAATGCCGGTCTACCGCTTCGGCAACGACGCCCAGAAGCAGCAATGGCTGCCGCAACTGACCAGCGGGCGCGCGCTTGCCGCGTTCGGGCTGACCGAGCCCGGTGGCGGCACCGACGCGGGCGCCACCAAGACCACCGCACGGTTGGACGACGGGCACTGGGTCATCAACGGAAGCAAACAGTTCATCACAAACTCCGGGACCGACATCACCCGGCTCGTCACCGTTACAGCGATAACCGGGACCACCGATAAAACGAAACGGATCTCGTCAATCCTGGTGCCCGTTCCCACCGCCGGATTCACGGCCGAACCGGCGTACAACAAGGTCGGCTGGAACGCGTCCGACACCCACGCGCTGAACTTCGACGACGTCCGGGTGCCCCGGGAGAACCTGCTCGGCGAGGAGGGTCGGGGCTACGCGAACTTCCTGCGCATCCTCGACGAAGGCCGGATCGCGATCGCCGCGCTGTCGGTCGGCGCGGCGCAGGGCTGTGTCGACGAGTGCCTGAAGTACGCCAAGGAGCGGGAGGCCTTCGGTCAGCCGATCGGGCGGAACCAGGCCATCGCGTTCAAGATCGCACGGATGGAGGCCCGCGCGCACACCGCCCGCACCACCTACTACGACGCCGCCGCGCTGATGCTGTCCGGTAAGCCGTTCAAGAAGCAGGCCGCGATCGCCAAGATGGTGGCCAGCGAGGCCGCGATGGACAACGCGCGCGACGCCACCCAGATCTTTGGTGGCTACGGCTTCATGAACGAGTTCCCGGTGGCCCGGCATTACCGCGACAGCAAGATCCTCGAGATCGGCGAGGGCACCACCGAGGTGCAGCTGATGCTGGTCGCGCGCGAGGCGGGTCTGTAACGACCTCCGATTGTTACAAATCGGTTGCTATCGAGTCTGCCCAGGTGGCGACGGTGCGGCGGCCGCGACACGCGCCCGGGCGGGAGCACGCGCAACCCGGATCACGCGCTGACGAGGGCATAATAGAAAGTGCGCCAGTGCTACGGCGGGCCGGGCGGCAGGTGTCGTCCCGAGCCCTGTGAGGGCGCGCGACCGGGTTTGCTGAGACCCGTCGGGCAGTGACGCCGATCCACTGCCGGATGTCGCCGGCCCGGCGGCTCCGGTGCCGGATGTCGCCGGCCCGGCGGCTCCGGTGGTCGATGACCAAGGAGGCGGCGTGCCCAACTCAATGACCGTCGATTCCGAACCGGTCACGCTGATCGCGCCGGACGGGACAACGACCGACGAGGCGCGGTACCGCCGCGAGTTGGCGCCCGAAACCCTGTGCTGGCTCTACGAGATGATGGTCATCACCCGCGACCTTGATGCGGAATTCGTCAACCTGCAGCGGCAGGGCGAGCTGGGGCTGTTCGCGTCGTGCCGCGGCCAGGAGGCCGCACAGATCGGCGCGGCGGCCGCGGTGCGCAAGACCGACTGGCTGTTCCCGCAATACCGCGAGCTGGGCGTGCTGCTGCTGCGCGGGATTGCGCTGCCTGCGCTCGCGGCGGTGTGGCGGGGAAGTTGGCACGGCGGACCCGGGTTCACCGCGAAGCGCTGCGCGCCGATCGCGATCCCGATCGGCACCCACGCCCTGCACGCGGTGGGAGCGGCGATGGCCGCCCAGCGGCTCGGCGAGGACTCCGTCACGGTGGCGTTCATCGGCGACGGCGCGACCAGCACCGGCGACGTGCACGAAGCGCTGAACTTCGCGTCCGTATACCACGCGCCGTGCGTGTTCTTCGTGCAGAACAACCAGTGGGCGATCTCGGTGCCGGTCAGCCGGCAGCTCGCCGGGCCCTCCATCGCGCACCGCGCCGTCGGTTACGGGATACCGGGCGTGCGGGTCGACGGCAACGACGCGCTGGCCTGCTACACCGTGATGACCGAGGCCGCCGCACGGGCCCGGCACGGCCGGGGACCCACGCTGATCGAGGCGGTCACCTACCGGCTGGGCGCGCACACCACCTCCGACGACCCCACCCGCTACCGCTCGGCCGAGGAGCTGCAACGGTGGGCCGCGCTGGACCCGATTCCCCGCTACGCCGCCTACCTGCGCCACGTCGGGTTGTTGGGTGATCGGTTGGAGCACCGGGTGGCGGCGCACTCGGCGCGGATGCGCCGCCAGTTAAGGCAGGTCGTGCTCGGTGCCGGCGATCCGGACGTGGGCGAGTTGTTCGACACCACCTACGCCGAGATCACCCCGACGCTGGCCGAGCAGCGCCGTCAGTTGCAGGCCGAGCTGGCCAAGGAGGCGTGATGACCCAGATCGTCGAACGGCCCGCGGGCACGCCGGAACCGAGCGACCCGATCCTGACGGCGGTGCCCGTCAAGCCGAACCTGACGATGGTGCAGGCAATCAACCGGGCCCTGCACGACGCGATGGCCGCCGACGAACGGGTGCTGGTGTTCGGCGAAGACGTCGCGCGGCTGGGCGGGGTGTTCCGGGTGACCGAAGGATTGGCCGAAACCTTCGGCGAGCAACGGTGTTTCGACACCCCGCTGGCCGAGTCGGCGATCGTGGGCATCGCGGTCGGGCTGGCGCTGCGGGGTCTCGTGCCGGTTCCGGAGATCCAGTTCGACGGGTTCTCCTACCCGGCGTTCGACCAGATCGCCAGTCACCTGGCCAAATACCGGATGCGCAGCCACGGCGACATCGACATGCCGGTGACGGTGCGGATCCCGTCGTTCGGCGGGATCGGCGCGGTCGAACACCATTCCGAATCCACCGAGGCGTACTGGCTGCACACCGCCGGGCTCAAAGTGGTGGTGCCCTCGACGCCTTCGGACGCGTACTGGCTGCTCCGGCACGCGATCGCCAGTGCCGATCCGGTCATCTTCCTGGAGCCCAAGCGGCGGTACTGGAGCCGCGAGACCGTCGACACCGCGACCGCGGCTCCCCCGATCGGGCGGGCGGTCATTCGGCGGGCCGGCTCCGACGTCACCGTGTTGACCTACGGCGGGCTGGTCGGCACCGCGTTGCATGCCGCCGAGCTGGCCGCGGCACGGTTGGGCTGGAAGGTCGAGGTCGTCGACCTGCGCTCGCTGAACCCGCTGGACTTCGAGACCGTGGCGGCCTCGGTGGCCAAGACCGGGCGGGCGGTCGTGATGCACGAGGGGCCGCGGACCCTGGGCTTCGGGGCGGAGCTGGCGGCCCGCATCCAAGAAGAGCTGTTCTACGACCTGGAGGCCCCGGTGTTGCGCGCCACCGGCTTCGACACCCCGTACCCGCCGGCACGGCTGGAGAAGCTGTGGCTGCCGGGGCCGGATCGGCTGCTCGACTGCATCGAGAAATCGTTGGAGCGGCCGTGACCGACGTGCGGGACTTCCTGGTCCCGGATCTGGGTGAGGGTCTTGCCGACGCGACGGTGGTGAGCTGGAACGTCGTGGTGGGTGACGACGTCGAGCTCAATCAGCCGCTGTGCTGCCTGGAAACGGCCAAGGCGCAGGTCGAGATACCCAGCCCCTATGCGGGCCGCGTCGTGGAGGTCAGCGGCGCGGAAGGCCAAACCCTGGCCGTCGGTTCGCTGCTGGTGCGCATCGACACCTCGCCGGATACGGCCAACGGCACCCACGCCCGCGCTCCGGTGCTGGTGGGCTACGGGGTGGACGACGGCGTCGACGTGAGCAGGCGGTCGGTTGAACGCTCGGGGCCGCCCAGGGCACGGGCCGCGCCGGCGGTGCGCAAGCTCGCCGCGGACCTCGGGGTGGATCTGGCGGTGCTTCGGCCGGGCCCGGGCGGCATCGTCACCCGCGAAGACGTGCTGGCCGCCGCCAGGGGTGATGAGGTCGTGCCCGTACGGGGTGTCAGGGCCCGGATGGCTGAGCGAATAACCCTGGCGCGCCGGGTCATCCCGGACGCCCATGCCAGCGTGCAGGCCGACGGCGGGGAGCTGCTTGCGCTGCGGGATCGGTTCTGCGCCGCCGGCCTGGAGGTGACCCCGTTCGTGCTGACGTTGCGGCTGCTGACGCTCGCGTTGACTCATCATCCGGTGTTGAACTCGACGTGGGTGGAGACCGCCGATGGGCCGCAGATTCAGACGCACCGCGCCGTCAACCTCGGCTTCGCAACCGCGACCGACCGAGGGCTGCTGGTGCCGGTGATCGCCAACGCGCTCAGCGTGAGCACACGTCAACTGGCGCAGCGGGTTTCGGAGTTGATCTCGGCGGCGCGGGACGGGACGTTGACGCCGGCCGAGCTGCAGGGGTCGACGTTCACGGTGTCGAACTTCGGGGCACTGGGGCTGGACGACGGCGTGCCGGTGATCAACTACCCCGAGGCGGCGATCCTCGGGATGGGGTCGTTGCGCGATCGCGCGGTCGTGATCGACGGCGCGGTCATCGCTCGCCCCACGATGACGCTGACCTGCGTTTTCGATCACCGCGTCGCCGACGGCGCCCAGGTGGCCGGGTTCCTCGGGGAGCTGAAGCGGTTGGTGGAGGCGCCGGAGATTGCGCTGCTCGACATGTGAGCTGCGGTGAGCGGGCGGAAGTTCGCGGGTTTAGCCGAGGTTCGACCGCCGGCGGGCGAGGAACCGACGCTCGGGTTCGGTGGCGGCCAGCCCAAGTGCCCGCGTGTAGGCCTCGTGTGCGTCGTCGGCGCGGCCGAGGCGGCGCAGCAGCTCGGCGCGGGTGGAGTGCAGGTAGCGGTACCCGTCGAGATCGAGCGAGTCGACGAGGTCGAGCGCGCGCTCGGGCGCTCCCGCCTCGGCGACCGCCACCGCACGGTTGAGGGCGACGATGGGCGAGCCGGTGAGACGTTCGAGAGTCTGGTAGAGCATCTCGACTTCGTCCCAGTCGATGTCATTCTCGGCCTGCAGCGACGCGATCGCCGCCTGGAGCACGTATGGCCCACCGGTCGACCGCAGCGCCAGCGCCCCGTCGAGCGCGGAGCGGCCCTCCTCAACCCGTGCCCGGTCGTGCCGGTCGCGGTCCTGCTCGGCGAGCGGGATCAGCTCGCCGTCGACGACCCGTGCGTCGCGCCGCGACTCATGGATCAGCATGAGGGCAAGCAGCCCGGATGCCTCCGGTTCGTCGGGCATCAGCTCGACGAGGAGTCGACCCAGGCGGATCGCCTCGATGGCGAGTTCGGGGCGCTCGGTGTAGCCCTCATTGAAGATCAGGTAGATCACCGCCAGCACCGCCGACAGGCGATCCGGCAGCATCCGGTCGGCTGGCACCGCGAACGGGATCGCCGTCGCCCTAATCTTCGTCTTTGCCCGGGTGAGACGGCGCTTCATCGTCTCTTCGGACACGACGAAGGCACGCGCGATCTCGGCCGTGGAGAGGCCGCCCAGGGCCCGCAGGGTCAGCGCCACCTGCGCTTGGACCGCCAGTGCCGGATGGCAGCAGGTAAAGATCAACTCCAGCCGCTCGTCGGCGATCGTGCTGTCGTCGAGATCGATGTCGTCGGGCTGCGAGACCAGCCGATCGTGGTGGAGCAGCCGATGCATGTCCGCCAGCGTCCGCTCGCGGCGCAGGCGGTCGATGGCCCGGTTTCGCCCAGTGGTCACCAGCCAGGCGACCGGGTGCCGCGGCACGCCGTCACGGTGCCACCGCTCGGCCGCGACCGTGAAGGCCTCCTGCGCGGCTTCCTCGGCGAGATCGAAGTCGCCGAGAAAGCCGACCAGTGACGCCAGGACACGGCCCCACTCACGCCGGAAGACGTCCTCGATCAGAACGCGTCCTCGCTCGGGATATCCATAAGTGGCCGGACCTCGACCGCGCCGCCGAGCCGTAACGCGGGGATCTTATGGACGAATTCCAGTGCATCGTCCAAGTCAGAGGCTTCGAGCACGTAGTACCCCCCGAGCACCTCCCGCGTGTCAGCGAACGGGCCGTCGGTGATCAGCGCCCCCCGCTGGCCGTGGCGGACCGTCGTCGCCGTCTCGGATCCCTGCAGGTGCGCTCCTCCGATGCATCTCGGATCGTCCCGCAACGCCAGGTACGCCGCGTTCACCGGTGCGTACTGCTGGGGACTGAG
>Ga0213881_10000800_pt1 | contig 17166 bp, 11 predicted proteins | sample BarmaccoBMER_R08_FD_160104 | JGI IMG/M metagenome (GOLD analysis project Ga0213881, IMG submission 160104) | Barbacenia macrantha exposed rock microbial communities from rupestrian grasslands, the National Park of Serra do Cipo, Brazil - ER_R08 ... | reverse complement strand
CGTTAACTATTAACAACAGCAACATGGCCAACAGTGGCTCGATTACTATCGCGGACGCGCCGCCCACATCGAACGTTGGCAATGCTCTTATTGCGAATGGGAACGTGACGCTAAGCGGAGGAGGTACGATCTCGTTAGCCGGAACTGTTAACGATCCTTATTACAGCAGACTCGATTTTCGTAATGCACCCGCAATTGAGGTAGCCACGTTCATCAACCAAAACAACACCATACAAGGTTCAGGTGTGATTGCTGTAAACTCCGTCTTCACGAATGACGCCGCTGGTGTCGTAAATGCGAACAAGAGCGGCTACCAGCTAATCATCTACCCGACCGGCAGCAACAGTCTTGTCAACATGGGGACGATGGAAGCTTCGAACGGGGGTAGCTTGGTAATCCGAGGAGATACCCAGCAGAACGTGAATAATGCAGGTGGCACGTTCCAGGCACTGAACGCTTCGCAGGTGATCTTGGATAATACAGTAGTGACTGGAGGCACGTTGCAAACCAGCGGCACGGGAACTATTCGGCTTCAGGTCACAGCTCTCGATAACGTAACCAACACCGGAAGCGTGGTTGTGGAACTTGGTGCGCCGAACCTCTCGGGCGAAGGATCGACGCTGTATGATACAATCACAAACAGCGGCTCAATTTCGATCGGCTCGACTGGCCGGTTGTATTCGCAAGGTGCGACGCTGGATGGCAGCGGGACCGTGTCGCTCACGGACAACGCGGCATTATTGCAAGGCACGCTGACGAACCTCAACAACACCATTCAAGGTTTCGGCACGATCAATCAGGCGACACTAACCAATGGCTCGGCGGGCGTGATTGACGCAAACAGTTCGGGGAACACGCTAATAATTGCGCCAAGCTCCAGCAGCACCGGTTTCACCAACAACGGCCTGACCCGCGCTTCGAATGGCGGCATCCTTTCGATCACGAACAGCGGGCCGACGACGAACAACGGCACCTTTCTCGCCACCGGCGGCGGGACGATCAACATAGCATCCGGCGCGCTCACGAATTACTCGAGTACAACGCAGACGTTGACCGGCGGCACGTATAACGTGGAGGCCAATTCGACCTTGTCGCTCGGCGGGGGCAGCATCGTTACCAACGACGCGAACGTGTCGCTCAGCGGCGCGAACAGCACCTTTAACGAGATCAACGCGCTGGCCAACAACCAGGGCAGCTTCGCCATTTCCAATGGCCGAAACTTCACGACTGCTGGCGCGCTCTCGAACTCAGGCACAGTAGCGATCGGCTCGGGGACAACGCTCACAGTCAGCGGCGGCAATACCTTCACGCAATCAAGCACAGGCACACTCACCGGCGCAGGCACGTTGAGCGCGGCGAACAGCACAATCGATGGCACCGTTGCGCCCGGTGACAACGGGCCCGGCACACTCCACGTCACTGGCAACTTCAGCCTCCTCTCGAGCGCGCATCTCTCTTTCGAACTGGGCACGCCGGTGGTCGGGCCTAACGATCAGATTGATGTCACCGGTAATCTCACGCTCGCCGGCACGCTCGATGTCAAGGCCCTTGCCGGCTTTGGGCCCGGTACTTACGACCTCATTAACTACACCGGCACATTGAACAACAACGGCCTGAGCATCGGGATGTTCCCCGCCGGCTACACGGGCACGATCATCACCACCGTTCCCGGCCAGGTGGACCTGCTCGTCACGCCAGCAGTCGTTCCTGAGCAAGGGACGTGGGCGCTGATGTTGGGCGGCATCGGCGTGCTCGCCGCCTTCCACCGCAGGCGTACTCGCAAGATTTAGACAGCAATCATCCGGGGTTCTGGCTCTAGGACAGTTGGTGTTAACCGGCTCCCGCGCCGGTTCGGGCATGGTACTAAGCACGGTAAATACCGTTGGACGCACAAAGGCCTGATATACTCCCAAAGTAGTATTCGCGGCGCCGTTACACGACACGATCACGGCTAAATCGGTCAACGATCAGGTTTGATGATCGACGCATCATGTTTGATCCCTCGACCATCATGTTTGATCCCTCGACCATCATGTTTGATCCCTCGACCATCATGTTTGATCCCTCGAGTATCATGTTTGATCCCTCGAGTATCATGTTTGATCCCTCGAGCATCATGTTTGATCCCTCGGGCATCATGTTTGATCCCTGGAGCATCATGTTTGATCCCTCGAGCATCATGTTTGATCCTCCGAGCATCATGTTGGATCCTCCGAGCATCATGTTGGATCCTCCGAGCATCATGTTGGATCCTCCGAGCATCATGTTGGATCCTCCGAGTATCATGTTGAATCGCTGGAGTATCATGTTGGATCCCTCGAGCATCAGGTTGAATCCGCCTTTCATCAGCTTGGATGAGCCTAGGCGTGAATCAGAATGCCAGTCGTCTTACGCGCAGAGAACGGTAGCGAATTACGGCTCTCTTGATTCAACAGCAATCAGTTTACCGGGAATTTCAACGCTTGCGCGACGAAGTCCTGTGACTTTAAACCCGAATGGCACCCCCTTCAGTCACCCTGAGCGGCGTAACAAGCGATCCATCAGCGGGGCCATGGGCGTGCTCATGGGCGCCGGGACCGGTCGTACTTCGGTAAGCTCGGCCGACATCTCGTTTGTCAAAGCGCACTCGGGCATCGCTGCCCAGCCGCGTAATATCGGGAGCATCCGCGCCGATGTGACCGCCGATGGGGTAGTCAACAGCGCCGACATTTCCCTAACCAAAAGCAAGAGCGGAACGGCAATTACCGGCGGGACAAAGACGCTTCACAGATCCCCTGAATCAATCGGGTAAATTCGCCTGATTCGCGGGGCAAAAAAAACGAAAAAACTTTGGCCCGGTTTTCATGCCGTTCTCGCGTTAGCCGTACAAACACCCGAATTCCGTACCGGAGGCAAAAGAAACCATGAAGACAATGCAGCAGTTACCCAAACCGCCATTCCACTCGACAGAACGGACGGTTATCCCGCTTGAGCCGATGCCGATCGCCAGATCGACGAAAGCCGCTCGACGGAAGCGACTACTTCTTGCGTTAGGCGTTAGTCTGCTGCTCGCAGGAACTTTGCAGGCTCAAAGTTATACCTATGTCGGCCCAAACGGAGGAAACTGGAGCAACGCCGCGTATTGGAGTCCGGCCGGAATCCCAAACAGCACTACCGCGGATGTGACGATTCAGCAGCAGGGTCAGGGTATCCTCCTTCCGGCCCTAAGCTCGATATTACCGTCCAGCTCCACAACCTAACGCTGACAAACCAGGCCGTCATCACCGCATCGGCAACCCAGCCATACAATAATCTCACAGTACTCGGCGAGACGACGGATGATTATACGCATGTCGGAGGCGTGATAAGCAATTCGGGAGGAGTCTTTTCTCTCGGCTTTTTCGTGAATGATCCAGACTGCCCCTGCTGGCTCGACCTTCCCATGGCGGTGAGTAATGGAGGAGTCACTCAGTGGAGCGGCGCTGATTTGTACCGCATAAGCAATTATCTTTACATGTCGGGTCCGAACTCCCGGCTCCAGCGGCAGGAGGACGGGTTCAACGCCTTAACGCACCTGTCGGAAACCCTCGGCACGCTTGTGTTCGTCAACGGCTACAACTTCACGACGGTGAATGACATTCCACCAGGCGGCGGAGCGGGCAGTGACGGAAGCTTTGGAGTCAACGGCTATAGCGGCCTTCTTCAGATAGGACAAGCAAGCGACACGAACCCGACGACCTTCACAGTCGTTGGTAATCTCACCAACTTCGACGCAAGCACGAAGACCCTAAACGGCAATTACATAATCGATGGGAGAGGTAGGACGGCGACGCTGCGTTTCAGCAATGCGAACGTTCAGGTGCTGAACAACGCCAATCTGGCTCTTTACGGCGACTGGCACATCACTGATCTCAATGGCAACGATGCGATGGGGACGCTTGCGACGGTGCAAAATGGCTCGCAGTTCTCCTCGCCCAATGGTCAGACAATCACGCCGAATGGCGGCACGTTTCTCAACGATAGTTCGAGCCACATCATTCTGAACGACGCCCACGTCACGATCAACGGCAACTACCATCTCACCAACAACGGCCAGCTAACGGTCTCGCATCCGAGCAGCGGCAGCACCACTTCCAATTTATATCTCGGCGGTGCGTTAACCGCAGACCACGGAGCGAAGATGGACATGGGCGGCCAGCCAGGCGTGAACACCGATTACACCGGCACCGTTCTTACGGTTCAAAACGGTATCGTTTACAGCAATAGTGCCGCACTCACCGGTGTCGGGACCCGTCTACGCGCAACTCTCTTTTATCAGTGGTTCAGTACTTCAGCCCGGCGAAACGGGCGCCGCGCCCACAACGCAGAGTGTTGCGAAGGCGAAGAGCACGCCTCGCAAATCCGCGGCGGGCGTGGCGGCTGCGACTACCACTAACTCCGCCGGCGAGCTCATTGTTCAAGGCGCGCTCTCGCTCGATAACACCGCAACGACGCGAATCTTCATCGGCGGCACCACGGCCGGCAGCGGCTTTTCGCAGATTGCGCAACATGGGACATCGAGTGTCGCGCTAAACGGCACGCTTGACGTCTCCTTCACTAACGGCTTCCAGAATACCATCCGAAACTCCGACACCTTCAACATCCTCACGTCCAATAACACGGTTACCGGCGCGTTCTCGAACGTCGCGAGCGGTAATCGCGTGACGACATCCGACGGGATTGGGAGTTTCCTCGTTACGTACGCCGGCCAGAAGACGGTCATACTGAGCGATTTTCTACCGTCCGTTAGCGTCTCCAGCGTCGTCTCCCGTCAAAGCCCGAAGAACGTGAACCTGGACATCCCGCTCAATCTCACGGGCAACTACACAATTGAATGCCGCAGGGGCGGCCCAGCGCCCGGCGGAACTTACCAGGTGGTGTTTACCTTTGCTTACCCGCTCACGAACGCGCCCGCCACCAGCGCAACCGGCACATACACCAGTACCGCCAGCAGCTTCGGCGCTGATCAGACGACTTGGGTGGTAAATCTAGCGGGCGTGACAAATGAGCAGGTGCTCGGCATCACGCTCAGCAACGTAAACGATACGCAGAACGAGCACAGCGATTCCATCGCGGTGCAAATGGGAATTCTCATCGGCGATGCCACCGGTGGGCGGGACGCCAACGGCAACCCTGTAGTCAGTTCAGCCGATGTCTCCTTTGTCAAGGCGCACTCGGGCAAAGCCGCAACACCGGGCGATCTCGGCACCATCCGCGCCGATGTCACCGCCGACGGGGTGGTCAACAGCGCCGACGTTTCGCTGACGAAGAGCAAGAGCGGAACCGGAATCACCAGCGGGACGGGCGCGCCGGTGCATCGGTAAAGAACTCGCGGCGGAGCAATTAGCAGTTTTGTTTAACGCCCCGAGGTCGCTAGAGAGCCCCAGTTCGCGGAATCCCTTCTCCGAACTTTGTCACTCTTACCTTCCCACTGTCAGCGTTTCAGGATTTCAGCCTTTCAGTTGTTGAGCCTTTCAGCGTTTCAGTTTTTCACTTTTTTAAAAAATGTTGGCCCCGTTTGGCCGCACATCTCGCGTCCGCTTTATGAAGCATCAATCCCTGTACCGGAGACAAAAAGACCAAACCATGAAAACGATCCAGCTACTATTCGCTCGCAAATCATCTCTATTTCGGACCGCCCTCGCTCTTCCCGTGGCATTGGTACTCGCCTGCGCTGCTCACGGCGCGACCATCACCGTGCAAAGTACCGCTGATTCCGGCGGCACATGTCCCGGCTCGAATTGCACGCTGCGACAGGCGATGGCGGTGGCAAACAGCGGCGATACCATCAACTTTAGCTTCTCGCCTTCCGATCCGGGTTGCAGGGGTGGCGGGCTCGTCTGCACCATCACGCTCACCACTGGCGAGATTTCGCTCGATAATAAGAGCCTCACCATCCAAGGACCCGCGGCGAGCGCAGTGACCGTCAGTGGCGATAACAACTCGCGCATTTTCCACGTGGGCGAAAACTCGGGCGGTCCAGGGTCGACTTTCACAGTTTCGAACCTGACGCTCACGCACGGCAACTCAGCGACCGCCAGCGATAATCATGAGGGAGGCGCAATTAAACAAACTGCCTATTACAACGTCATCCTCAATAATTGCGTGTTGACGAATAACAGCGCGGCGGGCCCGGGCGGCGCAATCGCCAATATTTTCTCGGGGACGCAGATCAACAATTGCGTGATCTCGAATAACCAGGGCAGCAGCGGCGGCGGAATCTATGCCAACAGCGGCCTCACAATTACCAACAGCACCATCTCCGGCAATCAAACAACGGATCCTACTTACGGGGACGGCGGCGGTATCTTATCTGAATCGACAGCGACCATCAGCAATAGTACTATCTCGGGGAATACTTGCGGCGCCGGCGGACCCGGCGGGATCGACGCGAACAATGGCAGTTCGATCCTGACACTTACCAATTCGACTGTCTCCGGCAACCAAAGCAACAAGGGCACCGGTGGAATCAATGTGGGAGGTAGCGGCGCGCTGATCAGCGGCTGCACCATTGCAAACAACACCGGCACCAAAACGGCGTTGAGCGGAGGCGGCAATTCTCCTGGAGGTGTCTACACCGGGAATACCACCAACTTCCCAACCATCCAGAACACCATCATCGCCAAGAATAGCACCGTCAGCGACCCTGGTAGCTACTCGGATGTCTCCGGCACGTTCATATCCAACGGTTACAACTTCATCGGCGACGCGGACGGCTCGACCAGCTTCAACCAGAGTACCGACCAGACCGGAACGACATCGAGTCCGAAGGATCCGCTGCTCGGCGCGTTGCAAGACAATGGCGGCACAACGACTTTGCGGGACGGTACTCACCTATTTACCATGGCACTCTCTTCCACCAGTGCGTGCGTGGACAAGGGGAATAGCTTCGGCCTGACGACCGATGAGCGCGGCTACAAGCGGCCGGTCGTGGTGACTTCGGGAACCCATCCCGGCGACGGCGCGGACATCGGCGCGTATGAGCTGCAAATCCCGGTCACCGTCAGCTCGGTTGTCTCACGCAAAAACCCGAATGGGGTGAGCCTCGATATCCCGCTCTCGTTGACCAGCACGGTGATTGAATGCCGCAGGGGCGGCGGTACTCAGGCTTACGAAGTGGTGTTTACCTTCGCCAACGCGCTCACAGATGTGCCCGGCGTTACCGTGCAGGGAACCTATAGCAGCTCCGTCCCTAGCTCTCCCAATCCGAGTACTCTCGTCGTGGACCTCACCGGCGTAGCAAACGAGCAGGATCTCACCATTACGCTCACGAACGTGACGGATAGCGCGGGTGAAGAGAGCGATTCCATCAGCGTGACCATGGGCGTGCTCATCGGCGCTGCGATCGGTCGCTCGCCGGTCAGCTCGGCCGACATCTCGTTTGTCAAAGCGCACTCGGGCATGGCTGCTCAGCCGGGAAACATCGGGAGCATCCGTGCCGACGTCACCGCCGACGGGGTGGTCAACAGCGCCGACATTTCGCTGACGAAGAGCCAGAGCGGAGCCGGAATTACCACCGGGACAGGGGCGCCGGTGCGTCGGTAAAGAACTCTCGGTCCAGCAACAAGAAATTGTATTTACCGCACACGGCCTCCCGCTGCTGCAGAAGCCGAGGTCGCGGAGTTCGCGATACACCTTAGCGAGCGTGAAAAATTCCTACATCTTCCGTCACATGGGCAACGGCGTTGCGTTGGGGAAAAAATTAAAGAAATTCGATGCGCCCGTACGGCGGCGGTTTCGGGAACGAACTCCCAGGTATCGTCCATGAAGCCGGCGTGATTTTGTCCTCCGAAGAGGATGATGTGGCCTAACGAATCCCGCTCACCGTGCAGCGCGTTCGCTTTCGCCACACTTAGGAAAGAGTTAGATCAGGAACCCAGGAAAAGAGGTCTGAATTCCTCGCTTTCTGGCTACGGAATTTCTTCCTGCGTTCGTCATTGTTTGCAGCGCTGGCGCATCGGACCGACGCGAAGAGCGGAATGGGTGCGCCGTGGTCGCCTTCCAGCGTAGCGGGGGCCGTCGCCGTACTCAGGCAAAACAGTTGAATTAGGAAGGCAGGAATGAAGGTCTGCACTGGCTGCATTCAGCATTTCCGCGTTCCGCTTTTCAGCTTTTTGAAATTTCGTCTGGCCCCGTTTACCGGCCGTTTGCGCGTTTGTACTTAGAGGTGAAATGTCATGTCTAAGTACCGACTTGTTGCGAGTCTATCGTTCGTTTTTTACCTGACGCTCCCGCTTTTTGCGGCAACCGATACCTGGACCGGGGCGGGTAATGGCAACTGGAGCGACCCGAACGACTGGAGCAATGGCGTTCCTGGCTCGTACTCTTACCCCTACCTGATTTTCGACGCGACCGGCTCACAAGCACATGGGAGCTACGTTGACGGTACCTTCTCGGCGGAGACGCTTACCTTCGCCAGCGGTGCGCCAGCCTACACGATCACGATAGACGCAATCGGCACGCTTAATATCGGCACAGGAATCGTCAATAACTCCAGCCAGACGCAAACATTCGCAGTGAATGGTCAGATGGCGTTCCTTGCCGGCGCATCGGCCGGCAATGCGATGCTGAACACGTTGAGCGGCACTGGAAGCACTGGCGGCACAGTGGGTTTCTACGGCAACTCTTTTGGCAACGCCACCGCGGCGAATGCCACTATCACGAACCAGGGGACAAGCGTGAGCGGAGATAGCGGCGGCACCACGACTTTCAACCAAGGCGCGACCGCAGGGAACGCCACGATCACGAGTAATGGGACAGGTCTTGGCGCGGGCTCAGGAAGCACGACATTCCAAGACAATTCCACCGCTGGAAACGCGACCCTCATCAACAACGGCGGTATAACGAATTTCGAAAGCGCCTCGACGGCGGCGAACGCCCACATCACCAACAATGCCGGCGGCTATACCATATTCAGCGGTACCTCAAGCGCGGCGTCAGCCACGATCAGCGGAGCTGGCGACACGCTTTTCGGCGGCAATTCCACCGCAGGTACTGCCACGATCAACGGCAGCGCAGGCAGCTATATCGAGTTCACCGCTGGTGCCAGTGCCGCCAGCGCGAACATTACTGCAACTGGCACCGGCGCGAGTATCAACTTCCACAATGGCGGAACCGCTGGGAATGCAACTCTCACGGCAAACAGCGGCGCCACGATGATGTTCGCCAATGGCACTGACGGCGGTACCGCTCGGGCCCTCGTCAACGCCGGCGCCACTTTCGACGTCAGTTACCAATCTCCCAGCATGAGCATCGGCTCGATCGAAGGGGCCGGAACGTTCGAGCTCGGCGGCACGCAGCTCACCGTGGGCAGCAACAACCTGAGTACCACGGTTTCCGGCGTTATCCAGGATCAGGGATCTAATACATTCGCTGCGGGCGGCAGCATCGTGAAAGTCGGCACTGGCACGCTGACCTTGAGCGGAAACAACACCTACACCGGCGGCACCATTGTCAATGTGGGCGGTCTTCAGGTAGGCGACGGCACCCATCCGGCAGCGCTGGTTGCCGGAACGGTGACCGACAGCAATGGAAGCACGTTCACTTACCCCGGCATCAACGCGATCACGCTCAACAACAATGCCACCGTTAATGTCATGGCGAACGCAACTGTGACCGGCGGCCACGGTGGCGCTGTCTATAACACAACGCAAGGTGGCGTCGGCGGAACGGCAGTCGTGGTAACCGGCGCGGGCGCGTTGACGAACCATGGCACGCTCGTTGGCGGCACCGGCGGCGCTTCCGACAGCGGCCCAGATATCGGAACGGTGTATGGTCCCGGCGGTGTAGCGGTGGACTTTAAGCAGAGCAACACCTTCACCAACGCAGGCACAATCACCGGCGGCACGGGCGGGGGCAATGGAGGCACTGGCGTACTGATGGAAGCTGGCGGTTCGCTCACCAACGCCGGCACGATCAACGGCGGCACGGGTGGGACTGGCACTGCGTTCGCTCCAAACGGCGGCACAGCAGTCTCGCTTACCGCCGGCGGTTCAGTGATCAATTCGGGGACGATCGCGGGCGGAGGCTCCGCCGCAGGCGGGGCGAGCGGCAGTGGCGTAATGATCAGCGGCGGGTCCGGTACATTGGAGAACGACAAAGGCGGCTCGATTCAGGGCGGCGTCTCCATGGGCAACTACGCCAACAACGTGACCCTCCAGATCGGTAGCTCGATTACTGGCGACCTCAACATGGGTAACAGTACCGCATCCGCTCTTACCCTCACCGATAATGGCACCGGCGGCAGCCAGACGTACTCGAGCGCCGTTACGGGAATGACGACGTTCAACGGCGCGCTCACCAAAAGCGGTCGCGGTACGTGGAATATCGACCAGGCGATGAGCTACAGCGGCGGCACTACGATCGCCGGCGGCACCCTCATCTCTTCCCACGACGGCGCACTTGGCACTGGTAACGTGAGCCTGCTTTCCGGTAACAACATCCAACTGACACTGCAAGGCGGCGTGACAAATCAGTACATCGCCAGCACTGCATCGCTCTCCTTTAACACGAACAACAAAATCAACCTCAACTATGTAGGAGCCGACCAGATCGCCGCGCTCATTCTCAACGGGCAATCTTTAGGACCGGGCATTTATAACAGCATCGATTTACCCGGCGAACTCACCGGCACGGGCGACCTGCTCGTCGTGCCGGAGCCATCCACCTGGGCGCTGATGCTTGGCGGCATCGGCGTACTGATCGCTTTTCAGCGCGCTCGCGTTCGCCGCGGTTTAGGAAAGCACTAGAAAAGATCTGAATTAGGAAACCAGGAACCCAGGAAAAGAGTTTGGAATTCCTGGCTTTCTGGCTTCGGAATTGCGTCCTGCTTTCCTGCCTTCGTTATTCTTTTCTGCGCTGGCGCATCTGAGCTTCGCCGCTTCAGCTCTTCAAAAGAAGTTTGGCCCCGTTTACCGGCCGTTTTCGCGTTCGTACTTAGAGGTGAAATGTCATGTCTAAGTACCGACTTGCTGCGGGTCTCTCGTTCGTCTTTTCCGTGTGCGCTCGTGCTCGGCGGCATCGGCATACCGATTGCTTTTGCACGCGGGCGCGCGGCCAGAAACTCGAGAGTGAGATGAAACAGCTCTCAGGATTACTTGTTCGCCGGGGAGCGGGCATCATTGCCGCCCTGGCGTTGGCGCCTGCTCTTCACGCGCAGGATCTCACAGTCGATAGCACGAACGGCAACAGCCCCTACACAGTTACCGCCGATGCCACCTACAATTATGGCTACATCGGCAACACCAGCACCGGAGAACTCGACCAGTCGGCTTTTACGTTAAGCTTCTACGACAACGTTTATGTCGGCTACGGCACCGGTAGCACTGGCACTTACAATCTCAGTGGCACCGGAAATCTTACGGCCAACTCGTACTTGTACGTCGGCTACAGTGGCACTGGCGTGTTTAATCAGACCGGCGGGACGAACACGGTCTCGTATGGATTGGACATCGGATACAATAAGCTCGGTCAAGGCACCTACACCTTAAGCGGAGGTACGCTGGATTGCGACTATGCAACGTATGGCGAGATAATTGGCGATAGTGGGACTGGCACAATCATCCAGAACGGCGGCGCAAATTCAACGCTCAACTCGTTCGTAATCGGCAATAGTATAGGTGGCAGCGGCAGTTACACCTTAAACAGCGGCACACTGAGCGCGTCCAGCTATTCGGGCGAATATATCGGCGAAAGCGGCACCGGCGTTTTCACCCAGAACGGCGGGACCAACACTGCTGGCAGTGGCTCAAACGAACAGTACGGAATCTCGTTAGGCGATCAGACCGGCAGCAGCGGCACCTACAATCTCAACGGCGGCACGCTGCTGACCTCTTCGGTGTACGGATATAGCGGCACATCGACATTCAACTTCAACGGCGGCACGCTCAAGGCGAGTGCGAGCGACCTGAGTACGCAATATCCATTCATGACTGGCGTAACGACGGTAAACGTCCAGTCAGGCGGCGCCAAGATTGATACGAACGGCTACGGTATCACCATCGCTCAGAATCTACTGCACGATCCGACCAGTGGGGTGACTGACGGCGGGCTAACGAAGACCGGTGCAGGCGGGCTCGCACTCACGGGTAACAATACTTACAATGGCGGAACGTTTCTCCTGCAGGGCTCTCTCACGTTGACGGGTCACAATACCAATCCCGGTGGCACGTTTCTCTCCAACGTCAGCGGCTATGAAAGCGATCTTACCGCACAGGGAGACGGCGCGCTCGGCACCGGAAACGTGACCTTTCTCAGCGGCACGAATATTCACCTGGTTCTCACTGGGGGCGTTACTAACCAATATATAGCCGCCACAGCTACCCTCTCTTTGCATTCCACCGGCAATTACATCAATACGGACAACGGTCTCTCTAATCCTCTTCCTGATAGTATCCGCGCGTTGATCGTGAATGGGGTCTATCAGCCAGCCGGCACGTACGGGTCATCAAGCACGAGCGCCGAATTCGTCGTGCCTTGGATGACGGGCGACCTGGAATTCCTCGTCGTGCCTGAGCCATCTACTTGGGCACTTGTGCTCGGGGGCGTGGGAACCCTGATGGTTTTTCAGCGCGGACGCATTCGGCGCGGTTTAGGAAAGCACTAGAAAAGATCTGAATTAGGAAACCAGGAACCCAGGAAAAGAGTTTGGAATTCCTGGCTTTCTGGCTTCCAAATTCTCTCCTGCTTTCCTGAATCAGTTCTGCTGTTTGCGGTTCCATTAGAGTATCCTTTGATCATGAAAACAACGATCAGATTCGCCGCTGGTTTGCTCGCTCTCGCCTTTGCCGCTGCCGACCAAATTGCCGGGCAAACGAACAATTCATCATCGCTGGCCGGCTCATGGCAGCTCGTGTTCACACCCACGGGTCCAGCGAGTGCGGCAATTGTGCCAATCCACGCCCTCGCCACCTTTACCTCCGATGGCAGCACGATAGAAACAGATGCTGCGGAAACGGTGCCGCTGCATGCTGATGGCATGAGCATTTACGGAACGCCTGGCCATGGAATCTGGCAGCCCGCACCGGCCGTTGGCACTCTTTTCATCCAATTCATTAATCTCCGCATCAATGAGAACCAAAGCCTTTACGCTACGCGGACTGTTACCATCTCCGGCGCGCTTGATTCCACAGGCAACGAGTTCAGCGGTAACTTCGCTGCGGAAACGCGCGACCCGGCAGGACACGTGATCAGCACCAAATCTGGCACCGTAACCGGCCACCGCATTCCTCATCCATTACTTCCGTAGCACCTCAAACACCCCGAGACTACGAAACTAAGCTCAACTTATTGTCACAGCTGGCACGTTCGCGACGACGACCGGTAATAGTACGGCGTATCGGCTAAGATTCTGCCTTCCTGACGCAACTCTTCGCTCACTCCGGCGAAAGCGCGTGTGCTGATCCCGAGCAGAGCAGCCTCGTAGGAAATTGCGCAGAACAAACGTGCCGTATCGCTCTAGAAGTTCAGTAGTTTGCGACTTGGCAAAAGATGCTGAAACGACAGCCAATCCGGAGCAGCAGAGGAATGAGGTTCTCGCCCGGAATTGAAGCAAACTCCCGCCGAAATTAAACTTGTCTGGTACTCAACTATCTCCCCGAGTACAAGGACAGGCTACCCTGCTGTCCTCGCACCGTGAGTTACGATGTGCACTAGCCGGGTCGCTGTAGCCATTCCGCCTGCGGCGAACGCAGGAAGAGGCGTTGCCAGCCGCGCGTCGGCCACTAGCCGACGTCTACAATGCATTTCGCGCAACGGTACCGTTCGCGATGATCCAAGCGCGACGCTATGCAAAATTCCAGTTTCCGGCAATCAGGTCTGGAATTTTCGAAAAATTTGTGACCCGATTTCCGAGCAGTTTTTCGCATTTGTACATTGGGACCACAACTATGACCACGAAACTTCTCACTGTAATAACAGCCCTGTGCCTCGGTTCGAGCGCCATCTCGGAAGGCGCACAGCTCATCGTCAACGGCAATTTTGAAGCAGGCAACACCGGCTTCAGCAGTGCCTACACCTACGGAAACAATAACCCGCCTCAGACTTACACCATCGGGAATAACCCAGCCACCGCGCCCGGCCATTATGGCGACTGGGCCTCCTTCGGCGATCACACCACCGGCTCTGGGCTCATGATGATCATCAATGGAGGCACTGATGCGACCGCGCCTTTTTGGTCCCAAACGGTGAATCTTACGGCTGGTCAAACGTATTCGTATTCCTTTTGGGGAGCGGCCATACAGAGTGGCAGCGGCGCTGACGTCCAGCTTTACGTCAGCGGCACCGCGCGAGGCTCGGCTCTGCTCTTGAATGGCTCAGCCGGCGCCTGGCAGCGGGACAGCGGCACCTTCCGCGCGACGAGTAGCGGCAGCGTGACGCTCAGGCTTGTGGACCTCAACACCAACGTCGCTCAGAACGACTTTACCATCGACGATATCAGCTTGACCGGCGGGCAGCACAGCGTGCCCGAATCCGGAGCAGGTTACGCATTGCTGGTCATGGGGTTGATTCCGGTAGAGTTCTTGCGGCGGAGATTGGCTCAGGGCTAAACAACAGAATCTGATCAGCCAGAGCGCCGGCAAGCTATTCCTTTCAGCCGCCGGCGGCTTCGACGCTTGACGAATGCCAGCGCCAGGTTGCGAACTGGTGCCGCCCTATCTGTCGCTACGGGTGGTATGCGTCGAGGTCGAGAGCCGTTACCCGCGCGATGAAGAGTACTGCTCCATGCCGAGCAGCGCTGTGAGCGAGAGCAGAAGCAGCGTGAGGGTTGCGCCCGTGTCCGGCACCTTCGCGCTGCCATCCCCATCATCATCGAATCGGATCGAGATCGGCTTGTTGTCGCGGAGGTCAGTATTGACGTTTCGGATCAGCGTGTGGTCATGGACAGGCGAGCCGAAGTTGCCGGATATCTCGCTGAACACAAACAAGGTGGTCGTGCCGGCTGGAAAAAACTGCACTACGTTCTCAAGACCGCTGTTGCCCGGTTCGAGCCAGGGGTAACCCGCGCCGCGAGTCGCCCCGCCGAAGGGAAATCCCAGGTCGATGATCCAGCTATCCGGTCCCAGATCGGTGATCCTGATCCCGCTGCTCGATCCGTCATATGTGACGGTGAGATTCGCCGACGAATTCTCCGTGAGAACTAATTGGTGAGCGTGAAGCCGAGACAGAGCAAGTAAGCTTATCACCAAAAGTCCGATTGTTTTTATCATTGAACGCGACGGCATCGAAGTACGAGCGGAGATTTCATGGAGTTACAGGAGTCAATCGTCTCATTGCAGAACAAAGCATGATGCGGGAAATGCCGCTGAAAATCAGACTGATGCCGACCAAAGTTCCGATAACCCAAACCGAACTTGAAGGCCAATGAAACCAGATAAGTCCTCCGAGAATGAGTGTGATGATACCGTCGAGCAGAACCCAGCCGGCATTCGAAGTAGTGCGAATGTTAAAGTACAGAATAATCTCGAACACTCCCTCGATCACCAGAAAGATGCCGAGTACGAGCGTGAGTGAAAGCACTCCTAGCAGCGGGTGAATTAGCATATAAATAGCGACGAAGCCGTAAAGCAAAGCGAGAAGTATCTGCCAAAGCACGGCGCCAGCGTGTCCGGCTTGAAAGGCATAAATCAGATGCCAGAGCGCGCTGAAAAGAATCAACCAGCCGAGCAGGATGACCAGCCCGATCGAGGAAGCAAGCGGCATCGCGATTGCCAATATGCCGCAAATCAACATCAAAACTCCCCACAAGATCGACCAGCCAGTGGCTTTCCTGGTCGTGGCAGCAGTAGTAGCACTTCCTGAGTTCATAATGCGCGCTCCTCCTTTGTTAATTCGTAACATATTGCGCAAAACGGCTTTAATTTGGCCAGCGTCTTTTTCGCCCGTCGCGTTCACGCGAGAAACGCGGAATCGCAGGCAAGCCCGGCGGCGACATTACGGCAGGTTCCCCGAATTCGCGTGATCGCCTCGCGATGGCCCACGCGACTCTGGCGCGTCGTGCGTTCCCGTGTCAGACGAAGCGGGGCGCTCCTCCTTTTTGTCTCGACAACCTCTTGAGTACGATCTCGCAACTACGGCAGAGCAATGTACACTCACAGCTCTGAAGTTAGACGATACGGAGAGCAACTGAATGGCCACACTTTGAGCTTCGACAGCCACGATGACTTTGCGAAACGGAAACGCGTCGAAGCCGCGAAGTTTACACCAGTTGATGGCTCGTTAGGGGCGCCGGTGCGTGCGGAGTCTTCGCAGCAAGGTTCTGCTGAGTCCACCGTCAGGGAACCGACTGAAGCTGATATCGATCTGACGTTGATGGGATCTTTCCCAGCCAGCGATCCACCCTCGTGGACACTTGGCATCCCTCGTGAGCACGATCGCTTGATCAGCCACGAGGCTGCGCCACAAGAGTAAGCCTGCGAAGCTAGTTTCCTGGCTGTCTCTGCTGCGCTATTGCTCAGCAATGCACGAGATTTCGCTCATCACGACGCTCGCGCTTGCGCTCGGCGCCGCGCTACTCTGCGGGTTGGCAGCGAAGCGGTTCGGACTTTCACCTATTGTAGGTTATCTGCTCGCGGGCGTTTTGGTCGGCCCGTACACACCGGGACTTTCCGGTGATACAAAGATCGCCTCTGAGCTAGCAGAATTAGGTGTCATTCTGCTGATGTTCGGCGTGGGATTGCATTTCAGTTTAAAGGAACTACTTGCGGTTCGTTCTATCGCAGTCCCCGGCGCCATAGGGCAGAGTACCGCAGCAACGCTCGCCTGCACACTGCTGGCAGTGGCGTGCGGCTGGACATGGCAAACCGGCTTGATTCTTGGGATCGCGGTTTCCGTGGCGAGTACAGTCGTGTTACTGCGCGCTCTGCTTGATCACGGCGGAGTTGATACACCGGAGGGCCATGCCGCCGTCGGCTGGCTTATCGTCGAGGATATCATCACCGTTCTGGTGCTCGTACTTTTGCCGCCGCTCGCAGGCAAAGGCGGTGCCCCTACGAACATCTGGCAAACCACGGGCGTGGCGATGTTGAAGCTGATTGTATTGACCTCCATGGTTCTACTGGCGGGTTCGCGGTTTGTCCCGTGGGTACTTTTGCGCATCGCACGATTGCGCTCGCGGGAACTCTTTACCCTTTCGGCGGTCGTCATGGCGAT
>Ga0213881_10000799_pt1 | contig 17177 bp, 15 predicted proteins | sample BarmaccoBMER_R08_FD_160104 | JGI IMG/M metagenome (GOLD analysis project Ga0213881, IMG submission 160104) | Barbacenia macrantha exposed rock microbial communities from rupestrian grasslands, the National Park of Serra do Cipo, Brazil - ER_R08 ... | reverse complement strand
GTGGGATGTGATGCGTGATCCTGATGGAGTTGCCGCGATTGTGCAGCGCACCCTGCTTCGGCGAGCTGCCTGATCCAAAATTCTGTTGGGACGGGCAGTTCAACGGATCCGGAGACACTGAAGCTCCTCAAGCGCGGATTCCAGCACCCTGCTGGGGCACGATCGCAAGCCACGGTCGCCACTATATGTCAGGAAACAACGGCGCCTCGACCACCGCGACTGGGGTGACACCACGCACGTCCGCGCGGTCGAGTCTCACTGACTAGTGCACGCCGGCCAGCGTTGGTACCTGGTCGCCTTCGGCGTTGATCTAGTAGGTGACCGTCGGCTTGCTCCGGGTTATCAGCTCCCGACGGGCCGGTATGAGGACTCTCGGTCACCGGGCGCCCGAGTCCCGAGCTGAGGCGAGCACGGTGTCCGAGTCTTGCTGACCTCAGAAGTATCCGACGTTTTCGCTCGCGGTTCGGGCGCGTCGGGCGGTGTCTGTTGCTGCCGTCGCGTCGCCGTCGGCTAGGCTAGGCGGCGCCAGGGTTGGGAGATCTGAATGTCGATCTCGTAGATGCGGTATCCCTCGGTGAGCGCGTGCTCAAGTGCTTCACTGAGATCGTCGTCCGCCGCCCGGACATCCCGGCGTCGAGCGGCCCACCCGCCTCGTCCGAGTAGGGACTGGATACTAAGGAGATCGAAAGTAGCTAGACTGGCTAGTCGGGCTATGTGATGTAGCTGAGGCAGGGGTCGCCGAAGAACGCGCGAACAAGTTCGGGTAAGCGTTGGAGGCGCAGGAGCGTGGCTTCGGCTTTGTCGCGCAGGTCGTCGAAGGACGTGATGGCGGTCTTGCCGACACGGTCATGCTTGACGTTCTTCCAGACCCGTTCGTCGGGGTTGAGTTCCGGTGAACAGGGTGGGAGGAAGAAGAGGCGAAGTTTTCCTTCGGTTGAGGCGGCGAGTTCTGTGACTGCGCGGGAGCGGTGGACCGGGTGCCCGTCGATAATGAGGAAGACGATACCACCGTCATCGTGGAGCAGGTCGCGGCAGTAGGTGATGAACACGTCGGCGTTCGTTTTCCCGGTGAAGGTGGTGAAGTGCATCGCCCCCTTGGCGGTGACCGCAGAGATCATGGTGATCGAGTGCCGGGTGCCGGTGGTGGCCACGATCGGTGTGTGCCCGACCGGCGCCCACGGGGTGGCGGAGTGGTAGGGGGAGCGGACGCCGGCCTCATCAGCGAAGGACACAGTGGCACCTACCCGCGCGGCTTCGTCGCGGATGGCTGGGTACTCCTCAGTGCGCCAGCGCTCCACCCGTTCGGGGTCCTGCTGGGTGGCCCGGTGCAGCGGGCGCTGCGGTGACATCCTGAGTCCCCGCAGAGTCCGTCCTGCCGAGCCGACTGAAACCTCGACACCGAACCGCTTGGCAATGACTTGCCTGACCAGATCGCGGGTCCATAACGCGAAGTCCAGCTGATGCTGCAACGGGTTCGAACCGGCGGTCATCGTGAGCAGCATCCGCATCTGAGCCTCGGTTAACTTCGGCGGACGCCCCGGAACGGGCTTCGCTCGCAAGGCCTCCACGCCGCCCTTCCGGTACGCCGCGACCCACCCGAAAATCGTCGATCGGTTGAAGCCGAGACTGGCCGCGACATCCTCCGCCCGGGCACCATTCTCGATCTGCTCACACGCTCGAACCCGGATCGCTTCCAGTGTGGCGTGATCCAGCTTTCGGCCATCGTTATCCCGCAGGGGAGAATTATGCCACAATCAGGCGAACAAGTCCACTTACTTTCGATCTCCTTAGTAAGTACCTACTCGCGGGTGATGTTGTGTGCCACGCGGACCGCATCGTCGTAGTGCGACCGGGCCGGGTAGCGGTTACCTTTGTCGGCGTAGAGGTCGCCGAGCATGCGGTGGCACTGGTTGACAAGCTCGGCGTCATCGCGAGTGACTCGAGCGTTCTCTTCTGTTATGCGCAGTGTTTCCTCCGGCCGGCCTGTGCGTCGCAGGTGTTTGGCGTGCCACACGCCCCCACAGGTCGTAGAGGGATTTGGTGTTGGGTTCATAGGCGCTCAATGCTTCGAACGCGAGCCGGAACAAGCTGTCACTGTGGGGTATCGCCCTGTAGATGCGCGCTCCACGCCTGGTAGCTGAGGCCCCACCACTTGCGGCTGCTTCCCAGTCGTTGGATGCGGTGGCCGCTATGATGCTGCGTTCCAGGAGAGGTAATGCTTCGGTGAGCCGTCCTTGGGCCATTAGGCACAGACCGACGTCGTTGGGCACGTAGCCCTTCTGCTCCGTGCTGGACACTTGCGGCCCTGTTGTGAAGTCGGAATCGGCGAAGAACTCCCGCATGAGATCGAAGTCTTGTGTATAGGCCCCAAGTTTATATTAGGTCAGCATCCGACCTGTGCTCTCTGGTGCACGACTTCGAAGAGACTTCGAAGAGTTGTCCTCGCCGCCGAAGCCCACCAGGCCGACGACACGACGCTCGTCAGTTGCCCCAACGATGTCAGTCTTCGGCTGCGGGGCCTCGCTCATGGGGACTGTCTCGTAGAGGGGAGGTCGAAGGGGGATGCACCGAGGACTTCGGGACCAACTGCCCACGTCACATCCTGTACTTGTTGGTACTTGCCCTCCTCCTCTATAGCCCAGATGTTGGTCTGGAAGACGATGCCCGCGATCACGCTACGTTTATGTTCTTTGTCGATATCGAGGACGCCGGCACCGTTCATGCCGGACTCGATCTCGTTCGAGTTTAGCTGCACAGGCCGCGTTCGGTGGCGCCGCGACGGCTGCGGCGGTTGTGGCGCGCCAAGGACCACCACGGCGTCCCCTCGGCGCGCTTGAACGGCTGTGCGAGGTTCTCGATCTGCGCTCCGCCGAGCTGTTCGTGCTACCACCGCGCCGGGTAGTTAACCGGGTGACCGCTCACGTGCCCACGGAGGTAACCGGTGATGCCACCGTGGTCGAAGCGACGATCGCCCATTTTTCACGCTCCGCGCACCTGGTAGGTGAGCTTCACGGTCGTAGCGCGTCCTGGGGTTGGTAGTCGTTAACATCGCCCTCTACGGGGGTTGGTGGTACTTGAAGGGCTATGTGGGGGCTGCGGTGAGGGCGGTGGCAAGGGCGTGCGCGGTCAGGTCACACTGCCAGCGCCGGGCCCCGCCAGCGACGAGCTCCCGCTGTACCGTAGCGGCATCGGGCCTGTCGGGGGGCTCCCAGCACAGCCGGCGGACCAACTCGGGTGCCAGCAGGTTCTGCATGGGGAGCCGGTGGTGTCCGGCAATCTCACTCAACGTTGCCCGTGCCGCGGTAAGCCGGGCCGTCGCGGCCGGATCCCGGTCCGGCCAGCGGTTCAGTGGGGGTGGGCCACCGCTGTGAGCGCGCAACGAGGGCAGTTCGCTGTCCGGCAAAGCCCTCGCGGTCTGGATCGCGGCCAGCCAGGTCTTGACGTACCGGTGCTGCGAGCGGCCCCCGAACACCGGGCGGGACAGCAGCGCGGCCTCGTCCGGCGGGTCGGCCAGCGCTGCGTCGATGATCGCGGCATCGGGCAGCACCCGGCCCGGAGCAATATCCCGCTGCCGGGCCAGCCGGTCGCGGGCATACCACAGCTCCCGCACCGCGGCCAGTTCGCGAGGCTTATGGATGCGATGCATCCCCGAGGTCCGCCGCCACGGGTCAGCCCGCGGGACGGGAGGGCCTGCGGTGCGCACGGTCTCAAACTCCTCCGCGGCCCAGCCCGACTTGCCCTGGGTATCCAGCTCGGCGGCGAGCGCGGCCCGCAGGGGCAGCAGCAGCTCGACGTCGAGCGCGGCGTAGGTCAGCCACTCCGCAGGCAGCGGCCGGCGAGACCAGTCGGCGGCGCCGTGCCCCTTCTGCAGGTGGTAGCCCAACAGCTCCTCGACCAGTGCCGCCAGGCCAACCCGCTCGAGTCCGGCTAGCCGGGCGGCCAACTCGGTGTCGAAGACCGCAGCGGGCCGCAGCCCCAGTTCGGCCAGGCAGGGCAGGTCTTGGGAAGCGGCGTGCAGCACCCATTCCAGCGGGTTGAGCACGGCGGCCAGGTCGGAGAGGTCACCAAGGCCGATCGGGTCGAGGAGCACCGTGCCCGCGCCCTCGCGCCGCAGCTGTACGAGGTAGGCGCGCTGCCAGTAGCGATAGCCCGATGCGCGTTCGGTATCCACGGCGAGGGGACCGGTGGCGCCGCCGAGCACCGCGACTGCGGCCTCCAGGGCTCCCGCGGAGGCGACGACCGGTGGTACCCCGGCGGCCGGCTCCAGGAGCGGGACCGGAGTGGTCTCGGTCAGCGGATGACCCCCGCACGCATCGCGAGAGCGACCATCTGCGCCCGGTCACCCGTGCCGAGCTTGCGTCCGATCCGGGAGAGATGGCTTTTGACCGTGAGCGCGGACAGGCTCAGCGCCTCACCGATCTCCTTGTTGGACTGGCCGTCGGCGACCAGTTGGAGCACTTCCACCTCCCTGGCCGACAGTTCTCGCGGCGTGTTGTCGGTGCCGGCTACCCGGGTGCCCGACGCTAAGATCGGCGCCACCGAGGGGTCGGCGTAGACCCCGCCTTCGAGTACTCGGCGCACGCCGTCGGTGACCACCGAGGGGGATGCCGATTTCAGCAGGTAGGCCTGTGCGCCGGTCTGGAATGCCGTGCGCACGGCGTGCGGATCGTCGGAGGAGGCCAGGACCACGATGCGAGTCCAGCCCCATCCGCGTAGCTCGCCGATCAGGTCGAGCCCGCTACCGTCGGGCAGGGTCAGATCGAGTATTGCCAGGTCGCACGGCCCTGAGGCCAGGGCCCGGGCCCTGGCCTCAGCCACCGAGGCGGCCTCATGCACGGTGACGGCTCCCATCGTCGCCAGACGTGAGGCGATCGCCTCACGCAGTAACGGATGGTCGTCGACCACCAGCACGGTGAAGAGCTCTTCCCGCGGGTGCGGGACCAATGACGCCGGCACGGCGCCGGATAGCGCCGACCTGACGGCCGCGCCGTATCCGACAGCAGCCACGTAGCTACCTCCCTGGAGTCGGTCGTGCCCCCGACCGCACCGGGACCCCGCCTGAGTAACCGCGCCGCCACTCGAGACGAGGATGGTGTCGTAGGGGGCAGACTAGCCGCCCGAGCGGCCTAACGGGGGCCCTATGGGCACCTTCTTGCCGATCCGTTCGCAAAGCCGCCATCGGCGGTCGCCCAATCAGGCGAGACTTGGCCGGCGAGCTAACGCCAGTCCCATGCCCGGCGATTGACCCTGGTTAGCGCGATAGCGGCAGGTCGGCGCGGGGGCTGGCGCCCGGGACATGATCAATCGAAGCGCTGGGCAAGTGTCACCACCCCGACCGGGGGAAGCCCGACGGCGGCCGCCATCAGCTCGCAGAAAGCTTCGGCGTGCGCCACCACACCGCCCCTCACCGGGGTCCACGACGCCCGCAGCTCGATGTCGTTGGTTCGCTCGGGCCCCGCGATAGCGCCGAACCGGGATGACGAGGTCTGGGTGACGGTGCCCCCGAGGGCGGTGTACTCGGCGCCTGAGTTGCCCAGCGCGTCGGTAAGCCAGGACCAGCTCACCGCGGCAAGCAGCGGATCACCAGCCAACTCGGCGTCCAGCTCGGCACGGACGAAGCCGACGAGCCGCAGGGTGCCCCTCCACGCCTCGTGACCCGCCGGGTCGTGCAGCAGTACCAGCCGACCGGTCGCCGACGTGTGGCTGGTGCCGGCAAGCTCAAGACCCCACGCGTGTGCCCAGGGCGCGAGCCGGCGCGGGGCCGGGATCGGCTCGAACCGCAGCTCCGGGCGGGGCCGCACCACGCTGAGCGAGGACACTGCGTTGCGGAAGATCTCCGGGGCGTCCGCCAGATTGGGCACATCCGCAACTGTAGGAGGACCGTCGATGACAGTCTCGCCGAAACGCCGCTGCCCAGGGCGCCCGCAAGCGGGGCGGTTCCCCAGCCGGGGGCCAGGCCGTGCGACGATAGTGGCTGAGATGACCAGGATAGGCGTGCCGACCACCCCCCGCCGGCTGCTTCCCGACGCACCGCTGCTGCTCGCCGCCCGGGGCGAGCGCCCGGAGCGCCTGCCGGTGTGGTTCATGAGGCAGGCCGGGCGCTCGCTGCCCGAGTACCGCCAGCTGCGGGCTGATCAGCCGATGCTGCAGGCCTGCATGACTCCCGAGCTGGTCTGCGAGATCACGCTGCAGCCCGTGCGCCGGCACGGGGTGGATGCCGCGATCTTGTTCAGCGACATCATGGTGCCGCTGCACGCGGCCGGAGTCGGGCTGGACATCGTGCCCGGCACCGGTCCGGTGATCGAGCGCCCGGTGCGCAGCGTCGCTGACGTCATGGCCCTGCCGGTGCTGGAACCCGATGCGCTGGAGCCGGTTGCCGCCGCGGTGCGGCTGCTGGTCTCCGAGCTGGGTCAGACCCCGTTGATCGGCTTTGCCGGGGCCCCGTTCACCCTGGCGTCCTACCTCGTCGAGGGCGGCCCGAGCCGGCACCACGAGCACACCAAGGCGCTCATGCACGCCGAGCCCGACGTCTGGCACGCGCTGCTGGGCCGGCTCGCCGAACTCACCCTGACCTTCCTGGAGGTGCAGGAGTCCGCCGGGGTGGATGCGGTTCAGCTGTTCGACTCCTGGGCGGGCGCGCTGTCGGAACGGGAGTACCGGCAGTTTGTGTTCCCGCACTCCAGGCGCGTGCTGGCGGGGCTGGTCGGCACCGGCGTGCCGCGGATCCACTTCGGGGTGGGCACCGGGGAGCTGCTCGGCGCGATGGCCCAAGCCGGCGCGGACGTCGTCGGGGTGGACTGGCGCATCCCCCTGGACGTCGCTGCGCAGCGGGTGCGGGCCGCCCGGGGGCAGGGTCCGGTCGTGCTTCAAGGCAACCTCGATCCGGCAGTGTTGCTGGCCGGATGGCCAGCCGTGGAGCGAGAGGTGCGCCGGGTGATCGCTGAGGGGAGCGCGGCCGAGGCTCACGTGCTCAACCTCGGTCACGGTGTGCTGCCAGAAACCGACCCGGAGGTGCTGCGGCGCATCGTGGAGCTGGCGCACTCGCGGTGAGCAGTCCCCGGGTTGCTGTGGTCGGTGGGGGGATCTCCGGGTTGGCCGCGGCGTACCGGCTGCGCACGCTGCTCGGCCCGGCCGCGGAGATCGTGCTGATCGAGGGTTCGCGGCGGCTGGGCGGTGCGTTGCGCACCGTCGAACTCGGCGGCGTCGCGCTCGATGTGGGCGCGGAGGCTTTCCTCCTGCGCCGGCTGGAGGCGCACGCTCTGGTCGAGGAACTGGGGCTCGGCGGGCAGTTGACCCACCCCACCCCCGTGGCTCCCACCGTGCGGGCCGGTGGCCGCACCCTGCCGCTGCCCACCCGTACCGTGCTGGGCCTGCCCGGCGCGGCTGCCGACGTCGCCGGCTTGCTCTCCGCGCAGGGGGTGGCGCGCCTGGCCGCGGAACCCACGGTACCGCTGCGCTGGGACCCCGGGCAGGACGCAGCGGTCGGGATGCTGCTGCGCGAGCGAGCCGGTGACGAGCTGGTCGACCGGCTGGTCGACCCGCTGCTGGGGGGGGTGTACGCCGGGCGTGCCGATGCGCTAGGGCTGCGGGCGACGCTGCCCGCGGTGGCTGCCGCGCTGGACCAAGGCGCTGGGTCGCTGCTTGCTGCGGCCGATGCCGTGCTGCCCTCCCGGCAGCCCGCGGGCGGTGGCCGCCCGACTCCGGTGTTCGGCACCCTGCGCGGTGGGCTCAGCGTTCTGGTGGACGCGCTGGTGGCCGCCGGGGCGGTGCACCCGCGGCTCGGGCTACCGGTGCGCGCGCTGGCCCGCACACCCCACGGCTGGCGGTTGGAGCTGGGCAGCCACCGTCTCGGGCCAGGCCGGCCCGAGCGCCTCGACGCTGACGCTGTGGTGCTGGCCGTCCCAGCGCCCGCCTTGCGGCGGCTGCTGGCTGATCCATTGCCGGGCGCCTCGGCCGCCGCGGGCCGGGTCGAGGTGGCCTCCTGCGCGGTGGTGGGGCTCGCGCTGCCGCTGTCCGCCGCCCAGGCGCTGCCAGCGGCCTCCGGCGTGCTGGTGGCGTCCAGCGAATCGCTGTCGGTCAAGGCGTTCACCTTCTCCGGGCGCAAGTGGGCGCATGCCCGTTCCGAGCAGATGCTGCTGGTCCGGGCCTCGCTGGGCCGCCACGGCGAGGCCCGGGTGCTGCACCGGGACGACGCGGAGCTCCTCGAGGCGGTGCGCGCCGATCTCGCCGCGCTCACCGGGATCACTGCCAGGCCGGTGGACAGCGTGGTGGCGCGTTGGGGAGGTGGGCTGCCGCAGTATGCGCCCGGGCACCTCGACGCCGTCGCCGCCCTCGAGCGGCACGTGGCCGCCTCAGCCGGCCTCGCCCTTGCCGGCGCCATCCTGCATGGAGTGGGCCTGCCCGCCTGCATCGCGACCGCCGACGCCGCTGCCCGCCGCATCGCGGGGTACCTGACCGGACTCAACGCACCAGCAGCGGCGCGCGGTGGCACGATGGGTTCATGACCCGGCTGGACTATGCCGCACTGAACTCCACCATCCGCTACACCATGTGGTCGGTGTTCCGGGTCGAGCCAGGGCGGCTGCCCGCCGACCGCGCCGAGCCAGCCCGCGAGGTGCAGCATTACCTGGAGGCGCTGGAGGGCAAGGGCGTGGTGGTGCGCGGAGTCTACGACCTCGCTGGCCTGCGCGCGGACGCGGACTGGATGATCTGGTGGCACGCCCCGGAGATCGAGGCGCTGCAGGCCGGGTACGCCGGGCTACGCCGCACCACCGCGCTGGGTCGGGCCAGTGTCCCGGTGTTCTCCACGGTGGCCGTGCACCGCCCCGCGGAGTTCAACAAGAGCCACATCCCGGCGTTTGTGGCCGGTGAAGAACCGAAGCGGTACGTCTGCGTCTACCCGTTCGTGCGCTCCTACGAGTGGTACCTGCTGCCGGATGCGGAGCGCCGTGACATGCTCGCCGAGCATGGCATGCAGGCCCGGGAGTATCCCGACGTGCGGGCCAACACGGTCGCCTCCTTCGCGCTGGGCGACTACGAGTGGGTCCTGGCGTTCGAGGCCGACGAGCTGCATCGCATCGTTGATCTCATGCGGGCACTGCGGGCCAGCCGGGCCCGCCGGCATGTTCGAGCCGAGGTGCCGTTTTTCACCGGCCCCCGGGTACCCGTCGCCGAGCTGGTAGCGGGGTTGCCTTAGCTCTCTTCGGGCACCAGCCGCAGCGAGATCGAGTTGATGCAGTAGCGCTGGTCGGTGGGGGTCGCATACCCCTCGCCCTCGAAGACGTGCCCGAGATGGCTGTGGCAGTTGGCGCAGAGCACCTCGGTGCGCGTGGCGAACAGGCTGTGGTCGGCGCGCAGCAGCACCGCGTCACCGGCCAGCGGGGTGAAAAACGATGGCCACCCGCAGTGTGACTCGAACTTGTGGTCGCTGGAGAACAGCTCTGCTCCGCAGGCCCGGCACTCATACACTCCGCGGGTCTTGGTGTGTTCGTACTCGCCGGTCCCCGGCGGTTCGGTGCCGGCTGCGCGCAACACGGCGTACTCCTGCGGGGCGAGCTGCTCGCGCCACTGGGCCTCGGACTTGACGACCTTGGGCCTCACGCCCTCGACCGGTTCCATACTCGACACGCTACGCGGAGAGCGAGGCAGACGCAGCCAGCAGCGGCCCTTGGTCGTGGCTAACGTTTGGGATCTTCGCCATTTAGCCTGAGCTGGGTGCCGCTGCAGAGGCAGGGAGACTCGATATGGGCGGCATCGAATGCGGTTTTGATATGCGCCCGCAGTGCCCGCTGCACTGCCCATTGCCTACCTGGCCGAACTTTTGTGGTCAGCCGTAGCGTCACGCCGTCTGTGGTGATTTTTTCTACGCCCAGTACTTTGGGGGGCTCCAGTGCGTCTTCGTCTAGCGGAGTTTTGCTCGTTACCTCGGCAGCTGTTTTTTCGGCGATCTCGATAGCCCGTTGAACGTCGGTGGCGCACCCCAACGGAAGGTCGACTACCGCAACCCCGAACTCCTGGCTGGAATTGCCGACTCGCGATACCTCGCCATTGCGGATGTACCACACCGTGCCATTGCTGTCTCGCACTGTGGTGATCCGCAGCCCGACCCCTTCAACTGTGCCGCTAGCTGGCCCAAGATCCACGATATCACCGACGCCATATTGGTCTTCGAGGATCATAAATACTCCAGCCACAAAGTCTTTGACTACGTTCTGTGCGCCGAAACCCAGAGCGACGCCAATAACGCCCGCCGAAGCAATAATTGGAGCAAGGTTGATCCCCAACTGGCCCAATATCAAGATGATGGCAAGGCTGAAGATCGCGATTGAGGCGAATGACTTAAGCATCGAGCCGATGGTTCGCGCCCGCTGGGCTCGGCGCTCTGACGACAACGGTTTGGCTACGGCTCGTATCGTTTCTCGCTGGTGTGCTTTCGATGGACGTAACAGCGACGGCGCTTTATCTGGACTGTTAGCGCGGGTAAGTCGACTAATGGCTCGGCGCGACAAAAATCGCGTTATCAAAGCCAACGAGAGGATCAACGCAATGCTGGCTGGGGTAGCAATCAACCATTCGGCCAACGCGGCTAACTGGGTGTTTCCGGTGAGAGCGTAAATTCGGTTGCACCAGGTGTCCGTCGCGCAGTTTGCTTGATCTGCTAGCTGATACATCGTGTCCATTCGTGGGTCATGGCTTTATTGGGGTCGGTCCAGCGGCGAGCCCTGGAACCTTGTCCCGGGCGAACCTGCGCAGGCGCAGGCTGTTCGACACGACGAACAAGGAGGACAACGTCATGGCGCCACCGGCGATCAGCGGGTTGAGCAGGCCGAGGGCCGCCAGCGGCAGCGCGGCGATGTTGTAGCCGAAGGCCCAGGCGAGGTTGCCGCGAATGGTGCGCAGGGTGCTCCGGGCGAGCTTGATCGCGCTGGGCACGACGTTCAGGTCGTTGCGCATCAGGATCACATCGGCGGCACCGAGCGCGACGTCGGTGCCGGAGACGACCGCCAAGCCGAGGTTAGCGCGGGCCAGCGCGGGTGCGTCGTTGACGCCGTCGCCGACCATGGCCACGGAGCGCCCCTGAGCCTGCAGTGCCTCAATCACCGCGGCTTTGTCGCGCGGCAGCACCTCGGCGATGACCTCATCGATGCCGACCTGCGCGGCGACCGCCGCAGCAGTGGCCTTGTTGTCGCCGGTGAGCAGGACCGTGCGCAGCCCGAGCCGGAGCAGCTCGGTGACCGCCGGAGCCGCGCTGGGCCGCACCGTGTCGCTCAGCGCGAACGCGCCGGCGACCACACCGTCCGCGGCCACGACCACGGTCGTGCAGCCCTGCTGTTCCCATCGGAGGCGCTGCTCCTCCAGCGCACCCGGCACCGGGATGCCATGCGTAGCCAGCAGCCGTGCCGATCCGACCAGTACGTTCTGGCCGTCCACCACGCCTCGGGCCCCGAGCCCGGAGAGGCTGGTGAAGTCCGCTACCGGAGGGATTTCGCCCAGCCCGGCCCGGGCCAGCGCGCTGATCGCCACGGCAACACTATGTTCGGAGGCGTCCTCCACGGCACCGGCGTGGCGCAGCAGCGTGTCCAGCTCGGTCCTTGCGGCCAAGGCGACATCGACCACCGTCATCTGGCCGGTGGTGATGGTTCCCGTCTTGTCCCACACCACCGTGTCGATGGTCTTGGCCGACTCCAACGCCTGGTGACCCTTGATGAAGATGCCCAGTTCCGCTCCCCGCCCGGAGGCCACCATGAGAGCCGTTGGCGTGGCCAGCCCCAGCGCGCACGGGCAAGCGATGATCAGTACCGCGAGCGCCGAGCTGAACGCATGCTCGACCGATCCGCCGGTGACCAGCCATCCGAGGAAGGTGGTAGCCGCCAGGGCGAGGACGACAGGGACGAACACCCCGCAGATGCGGTCCGCGAGCCGCTGGACGCTCGCCTTGTCGTTCTGCGCCTGCTCGACCAGCCGCACCAACTGAGCCAGCTGGGTATCGTTGCCCACCCTGGTGGCGCGGACGACAAGCCGGCCGCTGCACGCGATGGTGCCACCGATGACCGAGTGGCCCTCGGAGACCTCGACCGGCGCCGATTCCCCGGTCATCGTGCTGCTGTCCACCCCGCTGTGGCCCAGGACCACCTCGCCGTCGGTCGCGATGGTCTCGCCGGGGCGAACCACGAAATGATCGCCCAGACGCAGTTGCGCGATCGGGATGCGGTCCTCCTGCCCGTCCTCGCGCCGCACCGACACCTCCCGCGCCCCGATCTTGGCCAGTGCGCTCAGCGCACCGCCAGCCCGCCGCTTGGCCCGTGCCTCGAACAACCGTCCACCGAGCAGGAAGATGGTCACGCCGACGGCCACGTCGAGGTAGATGGAGCCAGCGGGCCGGAAGATCAGTCCCCAGCCGCTGTCGAGCCGGTGGCCGGCGCTGGTGTTGACGAACATGGTGTAGACCGACCAGCAGCTGGCCGCGGTAATCCCCAACGACACCAGAGTGTCCATCGAGGTCGCCCCATGCCTGGCGGCGACGATGGCCTTGCGGTGAAACGGCCAGGCACACCACGTCACCACCGGCAAGGTCATCGCCAGCAGCACCCATTGCCACCCGGTGAACCGCGCCGAAGGCAGCAACACCACCGTCATGGACAGATCCCCGAGCGGTACCCCCAGCAGCAGCGCCACCACCAACCGGCGCACCAGATACCGGACCGGGGCATCGGTGAGCTCCTCCTGCGCGGGCGTCTCGGGCTCGAGCGGCGCGGCGCGGTAGCCGGCCCGTTCCACCTGCGCGATCAGCTCCGCGATCCCTATCTCAGCGCTGGTGGCCACGCTGGCTTTCTCCGTCGCGTAGTTCACGCTGGCGTGCACGCCGTCAAGCTTGTTGAGCCTGCGCTCCACCCGTGCCGCGCAGGCTGCGCACGTCATCCCCCCGATGGACAGCTCGACCGACCGCACCGGGGACGACCGCTGATGGGTCGACGAGATCAACGGCATGACCGGGAGCTCACCTCCGTGCGAAAAGTTAGATGCGGACCCACGTTGAGATGCGGACCCACGTTACGGCGGACACAGTGTGCCCTGCCGGGGTATCGAGGCATCCACCAGGAAGCGGGTGACCAGGTCGACGATGCAGGGGCTGCGGGGCAGCGCGCCATGCGCCTGGCCTTGCCAGCTCACCAAGGTTGCTGAGGGCAGCGACTGCGCGGTGTGCCTGGCCCCTTCGGCAGGGCTCACCGGGTCACCAGTGGTGGCGATCACCAGCACCGGCGGCAGCGCCCGGCCCTCCGGTCTCCCCAGTGGCGGGGGCACGGGCCACGCGCTGCACCACAGCAGCCGCGCAGCGAACAGGGGCCCGAACAGCGCGGACCGCTGCTGCCACTGGTGCGCCAGCTGCTGGGCGCGTTCGGGTGGTACCCGGGTCGGGGTGTCGTTGCAGCGCGTTGCCAGGGCAGGGTCAAAACGTGCCGGCAGCCCGCGTTGTTTGGCTACCACCGGCGCCACCAGCGCGGCCAGCTCGGTGCCGTTCCCCTCGCGGGCGCTTGCCAGCGCGTGGGACAGCTGCGGCCAGCGCTGGGGCTCACCGAGCGTGTCCAGCACTGCCTGGTAGGCGGTGCCTGCGGTGATCCGCTGCCACCCGACCTGGAGGGGGGACCGGCGCAGCGCCGCGGCCAAGCTCACCAGGGCACCGCGGGGGTCGGGTCCCAGCGGGCAGCCTCGGGCCACGCAGTCGGCGGCGAATGCGGTATAGCCGGCGTCCGCTGCGAGCAGCGTGGCCTCGGTGGCGCTCACGTCGTCGAGGGTGGGATCAACGGCTCCGTCGAGCACGACCCGCCCGGCGGAGCTGGGGTACCGGTGGAGGAAGTCGGTCACCGCCCGGGACGCCTCACCGGAGGAGATCAGGTTGAGCACGGGGGCGTTGAGAGCAATCCGGAGCCGTTCGAGGTCGTCGGCGCTGCCCATGGAGGTGATCGTGGTGAGCGTCTCGCCGAGGTCTTGCACGCAGGTCTGGATCGCGGCGCGGGTGATATCGAGCAGCGAGTCCAGCGCTTCGGTCCGGTCCGGGTCGGGATCGATGCCGATGATCTGGTTCCGGGTGGTCGTCGGTATGCAGTCCAGCGGTTCGCTGGGGCCCGTGCCCCGGCGGGCCAGCCCGATCACGGTGAAACGGTCCAGGAGGGCTGGCGGCAGCTGCTGTGCTAGCCGCGCGGCCCGGACCGTTCCGGGCTCCCCGGACGCCTCGCCGAGCACCACCAGCGGGGCCGGGCCATGGCCGATCCTGCTGAGGTCCAGCCTGAGGACATTCCCGAGCACCGGTGTCGCCACCATGGCGTCGACCCGAAGCTCGGTGCACTCCACCCGGCGTGGGCTTGGCCTGCCCAGGGCGGTGCCGATCGTGTCGGTGCAGTCCCGCCAGGGCAGCGAATCACGGTCGTACTCGCCGGTCGGTGGCAGTGGTGGGTTGCTGGGCGGGGTCTGTGTAAAGCGTTGCGGCGGCGCCGTGGTGCCCCGCACCGCCACCGCGGGTCGGTTCGAGGGTCCTGCGGTGCAGCCGCTCATCAGCACCGCTAACAGCATCATCGGCACTCCCAGAAGCCGCAGGATCCGATGACGCACAGACTCTCCTAGCATTCACGTCGGGGGGCGGCGTCGCGATCCTGCCATCCTCCCAGTGAGTTTGCCGTGAGCGTGATCCTCACCGAGGGCACGGCAGGTCAGTGCAGGAGGACGTCGGTGATGGCGTCGAGGGCAAGGTCCAGGTCGTCACGGCTGATCACGAGTGGGGGAGCGATGCGCAATGTGGTGGTCTGAGTCTCCTTGCAGAGCACGCCGCGGGCGAGCAGTGCCTCCGCCGCCATGCGTCCGGTGGGGCCGCCGGGAGCGAGGTGCACTCCGGCCCACAATCCTCGGCCGGTGATCTGCGCAGCCCCGCAGTCGACCAGGGTACGCAGCCGGGTGTGCAGGTGCGCGCCCAGCTCCTGGGAGCGGGACTGGAACTCGCCACTGGCCAGGAGGGCGATCACCGCGCGACCGACCGCGCAGGCCAGCGGATTGCCGCCGAAGGTTGATCCGTGCTCCCCGGGCCGCAGCACACCCAGCACCGCGCGCCGTCCCACCACGGCCGAAACTGGCAGGATCCCCCCACCGAGCGCTTTACCCAGGGTGTACAGGTCAGCCCGCACGTGGTCATGGTCTAGGGCCAGGAGCTCTCCGGTGCGAGCCAACCCGGATTGGATCTCGTCGGCGATGAGCAGAGCACCAGTGTCGTCGCAGGCGGCCCGGACTCCGGCCAGGTAACCCGGCGGCGGAACCAGCACTCCCGCCTCGCCTTGCACGGGCTCGAGGAGCACCGCCGCGGTCCGGGACGTGATCGCACCGCGGAGCGCGTCGAGATCACCGTAGGGCACCACCACGAAGCCAGGGGTAAACGGACCGAAACCAGCTCGGGACTCCTCCTCGGTGGAAAACGAGACAATGGTGGTCGTGCGGCCGTGGAAGTTCCCGCTCATGACCACGATCTCGGCGGTGCCGTCCGGGATACCCTTGGCCCGGTACGCCCACAACCGGGCCACTTTGATCGCGGACTCGACGGCCTCGGCGCCGGTGTTCACGGGGAGCACCATCTCGGTTCCCGTCAGCTGGGCAAGTTCCCGGCAGAACGCGCCGAGCAGGGTGTGGTGAAATGCCCGCGAGGTCAAGGTCACCCGCTCCAGCTGCTCCACTGCGGCGGCCACCAGCGCGGGGTGCCGGTGCCCGAAGTTCAGCGCCGAGTAGCCGGCGAGGAGATCGAGGTAGCGTCGCCCGGTCACGTCGGTGACCCAGGCTCCCTCACCAGAGGTGATCACCACCGGCAGCGGATGGTAGTTGTGGGTACTCCACTGCTCGTCGCTGGTGATGAAGTCGGTGGCGGTCAGCGGGAAGTGCGCAATCCGCGTTGTGCTGTCTCGGACGGTTGGTGCAGGACGACTTGTTGCAGGAAAACTAAGCCGTTGTGATCCCCGGATCCGCGCACAGGCGTTGATGGTAGTTGAACGATCATGGCCCTACAAACGATTTTTCCGTGCCGCCGCGTCGACCGCTAGCTTGTCGGGCCGGATCGGGCCTGATGGCGTGCGGTGTCGAACTCTGGCCCGCAGAACTTACCGCCGAGCCGCCGCGCGGGTTGGGGATCACCGTCGGGCAGCTGGGCCAGGGTCTGGACATGACGCTCTGAGTCGTCGGCAGGCCGGTAGCCCAACGACCGTGCTTCGGCGAGGGAGAGTACCGATCGGGTATTGCGGGATACCCCCCACACCACCTTGAACCCCGGTGCGGGCGCTGAGATGGCTGCCTCGACCAGGCTGGCACAGTCATCCGGGCTCAGATAGATCGCCAACACGTCGGGGCTGCTCAGCTGTTCAAAGCAGTAGCCGATCCGGAGACAGACCACCGACAGCCCGTACCGGTCGGCATACAAGCTGCCGATCGCTTCACCCGCGACCTTGCTGACCCCGTAGTTGGTATCCGGTCGCGGGAACAGATAGTCCGGCAGCTCACCGGTGTCTCGCGGGGCGAACCCGGCGGCGTGAACCGAGCTGGCGAACACCACCCTGCCCACCCCCTGCCGGCGGGCCGCCTCGAATACCCGATAGGTCCCGTTGATGTTGACCTCCACCAGCTCCTCCCACGCCCGCTCCTCACTGAACCCACCCAGGTGCACCACCGCGTCCGCCCCGGCGAACGCCGCCTCCAACGCGCCCAGATCGGTGACCGACGCCTCGACACGCTCTATTCGTTCGCCGGGCTCAGCCGGTGGAATCGGGCGCACATCCAACAACCGCAACCAACGACCCGGCTTGGCCAACCTAGGGCGCAACGTCGAGCCGATGTTGCCCGCGGCGCCAGTGATTACCAGCAGTTCGGCCATATCACACCGGACCGCGAGATCGTCGCGATCGACCCACCCGACCAGCGCCACAACGGCGACCCGAACACCACACGCCTCAGATGATGACCCACCGAGGCCCGGAATGGCGACCCACAGCGGCCCCGACGCTGTTGCCCAGCCGGTCTGTTTGCCCTGGTGGGCGATACTGGGATTGAACCAGTGACCTCTACCGTGTCAAGGTAGCGCTCTCCCACTGAGCTAATCGCCCGAGGCGGAGGCGGGAATCGAACCCGCGTACAGGGCTTTGCAGGCCCTTGCC
>Ga0213881_10000798_pt1 | contig 17201 bp, 18 predicted proteins | sample BarmaccoBMER_R08_FD_160104 | JGI IMG/M metagenome (GOLD analysis project Ga0213881, IMG submission 160104) | Barbacenia macrantha exposed rock microbial communities from rupestrian grasslands, the National Park of Serra do Cipo, Brazil - ER_R08 ... | reverse complement strand
CATTGATTGACCGGTCCGGCTATTCCGGGGTGTTCCTCCCCGGTTTCGTCGCCGCCGAGCCGATCTTCCGTGGCAAGCCGGCCCACCACCCGGCACAGTATTTTCAGGCCCTCGACCATTGCGCGGCCAACGTTGAACTCGGCCGAATGGAAGAATGGGTCAGCTTCTATAACCGAGTGATGGGCTTCACCAACCTCAGGGAGTTCATCGGTGAAGACATCGCTACTGAGTACTCCGCGTTGATGGCCAAGGTGGTCGCCAGCGGAAATCACCGGGTGAAGTTCCCGTTGAACGAGCCGTCGGTGGGTAAACGGCGTTCTCAGATCGATGAGTACCTCGAATTCTACTGCGGACCCGGCGTGCAGCACATCGGGGTGGCCACCGACGATATCGTGGCCAGCGTCCGGGCGATGCGCGAGATGGGTGTGGAGTTCCTCAACACACCCGATGCCTACTACGACGCACTCGGTGACTGGGTCGGCGAGACTCGGGTGCCGCTCCGGACCCTGCGGGAGCTAGGCATTCTCGCCGACCGCGATGAGGACGGCTACCTGCTGCAGATTTTCACCAAGCCGGTCCAGGACCGCCCCACGGTGTTCTTTGAGCTCATCGAGCGGCACGGTTCGCTGGGCTTCGGCAAGAACAACATCAAGGCCCTGTTCGAGGCCGTCGAGCGTGAGCAGGCCCGTCGCGGCAACCTCTAGACCTCTAGACCTGGTAGGGGAGTGTCCGGTGATGGGGACCGTGCCGGGCGACCGCGAAGTCTGGGACATCGCGCGGTCGACGTGATGCGGCCAGTGCTGGTCTGCGGGGCCGGCCCGGTGGGACTGGTTACCGCGCTGCTGCTCGCCCAGTGGGGGGTGCCCTGCACGGTGCTGGAGGCGGCGCCCGGACCGGACGTCTCGGGCTCACGGGCGATCTGTCTGCAGCGCGACGTACTCGAGGTGTTCGACCGGATCGGTTGTGCGGCACCGATGCTCGCCGAAGGCGTCACCTGGTCGGTAGGGCGCACCTTTTACCGTGATCATGAACTGTTCACCACGACGTTTCCGGATCCAGGCGGCTCGCCGCTACCGCCGTGGATCAACCTCTCGCAGTGCAGCACTGAGCGCTACCTGCTCGACGCAGTCGAGGCTAGTCCCCTGGTGGACCTGCGCTTCGACCACCGGGTGGTCGCGCTGACCCAGAATCGCGCCGGGGTCGAGGTCGAGGTGGCTACCGGCGGCGGACGGCGGCTGTGCGCCGCACAGGCCGCACAGGTGGTCGCAGCCGATGGAGCCCGCAGCGCGCTGCGCCGAATGGTCGGCGTCCGCTTTCCCGGCCACTCATTCGCCGACCAATTCCTCATCGCCGACGTTCGGGCCGACCTGCCGTTCCCCAGCGAGCGGCGGTTCCATTTCGACCCGGAGTGGAACCCTGGGCGCCAGGTGTTGGTGCACGAGCAGCCGGACTCAGTGTGGCGGATCGACTGGCAGGTGCCCGCGGATTTCGACCTGGCCGCCGAGCGCGCCTCCGGTGCCTTGGACGCGCGCATCCGCCGGATCGTGGGGGAGCGGCCCTACGAGATCGTGTGGCTGTCGGTGTACCGCTTCCATGAGCGGGTCGCCGACGAGTTCCGGCTCGGGCGGGTGTTTCTCGTCGGGGACGCGGCCCACCTGTTCGCTCCGTTCGGTGCCCGGGGACTGAATTCCGGAGTTCAGGATGCGGAGAACCTGGCCTGGAAGCTCGCTGCGATACACCACGGCTGGGTCTCGGGTCACGACGCCGAGCGGCTGCTGGACAGCTACTCCCAGGAGCGGCGGCCCGCAGCGCTGGAGAACCTGCGAGTCACCAACGCCACCATGCACTTCCTGGTGCCGCCGGACGAAGCCGCCCGAGCTCGCCGTCGGCAGCTGCTGAAGCGGGCGGTGCACGACGCCGACGCCCGCCGGTTGATCGACTCCGGAAAGCTCGCCGAGCCCTACTGGTACCTCGACTCGCCACTCACGACGCCATACCCGGCCGCGGCGCATTTCCCGACCGCGCCCGGGATACCGCGTCCCCCGGTGCCAGGCGTGCTGTGCCCGGACGCACCCTGCCAGGTACCCGAGCGGCCGGGCGTGACCCGGCTACGCCAGCTGTTCGGGGCCGGATTCGTGGTACTCGCCGCGCGCGGGTGGTTCTCGCTGCCCGGCACCGGTATCCCGGCCACTGGTTACGCCCTGCCTGCCATCGACCCGGCCGGAGTCGTGCGGCAGATGCTGCATGCCGCCGCTGACAGCGTGCACCTGGTCCGCCCGGACGGCCACCTCGCCGCCGTGCTGCCGCACCTCGACGACGCCGCCCTCGTCGCCGCGCTGCGCCGGGCCTGCGGGCAGCACCACTAAGCGTGCTGGGACAGCACCGGACTCGGCGACGCGGAAACCAGGACGCTGACGGACTCGGCGTGACGGCTTGCCCGCTGATCGAGTTGTCCGGCCGGCACGATATGTCGGGAGGCCCGCACCGCTCCAGTGACCGCCGCGGTCGCCTGGGGAGCGACCTGGGCTGCCGCCCGGGTCTGCAGTAGCCAGGCGATGGCGGGAGTCGACTCCAGCACCAGGAATGCGGCCAACACGACGAGATAGGGCATTCCCCGCGTGAGACTCAGCACACCCAGGATGACGCCTCCGGCGCCCCTCACGACGTGGGCGGTCGCCCACACAAGGCCGGGGTTGGAGCGGGTCATCCAGCGACCGGCGAGGAAGTACAAACCGATGCCGGCCAGCCCGGACACTGTCAGTATCGTCGAGGTCTGCGCCTCCAGCATGGTCATAGTGCTCAGCAGCTGGGCGACCACAGGGACGCCGAACAGTGACAGCAGCAGTGTTCGCCACGGCACGACAGTGCGCGATAGCTCGCTCGGTGCAGTGTGATCCATCTCCGGTTGGCGGATTCGGCGGGCCGCACCGCGACTGGTCGTCCACACCAGCACGCCGAGCAGCCCTAGGCCGAGCCCGCCGAAGAGGAACTGAGCAGGGAATGACAGTTTTTCTGTCGCCATCGCACCGAGTAGCAGCCCTCCCATAATCTTGCCCAGATCCAAGTTAAGCTGCAGCCAGGTCAACTGCCGGGCCTGGAAGTCCGTGGGCAGAATGCTGGCCAAGATGAACATAGGAGCTACGACTGCCACCGCCGCCGCGCCGATGCCCATCACAGCGATGGCAAGCACGATCGACAATGAGTCACCGTGGGACAGTGCTAGGGCCACCAGCCCGACGGCCATCCCCAGCAGGCCTAGCACCTGCACTAATCGGTGCGCCCGGTGCCGTCCCGCGAGCCGCCCGATTGACGGTCCCAGCAGGGCAAACAGTCCGGCCATTGACATCGTCACCCAGACATCGGTGGCTGTTCCCCCTGCGGAGAGCACGTAAGACGGCAGCAACACGGGTAGAAAGCAGTTGAACGCCAACCCCAGAGCGAGGTTGGAGGTCATCCACCATTCGAACGGCCGGGCATCACCATCGACGATGGCAGGCTGCTCGACCATAGCATTGGACATTACCTTGAAAGGAGCCCCGAGTGCGCCCTCCGCCATTGTTGCCGCCATTACGTCAGCCCACCGATGCCGAAGCGGTGCGGTTCGGGCAGCGTTCCGTGACTTATCGGAAGCTGCGTGTGGTAACCGCGGCACTGGCGTGTCGAGTGTCCGATGCCCGGCGGGTCGCGATCTGGGCGCAGCCGGAGCTGGAGACCTGCGTGGCGATGGTGGTAGCGCTCGCAGCCGGCGTGCCTGCGGTACCGGTTAATCCCCAACTGGGAACCCGCGAGCTGCAGCACCTCCTCTCCGACGCGACTCCTGAGCTGGTGCTCACCGCCCCGGAAGCCACGTTGCCGAGTGCGCTGCGTGCCCTGCCGCGGCTCGACGTCGACCTGCGGGCGGAGGGCGGGTCGATGCCGCCCGAGCCGGATCCCGAGTCGCCAGCACTGATCGTCTACACCTCGGGCACCACCGGCCCGCCAAAGGGTGTGGTGCTACCGCGCCGCGCGCTCGCCGCCGACATCGACGCGCTGGCCGCAGCATGGGGATGGACCGCCCAGGACGTCCTGGTGCACGCGCTGCCGCTGTTTCACGTGCACGGTCTGGTGCTCGGCGTGCTTGGACCGCTGCGGCTCGGAGGCGCGCTGCACCATCTGGGCTCGTTCTCGGTCGACGGGGTGGCCCGAGAACTGGGTGGCTTCGCGACGATGCTGTTCGGGGTGCCGACGATGTACCACCGGCTGGCCGCTGCTGCCGAGCAGGATCCCCAGGTCGCCGTGGCGCTGGGCCGAGCGCGGTTGCTCGTCTCGGGCTCGGCTGCGCTCTCCGTCTCTGACCACCAGCGAATCGCGGCGGCCACCGGTCAGCACGTGGTGCAGCGGTATGGGATGACCGAGTCACTGATCACTTGCGCGGTGCGGATCGACGGGCCGCGCAGGCCGGGCACCGTCGGACCGCCGTTGGACCCAGTGGCGCTGCGGCTGGTGGACGACCACGGCGGGATCCTCGAGACAGCAGACGACGACACCGTTGGCGAGATCGAAGTCGCTGGTCCGACGCTGTTCCTCGGCTACCTCAACCAGCCAGACGCCACCGCCAAGGCGATGCGCGACGGCTGGTTTCGCACCGGTGACCTCGCTACTCGCGGTCCGGACAGTTACCTGCGGCTGGTGGGGCGCCGCGCCACGGACCTGATCTCCAGCGGCGGATACAAGATCGGCGCGGGGGAGATCGAGAACGCTTTACTGGAACATCCGGGGATCACCGAGGTGGCGGTGACCGGGGAGCCGGATCCAGACCTCGGAGAGCGGGTGGTGGCCTGGGTAGTCGCCGCCAACGATCCGCCGCCCCCTGCGGAGGAACTCGCGGAGCACGTCGCGAGACTGCTCGCGCCGCACAAGCGACCCCGGGTGGTGCATTACCTTCCCGCGCTACCCCGCAATGAGATGGGCAAAGTCCGGAAGGCCGAGCTACGGCCAGAGCCTGATCGCCGGCTCAGCCGGCGGTGAGCACCCGTCGGTTGGGTGCGCCGGAGCCCCAGTAGGGTATCCGCTTCGTCGGTCCGGACATCTGGGGGTCGAGGGGTGGGCGCAGCGCGGGCGGTCGGATTGCTGCTCGGGGTCGCTGCCGACGCGGCATTCGGCGATCCGCGCCACCATCATCCGGTGGCTGCTTTCGGGCGGCTCGCCGCGATGGCCGAACGCGCCTGCTACGCCGAACACCGGCTGGCCGGACTGGTCTACACCGGCGCCCTGGTCGGTGCCGCGGCAGCGGTCGGTGGCCTGCTGGAATGCGCCGGGCGCAGGCGAGCTGCCGTACAGGCGGCAGGAACCGCGCTAGCTACCTGGATTGCGCTGGGTGGGGCCTCGCTGGCCGAGGAAGGCGCCGCGATGGCCCAGGCGCTGGACGCTGGGGACCTTGACACTGCCCGGACCCGACTACCGCATCTGTGCGGCCGCGACGCGGACAATCTCGATCTGGACGGCATGGCAAGGGCAAGCGTGGAGTCGATCGCCGAGAACACCTCCGACGCTGTCGTCGCCCCGCTGGTCTGGGGCGCGGTGGCCGGTGTGCCCGGGTTACTGGCCTATCGCGCGGTCAACACCCTGGATGCAATGGTCGGGTACCGTTCGCCGCGGTACCGGCGGTTCGGTTGGGCCGCGGCGCGGCTGGACGACCTGGCCAACCTGCTGCCGTCCCGAGCCGCCGCCGTGCTGACCACCCTGTGCGCGCCGCTAGTGGGCGGTTCGGCAGGCGGGGCGTGGCAAGCTTGGTGGCGCGACGCGGCCGCACATCCCAGCCCTAACGCCGGGCAGGTTGAGGCGGCGTTCGCGGGTGCGCTGGAGGTGCGGCTGGGGGGCCGGACAGTCTACCCGCATGGCACGGAGCAGCGCCCGATACTGGGTCACGGCCGCACCCCCGATGCCGGTGATGTCACCCGAGGAGTCGAGCTGTCCCGAGTTATCGGGCTCGCGGCTGCGGCGCTGTGTGCGGCGCTGGCTGCAATGACTCAGCGGCCGTACCGGTCGGCAAGTGCAGCCATGGGTGGATCGTGCGGATCGTCTGTGTCGTCCGTATCCGGTAACCGATTGTCCTCGCGGCGCCATTCGGTCGCTTCCCGCCAGGCGAAGTAGCCCAGCCCCAGCGGGGCCATCGAGCCGAAAGCTATCCACTGCAGTGCGTAGGCGAAAGATGGTCCGGCGTCCAGTTGCGGCAGTGGCAGCGCGGACAGCACCCCGGGGGCACCGTCCACCAGCTGGAGGTAGCCTGGCTCGAGTCGCACCCCGGTGGCGGCGCTCACGGTGCGGGTACTCACCGCGTACACTTGCCGGTGACCATCTTGCTGTACGACCTCGCCGCCTTGCGGGTCCTGTTCGTCGGCTCGCAGCCGTCCGGTCACGGTCACCTCGCCACTCGGCACCGGAGGGTATTCAGGTATCCGCACTCCCTCGGCCGGCCGCAGATAACCACGGTCCACCAGGATGCTCGATCCGTCGGCTAACCGAAGCGGAATCAGCACCTCGTATGCTGGCTCACCCTGCACGGTGCGCAGCCGGACGACCATTTCAGCGTTGGGCAGGTAGTGCCCGGTGACCTGCACTTGCCGCCACTCGGTGCCCTGCGTGGGCGCGGTGTGGGCAGCGAGCACGCTGCGCAGCGGCTGCGGTGGGGTCGTGAAAGAACTCGCAATGCCGCTGTTACGGTCCGCCCGTTCCGCCGCGCGGCGGAACTGCCACGGCGCGAGCACGGTGAATGCCGCGACGGAGAAGCAGATCACCACCGCCGTCAGCGCCACCCAGCCGGGGCGCAGCAGGAACCGCCACCGCATATCACCACGGTAACCGGTGCTCACCCCAACGCCGCCCGCGCGGTGGCGGCCGCGCTTGCGCCGTAGCCGCCACCGAACAGCACCGCATGCACCAGTAGCGGAAACAACTGGTGCAGTGGGACACGCTGTTGCCAGCCGGGCGCCAGCGGGGCGACGTCGGTGTAGCCGGCGAGCACCCGTTCCAGGTATGGGTAGCTGAATAGGGCGAGCATCGCCAGATCGGTTTCCCGGTGCCCGCCGTGCGCAGCTGGGTCGAGCAGCCACGCCCGCCCGTCAGCACCAGCGTGCACGTTGCCCGACCACAGATCGCCATGCAGCCGGGCTGGCGGCTCAGCGGGTCCGGCCAGCTCGTCGACGCGCTCGCAGGCCCGGTGCACGGCGCGGGCTCCGGCGGCGTCCATCGCGCCACGGTCCACCGCGGCGCGCAAATAACGCAACACCCGATGCTCGGCGTACCATTGCGGCCACTCGGCTGCGGTGACGTTGGCCATCGGAGCGGCGCCGATCCACGCCTGCCGCGGTCCCCCGGGGGGTGGCGCGCCGAAAGCCGGGGCGCCCGCGGTGTGCAGCGCGGCGAGCTGACGCCCGAGCCGCTCGGCTGCGGCGCCGTCCGTTCGGCCGGCCGGTATGTGTTCAGTGACCAGCCAGTGCTCGTTGTGTCCATGGACCTGCGGGACCGGCGGGCCACCGGGTACCCGCAACCAGCGCAGTCCAGCCGCCTCGGCCATCGCCTGCCCCGATTTTCCCCGTTTGGCCACCACGGTACGGCCGTCGCCCAACTCGACCAGCCAGATGACGCCGCGGGGTGTCGCGGCCCGCACCGGCTGACCGGTGATCGCGGCGACGGACTCGGCGGCTGGGCTCATAGCCGGTGGCGCACCCACGCCAGCAGCCCCGGTACCGCCGCGCGCACCATGCCGAGCACGTCGTCGAAGCCGTGCTTACCACCGTAGTAGGGATCGGGCACGTCGAGATCTCTCCCAGCGGACTGGTCGAACGATCGCAGCAGTACCACCCGGTTCGGTTCGGCGACCAGCCGGCGCAGCGCCGCAAGATGACCGTAGTCCAGCGCCACCAGCAGGTCAGCGGACAGGTGTTGCGGGTCGAGCTGCGCGGCGACATGCTCGCAGGTGTAACCAGCCCGGCGCAGCGTTTCGGCGGCGCGTGGATCGGCGGGGTCGCCGACGTGCCAGTTCCCCATTCCCGCGCTGCTCACCCGCACTCGGTGGGCCAGGCCCTCCCGGCGCAGCGCGTCAGCGAAGACGGTCTCGGCCATCGGGGAGCGGCAGATGTTCCCCGTGCATACGAAGCACACATGGTAACGCCTCGGGCGGCCTGACCTATCCACGCCGCCTAGTGTGACCGATTCTCCAGCGAGGACGCCCCTGCGGCTGGCCAGGCGATCTCGCCTGGAGCAGCTGCACGTGGGCGGAGAAGTGCACAAGCATCCATATGACCGTGCGCGAGCGGGCTAGCAAGGTGCACAAGCATCCATGAGACGGTCGGGCCAGCGCGCGTAAGGTGGAGGTGATGACGACACGGACGCCCCTGATCGTCTCGTTGCTGCCGTCCGCGACCGAAATCGTCTGCGCGCTGGGACTGGCCGACTCGCTGGTCGGCGTGACCCACGAATGCGACTACCCACGTGGCGTCAACCGCAAGCCCCAGCTGACCGCCAGTCGCATCTCACACCAGGCCATGAGCAGCGCGGAGATCGACCACGCGGTGCGCTCGCAGCTGGACGGGCATGGCTGCATCTACGACCTCGACGAGGTCCGGCTGCGATCCCTCGCCCCCGACCTGATCTTGACCCAGGAACTCTGCGACGTCTGCGCAGTGAGCTACCGCACAGTGGAGCAGGCTGCGCGCCTGCTGGATGCCGACGTCACCGTGGTCTCGCTGGAGCCGACCACGATCGCCGACATTCTGGCCAACATCGTCACCGTCGGCGAGCTGACCGACCGCAACGCCCAGGCGGATACTTTAGTGAGCGGCCTACGCGCCCGCCTCGACGCGCTGGCCGCGTCGGTATCCGGGGTCACTCGCCGCCCACGTACCCTGGTCCTCGAGTGGCTGGAGCCTCCCTTTGCGCCGGGTCACTGGGTGCCCGAGCAGGTCAGCGTCGCAGGCGGCGACCCGACATTCGGCACTGCAGGTGGGGTCTCCCGGACAACCACGGCCGAGGAGATCAGCGGCTACGCTCCGGAGACGATCGTGCTGGCGCCCTGCGGCTTCTCCACGGCCGATACGCTGCATGCGCTGCCCAGGGCCCGGCTTCCCGCCTGCTGGCCGGAGTTGCCCGCGGTCCGGAACGGCAACGTGTGGGCGCTCGACGCGACCTCGTACTTCAGCCGGCCGGGTCCGCGGGTGATCGACGGGGCCGAGATCCTCGCGCGCATCCTGCACCCTGACGTGGTCGGCCTGCCCGAGGAGCGGCACGCCCTGCGCGTGCCGCCCGAACTGATGCACGTCTGACCCGACCGCCGTCGACCCACCACTGATAGGCCGCTTCGATTTCGTCCTCGTCGGCGGCAGGACGGTCCGTACCCTCGGAGGAGATGATTGGATGCACTGTCAGCTCGATATTCTGGTCGGTGGATGTTCTTCTCCGTCGAGGGGAATGTACACATCCACCCACCGAGCAATGTGGGGTTCGATATCTGCCAGGAGAGCTGACCATTCGGGAAAGGTGGCAGCACGGTCTGCGACGGCGGGGGCGAACCGGCGCCCGCGGTCAAGCTCGGCGTTCCACTCCGGAGGGCACACCTCGGTGAGGAACTGGCGTCGGCGAGCCGAATCGTGGATGAGTTCGTCGAACAGATGGCAGGGGTTCCGATCGATCACCACCCCGCCGATGTCGAAGATCAAGGCTCGGCGGGAGGCGGTCGGAGCGCTGGTCATCGTGGTCATTCCGCCTTCGAGGTGTCAGATACCTCCGTGAGCCGCTTGGGTGCCGGATCGACAAGCCGCGCCGCGAGCTCAGTGACTGGCTCGGTTTGGAAACTCGAGGTCACGTGAATCAGCCGCTGCGACTGCTCCTTGATAGCCGAAACGACTGCGGGTGATTGTAGCCTAAGCTCAGGTTGAACGTAGCCGAGGCGCAGTCGATGAAGGAATCGTCGAAGTGCGCGTGCAAACACACAGCCGCCTGATATGCTTACAGTCGCACATCTATCCCGATCGAACGAGCATCTCGACCGTAGGAACGCGGTCGAGGGTCAGCCAAGAGCTGGGGATGTGAATTTTTGTGGCCATTAGTCGGAGTGCCAGTAGCAACGGACCGCCGCGTGGGTGTGGCTGCCATCCTGACTCTTTGACGCGCACCCGCTAGCGTTGCAGGTCGATGGACCGGTTGCTGCGGCACCACGGCGATGTCGACGCCGCGCCGGGCTTGCTCGACTTCGCGGTGAACGTGCGCGGCAACGGGCCTCCGACGTGGTTGCGCGAGCGGCTGGTCGCGGCATTGGACGAGCTCGGTCGTTACCCCTGCGCTGCGCAGGACGTCGCCGCCCGCGCTGCGGTAGCCACCCGGCACGGCCGCGATCCTGCTGAGGTGCTCGTGCTCGGTGGAGTCGCGGAGGGTTTCGCCCTGCTGCCCGCGCTGGTGCCTCGGTCAGCCGCGGTGGTCCACCCATCGTTTACCGAACCCGAGGTGGCGCTGCACCGGGCCGGCATCCCCGTCAATCGAGTGCTCACCGACGCTGCGCACCGGCTGAAGCCAGTACAGATCCCCGCAGAGGCTGACCTCGTCGTGCTCGGCAACCCCACCAACCCGACCTCCGTGCTGCATCCGGCTGAGGTCCTGCGCGCGCTGGCCCGGCCGGGGCGGGTGCTCGTGGTGGATGAAGCATTCGCCGACGCGGTACCCGGGGAACGGGAATCATTGGCAGCCGATCGCCACACTCCCGACCTGCTGGTGTTCCGAAGCCTCACCAAGACCTGGGCCCTGCCGGGGCTGCGTGCCGGCTACGCGCTGGGGTCGCCCGATCTGCTCGCTCGGCTGTCCGCATCCCGCCCGCCGTGGCCGGTCGGCACGCTGGTACTGGAAGCGGTGCGGGCATGCAGCTCCCCGGCCGCGGTCGCCGAAGCCGCTGCTGCGGCTGCGCAGACCGTGCGGCATCGGGAATGGATGGTCCGCCAGCTGGCTGACCTGCCCGGCGTCACGGTCCACCAGCCGGCTGCGGCCCCTTTCCTACTGCTGCACGTGCCAGGTGGTGAGCGGGTCCGGACCGCGCTTGCCGATGCCGGCATCGCGGTGCGGCGCGCTGACACGTTTCCCGGCCTGTCTCCCAACCACCTGCGGGTCGCGGTCCGACCTCCCGAGATTGCCACGTTGCTCATGGACGGGCTGCGTGCCGTGCTGGCCCCGGCAGAGGCGACGTTATGAGTGCTGTCGCGCGTGACGTGGTGCGCGCAGGCCGCAGCGGTGGTCTCGGCGGTACGGTCGATGTCCACGTTTCGTACCGTCGCACCGATCCCTGGAGGATCGGCTCGGCGCAACCACCTGGGAGGCCCTCGCGGTGAACGCCGATCCCGCCGCACAACGCCGGCTGCTTGACTTGGCCGCGGTGGACGCCGAGCTGACCCGTTCCGCGCACCGCCGCCGGTCGTTGCCCGAGCTGGCCGAGGTCGAGCACGCCGAGGCAGACCTGCTGTCCGCCCGGGACTCGCTGGTCGCGGTGGAGACGGCGGTGTCGGACTTAGACCGCGATATCCGCAAGCTGGAGGCCGAAATTGACCAGGTGCGCGCCCGGGAGGACCGGGACCAGGGCCTGCTCGACTCCGGGTCGATCTCCTCGGGTAAACAGCTGGAAGATCTGCAACACGAGTTGGCGACCCTGAGACGTCGCCAGACCGTGCTGGAAGACGATTTGCTTGAGGTGATGGAGCGGCGCGAGGCCACCGTCACCGACCTCGAGCAAGGCCGTGCTGCGCTGGCTGGCATCGAGCGTCGGCGTTTCGATGCCACCCGCCGCCGGGATGAGGCACTAACGGAATTAGGGTCCACTGAGGAGCACGCTCGACAAGAGCGCCGCGCCCTCATCGGCGAGCTGCCCGCGGACCTGGTGGCGCTCTACGAGCGGATCCGGGCCCGCAACGGGACCGGCGCGGCGTTGCTGCGCGAGCGCCGGTGCGGCGCCTGCCGGCTGGAGCTGGACCGCACTGCGATCGGCCACCTGCGGGAGGCAGCCCCCGACGAGGTACTGCGCTGCGAGGAATGTGGTGTCGTACTGGTGCGTACCTCCCAACCTGGTCTATGAGGAGAGTCCGGTCTGTGAGTCGACGTGTGATCATTGAGGCGGATGGTGGCTCGCGGGGAAATCCTGGGCCGGCCGGGTACGGGGCGGTGGTGCGCGACGCCGACACCGGGCAGCTACTCGCTGAGGCTTCTGGGGGACTGGGCACCACCACCAACAACGTCGCCGAGTATTCAGGTCTCATCGCCGGGCTCCGCGCCGCGGTCAAGGAGGGTGCGCAGTCCGCCGAGGCGCGGCTGGACTCCAAGCTGGTCGTCGAGCAGATGAGCGGGCGCTGGCAGGTCAAGCAACCGCACCTGCGACCGCTGGCCAGTGAGGCGGCCGAGCTGGCCCGCCAACTCGGCGACGTCCGATACACCTGGGTGCCCCGGGACCGCAACGTGCACGCCGACCGGCTGGCCAACGAAGCGATGGACGCCCAGGCCGGCGTCATCCGTAAGCCGGAGGCCCAGACCGGGGCCCAGAATGCGCCGCTGGCGCATTGGACCGGTGCCACTGGCTCTCCGACCCGGCTGCTGATGCTGCGGCACGGGCAGACGGCGCATTCCGCGCAGCGCCGCTACTCCGGGCGCGCGGGGCTGCCGCTGACCGAGCTGGGGGAGCGCCAGGCCACCGCTGCGGCCGCGCGTCTGGCCACCACCGATGGTGTCGCTGCAGTAGTCACCTCGCCGTTGCTGCGGGCGAGGCAAACCGCCAAGCCCGTGGCCGACGCGCTGGGTGTGCCGCTCACCGTCCACGATGGATTGATCGAGACCGATTTCGGGGTCTGGGAGGGACTGACCTTCGCCGAGGCCAGAGCTCGAGACCTGGATCTGCACACAAGGTGGCTCACCGATACCTCGTTGGCTCCACCAGGCGGCGAGAGCATGGATGCGGTGCACCGCCGGGTGCGCCGGGTGCGTGACCAGCTGATCGCCGAGCACGGCGCTGCGACCCTGATCGTGGTCAGCCACGTGATGCCGATCAAGGCACTGCTGCGGATGGCACTGGACGCCGGACCGTCGCTGCTGCACCGGTTGCACCTGGATGTCGCATCGCTTTCGGTGGCGGAGTTCTATCCCGATGGTCCCGCCACAGTAAGGCTAGTCAACGACACCGGTCACCTGGTGAACAAGTAGATCGACACCGCCACGCCCACCACGACCACCGCGACTCGCAACGCCGGTGCGGGCAGCCGACCGGCGAGTTTCGCACCGAGGAAGCCCCCGACCAGATTGGCGGGGGCGAGCAGCGCGACGACCAGCCAGTCCACCGGCGCGCCAATCGCGAACACGCCCGCGCTGGCCACACTGATGATCAGTGAGAGCACCCCCTTGACGGCGTTGAGCCGGCGCAGATCGTCCTGCGCAGTGAGGGCAAGCACCGCGATCAAGACGACGCCGAGCGCCCCGCCGAAGTAGCCACCGTAGATCGCGGCAAAGAACACCGCAGGCAGTAAGACCGTGCGGCAATCCGGGGTATCGGATTCGGGCTCGCCGATCCATCGGCCAAGCCACGGCTGCACGCCAAGCAACACGCTGGCCAGCGCCACCAGCGCGGGTACCACGGCGTCGAACACGGTGGCGGGTAGCACCAGCAGCAGCAGGCTGCCCACCAGCGAGCCCGCCACCGCGACGCCGGTGGCGGACAGCACTCGGCCCTGCTGCCCACGCAGCTCCCGTCGGCTGCCCAGCGCCAGGCCTGCGCTGCCGGAGCACTGAATGACCGAATTGGTGACATTCGCCGCAAGCGGTGGGAAGCCCACTGCCAGCAGTGCTGGGAACAGCAGCAGCGACCCGCCACCTGCCAGGGCGTTGACTGTGCCAGCCAGGACGCCCGTGATGACCAGTAGGGCAAGGTGGGCGGCGGGCACGAGGCGCCACGCTAACCCGCTGTGGGGGACCTATGCTAGTGGGGCGGACGAGCTGGCTGGGCGGTCGCGTCGGGCTTGGTGACGGGCCCGTCGAGGAAAGTCCGGACTCCTCAGGGCAGGGTGGTTGCTAACGGCAACCCGGGGTGACCCGCGGGACAGTGCCACAGAAAAGAGACCGCCTCGCGCGAGCGGGGTAAGGGTGAAACGGTGGTGTAAGAGACCACCAGCGTCCCGGGTGACCGGGACGGCTCGGTAAACCCCACCCGGAGCAAGGCCAAAAGGCACGCCGGCTTCGGCGCGCTGCGCAGGCGATCGAGGGTGGCCCGCCCGATGCCTGCGGGTAGGCCGCTGGAGCCTGCCGGCGACGGCAGGCCGAGATGGATGACCGCCGGCCGGGACGCTGCAAGGCGCCCGGTGCACAGAATCCGGCTTACCGGCCAGCTCGTCCGCCCCAAGCTCCTGACCAGCGAAAACGCTGTCACTGAGCTGCTTTTGTCCGCGCAGTATCCGCAGCAGGATCTTGAGCACGGAATCGATGGCCGTCCGCGTCGTGTCGTCCGCATCCGGCCACAGATGCGAGTAGGTATCGAGGGTCTCAGCAGCGGTGGCGTGCCCCAGCCGGGACTGCACCGTCTTGACCGACTCGCCGTGGCGGATGAGCAGGGAAGCGTAGAAGTGCCGCAGTTCGTGCATCCCGGTCCCCTGGGGGACTGCTTCGACGGCGGCCACTACTGGGCGCCAGATGAACCGGGAGAACCGTGGCCGCAGCAGCGGACGCCCGTCGTCATCGACGAACAGCAACCCCTCCGGGCCGGTACCGAACAGCCGTAAGTGCTCGGCGAGGGCCTTTGCTACACATCGGGCAAGGGCACGGTGCGCACGCTGGCCGCTGTCTTGGGCGGACCAAACCGGGGCCGTCCGTTTTCCTGGCCGAGGAGTTGACGGTCCACGGTGAGGCAGCGTTTGAGGAAGTTCACTCGGTCTGCTGTGAGCCCGAATGCTTCGCCTTGCCGTAGGCCGGTGCCGGCGGCCAGCACCACCAGCGCCCGATAGCGCGGGGGCACCACGCTGGCGAGTGCGGTGACCGCCTCGACGGGGAGGGGCACTACTTGGCGTTTGATCTTGCGGGGGAGCTTGGTCTGCTCGCGGGTGATGAGAGGATGATCCGGTCGCGCACCGCAGCGCGGAAGATGGCGCTGACCACGCCGTGCAGGACGTGCACGGCGGACGGGGCCAGCGGGGAGCCTTTGACCCAGGCTTGGATTTCGCTGGGCCGAATGGTGCCGATCGGCCGGTCGCCGAATGCGGGGTAGGCGTGGGATTTGACATTGTCCCACACGATGCTGACAACGCTCTGTGCATGCGGTCCGTCGGACCCGGCAAGCCGCCCTAGGCGTGCGACGACTTCCTGATAATCCGTCAGAGATGTGGACAGTGCGCGATATTTTTGCCATGTCCTAGTCTACCGTCGCGCTCATTGGGACAAGATCGGCGGACGTGCGCGAGCCACAGCTGGCGTCAGGGCAAAGATTAGCGGAAATTTCTTTTCGGACTATCCCGAACACGAAGCTATGAAGTGGGGATATGCAGGACCATGTATGTCTATCGGCCTGGGATCAGTGCTTAGCGAGCTTGGTCTTTCTCCTGAAGTAATGCTTGAGCAGCATCCTGGGTATGGCTTGACAGTGACGAGAGTCGACGAGCTTCGGCAGCTTAAGCGCGGGGACGGCGAGCCCTGTCCGCAAGGAATTATGGCATCACCGACAGAAGTAGAACCCTGGCATGGCGTAGTATTCGATTTAACGTGCCGTCCGCGCAAAGATCCAGTGAAGAAGGCAATCGCTAGGGTTTCGACGTGGCAAGTTCCGCTAGTGGGCTAAGAAGCTGATGAAGGTCATAGCGCCGGGCCCGCCCGCTCACCGCGCCCACCGCGACGCCGAAGCTGAGACCGGCTGGCCCCCCAAGGGCTGATTCGGAGGCATCCCTCAACCACTGGCCGGCCGAGGCCTCATGCGAGAAACGAGCGTCATCAGCCACGGCGGCACGCCGGCCAGACCGTTCTGGCGAGGTCAACTAGGCGGGCCCGCACCTGATCGTCCAACAGCGCCGGTGCCTCATCCGCTAGCGCGATCACCTGCCGCAGCACCGACCGCGCCGCCGCAAGTTCCACCGTCGCGGTGAGGTGATCCAAAAACGGGCGCAGGTTCACGACCGCGATCGCCCAGTCCGTCCGGCGCGCCGCGCACGACCACGCTCGGACGCTCGGTGAGGTGCCGGTGACTTGCCGCACACCGCTGGTGCCACCGCAGGATGGGCACGGGCCAAGCTCGGTGGGTTCGGTCACCGTGGTCGAGGCGCTCATCCCAGCCACCTCGCGAGGGCGTTCATCACCGTCCGGGCGGCGTCTTCCTCCACCGTGACCGTGCACACCCCCGTGACGTGCGGATCGAACTGAATCCGACCATCCGGCAGTTTGGTCACCAGGAGGTTCGTGAAACCCCGGGCACCCCCGCAGGTGTCGCAGCTGGCGGGGACCGTAACCCGGTTCTTGCGCCGCTCCGACCACGGCTCGGAGGCGCTCACCGGTCAGCCCCGCGAGCGCAACTCGGGCAACGCGGACCCCCGGGGACTTCGCACAGAATGGTCCGGCGCAGCAACCGATGCCCACACCGCGCCAGATACACCAGCGCCGGATGCCCGGCGTTCGGATCGATGGCATGAGCGCGACCATCCACCCGGCTCCAACCCCACAGGGACGGAACGGGACCGGACTCCCACACCGGAGGCTTCGCTGATCGCCCACGCTCCGCGAGACTCACGACGCGAGCGGCACGATCCACCAGCGCCCGAGGACTCACGACGCAAACCCCACAGCCACGCAGTCCTCGCACAGCCCCCACGACTCGCTACTCAGGGTGTGACGCGCGGACGAGATCACGCGACCACACCACGCGCGCTCCCCGCCCTCCACAGCCGCGACACCAGCATCCAGACGATGCAGCCACTGATCCCTCACACACCACACCCAACGAGGAACAACAGTGATGCAGGGATCGGGGATAACCGCAGCTCGGGAGGTCCACCGACAGGCTGCCCCGGGCGGGATCTGGTCTGTCGTGGATGACTGCTCTGCTGCATTCACCCGGCAAAGACTGCCGGTCTAGATCACGCTAGTTGTCTCCACTGTGTTGACCTTGGCCACGGATGCCGAAGCGGTTACACAAGCTCTCTAACTCCCACACCCGACGCCGGGCACGACGGTCC
>Ga0213881_10000797_pt1 | contig 17211 bp, 14 predicted proteins | sample BarmaccoBMER_R08_FD_160104 | JGI IMG/M metagenome (GOLD analysis project Ga0213881, IMG submission 160104) | Barbacenia macrantha exposed rock microbial communities from rupestrian grasslands, the National Park of Serra do Cipo, Brazil - ER_R08 ... | reverse complement strand
GATATGGTGATGCTGATCCACCGACCGGATGCGTGGGAACGGGACGACCCACGGGCTGGGGAGGCCGATCTGATCCTGGCCAAGCACCGCAACGGGCCGACCGCGACCGTGACTGTCGCTCACCAGTTGCACTACAGCCGCTTCAACGACATGGCCCGGGGTTGATCGATCAGCCTGGCTCACCACGGCGCTTGCGATGGAGCACCCAGCCCAGGTCCACCAGCGCCACCACTGCGAGTACCGCAAGGGCCGCCCCCAGAGCCGTCAGACCGGACATGATCATCAACGCTGCGGCGACGGCGCAGAACACCAGCCCGAAACCGGCCAGCACAGCGCGCAAGGTCAGCGCGCTGCGCGCCGGCGCCGCCCCGCCGAATCCAGCGGTCGGGTCGTGGTACCCAGGCAACCCCCGCGCGTAGTCCTCCCGGGTGCGCCGAGGCCGCCGGTCATCCGGCTCTGAGGTCATGCTCCTCCGAATCGACGTCCCTGCCCTGCCGCACCGCACGCCGGCCATCGCTTGGGTACCTCGGCGGGATTGCCGGCAAACTTAGGCGGCCGGCAACGCGCGCCCGACTGTGGCGCTCAGTACAGTTGACCCACCCCGGCTCGCAGCCAGCCAGACCCCCGGCTACCCTCCACCGCGATGCATCCACGACTGCAGATCATTCATCTCCAGGCACTGTCCGGCCAGTTGCGCCAGGTGGCCCGCCACCTGTTTGAGGTGGTGCTGGCCCCACTGGGACTGTTCTACCTGCTCCTGACCCTCACCAACTTCACCGGTGGGCTGCTCGCGGCACTGGGCTGGGCATTGGCTGCGTTGGTGCGCCGGGTACTGACGCGGTCGCCGATCCCCGCGGTCCTGTGGCTCACCACCGGGTTGCTCGTGGTCCGCACCGCCATCGGGTACGCCACCGGGAGCGTGTTCCTGTATTTTCTGCAGCCCACGTTGCAGAACTTCCTGATCGCGTTCGTGCTGCTGGCCACCGTACGGCTGCGCCGGCCCCTGATCGCCCGGCTGGCCGACGACTTCTGCGCCTTCCCCGCCGCTCTGACCAGCAACCTTCGGGTGCAGCGGTTCTTCCGGCGGGTGTCGCTGCTGTGGGCACTGGTGTTTCTGACCAACGGGGCGGCGACGCTGTGGGTGCTCGCCCGAGCCACCTTGGGCAACTTCCTCGTGGTGACCACCGCCGGGTCGTTCACCCTGGTGGGAATCGCCGCGGTGGTGTCGCTGCTGTGGTTTCGCCGGGAACTGCGTGGCGAGGGCATCCGGCTGCGGTTCGGCGCTGTGGTCGCGGGCTGAGCGCTGTCTGCTGAACCCAGTTGGCTGAAACCCAGTCGGTTGAAACCCAGCCAGCTTGAACCCAGCCTGTTTAGCCGAATCGCCTGGCCAGCCGGTGGAACAGCTCGGGAACCGCACCCTGCAGCCGGGCGGGCACCGTAAGCCAACGCGGCACGAACACCTCCGCTTCGTCCCGTTCGAGGGCCTGGAGTAGCGCCGATGCCACTGCGGCGGGGTCGACCTGGCGGGGGAACCGGCGGTCGTAGGCCAGTCCGCGGTGGTCGAAGAACGGGGTGCGCACCGCGCCGGGTAGCACCGTGGTGACGCCGATCCCCTCGCCGGCCACCTCGTGGCGGACGCTGGCCGCAAAGGTCCGCAGCCCGGCCTTCGTCGCAGCGTAAACCGCCTCCCCACCGACACCCACCGCCGCGATCGAGGACACGAACACCAGGTGTCCGCGCCCGCGCTCCCGCATCCCGGGCAGCGCGGCGTGGGCCAGGCGCAGCGGGGCGAGGAGGTTCAGCGCGACCAGTACGTCGAGATCCGGCTCAGCCATCGTCGCCAGGTCACCGGCCCACCCGCGGCCCGCCGAATTCACCAGCAGGTCGACGCCCGCCGCGGCATCAGCGGCCCGGGACAGACCGTCGGTGCTTGACAGATCAGCGACCAGAGCGCGAGCCCCGGTGCGGCGCGCCAGCGCCTCCAACCGGTCGGAGTCCCGGCCGAGCACCACCACCCGGCAGCCGGCCGCGGCGAGCCTCTCGGCAATGGCCGCACCAATGCCCGACGATCCGCCGGTGACTAGGGCTTTCCACCCGGTAATCATCCCCAGGTGGCCTGGCCCTTTCGATCTCTGGGCGAGCTGGCGTCACTCTGCGTCGCTGGTTCGATCTCCTGACGTAGTTGGGTGCCGCGGTATGCCAGCAGGACGACACTGCCGATCAGGACCACTGCCGAGATTGCCTGGCCAGCGAGCGCAGCGGACGAGCTGTCCACCTGTTCCCCCAGCCAGTTCACCCCGATCGCCACGCCGACCAGCGGATCCACGATCGTGATGATGGCCAGCGCCGGGGCGATGAGGGTGCCCTGCTGGAAGGTGTTCTGGCTCAGCAGGAATCCCATCGGGCCTACCGCGCAGACCACGTAGAGCACCGGGTGGCTGAAGGGCTCGACGAATCCGCCGTCCCGGAACTGGCCGGTGACCACCTTCATCAGTCCGGCGGTGAGACCGTACAGCACACCGGTGGCCGCTGCCAGCGCTGCGACGTGAACAGCCCCGGAGAACCGGGCGGCCACGGCGAGACACCCAAGGACGATCACACCCAGCGTGATGGCCAGCGGCAACAGTGTCCAACCGTTGTTGGCAAGTTGCGTGGTGGCACCGGTCGGCCGGACGAACACCAAGAAGGCGGACAAGCCGGCCACACATCCCAGCGAGCCGAGCACAATCAGCCGGTCCACCCTGCGATGGGCCAGCAGCGCCGAGAACACCGCACCGAACAGCACGCCGGTCACCAGTAGCGGCTGCACCAGCACCAGCGGGCCGAATGCGAGGGCAACGAGTTGCAGGCTCAGGCCCACGATGACGGTCCCTATCCCCAGCACCCACACCGGTCGGCGGATCAGCTCCAGTATCAGCCGCGGGTCGAGCGTGCCCGTGGTCGGCACCTGCTTGGTGGCGCGCTGCTGGACCGCGCTGGCGAGTCCGAAACTCGCCGCCCCGGCCACCGCGGCCGGCACCGCGGCGAAGAACACCGTCGACGTCGAGTTCGACACGCCTCACTCCTGTGTTGTTTCCTGAGCTGTCTGGTGCCTTTTCTGAGCGCCCGAGGCATCGGTCACCAGATCGTCGAAGGCCCGACGCAGCGTGTCAGCGAACTGACTCGCGCCGGGGAGCAGCCCGGTGTCTGTGCTCACTCCAACGCCGATCATGTCTCCCCAGGTCAGGAAACCGATAGCCAGTCCGACACCCTCCGCGAGTGGCAGCACCGGGAACACCGAGACGACTCGGGCTCCCCTTACATAATGCGATTTTCGCGGCCCTGGCAACACCGACGTGATGAGGTTGAAAAACCGCCGCCGGTAAATCGAGCGCACCAGCGTGGCGTGCAGCGGGGCTGGCAGGCGGCCCAGCGCGTCGACGACGGCTTGGGCGGCGACTGGCTGATCGGCACGTTCCAACCTGGTCAGCGCGTCCGCCACCGCCACAACCCGCCAGCTCAGCGGCATCGGCCCGACCGGCAGGTCCAGGGCGAGGGCGGCCGTATGGTTGCCCCGGTACCACGTGTTCCCGCGATGGTCCCCGTCATGGTCGTCGCCGCTAGCCCGCCGGAGGGCGTGGGTGGTCCGGGGAACCATCGCCCGCAGCCGATCGCCCACCGCGGTCCCGGCCGGGTCGATACGGTGCAGCGTCTCGCCAGCCAGGGCGAGTAGCAGCGCGGTCGTGCCCACTCCGTGCTCCCGGGCGGTGGCCCGCACCGCGACCGCGGGCAGCTCCACCATGGCGTAGTCCCGGGCTGGGCTGCTCGGGCCGACCGGCCCACCAGGCGGTGCGGAGCCCGCTGTAGCCAGGCTCACCAGGCCTCGGAACACGCGGCCGGCGTGGACGGCCCTGGCCCGCCAGCTTGTCGCGAAACGGTGTCCGAAGCGTGAAGATCCGACGTGTGAGGATCCGGGGTGCGAAACTGTGGCGTGCGACGCGTCTGAGAAGGCTCGGGGCTCTTCCCGGTCAGAGAGCAGCCCGAGCAGGGTGGCGGTGACGGCCAGCCCGTCGCCCAGGCTGTGGTGCATCTTCGCCAGCACCATGGTCCGCCCGGTGTCGGCGTCCTGCACGACCTCCAGTTGCCACGGCGGCCGGTCCAGCGGCACCGGAGCGCCGAAGAACTCCCGCAGGGCCGCCGAGGCGGGCACGCCGTGGGCTGCGCCGACCGTTCGAGCGCGCAGGTGAGCGCCGGGGTCGATGTCGTCGACGGGGAGCCAGCGCGGCCGTCGACCCGGCCGCAGATCCAGCTGGCGGCACAACATGGGCAGGGCGGGCACCCGGTCGGTGATGCGCCCCGCCAGGTCGCTGGCGAGCTGCTCCGGCGACCTGGCGGGGCACTGCCCACCGCCGGCTGAGCCGGCAATCAGATCACCGCCGGCTGAGCCGGCAATCAGATCACTGTCCAGCAGCAGGATGGCGCCGAGCTGCTGGGCAACCGTGGGCGTGGCGGCGAGGGCGAAGAAGGCGTCCGGCGCGGACAGTGGGCGGGCGCCGTGGTGACGGGGCAACCCGGGTAGGGCGGCGATCTCGGCCTTGAGGTCGAGAGCACCGATATGGGTGAGCGCGCGCTGCTCGGCGTGGGCGAGCCGCGCGGGCTGCGCCGCGAGCCCGCGCAAGGCGGTGACCAGCTCCGCCGGTCCTGCGCACAAGGTTGCCAGCCCGGCCTGCGCCATCAGCTCCGCATTGGCCTTGCCGTGCCCGGCGATCGGCTCGAACATCAGTACCGCCCGTCCGCACGCCACGGCCTCCAGTGCCGTCGCGCCGCCGGCGTTGGTCACCACGACGTCCGCGGCCGCGGTCAGCGCCGGCATCTCGGAGGTCCAGCCCAGCGGCACCAGCCGCTGCGCCGGGCTGTGTGCCATCAGCTTGGCGCGCGCGACCAACCGGGCGCGCAGCGCCTCGTTGCGCCCGCAGGCCACCACCACGCAGACCTCCGGGCCGGCGGCCAGCCCGGCCGCGACCGCGCGCTCCACCGAGCCGAACCCGAGGGAACCGCAGGAGATCAGCACGACCAGGCGGTGCTCGGGCAGACCACAGCGCCGCCGCGCCTCGGTCTTGACGGCCGGGCGGAACGCGGAGACGACTGGGGGCGCCCCGACCGCTCCCCGCGCGTCGGGCCGTGCCCGGTACATCGCCCGTAAGCTCGGCTCGCTCGCCACGTAGTGCAGGTCGACCTCGGGATAGACCCAGAACGGGTGCGGCGCGAAGTCCGAGATGATTGCCGCGACCGGTACGTCGAGACCGCCGCGGCGCCGGATCCAGTCCAGTCCCGCGGTGCCCAGCGGGTAGGTCGACACCACCAGGTCCGGCCGGTACTCCTTGATGATCGGCGCAAGCCGACGGCCGCTCCACACCCCGACGGCCCGGCAGGACGACGCGGCGAACCAGCGGTGGCGCCACAGGGAGCGGTAGAAGAAGTCATAGAGCCAGGGGGTGGTGTCCACGTTGACCCGGTAGATCCAGCGGAATCCCGGGCCGACCCACCGACCCATCTCCGCCAAGGTGTCCACCCGGTGGATCTTGCAGCCGGGCCAGAGCTGCCGGGCCCGCTCCTCGACCGCTCGGGCGGTCGCGTTGTGGCCCTCGCCGATGGTGGCGCTGACCACCAACAATCGTTGGGGGAGCAACCTTTGCGGAGACACCACCTGCGCCTGCGTGGCGTTCACCGGTGCTCCCTCGGCTCGGAGTGCTGGGCCAGTGGGTCGGATTCGGTGATCGCCGGACCCCACGCCAGCGCCAGCAACAACGCGGCGCGGGCGGCGGGGTCCTCCAGCGCAGGCCCGAACAGCTCACGCAGCTGGGCCAGCCGGTATCGCACCGTCTGCGGGTGCACGTGCAGCTCGTCGGCCACCGCCTTGCGGTTGCCCATGTTCATCAGCCAGGACTTGAGGGTCTCCAACAGCCGGTCGCGGGTGGACTCGGGCAGCGCGGCGAGCGGGGCCAGGTACTGCCGGCGCAACGCCGCCAGCAGCCGGTCGTCGCGGTGCACCACCATCGTGTCGAGATGCTCGTCAACGAACAGCGGGTCGTCGGGCAGCACACTGGCCTGCTGGAGCCGTACCGCGTGCTCGGCGAGGCTCACACTGGCCGGCAGCCGGTCCAGCGGCACGGTGGCGCCCACCACGGCCCCGGCCCCGCGCAGCGCGGTCGCCAACCGCTTGCGTTGTCCGGGGCCTTCGGGATCCGGCACGATCGCCACCAGCATCTTTGGTCGCCGCAGCCGCAGGCAGGAATCGTCCAGGCGGTCCAGCAGCGCCCGCCCGACCTCGTTATCCGGTTCGATCAGGACGACCGCGGCCTGCCGGGGCAGCGACCACTCGGCCCGGGCCGCCGCCGCTCGGACAGCCGCCGTGTCGCAGCGGTCCGACAGCAGCAGTTCAGCCAGCTCGTCACGCAATCGCTCGCGGACCTGCCCAGCGGTCGTCTGCGCCTGGATGTATCCCCGCCACGACGCTGAGGACAGCTGGTCCACGGCGGCGAACACGGCCGCCGCCAGCCCGGCTAGCGCCTCGGCGGGAACGCCGAGCTGCAGGGCTGTGTCGGCGACGTGGCGCCAGGCCACCGCCGCGCCGGTCCGGTAAGTGGCCAGCAGCGGGGTCACTTCCCGTTTCTGCTGATAGTGGATGCGCCCGATCTCCTCGAACAGGGCCTGCTCCACCCCGGACGCCAGCTGGGGCGCCGCCGTCGACGGGTCCTGCTCGGCCAGCGCGACCAGCCGGGCGATGAATCCCTCGGCGGCGCCGAGGATCTCCTCGAAGCCTTCGGCGAGGAACCCTGCGTAGTCCGGTTGCTGTTCGGTGAGCAGCTCACGGACCTCAGCCAGGATGGCCGGCAGCCGATTCACAATCGCGGTGACCAGGTCGTGTAGCCGTATGCGGTCTTCCCCGGTGTCCATGGCCCCTTACCCCCCTCAGCGCGTCCCTCGATAGTCCTGGATACCCCGAATGCAATTCCATGACGTTTACTCACATGTGACAACTTGATGGCCTGAGAACTGACAACTCGGGTGCAGAAACACCCCAGTTGGTGGCCTGAAGATGGCGTCATGGCAACGGTCCCGGATCTGGGTGCGCTCGGGCGCGATCGTGCGCTGCGTCGCCAGCAGCGTGCTGAGAACTTTCCCGTTGCGCTCCGGCTGCTGCCCCGGCGGCTGCGGGTCAATCTCGTCGCAGTGTATGACGTCGCCCGGGTGATCGACGATCTGGGGGACCGGGCCGCGGGGGACCGGACGGCGCTGCTGACGGAGTTCGGGCAGGACCTCGAGCGGGTTTGGGAAGGTGGGCGGCCCGAGCATCCGGTGCTGCGAGCCCTGGTGCCAGCGGTGCAGGCCTGCGGGCTGGACCGCGAACCGTTCGAGCGTCTGGTGCAAGCCAATCTGATTGACCAGCGAGTCCACCGGTATGCGACCTACGCCGAACTCCGTGGCTACTGCGCGCTGTCAGCTGAGCCGATCGGCCGGGTCGTGCTCGCCGTGTTTGGAATAAGCGCTGCTGGAATAGGCGCTGCTGGAATAGGCACTGCTGGGGTGGGCGCTGCGGGGGTGTCCGATCCGGCCGCAACCGAGTACTCCGACCGGATCTGCACCGCTCTTCAGCTGATTGAACACTGGCAGGATGTCGCCGAGGACCGCCGAGCCGGTCGGGTGTACCTCCCCCAGGAAGATCTCGCCGCTTTCGGGGTGGCCGAGGCTGAGCTCGACGGCACGGTCGTCTCCCCGGCGCTGCGCCGGTTGATGCTCTTCCAGATCACCCGGGCGGCGGAACTGCTCGACTCCGGTGCCCCCCTGGTCGGGCTGCTGCGCGGGTGGGCGCGGCTGGCCGTGGCCGGCTATCTGGCCGGTGGGCGCGCCGCTCTCGATGCCTTACGCCGCGCACACGGCAACGTGTTAGCCGGCCCTCCACTGCCCCGCCGCCGCGACCTCCTCCACCACCTACTGCACCTGCTCCTCCACCCTCCCGCGCCCGAGCCCAACAGCGCTGCGGCCCCCGAGTTCGACAGCAGAGCTGGGAAATCCCGCCCCTACCGCTCTGCTGTCGAACTCGGGGCAGTGCGAGCTGTTGCGCGGAGGAAAGGGGGGGTGATGCGGGGTGAGGGTGGGTGGGGCCTTTGAGGTGTGTGAGGCGATCACTCGGACGCAAGCGCGCAACTTCTATTACGGCATCCGGTTGCTGCGGCCGGACAAGCGTGCGGCGCTGTGCGCGGTGTATGCGCTGGCTCGACGGATCGACGACATTGGCGACGGCGATCTGTCCCAGGGTGACAAGCTGGCCGCGCTGGCCGCAGTGCGTGGCTCGTTGGCTGACTTGGCCCATCCCGGGGACGACCCGGTGCTTACCGCAGTCGCCGATCTGGTAGCTCGCCTGCCCCTGCCGCTGGGTGCCTTCGACGAGCTGGTCGGCGGAGTGGAGATGGACGTGCTGGGGCGGCGCTACGCCGACTTCGACGAGCTGGTCGAGTACTGCCAATGCGTGGCTGGCGCGGTGGGGCGGCTGTGCTTGGCGGTGTTCGGCAGCCGTCCTGACCCCCGGGCACCCGAGTACGCCGACGCGCTGGGGGTCGCCCTGCAGCAGATCAACATCCTGCGAGACATCCGGGAGGACTTCGGCATTGAGCGGGTCTACCTGCCCCAGCAGGACCTGGATCGGTTCGGTGTCCAGCTGACTCTAGACGATCAGGGCGCTCTGGTTGACTCCGACGGCCGACTCGCCGCGCTGATCCGGCACAGTGCGCAGCGCGCGCGCCAGTGGTATCAGCACGGGCAGCGCCTGATCCCGCTGCTCGACCGGCGCAGCGCGGCATGTTGCACCGCGATGTCCGGGATCTACCTGCGGCTGCTGGATCGCATCGCCGAGCAACCCCGCTTGGTGTTCGATCGGCGGTTGTCGCTGTCCGGGTGGCAGAAGGCGGAGGTGGCGATGCGAGCTCTCACGGGGTTGCCGGTGTCGGGGTTAGCGCAGTCGGGGTCGTCGACATCGGGGTTGTCGGCATGACCCGGCGGGTCGCGGTGATCGGTGGTGGCTTGGCGGGCATCACCGCGGCGCTGCACTGCGCCGACGCGGGCTGCCAGGTCACCGTCTTCGAGGCCCGGCCGCAGCTGGGCGGCCTGACCCACTCGTTTCGCCGTGGTGAGCTCCGGGTCGATAACGGTCAGCACGTATTCCTGCGCTGCTGCACATCCTACCGGTCACTACTGCGCCGGCTCGGAGTAGCCGGTCGCGTTGAGTTGCAGCCGCGGCTGGCCATCCCGGTCCGCTCACCTGCTGCGCCCCGGTCGGTGTGGCTGCGCCGCACCGCTCTGCCCGCGCCGCTGCACCTGGCCGCCTCGCTGCTGCGCTACCGCCCGCTGAGCACCCTGGAGCGGGTGCGGTTCGCGCTGGCCGCGGTCGCGTTACGGCGGGTCGACCCGACGCACCCGGGAACCGACGAGCAGAACTTCGGCACCTGGCTGCGCCGACACGGGCAGAGCGATCATGCCATCGCCGCGCTGTGGGAGCTGGTCGGGGTGGCCACCCTGAACGCGCGGGCGGATCAGGCCTCGCTCAGCCTGGCCGCCACGGTGTTCCAGGAAGGCCTGCTCACCGACGCCGCCGCCGCGGACATCGGCTGGTCGCTGGTGCCGCTGCGGGAGCTGCACGGCGATCCGGCGCTGTCCTGTCTCGGTGCGGCGGGCGCCGAGGTGCGCACCGGCGTCACGGTGCGGGGCATCGAGCCTCGCGGTGGGCTGATTGCCGGCTCGGCCGGCGGTGGCTGGCAGGTCATCACCGACGGTGCCCGCATGAGGGCTGAAGCGGTGATTCTGGCCGTGCCGCCGGCCGCGGCGGAACAGCTGCTGCCAGCGGGCAGCGTGACGCTGCCGCCCGGCTGGTCACAGCGGTTGGGCAGCGCCCCCATCGTCAACGTGCACGTGGTGCTCGACCGACCGGTGCTCGACGAGCCGTTCATCGCTGGGGTGGACACGCCTGTGCAGTGGGTCTTCGACCGCACTGCGCAGTCCGGCCTGGAGCGCGGGCAGTACCTGGCAGTGTCGCTGTCCGCCGCGGATGACCTGGTGAACACCCCGACGGCGGCGCTGCGGGAGCAGTTTCTGCCGGAGCTGGCCGCGCTGTTGCCCGCCATGCGCGATGCGCAGGTGCGCGACTTCTTCGTCACCCGGGAACGGCACGCGACGTTCCGGCCGGCTCCCGGCACCGCAGCGCTGCGGCCACCGGCGGTGACCGCAGCCCGGGGGCTGTTCCTGGCCGGCGCGTGGACCGCCACCGGCTGGCCGGCGACGATGGAGGGCGCCGTGCGCAGCGGAGCAGCGGCCGCCACCGCCCTGCTGGCCCAGAGCCCGACGGACGTTCCCGCGGAGGCGGCATTGTGACCGCCGATGTGTTCCCCGCTGCTCGCGTGGCGCCCAGCGCGCTGCGCCGGGCCCGGGACGCCGTGGCACCCGCCACACGGGCTTTCATCGCCCGACTGGACGACACCAGCGCAGCGATCGCTTCCTACCATCTCGGGTGGACCGACGTCGGTGGTGCGCCGACCCGCGCTGGTGGGGGGAAGGCCGTCCGCCCCGCCCTGGCCACGCTGTCAGCGCAGGCTGCCGGCGCTCCGGCGCAGGTGGGCATCCCCGGCGCGGTCGCCGTCGAGCTGGTGCACAACTTCTCCCTGGTACACGACGACGTGATGGACGGTGACACCGAACGCCGGCACCGGCCCACGGTGTGGGCGGTGTGGGGCGCCAGCAGCGCGATCCTGACCGGCGACGCGCTGCTGGCGTTGGCTCAGGAAGTACTGCTGGAGGGCGCCTCGCCGCACCGGGCCGCCGCCGCCCGGCTGCTCGCCGAGGCCACCCGCCACCTGATCCGCGGCCAGGTGCTGGACGTGGCGTTCGAACGACGTAAGGACGTCACGCTGGTGGAGTGCCTGGACATGGTGTCGGGTAAGACCGGCGCCCTGCTGTCGGCCAGCGCGGCGATCGGCGCGGTGCTGGCCGGCGCTCCGGCGGAGGTGGTGAACGCGCTGTCCACCTTCGGTGCCCAGCTGGGTATCGCCTTCCAGCTGGTGGACGACCTGCTGGGTATCTGGGGCGATCCGGCGATCACCGGCAAGCCGGTGTTCTCCGACCTGCGCTCGCGCAAGAAGACCCTGCCGGTGACCTACGCGCTCACCCATGGCGGTCGCCCCGGGCGTGAGCTGGCCGATTGGCTCGCCGGTTCGGATCTCGCCGGATCCAACCCCGCTGGATCCGACCCCGCTGGATCCGACCCTGCTGGATCCGACCCTGCTGGATCCGACCCTGCTGGATCCGACACTGCCGGTGAAGCCCGAGCCGCTGACCTCATCGAAGCCGCGGGAGGGCGGGACTGGGCCGTCGCCGAGGCGCGGCGTCGCCTTGTAGCGGCCACCGAAGCGCTGGCTGCCGTCCCGATCCCGACCAGCCCGCGCGAGGAACTGATCGCGATCGCCCACTTCATTGTCGCGAGGGAGACCTGATGACCCAGAGCAGTCCAGCCGGTGGCACGACGAGCACACCGCAGGCGGAGCCGGTGACCGGACCCCGGCCGCGCTCGGCAGCGCAGGCGCTGGCTGCCGCGGTCGCGCAACTGCGCGAGCGTCAGCACGCGGCGGGATGGTGGAAGGGGGAGCTGGCCACCAACGTGACCATGGACGCGGAGGATCTGCTGCTGCGCGAGTTCCTCGGCATCCGCAGTGCCGGCCAGACCGAGGAAGCCGCCCGGTGGATCCGGTCCCAGCAACGGGACGACGGCAGTTGGGCGAACTACCACGGTGGTCCGGGTGACCTGTCCACCACCGTCGAGGCGTGGCTGGCGCTGCGCCTGGCGGGCGAGGAGCCCGGCGCCCCCCACATGGTGACGGCGGCGGAATTCGTCCGGGCCCAGGGTGGTCTGGAGCGCAGCCGGGTGTTCACCCGCATCTGGCTTGCCCTGTTCGGGTTGTGGTCCTGGGATGAGCTGCCCAACCTGCCGCCGGAGCTGATCTTCCTGCCGTCTTGGTTCCCGTTGAACGTCTACGACTGGGCATGCTGGGCCCGGCAGACGATCGTGCCGCTGACCATCGTCAGCACGCTGCGCCCGGTGCGGCCGCTGCCGTTCGGGGTCGACGAGCTGCGCACCGGTGCCGCGCCACGCCCACCTGCCCGGTTACTGACCTGGGCCGGGTTCTTCCAGCGGACCGACCGGGTGCTGCACGCCTACGCCCGGCGGCCGGTGCGTCCGTTGCGGCGAGCGGCCCTGCGCCGCGCCACGGAGTGGATCCTGGCCCGGCAAGAGGCGGACGGCTGCTGGGGCGGCATCCAGCCGCCGTGGGTGTACTCCCTGCTCGCTCTGCACCTGCTGGGCTACTCACTCGATCACCCGTCGGTGCGGGCCGGGATCGCGGGTCTGGACGGATTTCTCATCCGCGAGCACACCCCAGACGGCTGGGTCCGGCGGTTGGAAGCGTGCCAGTCCCCCGTCTGGGACACCGGGCTGGCCCTCACCGCGCTGCTCGACGCGGGCGTGCCGGCTGCGGATCCCGCGGTCCTCCGCGCCGCCGACTGGCTGCTCGGCGAGGAAATCCGGGTGCGCGGCGACTGGGCGGTCCGCCGGCCGGCACTCGCCCCGGGCGGCTGGGCCTTCGAGTTCCACAACGACACCTATCCTGACACCGACGACACCGCTGAGGTCGTGCTCGCGCTGCGCAGAGTCCCGCTGGCGGATCGCAGCGCGCTTGATCGCGGGGTGGCGTGGCTGATCGGCATGCAGTCCCGGGACGGCGGTTGGGGCGCCTTCGACGCCGACAACACCCGGACGCTGTGCGAGAAACTGCCATTCTGCGATTTCGGCGCGGTGATCGATCCTCCGTCGGCGGATGTGACGGCGCACATCGTCGAGGCGCTGGCCGCCGAGGGTCTGGCCGACGGTGCTGCCTGCCGGCGAGGCGTGGAATGGTTGCTCGCGGCGCAGGAGACCGACGGGTCCTGGTTCGGCCGGTGGGGCGCGAACTACGTCTACGGCACCGGCGCGGTGGTGCCCGCGTTGATCGCCGCCGGGGTGGGTGCTGATTCCCTGTGCGTGCGGCGGGCGGTGCGGTGGCTCCAGGGTCACCAGAACAACGATGGTGGGTGGGGCGAGGACCTGCGTTCCTATGTGGACCGGTCCTGGGCTGGCCGGGGCTCTTCGACGGCCTCGCAGACCGCGTGGGCGTTGCTGGCGCTGCTCGCGGCCGGCGAACGATCGGAGGCCGTCGAGCGCGGGGTGCGGTGGCTGTGCGAGCGCCAGCGCGGCGACGGATCGTGGGACGAGCCGCAGTTCACCGGCACCGGGTTTCCCCGCGACTTCTACCTCAACTACCACCTTTACCGGATGGTGTTCCCGATCAGCGCGCTGGGCCGGTACCTGGGCGGTACCCCATGAGCCGAACCGTGTTGTGCACGCCGCTGCGCATCGAACAGGCCGTGCTGCGCCGGGCCGGGCGCAGCATGCGGCTGGTGCACACCGGGATGGGGCCGCGGCGCGCGTCGGCCACCGCTGCCGCGCTGGCCACCAGCACCGACCCGGTCCTGGTTGCCGGCGTCGGTGGCGGCTTGGCGCCGCAGGTCCGGCCGGGCGACGTGGTGGTGGCCAGCGAGGTCCGCGAGGCCAGTCGAGCCGAGAACGCGCTACGCCCGCCGAGTTCGGCATCAGAGTTGTTGAGCCGAACCAGGGCAGCGCTGCTGTCGAACTCGGCAATCGGAGGGCTGCTCGCCGACTCAGCCTCGGGTAGCGTCGAGGTGCCGTCGGCGCCGTTGCTGGCCGGGGCGCTGCGGCGGCTGGGGCTGACCGTGCACATCGGGCCCATCAGCTCAATTTCTCGGCTCGCCCGGACGCCGATCGTGGATGGCGCGCTCGCGGTGGACATGGAGTCGGCCCAGCTGGCTACCGCGGATGTCCCGTTCGCCGTGGTTCGCGCCATCGTGGATACGACCGATCACCCGCTGTGGCGACTCGGAATGCCGCGCCGGGGGGTGCGGGCGTTGCGGACCCTGCGGGCGTGCCAGCCCGCGCTGGAATGGTGGGCGGCCGCGACGGGCCCGCGTGAGGTTCTGCTCGCCGCGCCGCGTTCGTTCTGCGCGGGCGTCGCCCGGGCGATCGACACCGTGCACCACGCGTTGCGGCGCTACGGCGCCCCGGTGTATGTGCGCCGCCAGATCGTGCACAACGCGCACGTGGTGGACGAGTTGGCGGCCCGTGGCGCGGTGTTCGTCGACGAGGTCGACCAGGTGCCGGCCGGCGGCGTCCTGGTGTTCGCCGCGCACGGGGTCGCGCCCGCCGTGCGCCAGGACGCCGCCGCCCGCGAGCTCACCGTCATCGACGCCACCTGCCCACTGGTGACCAAGGTGCACAGTGAGATCCGCCGCTATGCCCGGAGGCAGAACACGGTGTTCCTCATCGGCCATTCTGATCACGAAGAGGTGCAGGGCAGCCTCGGCGAGGCCCCGGAGGACGTGATCGTGGTGCCCGACGTCGACACCGCGCAGCGGGTGGCGCCGCGCGATCCGTCGCGGGTGGCCTACACCATGCAGACCACGCTGGCGGTGGACGAGGCGGAGGAGATCGCCGGAGTCCTGCGCGATCGGTTCCCGGCGCTGAGCGCTCCGCGCACCGACGACATCTGCTATGCCACCACCAACCGCCAGCGGGCAGTGCGCGCGATCGCCGGTCAGGTGGACCTGGTGCTGGTGGTCGGCTCTCCCAACTCGTCCAACTCGGTGCGCCTGGTGGAGGTCGCGCAGCGGGAGGGCGTGCCGGCGTACCTGGTCGAGGACGTCAGTGAGATCGATCTGGGCGCTCTGGCGGGCACGACGCGGCTGGGCATCACCGCAGGTGCCTCAGCGCCACCGCATCTGGTGGATCAGATCGTGTATTGCCTGGGCGGCCTCGGTCCGGTCACCATGACCGAATTGCGGCTGATGGAGGAGGACGTCACCTTTGCGCTACCCCGAGAGATGAGCTGACCATGCCCATGCCCTTGCGTCAATCCCTGAAGCTAGGCGGCTTCCTGCTCAAGCAGAAGCTGCTCCGCCGGGAACGCTTCGCCCTGCTGGTCGAGCTGGAGCCACTGTTCGCATGCAACCTCAAGTGCGGCGGCTGCGGCAAGATCCAACAGCCCGCTGCGCTGCTCAAGCAGCGGATGCCGGTCGAGCAGGCGCTCGCCGCCGTTGCGGAGTGCGGCGCACCGATGGTCTCCATCGCCGGTGGCGAACCGCTGATGCACCCGCAGATCGACGAGCTGACCCGGCAACTGCTGGCCCGCCACAAGATCGTCTTCTTGTGCACCAACGCCTTGCTGCTGCCCCAGCACCTGCACAAGTTCACACCTCACCGCGACTTCGCCTGGATGGTGCACATCGACGGGTTGCGCGAGCGGCACGACGCCTCCGTGCGCAAAGTGGGCGGCTTCGACGCCGCGGTCGCGGCGATCCGGCAGGCCCAGGACGCCGGTTTCCGGGTGATGACCAACACGACGTTCTTCAGCACCGACACGCCACACGATGTCATTGAGGTGCTCGACTTCCTCAACGATTCACTGGGCGTGGACAACATGCAGATTTCCCCGGCCTACGCTTACGGCAAGGCGCCCGACCAGGAGCACTGGCTGGGCGTGCGGCAGACTCGCGAGCTGTTCGCGAAGGCGTTTAGCGAGGGGCGGCGCAAGCGCTGGCGGCTCAACCACTCCCCGATCTTTCTGGACTTCCTGGAAGGCAAGCGGGAGCTGGCCTGCACCGCGTGGGGCATCCCGTCGTATTCCCTGCTGGGCTGGCAGCGTCCCTGCTACCTGCTCGATGACAGCTACGCGGCGAGCTACGCCGAACTGCTGGAGGACACCGACTGGTCGGCGTTCGGCCGCGGGCGGGACCCGCGGTGTGCCAACTGCATGGCGCATTGCGGCTACGAGCCCACCGCGGTGGTCGCCACCATGGGATCGCTACGGGAATCCCTGCGCGCCACCCTCGGCGGGTGAAGAAGAGCGGGACAAGCTGGGGACAGGCGACGAGACAACAGCCCACAGTGTGCCGAGTTCAGCTGCGGAGGTTGGCCTGGTAGTAGGGGAAACCTGCCAGTTCGGGTACGTCAATCTCGGCCGCTTCCACACCGGCAGCGGCGTCATCCCGGTCGACTGGGACGCACTGACAGATACGGTGCGCATCCTGGTAAGGGCGCTAGACGACGCGATCGAGGCCAGTCTGGCGCACTACCCCAGCACGGTCTCAGCGCAGGTGATGAGCACCAAACGCAAGCTCGCCCCAGTGGAGCTGGCCACCCGCCGCGGCCCTTGCCCAGCCGTCCGCACCGGGCGGTCCCGCTACGCCGACCCCGCCTTCCTCACCCGGTTCGCTGACCTTCAGGTGCGCAGCGTCACCATCGGGAACTGGGAAGCGCTGGCCGGCCGGTCACGTCGACCTCGGGAAACCCCCACCCACTGCGCGATTCGGGAGGTCGGCGAGGAACTCGGCATCAAGCTCGATCCCGGCGAGCTGAGCCCGGCCGGGGTGATGTCCGTCGCTCCCTGGAACCCCGGGTGGACATCTTTTTTACCACCAGCACCTGGCGCCGCACGCCAACGATTCGTGAGCCCAACAAGTGCACCCAACTCGTCTGGGTCAACTTTCCCAGTGCACCGATTGGTCACAATTCGGCCCGCGGGCGGGACCCGCGGTATGCCAACTGCATGGCGCACTGTGGCTACGAGTCCACTGCGGTGATCGCCACCATGGGGTCGCTGCGCGAATCCCTGCGCGCCACCCTCTGCGGGTGACAGCAGGGAACACCAAGAGCTCGGCAACTGCTCCTCGCGTGGTACCGCGTGGCATGACCGATCTTGTCGGTGTCCGTGCCTACTCTGTGTCGTGTGGGTGATAGGAGCTCGATTGAGTGGACCGAGGCCACGTGGAACCCGACGACGGGCTGCGACCGCATCTCACGGGGCTGCGATCACTGCTATGCGTTGACTTTGGCGAAGCGGTTGAAGGCGATGGGCAATGCGAAGTACCAGACTGACGGCGACCCGCGGACATCAGGTCCGGGCTGCGGGGTGGCGGTGCACCCGGACACGCTGGACCTGCCGTTGCGATGGCGGGAACCGCGCATCGTGTTCGTTAACTCGATGAGTGACCTATTCCATGCGCGGGTCCCGGACGAGTTCA
>Ga0213881_10000796_pt1 | contig 17220 bp, 11 predicted proteins | sample BarmaccoBMER_R08_FD_160104 | JGI IMG/M metagenome (GOLD analysis project Ga0213881, IMG submission 160104) | Barbacenia macrantha exposed rock microbial communities from rupestrian grasslands, the National Park of Serra do Cipo, Brazil - ER_R08 ... | reverse complement strand
CCGTGGCCCTCCCGCTACCCGCGCACCCGTCTCGTGGCCCTCCCGCTACCGGGCGCACCCGTCCCCCCCGCATCCCCGCCGCCACACACGCACCCGACATTTCAACATTCGTCCCATTTGAGCCGACGTCATCGTGGAAGATTTGAGCCTCCCGGAAGAAAGGGCGCCGGAAACCAGCGCCCAATCCTCCACGAGGCTCTTTTCCTCCGCAAGAACTCGGCCGAGCCAAGCACACAAAGCACACAAAGCACACAATGCACACATGCATGCAAAGCACACAAGCACCCAATTCACACAAAGCGCACAAACCACCCAGGTCAGGCGCGGCAGAGTGTGGTTATCAGGGTCTGCTGGCGGTCGACGCAGGGGGTGTAGGCCTGGCTGCGTAGGATGTCCTTGGCGGTGTCGCTGTCCATATAGGTCAAGAATGCCGTTGCGAGCGTCCCGGGTGCTGGCCACGGTGATGCGCAAAGTCGTGCCACGGTGACGACTTGGACCGGTTAGGGGGGTTTGGGCGGGAATGATCACGATCCGGTAGCTGCGGCGTGTCGGTCCCGGCAGAGTACACCGGGGCTCCGCTAGGAGTGCTGATTGCCTAGATCCGCACTTGCCGGGAGCCCCGATGTCCGCCCAGTCTGCCATGCCTGCCGTGTTGTCTTCTACCGCAGCTACGACCTGCGACCTGCATGTTGAGGCCTCCGATTGCAGCCGGCTGCTGGAGCTGCTGAGCCTGGTGCCTGATCCGCGTAAGCGGCGCGGGGTGCGGCACACGGTCGCCTCGATCCTGGCGATCGCGACCGCCGCGGTGCTGGCCGGATGCAAGTCGGTGCTGGCGGTCGGCGAGTGGGCGGCGGAGGCCCCGCAGGAGTTGCTGGCTGCGGCGGGCGCCCGCCGCAGTCGCCAGGGCGGCCGTTACATCGCCCCGCACCTGGCCACGTTCCGGCGGGTGCTGCGATCCGCGGACGCGGATGCCGTGGATGCCGTGATCGGCTCGTTCCTGGCCGAGGTCGCCGGGTTCGCCTCGCTGACCAGGACTGATGGAGCCGTACCGGAAGTCCCTGGCGAGTCCGGCAGTGCCGGCGGCGAAGCCCGGCATGAGCAAGGCGGGCAGCACGGCCGGGAGGAGGAGGCCGCGGAGGAGGAGGTGCCGCTGGCAGGTGCGCTGAGCGTGGACGGGAAGGCCGCGCGCGGCGCGCGGCAGGCTGACGGCCGCGCGGTCCACCTGCTGTCCGCGCTCATCCACGGCACCAAGCTCGTGGTCGGCCAGCGGGACGTGGCGCACAAGACCAACGAGATCCCCGAGGTCAAGAAGCTGCTGGGGCCGCTGGACCTGCGCGGCTGGGCGGTGACGCTGGACGCGATGCACTGCCAGAAGGAGACCGCCAGGTTCCTGGCAGAGGACAAGAAAGCGGCGTACGTGTTCACCGCCGCCAAGGACAACCAGCCGGGCCTGGTCGCGAAGCTGGACGCGCTGCCCTGGCAGGACGTGCCGGTCAGCCACGTTATGTCCGGACGCGGCCACGGCCGCGCGGAACGGCGCACGATCCAGGTACTGCCCGCGCCGGAAGGGATCTGGCCCTATGCAAGGCAGGTATTCCTCGTGGAACGCTACGTCTGCGACCTGACCGGAACGCTGACCTCCGCAGTCGCCGCGCTCGGCCTCACCGCGCTGAGCGCCGCCCAGGCCAGCCCGGAACGGCTGAACTGGCTGGTCCGCGACCACTGGGGCATAGAGGCCATGCACTGGACCCGCGACATGGACTTCGACGAAGACCGCTCCCAGCTTCGCTGCGGCTCAGCACCCCAGATCATGGCCGGCATCAGGAACCTGGCCATCGGCTTGATCCACGTCAGCGGCCGCACCAAAATCGCCCCGACATTGCGCTGGATAGCACGCAACCCCCACCGCGCCCTGCTATTCCTCAGCCAGACCGCCTGACCAACGAGTCACGACTTTGCGCACCGCCGTGGGGTGCTGGCGAGCCGTAAGTGTAGAGGTACTCCACCGTCCAGAATGGGTACGCTCCGCGCTCGACCGCCCCGATGGAGGGATCCCATCCGTTCAGTTTTACGCTTTCCACATTCGGGCCATCGGACCGCGATGGACCGATTCATGCACCATCTTCCCGCGGCGAATCCGGCCTTTGGCGTGGACGCCCCGTTCTGTTCCGCTGAGCAGCACGAGCAGCTTGAAACTGGCTCTGCGCTTCATCGGGAAGCGGGGTAGCGAGATCCGGTTATGCATAACGTAGGCTGCCGATTGACCGGGTGGCTGGACCATCTCCCTGGTCATTCCGCGGCAATCGGTTACCGCGAATTCCTTTACTTCGCGGCCGGGGAACGTGAACGTTATGGGACGTCTGATGTCGGTTTCGCCAACGGTAGTGAACCCCGAGTTCCGGACCCGCAACAGGACCAGCGAAGGATGGTTGACTTCTCATGATGCGCGAATACCTTCCACGGTACCCAGGCCTCGCTCCATCTGGCCTCTCTGGGCAGGAGGTTTATTGGAGTGTCCATATGGTCACGCCACGTGATTCGGCGCCACCCGGAAAGGGATATGCCGACCCAGGCCACCAGCACCGCGATGATTGCCGCGGCTAGGACGGGAACGAGCCTCGGATGATGAATGGCGCTCGCGATCATGGCACCCAAGCCCAGTGGGATTGACTTCAGGCATATACATCGTGGCTATAAGCTGGCTATAAGCACGTGAATAGCGGTGGAACACACCTTGAACAATCAGCGCGAGCTGCCCCTATCTCACGACCCCTATCTCACGACCCCTATCTCGCGACAATACAGACGCGAGAATGAGGTCAGAGCCGGGACTCGGCCGGCACCGGCCTCGCTGGCTCGCCGGACTCGAAGGCCCTGATCATGCGTCCTGGGGTGACTGACATGACCAGGCGCGCCCGTCCTCTGTGAGCATCTGACCACGGACGTAGCTCATGCCCGCGCCGGCGCGGGCATGAGCTACATCCGGGTTGTTGTGCGCGAGGAACGTTTCCGCCGCCGCGTCTCGCGCCGCGTCTCGCCGGCCCAGGCTTTTTACCGAAGAGATGGTCACTTTCCGGACCGATTTGTCCGGAATGTCCGACCAACTGTTCGGCAAGGTGGCACCCACGCGCCCCCCCCACGCACGCCCCCACGCGCGCCCCCCACGCACGCCCCCCACGCACGCCCCCGCGCGCGGCCCCCGCGCGCACCCCAGGCATCCCAGACGACCCTGGCCACCGTCACGCCCGCGGTGCGAGCAGGGCGATCGATGCCTGGACGGCGACCTCGGTGATGTCGCTGACCCGTCCGCCGTCCTCGACGCTCGTCGCGAACAGCTCTCGGAGTCCGCCCAGCAACAAGATGGCAAGCTGCCTCGAAACCGGTGCGGTGCCGCCCGCCCGCCATTCCTCGGTGTCGCAGAGTGTCTGGATCATGACGACGAAGGCTTCCATCACCTCCCGCTGCAGCCCGCGCGCCGCGGCGCCGAGGGCCGGCACGTCGCGGATCCAGCTCAGCGTGATGGCAGGCGCCGATTCCGCGCACTCGATCCAGGTTTCGACAGCCTGCTTGATCTGGGTTTCCCGCGGCGCCAAAGCGTCGACGGCGGCCGAGATCTGGCGGATCACCTCGGCGTTCGCCGCGGTGAGCAGGGCGACGAAGCACGCTTCCTTGTCGGCGAAATGCTCGTAGAAGGTCCGCCGCGAGGTATGGGCACGCCGCACGATGTCGGCGACCGTGGTGTTCCGGTAGCCGTTCGCGTCGATCGACGCGGCCATGCCGTCGAGTAGCCGCTGCCGGTACGTGATTGCGTCGTCCATCTGGTCAAGATCCTCTTGAATTGTATGGTACGCCGACGTACCGTAACCCTATGGTACGACCGCGTACCAAGGAAACGCTGGGAAGGGGCCACGATGACCGTGAGGCTCCCGCCCGGCCCGTCAGCCCCCCGCTTGCTACAGGGCGCCTATGCCCTGGCCGTTCCCGGGCGGGGGATGCGCCATCTCGCGAACCGCTACGGCGACGCGTTCACTGTCAACATCCCGATTTTTGGCCGGGCCGTGGTCATCAGCAACCCGGCTGAGGTCAGGGAGCTGTTCCTGGCCGGCCAGGACCTGGTTGACAACCTCGAACGCAACCTCGGCCGGGTGCTCGGTTCCGGTTCGCTGTTCGCGCTGTCGGGCGAGGAGCACCGCACCCAGCGCCGCCTGCTGGTGCCGCCGTTCCATGGCCGCAGGCTGGCCGCCTATGAGCGGATCGTCGAAGCGGAGACGGTACGCGAGCTGGCGTCCTGGCCGGAGAACACCGAGTTCGCGACGCTGCCGTCGATGATGCGCATCACGCTCAACGCGATCCTGCGCGCGGTCTTCGGTGCGGAGGGCGCCGAGTTCAGCGAGCTGCGAGAACTCCTGCCGCGGTTCGTCGTGCTCGGTTCCCGCCTGGCCGTGTTGCCCATCTCCGAGACCCGCTGGGGGCGCCTCAATCCGTGGCGCCGGTTCCGCGCTATGCGCCGCGAATACGACGCGATCGTGGCGCGGCTCATTGCGAGAGCCGAGCACGACCCCGGCATAACGAACCGCGACGACGTCTTGTCGCTGATGCTGCGAAGCCGCTACGACGACGGCTCGGCCATGAGCCACACTCAGATCGCCGACCAGTTGCTCACCCTGCTTACCGCCGGGCACGAGACGACGGCCACCACGCTGGCCTGGGCTGTCGAACGACTCCGCCGCCACCCGGACGTGCTACGCAAGCTCGTCGGCGACCAGGATGCCGGCGGCAGCGCATACCGCGAGGCGACGATCGTCGAGGTGCAGCGCTCCCGCCCGGTCATCGACATGGTGGGACGGCAGGTGACCGCTGAGGAGTTCAAACTAGGCCGGTGGACGCTTCCGAAGGGCTGCCCGGTGCTGGTCAGCATCGCGCTGATGCACAACAATGAATCCATATTCCCGAACGGCCGGCCGTTCAACCCGTCCCGCTTCCTCGACGCCAAGCCGGATCTGTATCAGTGGATTCCATTCGGCGGTGGCGTCCGGCGCTGCCTCGGCGCCGCGTTCGCGAACATGGAGATGAACGTCGTGCTCCGTATCATGTTGCGCGACTTCACGCTGGTTCCCACCTCTGAGCCGGGCGAGCGGTGGCATTGGCGCGGTGTCGCCAACGCCCCGGCCAAGGGCGGCCTCGCCGTGGTCCGCCCCCGGGGCGAGCGTAAGCGAGCGCCGCGGCGGTTGCCGTCCCGGAGGGGCGGCGATTCCCGCCGTGGCCCCAAGCCGGCCGAGCGCAGCGAGGCCTTGGCGCGGAGGGAAATACCGCGGTTGCCGTCCCGGAGGGGCGGCGATTCCCGCCGTGGCCCCAAGCCGGCCGAGCGCAGCGAGGCCTTGGCGCGGAGGAAAACACAGCTTGGCGCGGAGGGAAACATGAGCGAGCGCAAGTCTCTTAAACCGATCGCCGGCCGGCCGGTGATGATCACCGGCGCGGCGTCGGGCATCGGCCGCGCTCTGGCCCAGCGGCTGGCCCGCTATGGCTCGCCGGTGGCCATCGCCGACATCGACGAAACCGGGCTGAAGCAGACCGCCGCGTCGCTGCCCGCTCGCGAACACCTCACCCGGGTCCTTGACGTCGCCGACGCGGACGACTTGCGGCGGTTCGCCGGCGAGGTCCGCGATTGGCTTCCCGAACCGCTGGCGGCGGTGTTCAACAACGCCGGCGTGGGGCTGACCTCGACCGTGCTGGACGCGATGCCGGAAGACGACGACTGGCTGCACCAGATCAACTTCCACGGCGTGGTCAACGGGACGCGGGCGTTCCTGCCGATCCTCATGGCACAGCACGACGGCGTCATCGTGAATACATCGAGCGTGTTCGGGCTGGTCGGAATCCCGTATCAGAGCGCGTACTGTGCCGCGAAGTTCGCGGTCCGCGGCTTCACCGATTCACTGCGCCAGGAATTGCGCGGCACCGGTGTGCGAGCCGTCACCGTGCACCCGGGTGGGGTCACCACGAATATCGCCCGCAACGCCCGGATTCGCACCGACCCAGAAGGACTGGGCCGGACCAAGGAGCAAATGGTTGCCCAGTTCGAGGCGATGACGATGACCCGGCCGGAGAAGGCGGCGGCCATCATCCACCGTGGTGTGGAGCGGGGTAAGGCGCGCATCCTGGTCGGCCCGGACGCCTACCTGTTCGACGCGCTGGCCCGGGTAGCGCCGGTCCATTACTACGACGTTCTCAGACCGCTGACGGCCAGGATGCGGAGACGTTCATGACCGAACACGTCGACGTGCTGATCGTCGGTGCCGGCCTGTCCGGCATCGGCGCGGCACATCACCTCCGGTCGGCCTTTCCCGGCCGGAGCTACACGATCCTCGAGGCGCGCGACGCCATCGGCGGGACGTGGGATCTGTTCCGCTATCCGGGCGTGCGGTCGGACTCGGACATGTTCACCCTGGGCTACCGGTTCCGGCCCTGGGCGCAGGGGAAGGCGATCGCCGACGGCCCCTCGATCCTCCGTTATGTCCAGGACACGGCCATCGAGGCCGGCATCGACCGGCACGTCCGGTTCGGCCATCGGGTGACGCACGCCGAATGGTCCAGCGAGGACGCGCGCTGGACGATTACCGCGATCCATGACGGCCATCCGGTGCGGCTTATCGCCAGCTTCTTGTACGTGTGCGGCGGCTACTACCACTACGACGCCGGCTACATACCGGACTTCCCCGGCATCGAGAGGTTCGGCGGCACGGTCGTCCACCCCCAGCACTGGCCGGCCGACCTTGACTATGACGGCAAGAACGTGGTCGTGATCGGCAGCGGAGCGACCGCCGTGACGCTGGTCCCGGCCATGGCCGACCGCGCCGCGCACGTGACGATGCTCCAGCGCTCGCCCACCTACATCGTGTCCATGCCGGCCGTCGACGCGATCGCGGACCGGCTTCGCCGGATGCTCGGCCCGCGCGGCGCGTATCCGATCGTCCGGTGGAAGAACGTCGCCCTGCAGACGCTGTTCTACAAGCTCAGCCGGCGTCGGCCGGACCTGGTGCGGTCGCTCATCCGCAAGGCGACGGCCCGCGTGCTGCCGCCCGGGTACGACGTCGACACGCACTTCAAGCCGCGCTATCAGCCATGGGATCAGCGGCTGTGCCTGGTCCCCGACGGTGATCTGTTCAAGGCGATCCGGCATGGCGGGGTGACGGTGGTCACCGGCCGTATCGCGGAGTTCACCGGGACCGGCGTGGCGCTGGAGTCCGGTGAAGTGCTCGACGCCGACATCGTCGTCACGGCCACCGGTCTGCGGTTGCTCGCCATCGGCGGTATCCAGCTAACCGTCGACGGCCGCGACGTCAAGCTGCCCGAGACCATGGCGTACAAGGGCATGATGCTCAGCGGCGTGCCCAACTTCGCCTACACGATCGGCTACACGAACGCGTCCTGGACCCTGAAGGCCGATCTGGTCAGCGAATACGTCGTCCGCCTGCTCCGGTACATGGACGCTCACGGCCACGCCCGCTGCGTCCCGGCCGACGACGATCCGGCCATTACGCGGCGGCCGCTGCTCGACTTCCAGGCCGGATACGTGCTCCGCTCCATTGACGAGTTCCCGAAGGCGGGCTCGCGGGCTCCATGGCTGCTCAGTATGAGCTACCCCCGCGACGTGCTCCGGCTGCGGCATGGCCGCGTCAACGACGGCACGATGCGGTTCTCTTGACATAGAACAAGTTCTACCGACATTGTTGGCTCGTTTCCTTTGTCCACTGGGGGTTTACGAAGGGAGAGCGTCAATATGTTCAAGAGATCCGCTGTCCGGATGGCCGCTGCTGCGGCGGCTTGTGTCATGACCGCTGGCGGAGGCCTGTCTCTTGCCACGACGACTGCCAACGCGGCCACTGCCGCCAAGGCCCAGACCGTTAAGTACAGCTGCAAGATCCCGGTGATCGGCACCGAGTCGGTGACCGCCAAGCTGACCCTCTCCGCCCCCGCCAAGGGCACCACGGGGAAGACGGTCAAGCTCAGTGTGCAGGTCCAGCCCTCCGGGCTGCCCGCCGTCGCGGTGACCAACCTCACCGCGAAGTCGGCGCTCAGCTTGTCGGGCGCGCAGAAAGGCTCGGTGACCCTCAGCCAGTTCCTGTCGAAGGCCAATTCCGGCAACCTCAAGCTCAACCTGGCCGGAAGCCTCAAGCTGGCCAAGGCGGGCGCCGTCCACCTCACCGTCGGCTCGTCCGTGACGTTCTCCCTCACCAGCAGCATCATCGGCAAGGCCACGCTGACCTGCCACGCGACGTCCAAGCTGCCCGTGCTCGGCACGATCTCGGTCAGCAAGCCCCGCCACGGCCGGCTGAACTCCTGACCGGCTAGGACGGGCCTGGAATACTCCTGCGCTCCCGTTGTTAAGGTACATGCAAATGCATATATCTCAGCGCGGAGCGCAGGAGGCTTACCATGCAGTTCGGGATCTTTTCGGTCAGCGACATCACCCGGGATCCCGTGTCCGGGGAGACGCCCAGCGAGGCGGAGCGGATCGACGCGGTCGTGCAGATCGCTCAGAAGGCCGAAGAGGCCGGCCTCGATGTGTTCGCGATCGGCGAGCACCACAATCCCCCGTTCTTCTCTTCCGCGCCGACGACGCTGCTTGCGTACCTCGCGGCGACCACGAAGCGGCTGGTCCTGTCCACGGCCACCACGCTGATCACGACCAACGACCCGGTGCGGATCGCCGAGGAGTACGCGATGCTCCAGCATCTGTCCAAGGGCCGGATGGATCTCATGCTGGGACGTGGCAACACCGCGCCGGTGTATCCGTGGTTCGGCAAGGACATCCGGCAGGGCCTGCCGCTGGCGCTGGAAAACTACAACCTGCTCCACCGGCTGTGGCGCGAGGACGTCGTGGACTGGCAGGGGAAGTACCGCACCCCGCTCCAGGGCTTCACGTCGATCCCGCGGCCGCTGGACGACGTTCCGCCGTTCGTGTGGCACGGTTCGATCCGCACCCCCGAGATCGCTGAGCAGGCCGCATACTACGGCGACGGCTTCTTCGCCAACAACATCTTCTGGCCCAAGGAGCACTACATGCGCCTGATCCGGTTCTACCGGCAGCGCTATGCCCACTACGGCCACGGCAGCGAGAAGCAGGCCATCGTGGGCCTCGGCGGCCAGGCGTACCTCGCGCGTAGGTCCCAAGACGCCAAGCGCGAGTTCCGGCCCTACTTCAACGAGGCTCCGGTGTACGGGCACGGACCGTCGATGGAGGACTTCATGGACCTGACCCCGCTGTCGGTGGGCAGTCCGCAAGAGGTCATCGACAAGACCCTGACCTTCCGCGAGTACTTCGGCGACTACCAGCGCCAGTTGTTCCTGGTGGACCACGCCGGGCTGCCGCTTAAGACGGTGCTGGACCAGCTCGACCTGCTGGGCGAGGAGGTCGTGCCGGTGCTGCGTAGGGAGATCGCCGGGCGGCAGGACCCGGAGACGCCCGAGGCGCCCACCCACACCGGCCTGGTCAAGGCCAGGTACGGCGACCAGGCGCCGCGCCAGCCACGGCCTAACGCGAACCGCGGTGACAACGTCACGGGCGCCTCGCCCTACCAGGACTCACAGGCTCAGGCCGAATACCCGGAGCTGTGATGCCAACGCTAGCCAACGACGCATGGGAGTCCCTGCTGTCCGCCCACGCCGTGCTGATGAAGCGATTCGCGGACGAGGACATCTGGGAGGACATCTCCATGCGTGAGTACGACGTGCTGTACACGTTGTCCAAATGCTCCAAGCCCATCAATGTGACCGAGTTGAACCGGCACGTGCTGCTCAGCCAGCCGGCCCTTTCTCGCCTGGTGAACCGGCTCGTGGAACGGAGCTTGGTCGAACGGTGTTCTGATCCGGTCGACGGCCGCGGCGTCCGCTTGTCGCTCACCGATGTCGGCCGGGCACTACAGCGCCGGATCGGGCGCCGGCATGCCCGCAGCGTCGCTCGCGCCCTGACCGCCGGACTCGACCACGCCCAGCTCCGCCAGCTGGAAACGCTGTGTCAGAAACTTGCCAGGGAGGCTGAGTGACCGAGAACTTCAGGCTCGCGGTGGTCAGCGCCGGCACCAGCGATCCCTCGTCGACCAGGCTGCTCGCCGACCGGCTGGCCTCTCGTGTCGCGGTGCTGGCCCAGCAACATGGCAACACGGTGACGGTGAGCGTCATCGAACTGCGCGAGATCGCCGCCGACATCTTCGGCGCTATGGTGTCCGGGCTGGTCTCGCCCGGTCTGCGTAACGGGATCGGGGTCCTCGGCGGAGCTGACGGCGTCATCGCCAGCACCCCGGTCTACAAGGCCGGGCCCAGCGGGCTGTTCACGTCGTTCTTCCAGGTACTGGACAACGACCTGCTCATCGCCAAGCCGGTGGTGCTGGCCGCGACGGCCGGGACCGGTCGGCATGGGTTGGTGGCCGACGACCAGATGCGTCCGATGTTCGCCTACCTGCGTGCTATGACGACTCCGACCTCGCTGTTCGCCGCTCCGGAGGACTGGAACGATCCGGCGCTGAGCAAGCGCGTCGACCGGGCCGCGCTGGAACTCGTCCTGCTCATGGAGAGCGGCTTCGCCGGACAGGTCAGGGACGAGTCCTGGGAGAGCTACACCCATGAGTACGGCAGCGCCGCCAGCACCGGGGACTCCATCGATCTGGACACCGACCTGATGCGCCTGGCGACCGGCGGCTCCGCCGAATAGGGAACCACGCGGCGAATTGCTCGTTAATGAGGCCGGGGGAGTAGCACGTGATTTATCCCGGGGGCAGCTACTTCCGACGGAGGGTCGTCATGAACATGACTCGCTTGACCGGGTTGACCGGCGGCGTGATCTGCGCCGTGCTCGTCTCATGCGCGCTGGGATCAGCGAATGCCTCGGCCAGTACCGGGCCGCCGCCGCTGACGATACTGACTCCCGGCGCGAACATCGGTAACGGCGACATCTTTGTCGCGCCCAATGGCGGACCCAACTACGCCAGCGGGCCGGAGATCCTCAGCAGTACCGGCCAGGTGATCTGGTTCCACCCGCTCCCGGCTGGCGAAATCGCCACCGACTTCCGCACCCAGACCTACCTGGGCCAGCCGGTGCTGACCTGGTTCCAGGGCGGCGGTGCCGGCGGCCCCATGGATGTGATCTACAACAATCACTTCCAGCAGATCGCCACCATCCGAGCCGGCAACGGCTATCAGACCAACATGCACGAGTTCCTCATCACCCCGTGGAACACCGCGCTGATTCTGGCCAATGACGTCACCACCGCCGACCTCACGTCCATGGGCGGTCCGTCGAACCAGACGGTCGTCGACAGCGTCGTGCAGGAGATCGACATCAGCACCGGCAAGGTGCTGTTCCAGTGGAACAGCGCCGGCCACGTGCCCTACAGCGACAGTCACGTGCCGCTGCCGCCTTCCGCGAGCCAGCCATGGGACTGGTTCCACATCAACGCCGTTCACCTTGACACCGACGGCAACCTGCTGATCAGCTCGCGCCACACCTGGACGGTCTACAAGGTGAACCGGGACACCGGCGCGATGATCTGGCAGCTCGGCGGGAAGCACAGTTCGTTCACCCTGAAGGGGACTCCGTTCACCCAGGGCCTGGACGCCGCCGGCGAGATCTTCGCCTGGCAGCATGACCCCGAGAGCCTCGGCAACGACGTGTACACGATCTTCGATGACGAGTCCGACGGCAATGTGACGCTGTTCTCGACCAGCCGTGCGGTCACCGTGCGGCTGGATCTGAACACACACGTGGCCACCCTGATCAAGTCCATCAACCAGCCCGAGGGCCTCGTCGCGGCCGCGACCGGGAACGCGCAGACCTTGCCGACCGGCGACATGTTCGTGAGCTGGGGCAACTTGCCGTACATCTCGGCATTCAGCCCGTCTGGAAAGCTGTTGTTCGACGCGAAGTGGCCGAACGGCGTCAGCAGCTACCGCTCCTACCTGCTGCACTGGAATCCCGCCAGCTGAGACTAAGCTTCGGGCGAGATGAACGAAACGCCTGCCGCTCCGCCGCCATCCGCGTTGGCCGACGCCCTGCGTAAAGCCGGGATCAAAGACGTCGATAGTTCGTCCCGGCGTCGGGCCGAATACTCCTCCGACGCGTCCAACTATCGCGTGGTTCCCGCCGTCGTGGCCTATCCCCGGCACGTCGACGAGATCGTGGCCGCGCTCACGAGCTGCCGGGAGATCGGCGTGCCGCTGACCCCTAGGGGCGGCGGCACGTCGATCGCCGGCAACGCGCTGAGCGCCGGAGTCGTCCTTGACCTGTCGCGGCACCTCAACCGGGTCATCGACGTCGACCCGCCGTCCCGCACCGCGGTGGTGGAACCCGGCGCCATCCTCGACGACATCACCGCCGCCGCCGCGCCTTACGGGCTGCGGTTTGGCCCGGACCCGTCTACCCACGCGCGCGCCACCATCGGCGGCTCGCTGGGCAACAACGCCTGCGGTTCGCGGGCGTTGCGCTATGGCCGTACCGCCGACAACGTCGTCTACCTGGACGTGGTGACCGGAGCGGGCGTACGGTTCACAGCCCGCCGTTACGGGCGGCTGGGCATGCCAGCCGACGGCCCGGAGGGCACCTTGCTGTCGGCCGTGCGCAGCCTGATCGGGGAACGGCTCGCCTTGATCAGGACGGAGTTCGGCCGGTTCAACCGCCAGGTCTCCGGCTACTCGCTTGAGCACCTGCTGCAGGAGAATGGCACTGATCTCGCCAAGTTCCTCGTCGGCACCGAGGGCACTCTCGCGCTCACGCTGGGAGCCACGGTCCGCCTGGTGGAGAAACCGGCGGCTACCGCGCTGGCCGTGCTGGGCTACGCCGACATGGCGGAGGCCGCCGAGGCGGTGCCCGCCATACTGCCGCATGCGCCGGTCGCGCTGGAGGGCCTCGACTCCCGGCTGGTCGAGGTGGTGCGGTCCCGGCGGGGCCCGGCCGCCGTGCCCGACCTGCCCGGCGGTGGCGGCTGGCTGTTCGTGGAGACGGCGGGCGGCAGCCCGGCCGAGGCGTGCAGCGCCGCGGCGAAGCTGGTAGCCGACGCCGCCTGCCTGGACAGCGCGGTGGTCACCGGCGCGCAGGCTGCCGCGCTGTGGCGGATCCGAGAGGACGGCGCCGGGCTCAGCGGCAGGACGCCTGCCAACGCGGCCGCGTGGCCCGGCTGGGAAGACTCGGCTGTCCCGCCCACTGAACTGCCTTCTTACCTGCGTGGACTTCAGGCGTTGATGGGCGAGCACAGGGTGGACGGGTTGATGTACGGGCACTTCGGCGATGGCTGCGTGCATGTACGCATCGACTTCCCGTTGCGGTCCCGCCCGCGAGTGCTCCGCGAGTTCACGCAGGACGCGGCGAAGCTGGTGGCAGCGCACGGCGGTTCGATGTCCGGTGAACATGGCGACGGCCGGGCCCGCGGCGAGTTGCTCCGCTACATGTACTCACCCGCCGCGCTCGACCTGTTTGCTTCTATCAAGAGGGCCTTCGACCCGGACAACATGCTTAATCCCGGGGTGATCGTCGCTCCCGCATCCCTCGACGCCGACCTGCGCGTCCCGGCGTCCCGGCCGCTGCGTGACCAGCTCGGCTTCGCCTACGCCCACGATGGCGGTGACTTCGCGGTCGCGGTGCATAGGTGTACCGGGGTGGGCAAGTGCCGCGCGGACTCCACCTTGAGCGGGGGAGTGATGTGCCCTTCGTACCTGGCCACCCGGGATGAGAAGGACTCCACCCGGGGACGCGCCCGGGTGCTCCAGGAGCTTGCCAACGGGTCGCTGGTTACCGGCTGGCGTGCCGGAGAGATCACCGAGGCGCTGGACCTCTGCCTGTCCTGCAAGGGCTGTTCCACCGACTGCCCGGCCGGCGTGGACATGGCGACGTACAAGGCCGAGGCGCTGTACCAGCGCTACCGTCGTCGGCTTCGCCCGGCTTCGCACTACGCACTGGGCTGGCTGCCGCGCTGGGCCGTCCCGGCCTCGCGTCTGCCGTGGCTGAGCAACGTCGCGCTGAACGCCCGGCCACTGGCCGCGATCGCCAAGCGGCTCGGCGGGGTGGACCGGCGGCGCGCGCTGCCGGCCTTCGCGCCGGAGAGCTTCCGTCGCTGGTTCGCCAAGCGCGCGGTGGCGGACCGGGCCGGGAAACCGGTGCTGCTGTGGGCCGACACGTTCACCAACTGCTTCACGCCCGGTGTCGGCCAGGCGGCCGTTCGGGTACTCGAGCAGGCCGGGTATTCGGTCCGCCTCACGAAGCGGCCGGTGTGCTGCGGGCTCACCTGGGTCTCCACCGGCCAGCTCGACGGGGCCCGGCGACAGCTACGCCGCACCCTGCGCGAGCTGGGCCCAGCGCTGGAGGCCGGCATCCCGATCGTCGGGCTCGAACCGTCATGCACCGCGGTGCTGCGCGCTGACGTCGGCGAATTGCTGCCCGGCGATCCGCGGAGCGCAAAGCTCATGGCCTCGGTCAAGACCCTGGCCGAACTGCTGCGCTCCACCGAAGGCTGGACGCCGCCCGACCTGACCGGCGTAACCGGCGTGGCCCAGCCGCACTGCCACCATCGTGCGGTGCTCGGCTGGGACGAGGACGCGGCATTGCTTCGGGCTGCGGGTGCGCGGATTGAGGCCGTCGGCGGCTGCTGTGGCCTGGCTGGGAACTTCGGGGTGGAGCGCGGACACTACGACATATCGGTCGCGGTGGCCGAAACCGCCCTGCTCCCGGCCGTCCGCGCGGCCGGTTCCGACGCCACCATCCTGGCCGACGGCTTCTCCTGCCGCACCCAGCTGGACCAGCTGGCCAGCACCTCCTCCCGTCACCTCGCCGAACTCCTGGCCTCCCGTCTGGACGCCAGCGGCGAACCCTAAAATGCCTTACCTGACTGGGATCGTGGCGATAGGCACGGGCCGCTGTCAGACTAGGATTGATTCGATGGCTGCCGGGAGGAGGGGTGGTGGCCGGAGGTTCCCCTGTGCAGCTGAGTGGCTTGCTAAACGGGCTCGGTCCGGGTTCACGAGTGGCCGGCTATCTCCTGGAGAGGCTCGTCGGCGTCGGTGGCATGGCCGCGGTATTCCGCGCGCGCGATGAACGGCTCGGCCGGGTGGTGGCGCTGAAGCTACTGACCGGGGACGAGGCTGTCCGGCGGCGGTTCGCGCGCGAGGCGCGGGCGATCGCGGCGGTGGACCACCCGCACATCATCCCGGTCTACGAGGCGGGCGAGGCCGATGGCGTGCTGTTCATCGCGATGCGTTTCGTGGCCGGTGATGATCTGCGGGTGGTAGTTGGCCGGGAGGGCGCCCTGCCCGCGCGCCGTGCGGCGGCGTTCATCTCAGCGGTGGCCTCCGCGCTGGACGCCGCGCATGCCGCCGGGCTGGTGCACCGTGATGTCAAGCCCGCGAACATGCTGGTGGACGTGGGGCCTCACCGGCCTGAGCACGTGTACCTGTCGGATTTCGGGCTGGCCAGAGGCGTGCTGTCGGCGGCCGGGCTGACCAGGGCCGGGCAGTTCCTCGGCACGCCCGATTATGCGTCGCCGGAGCAGATTAGCGGTCATTTCGTGGACGGCCATGCGGACCAGTACGCGCTCGCCTGCGTGGCCTACACGCTGCTGAGCGGCTCTATGCCGTTCGCCCGCGAGGAGCCGATGGCGGCGCTTTACGCGCATCTGTTCGCTCCGCCGCCCCAGGTGACCGCGGTGCGGCGGGATCTGCCCGGCGCCGTCGACCACGTGCTCGCGAGGGGGCTCGCGAAGGCGCCGGAGGATCGCTATGAAAGTTGCGGTGACTTCGCCGACGCGCTGCGAGAGGCGCTCGACTTGGAACCGTACGATCCCACCCAGCCCGGTCGCCGGCTGAGCCAGACGGCCGGGTCGCCCTCCCCGGGCGGGCTGGACTTGCAGCGGACGGTGACGGCGCCGCGGCCGGAGGCCCAGGCCAATTCAGCGCCGCGGCCGGAGGCCCAGGCCAATTCAACGCCGCGGGGCGACGCGGTCCGCGATGGGGCATCGAGGTCGGCCGCCACTGGTGTGCGGGGAGCGGGTGCTCGGCCGCAGGGCGCAGCGGACGGTGCCGGTATACGGGAACGCGTCGGCCCCGCCAGCCCTGCTGAGGGCGCCGATGGTCGTGGAAGTCCCGCGGGTCATGCTGGCGAGGTGCTCGCGATGCCCGTGGCCTCGCGAGCGGCGGCGACCGCTCCGCTGACCATTCCGCCGGACGCGCCGGCGAGGCAACCTGAAGGCGCGTCGGCCGCGAAGTCCGCACCGGCATCCTCAGCCTCGCCCGTTGCGGCGCCCCCGCCGGGCACGTCCGCCGCGCCTGCCGCGCCCGGAACCTGGACCGCGGTGGTGGCCGCGGACCGGATTTACTACGACAGCGTGCGAGCGGAGAGCGAGCAGGACGCCGCGTCGATCGAGTTTCCGGACCAATTGCCCGAACGGCGGTTCCGGCTTGCCGGGAACCAGGTTCGCATTGGCCGGCGGAGCAAAAGCCGCCAGATCGAGCCGGAGATCGACCTGACCGGACCGCCCAAGGACCCAGGCGTATCACGGCTGCATGCGGTGCTGATCGCCGGGCCGGACCGGAACTGGTCGGTCGTCAATCCCGGCTCGGCTAACGGAATCCTGGTCAACGGCATAGACGTCCCGACGGGCGAAGCCGTCCAATTGCACGAGGGCGACCGCATCCACCTGGGCGCCTGGACCGTCATCACGATCACCCGCGGCTGAGTGAGTCCGCCAGCCACCGCGCCAGTCGCCGATTGCCACTGATCCCGCGGTCTTCCGTCCTGCCGGAAACCCAGGCCGCGGGTCCAGCCGCGCCAACATTTCCCATAAAATGGTCACACAACGCGACCCTGGCCAGCTCCCCAGCTATCATAATCTGTTACCTCAAACGTGAGCATTCCAAAATAACGCCCGTCATCCCCCAATATGAGCATTCCGATACCTCCAAAATGTAAGTCCGAAATAACCTCTGTCGACGACATGTCGGCTATGCCGCCTTCGCCAAGCCGCCACGCCAACCTAAGAAACTTGCACATACCACCACATGCCGGGCACATGGCCCAGCTATCTTGTGGGAAGTTAAGAGCCCCCTGGAAGAAAGTAAGTCTTCGCAATTCCTGTGACGGCGGCTGCGGAGTCCCGCGCGGGCCGACGGCTGTGACACGCCGGGCAGGTGCGTGATTTGTCGGTGACGACAGTGTTTGCTGTGGTTCGTGACTGCGGCGGC
>Ga0213881_10000793_pt1 | contig 17277 bp, 16 predicted proteins | sample BarmaccoBMER_R08_FD_160104 | JGI IMG/M metagenome (GOLD analysis project Ga0213881, IMG submission 160104) | Barbacenia macrantha exposed rock microbial communities from rupestrian grasslands, the National Park of Serra do Cipo, Brazil - ER_R08 ... | reverse complement strand
CGCGGTTGCCGCACTCGAATTCTACCGGCTCAATTGGGTCAGTTCTGAATAATGCTCCTAGTTCACTGCGATCCAGAAGCTGGTTGACTCGCCATCGGTAAAGGATTCTACCAGGTTCGATAGCGAACTGGTAATAGTGCCATCCGCAACCTCCGTAGGAATGGTACGACCGCGACCGTGGCCGGGCGACCACGTCATGCAGCGCCTCCATCACGTCGAACAGCGCCTCATCGACAGCGAGAAGCTCGTCGGCATGCAGCGGCCAATGCAGGTTCGGGATATCCACCATCTGGCGGAGCACATCCGTGGCGTCGACCTCCACCGAATCATGATCATCGACACAAATCTTCGGAAATGCCTTCTCAAAGTAACCGTTGGCCTGCAGTTTGCTAACGATCCGGACGAACTCACGAGCAACCGTCGGCATGTCAAGTCGGCCTGGGCCAGTCCCTCGGCGGCGGTGCGACCAGTACGGACTGCGGACAGTTGTCTCTCGCAGCTGGTCAACACTCGCAACCAGATGCGCAAGAAACTCCTTCGGCCCAGTGGGCCGCCCATCGGCTGGTGCGTTGCTCCAAGGGTCATTGTATGACCTATCGTCGATCAGGGCATCGGCGGCGGCCGAGCCAGCGAATGCCTCAATTAGCAACCACTCACATCGTTCCTTGAAGTTCTGTCCGCCTTGAGCAATCAGTGTCTCGGCCTCTTGGGCAAACAGCTGGCGCGGCCACACAAGCTCGAAGTCAGCCCCTGCGTAGCGGCCAATCATGCCCGTGGGGACCTTCTCGCCGGAGTCCCGTATCCGCTGCTTGGCCTCTGCACCCACCGTATGGAGTCCTAATGCTTTCAGAGCCGCTTGCCTAGCGGGCAGCCATCGTTCCGTCCACGAGATGCCACCAAGGTGGACACTCAGATCGGGATCGAAGCGCTGGTAGTCCCTCAAATCCGAATCAACACTATCCATCAAAATCTGTATGGCTGGTTCCTGCTTGCACAGATCATCCTCCAGCTCACCTATCCGACGCTTCAGGTCATCTGATTCTGGACGATCACCTCCGCCGATCGTGCGAATCGTCTCATACAGCTCAGACATCTCGTCGATCGTGGCGATGAACGATTGAAGCTGGTCAACCACCCACCGCTGATCAGACACTCGTAAGCCTCCATCTCACACGGCGATCAAGTTAAGGCGCTGCGGTCTCTGAACTGCGGTCGTAGTAAGTGATCTTGAATTCCTGAAAAATCACTACGGCTCGACTCAGTAGTCAAATATTTACTCTATGTAATCACAGGGGTGCAAGTAGCCTATACGAGTGCACCTGGAACCTGTCAAATCGGACACGGAGAGCTGACGACTTAGATCATGTAAACGACTCAAGATCCTCACTTCGATCCGCCCTCGGACAGGTGAAGTGGCGAGCCCGACCGCCGACGAGCGCACAGCCGAAAGCGCCATGCACAGGCGGCCGCACAGGAGGGCCGAGGCACGGTGCCGGAGCATAGCAGAGCGCATCGAACACATGTTCGTACCAATGGTCCTATAAAAGACCCCAAGCAGGACAGAATCGTGGGTCTGAGATTAGGAGAGGCTAAGCTCTTAGGAACATATGGCTCGCCTGTGGTGGGGTGCTGTCCTTTACTGCGGGGCGCGTCTCCCAGAATGATCGCCAGCCTTCGCGGTCACATTCGGAGAACGCTCGACAGGATGTGGCTCTTGGGCATACCACCAGCTGACCGGTGTTACGTCGATTTTGCCAGCTGACGAGCGCGGCGCGCGAGATCACGGGATGTCGAGTCGGACCGAGCGTCCAGCGCCTTAACGAGCGGGGCAAGTTTGACACGTGATGCACGAACAGATCGCAGTGGCGCCACGCCAGCAATGGCACGTTGAGCCAATACGTCAGCGTTGAACTCGCCAGTATACGTATGAATCGCCGCTAAGGAGATGTCAGCCAACACGCCTTCGCGACGAGAGGTTCCCTCTGCGGCCCACTTTCGGATCGAGCTAGCAGCGAACCTTTCGGCAGTGTCCAACCGTCCAAGAGCAAGAAACACGTAGGAAGCCGCACATTCCATGTCTGCATCGTCGTATGCAGTGGCTGGCTGCCACTCTCGTGCTGTCTTGAGTGACCGCTCGGCCGCCTCTCTATGCTCCATGTTGGCTAGCATTAACGCGGATTCCACGTTTAGCCATGCAGCCATCTCAGCCACCGCAGGCGAACCGGGAACCTCACGGAGCCGGACTAGGCCAAGCTGACAAGCCTTCAAACCATCGTTATACGCCCCCGCATCGCGCATATGAATACCCGCGTGCCACAACGCTGAGGCCACCTGTACTCCGTCACCGACGCTCGCTGCTAGGTCCATTGCTGTGGCGAAGTAGGCTCGAGCCTGATCATGCAGGCACGCATCGACGCAGCACCACCCAGCTAAGGTGTGGAGATCGGCCAGAGCCGAACCCAGCTCAGCCTTGATTGGATCACTGGAAGGCACCGACATCAACGGCCGTGATCGGTTGGCCACCGCAGTGACGACGTCGGCGCCACCTCCGTAAGTGCGGGCTACCGCACGTAACCGAGCAGTCAGTTCCTTAAGCGCGGCTACGTCAGAGGCGCCGAGCCGAGATGGCAGTGGGGTCGGTGTCGTTGGTGGAGTGGGTAACTCCAGCACCTCACCGAGTACCGGCGCACCCAGCAGGGCGATGCTGGCAGCGGCTAGGAGTGCACGGCGTCTCATGTCCTCGTCGACGACCTCCTGCCCGACAGCCTGGGCCGCAGACTTCGCAACCTCGTCATCGTAGGCCAGGCCCATCCAAGCGCGCGGTACGTCGAGGCCTTGGGCAATGCGGAGAAGCACGTCATAGGCCATGACTCGGCGACCCTTGATGACCTCGGAGACCTCGGACTGGGATTGTCCGGTCAACTGGGCGATCTGTCGTTGGCTGATGCCAGCCTCGGTGAGCAGTCGGTAGACGGTGGTGATGTTCCGTTCGGCCAGCGCCCCGCAGGCGGTCTTGGTTGTCAGGGCCCGCCTGAGTCGATCGCTGTGGGTTTCCGTGGTTGGCGCTGGTGTTGTCCAGGGGTGTGGGTCCGGCATTTGTCTGCCTGTCGCTCTCGCAGTAGTCGTTGCGGGGTTGTCGGGTTCGGACTGAGCCTAGCTGATGATGAGCTGATTTCGTTCAGTGGTGTGATCATGGTGAGTGTTCCGGCTCTCCGCGTTGTGTCGCGTTGACCGCGCTGACGGAGCAGAAATGTGACGTTGTGACGGGTCCGGCGCTGGTTCGTCACACCGTCACACTGGACTGTTTACCCTGCTAGACGATGTGATGGGGTTGTCACAGGGGCTGTGACGGTGTGACGAGGATTTTGTGCCTCTGTGACGATTTGCGACGGGGTCTGTGACGGCCGTGGTGCGCTGATCAGTCGTCGTCGATGTCGGGTAGGTGCCCGTCGCGGATGGCCTCCACGGCCGCGCGAATGTCGGCAATGAGGTATCCGCGGATTTGCCGGACGGTGCCGTCTTCGGCAGGGATCCGTTCGCGGGTTGGCCGGCAGCCCAGGTCGGTCATTTGCCGGCTCAGGGTAGCCCGGTCGGTGTTCAGAGCGGTGATCAGTTCGGCGGTAGGGACGAACTCACGGCTGCCCTCATCGAGATTGGCGCCGAGATATTCGACTACTGATGCCAGCGGTTCGGGTAAATCGCCTATCGGTGGCTCGCGGTCAGTGCAGGGTTGGGGCGTGCCGATGATGTTGGCGACGGTGGCCGGGTCGAGCGCTGGAGTGGGTGCGGCGCCGATGGCGTGACCGGTAAGAGTGCCGGCCGCCTCGCGGAGCGCCCGGCCACGCTCGCAGAGAGTGGCCCAGTCATCGTTGGGCATGTAATCGGTGCGAACCGTCATGGCCAGCACATCTGCGCCCGCTGACGTGTCACCGTCGGGTCGGAGAATGCCAACACCTTTGTGCGTGGGGAGCAGCCGGCTGCTGTCCCATCCGCGTGTATTCATCTGTTCGCCGAGAATGATGTTGGAATCGCGCCAATCCATCACGCGTAGCGCAAAGCGGGAACCGAGCACGGCGCGCAAGCCGGACGGGATGGTTTTGGTATCGGGACGTTGGGTGGCCAGGACAAGAACGATTCCTGCGGCGGGCCCTTTCTTAGCCAGCCAAGTGAGCAATTCACCGATGTACTCCCCCGCGGTGACAGTTTTGCCTTGCACCTTGATCGGTGTGCGTTCTTCCAGAGGTACTTGTACTTCGTCAATAAAGATACCGGTGATGGGCATGTTCAACGAAGGATCGCGAGACATGAGAGGCGTAATTTTTGATTCGGGACAGATCTCATTGTGTAGATCACGCATGCGCCGGTAACGGCCTTGTACTTCGGTGACCAATTCGACCAGCCACGCAGCCAGCGTGAGCACATCGCTGGGTTCATCACCAGAAAGGAAACGGTGCGCCACGACCGCAGCGGCGGACCAGTCCTTGCCTGCCTTGAAATCGGCGATGTAAAGCCGGGTATAAGCGTCGAGGATCAGCCCGGCGGCAGCCAGCCGGGCTGCGAAAGTCTTGCCTTGCCGCGGAATCGCACCGACCAGCAGCGAAGTCCACACCAGCGGGAGGCTGACACGGCGATCTCGCGCATCGCGGCCGAAAGGCACCGGCCGCCAAGCATCCCAGCACGCCACCTCGAGCAATGGCGTACGTACGGGTGGCCTAGCGTAAGGATCGGTGTCAGCAACCCACATCGCCACCCGCCCGGCGTGCCCGCCGTTGCCGCGGACCCGCTCTACAAGCAACTGCACCTCATCCACTGCCAGCGCAGACGCCAGCGCCTCCCGGTTCTTGATCACATCCGTGGCCTTGCGGGTGGCCGGAAGATCGATGGTGATGGCCCATCCCTCACCGACCCGCCTAGCTCGCTCAACCAGCCGCAGCGTCTCGTCTTTGCCGATGAGTTTTGCGTCGCGGAAGGCGTCGACCAGAATTTGTGGGTCCATGGTCCAGGTCAGTGACCGGGGACCGGCGAGCACGGCCCGCCGACCGGGACTGCCATCCTTGCGCCGACCAGTGATCGCCAGCACGACTGCGCCAACGATGCCCGCAACCCACAGCACCAGGTAGTCGTAGAGCATGTCGGCCACCGCGAAAGCCGCTGTGCTGATCCCGACGATGGCGCCGGTTACCCGCCAGCGCAGCAGAGTCAGCTCGCGAATCTCAATGTATTTATCCGCTAGCTTCTCCGATTGCTCGGCGGCTTCCCGGTAGTCGTGGACAGTAACCCAGCGACGCCATGCTCGCGCCGCCAGTACGGTGCCCCGACCGCTTGCGCTCACGAACCCCCACGGCGCACGAACTATGGCCACAGCAGCATCTTTGGCAGCATCTGCCGCGGTGGCACGGCTTCTGAGCGCAGCCGGAATATGGTGGCAACGTCGCCACCACGACAGCACCTTCCCATGGTGCTGCGATTGGTTGCGGCCTTGGCAGTCGTCGTCGACCAGCTCGCCATCGAGCACCGGATCGGCCGGGATCACCGCGCCATCGTTTGGCGCGCTCATCGCCGATCACCCCGCCGGTAGTACAGATCACCGGAGGTCACCGCGAGAGCCCGGGTTGCCACGTAAGAAGTGATCAGTGCCGGCACAGCGAGCACCACCCAGAACAAAGTGCTGCCCGGCGCATAGGTGATCGCTGCCCACTGGATACCGACGATCACCGCAGCAGTGCCCAGCACGTAACCGGCTAGCGAGGCAATTTGTGCGGCCGCATGTGCCGCATAGGCTGCACGCCGCCCGCGCTGGGTGCCCGAGCGCCACACCATCACCAGCGCGAACAGCACACCCAGAACAGCGACCACTTGCGTCGGACTCAGGTTGACGGTCACAGCGTTCTTCCTCCTTCCTGGTTGCTCCGGTCGCCTTGCTGACGACGCCGCCGCCACACTCGGTGCAGCGCGCGCCGGTCGTCCTCGGGCAGCGCGCCCCACACACCCGTGGTGCTCGCCCCTGCCGTGCGGAGATCCAGCTCAAGGCATTGATCGATGACCGGGCAGCCCTCGCAGAGCCGTTCTGCTAGCGCGCGGTCGCTGCCGGCGCAGTCCTCCCAATCCGGCTCCACCGCGGGCCACAGGCCCCACAGGCACAGTCCCCGGCGCACCACGACAGTGGTCAGGACATCGGTGGGCACCTGCTGGAGTCGGTCGAGGCGAGCGGCCATGGCCGCGTAGTCCGGGGTGTCGTCGTAGGTCACCACGGCGCACCCCCGCTCAACCGCTGGATCTCCCGCGCTGTGCGCCGTTCGGCGGCGAGCCGGGCGACATCGACGCAACCGCCGGACTCAGCCGCCTCGCGCACCAACTGGTGCAGCGCTGCCGCGGGCACCACGTAGCGGCTGCGGACCCGGACGGCGGGGAAGGCGTCTTCTCGGATCGCGCGATACAGGGTGGCGGGGTCCACGCGCAAGATCCGCGCGGCTTCTCGGACGGTGTAAAACGCCGGCGGGCCGGCAAGAGGCATGTCGATATTCATTGAGGTTCTCCACGATAAATTGGGATTTCATCACTATTATGATGATTTCAGCTCATGGCTGCCGTGCGATTACCTAAGGGCGCGGCAAAACGGGGTGTTTAAGCCGGCAGATGCGATAGACCGGCTAGCCTCGCCGCGACGGGTGGAGCGCGGAGGAATACGTGACGGAGGATTGGTTGGCGGTCGCCAACGCCATCAAAGAGCGCGTGAACGAACTGGGATGGCGGCAACGCGAGCTTGCGCAACGCTCGCATGTGTCCCAAGCGATCGTGCGCGAACTCCAACACCACACCGTCGAGCGGCGACGCAGCGCTCGGACACTGGAAGCGCTGTCGGTTGCGTTGGGCTGGCATCCCCAACACCTCGCCGCCGTGCTGAATGGGCGCACACCACCTGAGCCAGGTGACCCGATCAGCGACGACAACAGAACGGTGTCCTCCCGGTTGGACGCCATCGACGAGCGCCTGAGCGAGATCACTGATCTGCTCCACGCGATGAACGCCAACCTGGCCACGGTGATCAGCAATATCGAGACGAGCCATTGACCAGTCGTTGAGGAAGGAGCCCAGCTTGTGATTGATGTTCAGCTGCATGCTTACAAGGTCGTCGTTATCACGCTTTTTCAATAGACGACAAAGGACGACAGATAAGGACAGCGACCATGTCCATGGACATCCGGACATCGACAGACAAGCGCCATGTCCCTAACGCCGTCCTCATCCGCCTACGCGAAGAACAAGGCTGGGGCCGCCCACGACTGGCCAAACAATTCGAGCTAATCGGTCGCCGCCACGGCATTCCGATCCCGGAGCCCGCGGCTATGGAAAAGCAGATTTATAGACTCGAAACCGGCCGCACGCTGAGACCCACGCCGATGTATGCAAAACTGTACTGCCTCACATTCCAGCGAACCACAACAGAACTATTCGGAGATCTTGAACCCGAGGTTCCGGTCGGCACTACGTGCGCCACGCGCAGCCATAAATTCATTCCCGCGTTTGTCGGCGCGGACTTGGCGTCCGCTCTTGCAGCAGATGGACAGCAGTGGAGCGACGTCGATGACCAGTGGACGCAGTGCTGGCGGCAAGCTGTCGAGCACCCAACCGGCTCATGTCAGCTTTACCTTTGGCCATTCGGCGTGGCGCTGTTCCACCTCATCGAAGAACTTACGCACGATTCCATGTCGCACCTCGCGGTGTGGCGACGCATCAGCTACGAAGAGAACATGCAATGGGCACACGACCAATTAAAAGTGCTCACCGGCGGCAACGTCGCCGGACAACACTATGTGCTGAGCCTGTACTGGGTGGACAAACCGGCCTGGCAGGGAAACGATCTCCACACAGCACTACGCCTGATGTGCATTCCGCGAGTGCTCGTACCACGACTAGACAACTACGACGAATCATGCCTTGCGTCTGCTGCGCTCGTTGAACGGGCTCTATTCGAAAGCGGGTTTGACCATCCCGAACTGGTCGACTTCAGCATGAGAGGCATCTCGTTCGGCTACGCTTCGTGGTCTGGCGTCGTCTACCACCCCATCGCCCGAGACCGCGCGTTGCGCGAAGAGGAGTTAGTCTCCTGCGAACTGTCCGTGCAGGCCGCCTGGGCTTACTGCGATCATCTTCGCCAACAGGTTGAACAAGGCGACGACCCGGTAGTGCCCGCCGAGTTCGGCTGGAGGTTCCTGCGCGCTATCCGCTCACGACTCACTACCGAGCGACCGCAAGAAACCTCACAGCACCGCTCAATGCGCGACGCCGTGGTGCAAACTAGCGGTCTGGACCGTCACCTTACCCAAGCTGTAGAGATCCTCCGAGACTGCAACAGGATGTAAAATGAACGAACGCAAGCCGGTACTCGTGGTCGTAGACGTGCAAAACGGCTTCATCACTGAACACTCTCAACCCGTCGTACCGGTCATTGTCGACCTCGTGCGCAGATGGCAAGCCGCCCACGGCGACGTGGTCTTCACCCGCTACCTCAACTACGTCGGCAGCCCATTCGAACGACTAATCGGCTGGACCGAAATGGTTGACGGTCCCACAACTGAACTCGTAACTGAGCTGACACCTTACGTTGGCCCGCGTACATCTGTGATCGATAAGTATATTTACACATTATTCACATCCGAAGGAAGACGCCTCGTCGAGGAACGAGGATGGACCGATCTCTACATCTGCGGCATCGACACGGATATTTGTGTGCTGAAGACCGCCGCCGATGCATTCGAACACAACCTAACCCCATGGATCCTAAAAGACGCATGCGCCAGTCACTCCGGTCCCAAAGCCCACGCCGCCGGACTATTCATCGCCGGAAGATTCATTGGTGCTAGCCAGATAATTAAAACGACCAGTCTTCTCGAAGCATGCACCATCACGTTACAGCCCTGACATCGCCAATCTTATTTGTGTGTAGCGATGCCGATCACGGTGGTCCCCACCGATGCCCCAGCACTTCGGTGATCGCAGCGAGCACTTATGTGTGAACACTGATTCACCGTACGTCCACGTAATGGGGAGTGTCATTGCGCGTCGCTGAGCGGCGGCGACGTGCCGGTGTGTGTCGGCCTGTGCGGACTGGTTGCGTTGCTTCCGCTGACGACTTGCTGACGATGATCACGCGGGCTGCGTCCGGTAGACACTATTAGCGCGGATACATGCTTCCTGATCGCTCCACCTCTGGGTTATGGGCTGTACCAGGACCGTCTTGGCTGTCCGGGTTGGCTGGTCGGGAGCACCGCCACGGCGCGTCCTGCTCTGTGTGAGCCGTCGCTCTGGACTAGCGGGTGCGTCTTGGATTGTCCTCGCTAGGCGTACCGGCAGGGGCCCGTCCGTCCGTCACTACCAACCGCGTCCGCTTCGCGGCACATGTCTACACGATCGGGGGTTGATGATATGTATTTGTCGGCCGTCGTTCGTCCTCTTGTGCATGGGAATTAGTGCGCGGTACAGGCGACAACGGATTGGCCATAACTATCAAACTCAACTAGTGCGATAAAGGGGCATCAGCCGCGGACATTTGAGATGATGGCCTAGCCCCGCAGCTTAGGCAGTTTCTGTTGATGACTGGGTTGCGATGCTTCCCGCTGAGCAGGCTCGTGCAAACAGCCCCGAAAATAAAATCGTTAAAAGGAAGAGTATCAAATTTCGGGTCTACCATGAAAGAGGCGAATCATGACTGACGAAAGCGTCGATATCGCCATCGTTGGGGGCGGCGTCTCCGGTGTTTACAGCGCCTGGCGTCTTAAGAAAGGGCTACCCGACAAAAAAATCGTCCTTTTCGAAGGCGCCAATCGGATCGGTGGCCGGCTGTCCGTGCGACCACCGGATGTCCATAGCATGGTCGCCGAGTTAGGCGGAATGCGCATCCTTCCAGCCGTACAACCACGGATCACAGCGCTGCTAGACGAATTGAACCAGGGCCCCCTGAAGGCGAATCCTATCGAGACGTATGATTTTCCCGTCGACGAACCACAAAACATCGCCTACCTGCGTGGTGCACATCTTCGCTTACAAGATTTTACCGCAAACACGAACGAGGTGCCTTATCATCTTTCCTTCCTGGAACGTGGCGGCACGTCCGGAGGCATCATCGTCAACGCCATCGAACAAATCGTCCCCGGAATTACGGCTCCTGACCTGAGCGACCAGCAACGCCGTGACATGGCACGCACAGCAACCTTCGCCGGACGACCCCTCTATCAGCAGGGGTTTTGGAACGTGCTACTACGTGTACTCAGCGCAGAAGCCTACCAACTCGGAGTCGACGCCGGCGGCTACCAATCCACCCTGTCCAACTGGAACGCAGCCGACGCACTGCCGTGGTACCTAGCCGACTTCGGCATCCAACCGGCATACCTCGGCTTTAAACAAGGATTCGATCAGGTGCCCAAAGCACTAGCAGATCTATTCCGCACCGATGGCGGTGACGTCCGGCTAGAAACCCGCATCGACGGCTTCGACTGGATCGACTCCCACGCCAACAGCCACCTCGTCTTGCAGGCCGACAACCACACCATCGCAGCCCAAACCCTGATCCTGGCGATGCCCCGCCGATCACTGGAACTGTTAGCGCCGTCGAGCCCACCACTGCACCACATCACCGACCTCATCACCTCGGTCACGCCGCGCCCGCTATTCAAACTATTCACCACCTATGCCGACCCGTGGTGGCGCGCCGCCGGCTACACCAACACCCAAGGCACCTACATCCCGGTCGAAGCCGGACGCACCGTGACCGACCTACCCGTTCGCCAGATTTACTACTGGCCCACCGACAACGGCAAACCCGCAACGACCGGACCCGCCATGCTCATGGCCAGCTACGACGACGGCGCCAACATCGGCTTCTGGGATGGCCTACGCCCCCGGCGAGGCCTAGCCTGGGCCAAACGCCAAGAAGTCCTCGAACCCGACGCGCGCTTCCTCGGCGACCGCGACGGTCAGCCAAGCCAGGCCTGGGACCACTACCAGCCCACCCGGAAAATGGTCGACGAGGTGGCCCGCCAACTGGCGACCATCCACGGATTGCCCTACACGCCGGTCGTCCGCAACGCGGCCTTTCGTGACTGGGGCGATGACCCATTCGGCGGCGGATATAACACCTGGAACATCGGGGTCAAAAGCTGGGAAGTCACACAGCGAATCATTCAGCCACTAGCACCCCGACCCCTCTACATCTGCGGCGAGGCCTACTCCGACGCGCAGGGCTGGGTCGAAGGTGCCCTCCAGACCGCCGACGCCATGCTCGACAGAATCAGTAGATCCTTTATTGAAGGGAAGACCACCTACATACGAGCCCTCTAGATTCCGCGACTCAAAGTCATCGCAATAATCTATCCCAATTGCCGAACTGCCATGTCTACACTGGACGAACGCGCGAATTGATTTGGCTGGTTGGTAGTGGCTTCATCGACGTATAAGAGCGCGGGACAACCGGCCCCGAGAAAATGCTGGAGAAATGTTCTTAATCGGCTATACGAGGAGGCTAACTGATGACAGGCGACCTGCTGCGCTACCGTGACCCCGATCCCTGCGCACCCGCAGACCTGCATTCACCCACCACCATCGGCCGTGGCGGCTGGCAAGCCTTTACAACGGTGTTCGCCGGCAACTGCGGCGCAATCTATGCTGTAACGGCATAACCGCCGTAAGATCCGGAAGGGCCCTACGTTTGGTGTAGGCCCCTTCCCGCTAGATACGGCACGTCAAGCGCGAAACTGGCTCGGCTTCCCCGTCTCCCGGGCACTCACCGCCAAGAGCGATCGCTACAACAGACCTCTGCCGGAAGTGTGCACCTACGCTATCAGACTTGTTGCGGTACGCGGTGGATCTTCCGGCCTCAAAACCTCAAAACTACAGATTCTCGGATCGTGGTGGTGGTTGTTTGTGGATAGTGCGGTTACCTGCGGCTTTCGCGACGGCGAACGCTTGTTGTCTGCCGTCGTCTTTGGTTATCTGGACGTGTTTTGTGACCATAAAGTGTCCAAACGATCAGCTGCTCAATGGATCACTAACAATCTTGGACGCCGGGGGCGTGTGGTATCCCGTCGGTCTGGTGTAGCCCGACCGCGCGGCCGCTCGGGGGCAGCCCCCGACGGTACTGGTACATGCGTCGCGCGGCTCTGTCCCTGGGCTGGCGTGTGGTAGCCCCTTGAGGGAGGGAGGCCGGCGGGATGCCACACCCTGCCCCACTTAACCCGACCGCAGCAGTCAGTCCTGGTGGCTGGCTATCCCAGAGGTCTGCCCGCCCGGCGAGGGCATGGTTTCGCTAGACCTGCCGCGTTAGTGCACCAGCTCGCTAACGATAATCCAACGTGAGCCCCAGCTTGGAAGGCTGCGCCTATAGCGCCGTCAGCAGCCCTTGATCTGCGGTCAGGGCCGCTCAGAAGTGTCCCTTATTGACCCCGTGATTGACCGCCCTTAATGGCACGTGGGTGCCGGTTCGCTGCTTGTTAGGACAGCAAGTGAAGCTTGATTTCGCGAGCGCGCAGGCAGGCGGGCTCAGCAATCAAGGTGTTGACCTGCATTGAGTTGACCTGCGGGTGTCCAGCGGTGGTGATGTGAGTGACCGTGGTTGACCCTTGGTGACCCTGATTTGGTGACCCTGATACGGGCATGCGGTCGGTCCAGCGTGGAGGTCTGCGGCTTGGGCGGCGATATTGGTCGTGGCCGCAGGTATCGGTGTCGTGTTGCGCGGCTCATCTGTTGAGAGAACCAGCCCGGCGCCGTGTCCTGGCAGCGTCGCGGATTTCATATCGGGGAGTGAGGCCCATGGCGAACGACCACATCACTATCCACGGTGCGGATCGCGAGGTGATGGCTGACCTGGTCCGTGCTCATGGTGTGCGGGTGTATGGCCAGACGCTGATCGAGGAGGACACCGGTTACCGGGTCAGCGGGCTGGCTGACGAGGAGACCATCACGCGCTTGCAGGGTGCGGGTTACCGGGTCGAGGCGCACGAGGACGTCGACGAAGCCGCCCAGGACAGCCTGCGCCAGGTCGGGCAGGGCAATCGGTTCCTCGACCAGGGGACAGATGGCGTCGCCGAGAAGGATGGCTCGTTGCTGTCGCCAGGAGCGGGGTCGGGCGCGCTGTCGGTGTCGCAGAGACCGGGAATGACCTATCTCAACGTGGAGGAGGTGGAGACCGCGATCGCGCTGGCTGCCGGGCCGCCGAACGCCAGCTTCACCGAGCTGATTGCGCTACCGAACCAGACCTGGGAGGGGCGCACCTGCCACGCCATCCGCATCCACCATGGCACACCGGCTCGCAGTGGGGTGTATCTGCTGGGCGGCATCCACGCCCGGGAATGGGGCAGCCCCGACATCCTGGTCAACTTCGTGCAGCTACTCACTGACGCCTACCGCGACGGCACGGAAATCACCCAAGGCGGCGCATCAGTCAGCGCCGCGCAGGTGCGCGCCATCGTCGAGACCCTCGATGTGGTGGTCTTCCCCCAGGCCAACCCGGATGGTCGGCATTACTCAATGACCATCGACCCGATGTGGCGCAAAAACCGCCGGCCGGCCGACGCGGGCGACCCGGGATGCCCCAGCGGCGGTGGCAACGGCCCCGGCGTCGACCTCAACCGCAATTATGACTTCCTGTGGGACTTCCCCACGACGTTTAGCCCTTCAGCGCCGGTAGCCACCTCCGCTGATCCCTGCAGCGAGACCTACTACGGCCCAGGGGCGGTATCCGAACCCGAGACCAACAACGTCGTCTGGCTGCTCGACCGCTACCCAAGCGTGGGCTATTTCATCGACATCCATTCCTTCGGGGAGGACATTTTATTCAACTGGGGCGACGACGACGACCAAGTCACCGATCCCGCGATGACCTTCTCCGACCCGAACTACGACGGCAAACGCGGGATCCCCGACAGCACACCCGGCGGCGATCCCAATAAATACCGGGAATACATTCCCCCCGAGGACCGGCATGCCCTGATCACGCTGGGCACTATTATGCGCGACGCGATCGGAGCAGCACACGGCCAGGGATACACGCTCAAGCAGTCGGTCGGCCTGTATCCCACCTCGGGCACCTCCGATGATTATGCGTATTCGCGGAGTTTTCTTGACTCCAGCAAGGACACCGTGCTGGGTTACACCATCGAATGGGGGCCACAACGCTCGTCAATCCCCAAAAGCTTCCACCCCGACTACCCCGACATGGTGCCCATCATCGAAGAAATCACCGCGGGACTCCTCGCGTTCTGCCTGGCCGCCACCCGACGCAGCCTGAACGCGGCACCAGCCGACGCCCGCACCAACTGATCAATTAAAGCTTGTCCCGACAGCCGGGGTCACGGCCTCAAGGGTGCCGCCGCGGCGAGTCTCAATACCCTGAATCCGCGGACATGCCGGGGTTGCTCTGCGACCGCGACCGCCGGGGAAACTGACGACCTTCAGCGGCCACGCTGGTCTCTGCGGTAGGGTGATGTCATGGCATCATCTGTGTTCCCGTTGCGGCTGGATGACACCGACCGGTATCTGCTGCGCCGGCTGGCGCTAGAACGCGGTCAGTCGGCCAACGCTTTGGTGACCATGCTGGTGCGCGCCGAGCTCGACCGGGCCCTGCCCGGGGCCCGGGAGGCCTACCAACGCCGCGGGGACATCGCCGAACAGGTGCTACGCCGCCGCGGGGTGGACCCCGACTCGGCCGACTACCAAGCCGCGCGCCGCCACGCCCGCGCGGTGCTCGACGCCGCCGATGACCTGGACCGCGACCACACCGCATGACCGACCCGGTGCTGTTGCTGGACTCCACCGTGCTGGTCGCCTACGAACGCGACCTGACCCGACGCGCCCAGGCGCTGGCGCTCGAGGCCCTGGCCGACGGGCGGCTGATGGTCACCGCGGCGCTGTCACTGGCGGTGGCCTGCACCGAGCTGAGTGCCGAGACCCGGGAACTGGCCTGGCTGATCTACGACCGCGATGGCTCCCTGGGCGTGCCGCCTCTGCGGTGGCGGCCTGTACAGGATGTGCCGCATCCTGGCGGGGCGTGCAGCGAGCGCATTGCCAAGAGTGTCATGCGACCTTTGATGACGAGGTGTTGTTCGATGCCCATCGGCTAACCGGGACGTCCGTGCCTCCTGAGTGCTTGGATCTGGTCGCGGTGGGGCATGCCACTGCGGAGCCCCGATAAAGCGGCAAAATGTCATAACACGACAAGCAGCACTGCTATCCCGAAGCTGTCGCCCAGGCCCGCGCCGACTTCACCACCCTCCAGGCCGGCACCCGATGGGCACGTCCACTGACTGGGTCACCAGCTCGCTGACTAGTACTTATGCGTACCTACACGACCGCGGCAGGTTTCTGGCGTTTTCCCAAACCACCCGCGGTGGGGTGTGCCGTGCATCGACGCGTAGCCGTAGCCGCTGCGGTTCGTCGTGAAGGTTCGCGAAGTCAGGCGTGGTCACTCAGATGAGTCCAGAAGGCCTGGCCCAGGCTAGGAGGACGGCTCCCAGTCGACGGCGGTGCGGCCACCGCAGGCCCGCATAAGGGGCGGCGCCAGCGAACTTGCACGTGCTGTGCAATTTACGGCAGCTAATCACAGTAATTTTGCGGCCATTGTAGTGATGGGTGATGTGGGGATTCGAAGGGTGTCTTACTGTGGAGGCGCATCAGTGACATGGTTCCTCCTGGAGGCCGCCGGACACGCTTCTCGTCCGGCGGTGCCGTTGCCGCAGCAGATGTTCCCCCGCTTTTGCTGCGGCAACATCGTGTACCTTCAGCCGCCTACCTGTGCGCTTTTTTGATTGGACGCTGACCAGGCAATTCGCTCACAGCTACCTGGGCCGGCAGCTGGTGCATCTGTTTTAACCCTCGTGCTTCTAGATCCGAGAAGCGTTGTTAGGGCGCTTCCCGTTTCCTCCGAATGGGCGCGGCGTTCTGCCGCCTGGCCAGCAGTTGGCACCGCACCTTTGCCCGCTGTGACCAGATCACGGTGGCGGAGACGCACACAGGTCCCGGTCAACCAACGGGTAGGAAACAACGCCCCTAGGTGCGGCGTCGGTCGCGTTTTAGAAGAGTCGGAGAAATCCGTGGCCGCAAAGTTCTCATGGTTTGCTCGCTTTTATTGCTATATCCATGATGTTGCGTTGAGCCAATGCCGTGACCGATGTTGTGGTTTTTGGAAAGCCCACGCAAAGCCGATGCCCCAAACGGTTAGTACAAAGCATCATGAGACGTCTCATCGATCGGTCCCCTAAGTCCTAATACATTGCTGTACTGCGCTGATCCAAGGGGGGCCCAGTGGGCACCCCGGGCGCCGAACGCACCGACATAGCGCGGGCACCGTGCCCGGTGCCCCCGGTGTCACAGTTGCCGGACTCGTATTCGGCTCACCGGCCGGGCAAGCCGGGCTGGCAGCGGGGGACGTCATCGTGTCGCTAGTTGGCACGACAATCGATAGCCCCACTGCTCTGATCACGGCGCTGACTGCCCACCGCCCGGGAGACTCGGTATAGGTCACCTGGGTAGACACAGCCGGTCAGCAACACACCGCCACGGTGACCCTGTCGTCTGGCCCGCCGAACTAGCTCGACAGCAGCGCGCGGGCCGTCAGCGCCAGCTGAGTCGCTCACGCAGCACAAACCGCATTTAGCGAGTTTCCCGCGGCTGGCATCCTTCCTTAAGAGCAGCCCGGCTAGGGTGATCTTTTTTCATAATGGCAGCTTGAGCGGGGATGTCTCTTTCTTTGAGGGCTGCCTCACCGGTAAGTTCATGCGTTGACTCGCCCCGGCTACGGATAACTATCGACAGCCATGGACGAGAACTCGAAGACGAGGCACGTCCACGGACAAATTGCTGGTAGTGAACGGGCGTTGCTTCCGACTACGGAACGGATGGTCACTTGCCACGCGCCGGGATGGTAGAGACGTGGTTGGGTGACCACCTGCGCGGGTATTCCGCTGTGTTGGCTCCAAAGGCGTAGCCGATCCGGGGTAGGGGATCCATGTCGTTTAGCCGCCGGGTACTTCGCAGGGACCCCTGCCCCGCTCCAAGACACGCTCGTCGACGCGACAGGACATCGCTGCGTTTCCGCACAGCCTGCGGCCGGGAAAAGCACTTTATGATCGTCTCCACCTTATGCGGTGACGGTGTTGTGGCAGGCTGGGGAGCTCTTGACCGCTGAGATGTCCTCGCATCGTTCGGCGCGGCAGTAGTCGCTGCCCACGTTGATGTACCAATGGATGTAGATCAGAGGATTCTTCGATCTTCGACTCTGACCGGGGG
>Ga0213881_10000792_pt1 | contig 17326 bp, 20 predicted proteins | sample BarmaccoBMER_R08_FD_160104 | JGI IMG/M metagenome (GOLD analysis project Ga0213881, IMG submission 160104) | Barbacenia macrantha exposed rock microbial communities from rupestrian grasslands, the National Park of Serra do Cipo, Brazil - ER_R08 ... | reverse complement strand
CCTGTGAACGGGTAGTTGACCTTGCAGAGATGAGCCTAATAGTCGAAATGAAATAAGTTATCCACTTGGAGGCATTGCCGGGCTCGCGACCTGCGATGATATCAAATTCGGTGGATTTGTTGTTTCATTCCGGCTGCTAAGTAGCTGCGCGTTGATATCAGTTCTCTAGTCGTAGTTACTCGTGCTCGACCTCGGCCGTAGTGTTGTGGGTATTACCGTGGGTGATCGAAGCGGATGGCGGTCAGGGCGTCGAGCCTCGAACCGATCGGTCGAATCAGCCGTAGGGCCTCAGAGGTCATGCTCAGCGGCCTCCTTGTCGATCTTTTCGGCCGCAGGGCCTACCACGTTGTCGCGTTCACCCGGCCAGAGGTACACCGTCCGTGCACCGGAGGGTACGAAGAGTAGAAGAGTAAGAGTCTGGTCGACAGCGGGGGAACTGATGGGCCTGCCAGCACTGCAGCTTGAGGTTCTGGCCGGAGGTGATCCGCTGCGTCAGGAGCGGCTAATCCATGATCTGTACGAGTACCTCGTGGCCGATGAGTCGCTCGCCGCCACTGGTGTCACAATCGCGCCCGCTCCTCCGCCGCCAGCCCGACGGGGGAAGAAAGGAACGGTCGAGACCGTCGTCGCGCTGCTCGTCGCGGGGGCGCCCTATGCCCAGCCGGTGGCTGACGTTCTGACTGCGGCACTTGAGAAGTGGTGCTCACGGGACCGCCGCGTCTCCGTCCGCCTCCGCGAGGGGGACCGCACAGTGGAGATCGTCGGCAACCCGACGAAACAGCAGAAGGAGCTGCTGGAGGAGTTCTGGCAGCGGTCCGACGGCGACTCCGGTTCGTGACCACCGCAGCGCGCCGCCGCGCACTGCTGATCGGGATAGAGCACTATGCCGACCAGCGGTTCGCCCGCCTAGCCGCGACCCGCGCGGATCTTCAGCAGCTCGGCGACGTGCTCAATAACCGGGCGATTGGTGGTTTCGAGGTGCGCGTCGAACCGGACCTGCTCGCGGGCGAGATGCGAACAGCGATCGAAGAGTTCTGCCGGGAGCGCGACCCCGATGAGCTGGCGCTCGTCTACATCAGCGGCCACGGAGCACGGACCCAGAGCGGCGAGTTCGTTTTCGTGGCCTCCGACACCGACGCACAGAGCCTCGAGAACACCGCGATCACGGCGAGCTTCGTCAACGAATGCCTCGAGGACTGCTTCGCGGGCCAGAAGATCGCGATCCTCGACTGTTGCCGCAGTGGAGGCTTCGCCCTCGGGTTCCAGACCCGTGTGCCAAAGTCGGTGCGTAAGGAGCCCGCAGGCACGGGTTATCTGTCACCATTGGCCCCGACCGGCGTCTATGTGTTGTCGTCGTCCGACCTGGACCAGGATTCGTTCGCTGGCGATGGCACCCTCGATGACCCAGAGCCCTCCGTGTTCACCGGGGCTCTGGTCGATGTCCTTCGTTCAGGTCGCGCCGGCACTTCGGCGAGCGGCCTGGTCTCGGTGGATGATCTGTTTGACGCCGTCAGTGAGCAGTTGCGGCGCGCCTCGCCGCGCCAGACGCCCGTCAAGTCCGCGATCCGGGTCAGTGGGCGGATCCCCATCGCTGCGCGCCCGCTGGGAGGCGCCCCGCGCCCGACCACGACGAAACAATCGGGTCTGATGGAATCTGGACCCGAGTCGGGCCGCGCCCCTGGCTGGCCGGAACTGCTCGCCTACTACCGCCACGTCGTACGCGCCGAGATGGGCACGCTGCCCCTCCTGCCGGTCGCCGGTGACGGATACGTCTGTCTTCCGGACCGGGAGAAAGTGCTATCCGGTGACACGGACGACGACGGTTGCGTTCCTCTGCCTCCTGAGGCCGAGCACTTCGTCACTCAAAGGCGTAGCGATGGTGGGCAGGAATGGTGGGTCGGCTGGCCCGCCGTCGTTCTACAGGGAGAACCGGGAAAGCGGCGCTCATCGACACCGTATTTCGCGCCCCTGCTCATGCGACAAGTCGAGGTAACGGCCACGGACGGCAGGGTACGACCGGGCCGATCGGCCCGGTCGTACCCCACCCTGGCCTCGCGCACGCGCGTCTTGGCGAGGAGGAGGCGGCGATCTTGGCCGCGTCGTACCAACCCACATGGCACCACGGCGAGTCCGCTCGGATGGCCGAGGACGCTGGTCATCTCCTGCGCGATGAGTTCGCCCTGCCTGCCGTGGAGGAGCTGCGCCCCGACCTGCTCACCGACCACATCGACACCGCGACACCACTTGCAGGGGCGCGCAACGCCGCAGTTCTGTTCGCTATCGCCCCCGCAGTAGCGACCAGGGGACTGTTGGGAGAACTTGGACAAATCGCCGAGCAGCCGACAGCTATCGCCGAGACAGCGCTGGCATCACTGTTCCCGGGAGCGGCGGAATCGCCGTCTGACGCGGCTGAGCTCCTAGTGACGCCGAGAGCGGCCAACCCCGCCCAGCGAGCTGTGCTGACGAGTGCCATGACCCGGCGGTTGACGGTGGCTACGGGGCCACCCGGTACCGGTAAAAGTCAGCTGGTCGTCGACGCCGTCGCGACGGGGATCGCGGCTGGGCAGAGCGTGCTCGTTGCGTCGACGAACAACCAGGCCGTGAACGAAGTGTGGCGGCGTTGCGAAGAGATCCTGCCCGGAATGCTGATCCGCACCGGGAACCGTGAGGCTCGCGCGATGGAGGCGGCCGGCTTGCAGGCGCTGTTGCACGCGAAGCCACCCGGATGCTCGCCAGAAACCCGCGAGGCTGCGTTCCGGCGTGCGCACCGGCAGTTCGAGACCGTCGAGACAGACCTGCGGAAGGTCGCGAAGCGGGAGACTGAGCTGCTAACGTTCGGGCGGGCGCGAGCCGCCGCGGAACAAAGCCTCGAGCGATCGGCTAATGAACTCCGGCGAGTGCTGGGACCCGGATGGGGTGACCGCGCACGTACCGCGGCCCGCGCCCGCTGGTGGGCATTCGGTGAACTGCGCCGTCGCCGATTCCTCCAGCGTGTTGATCTCGTGCCCGGTCCCGAAGGGACAGCCCAGTTGTGCAGAACGCTGGCCGACCTCGCCGAAGCTGACGACCGTTGGCGTATCGCCGAAACCGCAGTGCAGTCGGCTCCGTCGGACGACGAACTCATCCGCGGGCTTAACGCGGCGCGGCAGCGGCTTGAGGAGGCCTCCGCCGAGCTGGTCGCAGGTACGGTCCAGCACCGGGCAATCAAGGGGCAGCGCCAGATCGCGGAGCTGCGACGAGCCCAGGAAGAACGGGCTCAAGAGAACGGGAAGACCGACTGGGGCGAGTTCCGCCGAGCACTTCCGTACATCCCCGGTTGGGCTGTGACCAATCTTTCGGCGAGACGGTTCCCCTTCGCACCAAGATTATTCGACCTGGTGATTATCGACGAAGCGAGCCAGTGCTCGATCCCCTCCGTCGTGCCGCTACTCTTCCGGGCGCGGCGAGCGCTGGTGATCGGCGACGCGATGCAACTGCCCCACATCAGCTCGCTGCAGCCGGAGGGCGACGCCGTCCTGCGCAGGCGCCACGACGTCTCACGACACTGGCTTGCGGAGAAGCGCCTGTCCCCGGTCCGACACTCGGCTTTCGCCGCGGCAGAGCACGCTGCAGGGGGGTCCATGCTGCTCGATGAGCACTACCGCTGCCACCCCGAGATCGCGGCCATCCCCAACCGCCTCTTCTACCAAGGGCGACTCGCAGTCCTGACCGATGTCCGCAGCCTTTCCCGCGTGAACGGACCATCGATCCTGTGGCGCCACGTGCACGGCCGGGCTGAACGGGGCCGCAACGGTACGTCGTGGCGCAATCTGGACGAGGTTGAGCAGGTGATGCGCTGCGTGAGGGAGCTGCTCGCCGCACTCCCGCAGATGGCGACCATCGGTGTGGTCACACCGTACAAACCCCAGTGCATCGAGCTGACCGAACGGCTCGAGGATCACGGGGACCGGGTCCGCGTGGGGACGGCTCACACGTTCCAGGGTGGACAATGCGACGCCATGATCCTGTCGCTGGTTGCCGCTGACAACGAGTCGTCTCGTGCGTTCGACTGGGCCGACCAGCAGCGCGAGCTATGGAACGTAGCGATCACCCGCCCCCACTCACACCTCGTCATCGTCGGCGACGAGAACGTGTGGGCACGCCGGGGCGGAGTGGGGGGTGAACTCCTAGCGGCGGCGAGATCGCCTGAAACTGCCGGGACCGCGCTCGATGTCGATACCGCCGATCGCCTATACACCGCGCTGGTCGACGTGACAGGCGCGTCTGTGGCCCTGGGAGTGCCGATCAACGGCTACCGGGCCGACGCCCTACTCAAATCCGACACCGGCCCGCGGCCGTGCCTGGTCGACCCTGGAGCAGTTGCGGGAGTGGACCCTGTCACGCACCTCAGTCGCATGCTTCGACGTCGCACGTTGCTCGGTGAGGCGGCCATTCGGATTCCGGCGTGGTGGTTGTACGACTCAGGCGATCGCGTAACGGAGCGGATCCGGCGGGCTGCGCGGCCTCTCGCCGTTCCAAGCAACACGGCATAGGCGCTAGTCAAGCCATCCTGTCGTTGTCTGGTCCGAGACAGGACGAATCGGGACAGTCACAGCCATTTCCTTGCCGGTAATCAGCTCCTCGTGGCGGCCAGGCGTATCGACTGGGCACCGAAGGTGACGTTGACGATGCGCCACTGTTCCAGCGGTCCAATCACCTCCCGCACCACGCTGAAGACCCGCTCACTCAACGCCTGATACACCCGCAAACGTTGCGGCAGCACCACCACCGACGGGCACCGTCGCCGGGCCTGAGACATCGACATCGCCGAGCGTGCGCCGTAGACACGGGCCTCATAGCTCGCTCCGGTCCCCCGCAGACCCAACCCACACACCAGGACCGGCCGAGCAGCGAGGGCCGGTCGTGTTGGCTGCTCCACTGCATCGAAGAAAGCATCCACGTCCAGAGGCAAAACCCACCGCGACACCCCGTCATTCAACACGGCTGACGGCGCTGCCAGCGAACGCAACCGGCCACAACGTCAACGAGTCCGGCCGCCACCACGGCGGCGGACCCGTTGTCTCGTTGAGGATCCCTCACCGGCACACGTTCAATCTCGGCGCGCGCAACGAGACCGTCGAGACGTGCTCTTCTGCCGAATTGAGGACGTTTCCAGCCGTGTCTGTCGCTAGGTTGGGCGCGTGCGGTCACATCTCAGTCATGGCGCTTCGGGGGCGATCTCGCCGGAATGCTGACGATGGAGGCCAGCGGCGAGTTGCCGACGTGGTGCGGCATATCGAGGCGTCATAGGTTGGCGCGGTCGAGCTTGGCGATGAATGACGTCTTGCGTTTGTGGCGGTTTCGTAGGTGGTCGAGGTATGTTCCGAAGCTGGGCGTGTCATCTGTGGCTTGGTAGGCATCGCGGAGTTGCCGGAGCATCTTGATGGCTTTGCTGTACCGGTACTTGTCGGTGCTGGCGTCCAGTCGCCGCTGGATCAGCTGTTGCCACGGCTCGATCACGTCCCGGGGGTGGGTGGGTTGACGCAGGTCGATGAGCTGGTTCCAGCGTGACTCAGGTAGGTCGTTGGAATGGTTGACTGCCGTTTGCCACGCATCGTCCAGTTCGCCCTCGTCGAGGAATACGCCGATGAGGTGGTCGGCGAAGGCCGGCTGCCCAGTGGTGGCATCGCGCAGCCGCCCGATCGCCTTATCGCGTAGGTCGGGCCAATCACCGGTGCGTTCGGCGGTGCAGCGCAGGTCGTTGTAGTGGGTCCAGGTGGGGTGCTGGTCGAACAGCTGCCACCGCATGGTGGACGCCTCGTTGGCGGCGCCGCGTTCGAGCAGCAAGTTCACGTAGGTGTCGCGAAGCTTGCCTTGGTCGATCGGGTTGCCGATCCCCAGCCCGCGTCGCGCCCAGCACTCGGCCTCAGCTGCGCGTCCGACTTTCCGCAGTGCGTCTACGATCTTGAGATAAGAGGATGCAGTGTAGAGGTCTTCGGCCAGCACGGCGATGTAGTGGTTGATATCACCGGAGATCTCGGCGAGCTGTTCGCGCAGCACGCGGATCCCTAAGGGTGTCCTGTCGAGCAGGTCCGGCTCGGTTGTCTTGGCACGATCTTCAACGACGCGGGCCAGTTCGGCTCGTCCCTTCTCGCCCAGCGCGGCCGCGTAGTCGCGCAGTTCGAACTCCGGCCAGCCTGGCCCATCGAGCCGCAACTTCCCCAGCCACGCCGCCAACCGCTTCGGATCGGGTGGCGTCGCAGCGCAGGCACGCGCGTGCACGGCCATCAGCGCATGGAGGTCATCGCCCACGATGCCGGTCGAATCGTCCATGTACATCAGCGCCGTCGTCACAAGGTCGACCGCGCGCTGCGCGAGGGCTGGCACAGACGCAGGCTCGCTCTCGATCAGCGCCTCGCACGCGGCAGCGACCTCCCTCGCCAGCTGGGAATACTCACGCCGCCCGTGATACGGGTGCGTCCGACGATCGCGCCGCAGCCCGTCGATCAACCGACGTACCCGCTCCACCGCCACGCTCGCCATGAGCGTCATTCAAACACCGGCGCATCGATTGACCAGGGGATGGCTATCCTCACACCGCGATAGCGACACGGGTGGAGGACCAATGCCCCTGACCGGCCGATGGCGGATCGTGGAGATGGACATGTGGGACCGCGATGCGATCGACCTCCTCGAACCTGGCTTTATCGAGTTCGCCGGGGACGGGACCGGCCAGTTTGGCTTCATCGCTGTCCGTGGCTGGATGGACTGCCGCAGTACCGAACGCGACGGCCACACCGGCGTCGAGTTCAGCTGGGACGGCGAGGACGAAGGTGACCAGGTCAGCGGGCGCGGCTGGGCCGCCGTGGTTGATGACGTAACGCTCAAGGGACACCTGTTCATCCACATGGGGGATGACTCGGGTTTCCGGGCGGAGCCCTGTGCCCGTGCCGATCAGCAGGATGGGCGATGAGCGAGTACCAGTACTACGAGTTCCTGGCGGTCGACCGGCCTCTGGACGATCGCCAGCAGGCCGAAGTGCGTTCGCTATCCACCCGCGCCTCGATCACCGCCACCAGCTTCCTCAATGAGTATCACTGGGGCGACTTTCGGGGCGATCCAAGCCGGATGATGGAGCGCTACTACGACGCGCACCTGTATCTGACCAACTGGGGAACGCACCGGATCATGCTCCGCCTGCCGCGCCACCTGCTCGACATCGATGTCGCCGAGGACCACTGTGTCGGCGATCAAGTGACAGTCTGGACTACAGGCGAGTTCCTCGTGCTCGACATGACGAGCGAGGACGACTCCGGTGACGGGGAGTACGACCCCCAGGGAAGGCTGTCAGCCATCGTCGGAGTCCGTACCGAACTCGCCGTCGGCGACCTCCGGCCGCTTTATCTCGCCTGGCTGGCCGGCTACGGCAGCTGGGAACGAGACGAGGACGCCTTCGACCGCGACGAGGACCACGAACTCGAGCCACCCGTTCCGCCCGGACTAACCACGCTTACCGGGGCGCAGCAGGCATTGGCCGACTTCCTCCGCCTCGACGACGACCTGCTCGCGATCGCAGCCCAGGCAAGTCCACCACTCGACGAGATCGCTCATGATCCCGGCCAGCTCGCCGCCTGGGTGACAAACCTGCCTCATGCTGAGAAGAGCCGGCTCCTCCTGCGGGTCGTCGACGATCACGCTGTGACCGTGCGGATGGAGATGCTTCGCCGATTCCGCCACGAGCACACCACGAACATCCCCGACCCACCCCGCCGGACCGTGGCCGATCTCCTCGACGGCGCAGCACGGCGGCGGGCCGACCGTCAGCGCCGGGAAGCCGCCCAGCGCGCTGAGGAGCAAGCGCGCCACGAGACGGCACGTGCCCTCGCCCGCGAACAACGGCTGGACGAGCTTGCCCGCACTGAGGACGCCGCTTGGTCGCGCGTCGATGCAATGATCGCCACCCGCAAGCCTGCTGAGTACGACGCCGTCATCACACTGCTCACCGACCTCCAGGCACTTGCCGAACGCGACGGCCGCCCTCACACGTTCACCCAGCGCAGCATGGCGTTACGTCAGACGCACACGCGCAAACCAAGCCTCATCGAACGCCTCGACCGGGCAGGCCTTTGAGCAAACCACTAAAAGACACCATCAACGAGCGTCGATAAGGCGCTTGCGCCAGTCGTCGAAGGTCGCCCGCAGTCAACCGGCGTCGTTCGAATCGACGCCGCCCTCGGCCCAGCGGTCAGTCACTCAATTGCGCGTAGTGAGGTTCCTCTTGCACGGACACCTTCGGTGTGGGGTCAGGACTCCCTAGCGTGAGCGGCGTCGGTACTGGCCCCTGAGGACTTCCACTCAGTAGCCGACAACGGGATGCGCGTGCCGGAGAGTCCACGTCGTCGCCCGGTGCGTCCCTCCCGGCTCCAGAGGCCGAATGCCTGCGTCACCTGCCTGGCTAGCTCGGCCTCGTTCATTGCGGTGTCGATCTCGATGACGGGCAGTTCGAGGCGCTTGGTCTCCTCGAAGAGGCGGTCGGCAAACATCCGGCCGCGCTGGGCCAGGTTGCGCTGGGCCAGTTCGGGATTGCTGGTCTTGTGCGGGATCTCCCGGCCGCGGCTGTCGAGCGCGGCCCGGCGGAACTCGGGTGTCGGCAGGAGCCAGACTGCGTGGCCGGGCTTGGCGAGCAGCGGCTTGACGAGGTGCGGCAACGGTCGGAAGCCCTCGGCAATCACGCTGGTGTCCGCCAGCAAGCGGAGCATGATCTCCGGAGACCGATTCACCCATCGCTCGTCCATGTCCACGGTCTTGAACCTGCTCAGGTACGGGGCGTCTTCCGGCGTGCTGCGGCTGGCGTGGTCGGGCATCACCTCATCGGTCGAGTACACGTGCAGCCCGTGCTGGGCCGCGATGCGCCGGGCGATGGTCGACTTGCCCGCACCGCCGCCACCACCGATCCAGTAAACGTGCTATAATTGTGCCCGCAACGCCGCCGGTCTCTTCGTGTTCGTCAGGTCGCATTCATGACTCCTGTATGCAACCGCGGAACGTCCGCTCAGCCTTCACGACCCCAATAAGCCGACCGGTCCAACAGGCAGGAGGATCTATGAGTATCCGCACATGCCGCGAGTCGTGCGCTCATGCCGAGTTTGTCTCGTGGACCTCGGATTGCAAGCCTGTGACCAGCGGTAATGCTCTATCTTGCGGTTTACCGCGGCTATAGGATTCCTGGGCCAACCCGCGGCTCCGCACGGCCCGCAACCAGACAGCATGATCTACAATACCGATTGCCACCCAAAAACGATTAGTCCAAGGGTTCAGCCGGTGGATCCACGCTCGGGTACAGTCAGACCGGCATTGCTCCACCAGTACTTCCCTAAGGGCAGCGACCTGCGCGTGCACCAACCAGAGGATTTGGCTGCGGTGGCCGCCGAGCTAAACGACCGACCCCGCAAGGCGCTCGGCTGGTCTAGCCTGGCTGAGCGGCTCGAGGCGTTCGTGCGTGTCGGAGTCGGCTGAGGCGTCTGCGAGGATGGGCGCGTGGCGGACATGCGTCGGCGCAGCCCGGAACCACCACCAGGGATGCCGCAGATCCACTTCAAGCCTGGGCTCGCCCACGAGTTGCTGCGCGAGCTGGCGCCACTGCTGGCCGAGGAAGGCATCGACGCCGACAACATCGACGTCCCCGACCTTGATGCCCTGCAGGCTGCCCTCAACCGCGCCATCGAACGCCGCAACAGGGAGTTGTTCAGCCCGCTCGGCCAGACCCGCGAGATCGCCCTGCTCACGCTGCGGCTGGTCGTGGAGGCCATCCTCGACGGCGGCACCATCCTCGCCGGGACGCTGCTCGACCAGGTGCAGCCCGACTCGCCGGACAACTTGACCGCCACCGTCGCCAGCTGCATCGGCATCGCCCTCGGGCTGCTCGATGACTGGCTGTCCGGGCACGCCCACGAGGCACCCACCCAGCTTGGCCACCACACCACACTGCCCGCCGGGCACTGGCGTGGGCAGCGCGCCGCGACCGACATCCTCATCCTCGCCCGCAAAGGACGAGCGTTCCGCTCGGTGGAGAAACTGCTCACCCGTCACGGCGGCCCGCACGTGCTGGCCGGCTGTGCGCTCGTCCTCGCCGCCGCGACCGACGCCTGGGCTCAGCGCAGCGACACACCCCGCGCAGAGCTGATCCCGACCATCATCCGCTGATCCCCTGGCTCCGATCGCGAGTCATCACCCCTCGCTCCTGTTGCGACGATACCTGGAATCCGCCCCATCACCACGCACATCATCCGAACAACGGCGCATAACCAGCATTCCCCGTCCTCGACTCCCACCACTCGACCTCCCCTACACTAGCGCCGCTTGGGCGCTAGCAACTACATCCGGCAATTGAAGCTCCAGACGCACCGTCACAATGCCACCTTCAGGTCCAGAGGAATACTGCACGACAGTGCACGCCTCACCGACAGCAGTCAGCAAATCAGCGATCACACGCGGACCCGCGTCGACTGCTGACAGTCAGCGGTGCAGGGAATCACGAATACCTTTCAGCGATCACAGCTGCGCCGGCAACACTAATTCCAACGCGCCGATCTCACTGATGTGTCGAACGGCGCAACACCAACACCGCGATATCATCAGCACGTGGGTCATTACCAATGAGCTGACCCATGATGCGGGTACAGACCGACTCCGCCGGGCCCGCCACCACCGCCTCGCACAAGCGTTTGAGACCCACATCCAGCGAGGTCGTGCGCCGCTCCACCAACCCATCGGTGTAGAAGCACACCACCGCACCCGCCGGCACATTGATCGTCGTCGACCGGCGTGCCAGCCCACCGGATACCCCCAGCGGAGGATCATTCGGCATATCGATGATGCCCGCAGACCGATCGGGAACGGCGAGCACGGGCGGAAGATGACCCGCCGAGGACAGGTGCAGCCGCTCACACGATGGCGGAAACATCGCCACCTGCACCGTGGCCACCATCCCTGATCCTTCAAAGTGCTGTACCTGCTGATTCAGCCTGGTTAAGGCCTCTGCGGGATCACCGCTAAACAGGGCGTGGGCACGCAACGCGCTCCGCAGCCGCCCCATCTCCCCCGCGGCAGCAAACCCGCGCCCCACCACATCTCCCACCACGAGGCACAACCCGCCGGAAGGAAGAACGAACACGTCATACCAGTCGCCGCCGACCCCACCACGCTCGGCAGGAACGTAGCGGGCAGCCATCTCCAAGCCCGGTACCACCGGCAGCCGCGCGGGCAGCAGACTGCGTTGCAGCAGCCTGGCCGCGCTCCGTTCGGCCTCAGCCTGCCGCTCCTGGATCACCGAAGCGACCCGATCACCCACAATCTGAAGCAACTGGATGTCATCGGCGGTGAACCGACGGGCACCGAGTGTGCCCACGTGCAGCACACCCATCACGCTCCCGCCGCTCAGCAGCGGCACCCCCAGCAACGAACGAATCCCCCGCTCCCACAGGATCGGATTGAGCACGGTGGTGTGATCAACCCGCGGAAGGATCACAGGTTTTTTCTCCGCCGCCACGCGACCGGCAAAACCCCTGCCCAACGGAATCCGAACCCCTTGACGGACCTCCGCTTCGATTCCTTTTGCCGCAGTGGCCACCAGCTGCTCGGACGAGGGATCCAGCAGCAGCACAGCCACCGTGTCGACCCGAAGAAGCCTCTGGACTCGCTCCAGCAACTCAGCCAACAGATCCTCAACACTCAAATGCCCCAGCGCCGCATCCGTCACCGACTCGATCCGACGCAATCGCTCATCAACGCCCGACATACCGCCCAACTCATCCAGCAAAGACACGGTCGGCACAGCGTACGACACGCACACAGCCTCAGCCGCCAGACCACCAACCTCAGACGGACACAGATCTCCCCACGACCGGAAGCACAGTGATCAGCATGCCCTCGACGACCGCACACCACCACATAGCCATGCCAGCTGAGTCACCGGGCGCACTGTCCTCCCATGCCGCGACGGTTCATGGTCATGCCGACGACGGTGACCGTCGTGGGTATGACTACTTCAGACCCAGTCGCTTCACCCACCGATGACGATCTTGTGCTGCGGTTGGCGTCGTCAGCGTACCTGGCACGCTTCACCGGCAGCTCGCGCGTGCACACCGAGTCCGACCTTCGTCTGTACTTAGCCTGGTGCGCTGATCACCAGCTCGCCCCGCTGACGATGGCCCGGGCCGACGTCGAACGCTACGTGCGGTGGATGCAGGAAGTTCGCCACTTCAAGCCCTCCACCGTGTCGCGGCGGATGGCCGTCGTCACTGGTTTCTACCGGACCTGCGTGATCGACACGGTGCTGGAGCACTCGCCAGCCGAGTACGTGCGCCGCCCCGTGGTGGCCAACGAATCTCCCACACTCGGATTATCCCACCTGCGGTTCGAGGCGCTGCTGACCGCAGCGCGAGACTCCGACAACCCGTTCGACTTCGCGTTGGTCACGATGCTCGGCCTGCTCGGCTTACGGATCTTCGAAGCCTGCCGCGCCGACATTCCCGACATCGACGAAGAACACGGCCACCGCGTCCTGCACGTGGTAGGCAAAGGCTCCAAGGCCGCCCTGGTGCCACTGCCACCCGCCGTCGGACGCGCGATCGACCGCGCTACTGGTGACCGCGAGCAAGGACCGATCCTGCTCAACCGACGCAGACGCCGGATGGACAGGCACTGCGCCACCCGCCGGCTCCGCCGACTCGCGCAGGCATCGGTGGTGCGGCTGCCGAGGATGCACCCACACATGCTGCGGCACACCTTCGTCACAACCATGCTGGATGCCGGAGTTGATCTGCGTGATGTCCAGATCGCCGCCCGCCACGCCGACCCCCGCACCACCATGCGCTACGACCGGGCCCGCAAGAACCTCGACCGTCACCCCAACTACATCCTCGCCGCCTACATGGCCTCCGGCACCTGACACCAACACCTCGATCAGTATCCAAACACCCTGCCATGCCGATGAGCGGGCCCTCAGTCTCATGTATGGGTCTGCGGTGGTGTGCGTGGTCATCTATGTAGGACGGGGGCGCATTCGGTCGAGGCAGATTTACTTCTTAGCCGGCGATGGTGTCCCGATAGGCGGCAGGCTCCGCATTAGGCGGGATAGGGCACGTCTTGCCGCGCTGTGCGTAGGGCGTTGGCCCACCACAGTAGTTGGCGCATCATTTGCGTCAGCGCTTGGGTGGAGGCGCTGTCGGGATAGTCGATGTTCGGGTCGTTGGCGGGTGCCCAGGGGTTGTGCAGGCTGACCGTGTCGCGGATTGTCACGGCGTGCAGCTCAGCGAAGACCAGTCGCAGCGCTTCGACTGCGCGTAGCCCACCGGCCATTCCGCCGTAGGACACGAAGGCCACTGCCTTAGCCCGCCATTGCTCGCGCAGTGCGTCGATGGCTGTTTTCAGCGGGCCTGGGTAGCTGTGGTTGTACTCCGGAGTAACGATGACGATGGCGTCGGCGCGGCTGATCCGGGCGGCGAAGGAGACCACGTCGGGATGCTCGCCCATGGTGGGTGGGAAGGTCAGGCCGGCCAGATCGATGACGTCGGCGTCAATGGCCAATTCAGCCAGGCATTTCTGCACCCACGCGCCGACCCGTGGGCCGAACCGCCCGTCGCGGACGCTGGCGATGATGACCGCGATGCGCAGGTCTGTGCTGATTGTGGCAGTACTCATCAGGTTCCGTTCCCATGAAGTGCGGTGCGGGTGTGGGATTGCCGGAACTCGCTGCGGCGCAACCACGCGGCTGCCAGTGTGGCGAACACGTCGGCCGACAAGCCGCGGTCTCAGCGGTGGCGGCGGAGGGCTCGGCGTTCGAGGTTTCGCACAGAGGGCTCATGCGCGGTACGCTAAAAGTTGAACATATGTCGAAGTCAAGGGAATAGTGTTTGATGACTGCTATCACCCCGCGCCGGCCCGCCCCACCCACCGTGGAGCCGACGTTGACCGTCAGCGACCTGGCCCGGGCGAGCGGCGTCGCGGCCTCGGCGGTGCGGTTCTATGACAAGCACGGGCTAGTCACCAGCCAGCGCACCACCGGCAACCAGCGGCGCTTCTACCAGGTCGACGGGTGCCTAATCAAGATCATTCGGATAGCGCAACGCGTTGGCCTCTCGGTGGCCGAGATCCGCCAGCTCATGTCCGACCTGCCCGACCGCCGCGAGATCACCATCGACGACTGGTTCCGGCTGCGACACCGGCTAGAGGAAGAAGTACGCCAGCGGATCCAGGCACTCACCGACGTCCTCGATGACCTCACCTCCGAGGAGAAACTATGCGAGCTGCCGCCGATTCAGCCGGCGACTCGTCAACGCGCACCCCTTACCGCCGCATCTCCCAGGCGCTGACCAGCCACGGCACGGATCTCCCGCACGAGCACCGCCTATCCAGCGAAAAACGAAGATCAATATTTTCCGGAAGCGGGTTCCCCGTGCGGACGTCGCGTGTCAGTTCCGCAATCATCTGCCGAGAAGCGTGCTCTCATGCCGATGAGTGGATGTTGGCGAACGGTACTTTACTGCCCGAGGTGATCGGGAGGGCACCGGATGCGCAATGGGAGGTGCGGATGCTAGCGATCCTGCCCAGCGTGTTCACCGAGGCCGACTACGACGCGGGCTACCGCTACGAGCCCTCGATCCTGCAGGCGGAGTTTTCTATGGCCCCGGGACTGGACCGGCCGGCATTGGGCGGGTGCTTTTCGAGCAGGTCATCCGGGGCAACCTCGAATCCGGTCGCCCCGACCGGGTCAGCCTCATTGTCCCACGGCCAAGATTATTGTCCTTCGCTGACGGGCAGGCCGGACCCGTATCGGTCCCGCCTGCCCTACCGAGTGGTGGTCAGCGCGAGACTGTTCTACGCCCGGCAATGAGCCGGTAGACAATCAAGAGGATGAGTGATCCGATGATCGCGACGATCCAGGTCTGAAGGTTCCAGAACGTCTGCAGTCCTATTCCGAAGATGCGGCTGCCGAGGAACCCGCCGACCACGGCCCCGACGATGCCCAACAACATGGTGACGAGGATGCCACCAGGGTCATCACCCGGCATGATCAATTTGGCGATGGCGCCCGCGATCAGCCCCAGAACAATCCATCCAAGAATGCCCATGCCCCGTTACTCCCTCCATGTGCCTGGAAGATCAGTGTGATCCCTCTCGGGACACCTCGCACGCATCGTCATCCCGTAGTGGGGGCAATGGCCTGGATGGACCCGCAGCACCGCTACGTTCGGTGCTACTGGACCACACCACCGAGGAGGGCAGGGGTTGGCCTCGCCTCGCTGTTGTTGGCCCGGTTCGCTGAGATGGAATACCCCTCTCTACCGCTGAACACACAGCGCACGCCCGCGTCCTCGCGAAGCCGCCGCTCGCGCGGTGGCCGGCCTATCGCCCACTCCGCTGACAAGATCGAGTGCGCGCCGCTGGTCCACGGCGGGGGCCAGCGCCTTGGCCAGATCGTCACCCAGACCGCCATCGCGAGGAGGTCCCTGCACCGCTACCTCACCGATGTCGACCGGATAGCCTGGTCGGGTGGCCATTGATCTCCCTGAGACCGACCTCACCCGCGTCTGGCGCTGGTGTCAGCAGCGGATCCCTGAGCATGCACAGCATCAGCTACGCCTGGAGCATGAGATCCGTGGCCACGACGTGATCCTGGTGGAACGCCGGGTGCCTGGGGATGCCCCCGATGCACCGTTCGGTCCGCACTGGACAGCCCGTCCCCTTGCGCGACTGCGTCACAGCGCTGGGGGATGGCGGTTGTACTGGCCCGACAGCAACACCCGCTGGCACCTCCTCGACGACGTACCGGCCGCGGTCAGCGTCGTGCCACTGCTGGAAGCCCTCGACGATCCCCGACGCGCGTTTCACGGCTAGTTCCCACGCCTACTGACCCCCTCACCCGAGGCCCAGACTGATCAGCCGCATCACGTCATATCCGAGATCTTGGGCATCTGGTCCTGGAAACCCTGCTGGACACTCACCGTTCGGCTATCGGTCATGGTGAGGCAGGGTTCAACTCCTGCCGGAACGTGACCATCGCTCGGCCAGGGCCGTTGTAGTCAGCCACGGGCTGGCTCACCGTAAAGCCAAGACATCGATGAAAACGAATCGAGCCGGTGTTGCCGGGAGCGGTGATGGCACGCGACTCCCGGCACCCCCACCGGCGCGCGTAGTCGGTGAACTCCTCATAAAGTGTGCGAGCGAGCCCCAGCCGCCGTCGATCTGGCCGGACACCTACGGAGTGCAGAGACGCCAGCAACGGCTGCGACGGCGAAACGAAGGCCACCAAGAAGCCCGACACCCCCGTTCGTCCTCGGCTACGCGACTGCCGGACCAGAAATGATCAGCGGACTGGCGCTGAGAGGAATCCCTGCGGAGCCTCACGATCGGAAACGGGCTAGATGAGACGCCCTCAGCTGCTACAAGCTACCCCATACTCATATGCAGGCCTACTCGCTGGACGCAATGTCCTCACATGCCGCTGACCGTGGGTGGGTGTCATCGTAAGCCGTGTCGAGCGGCTGTCAGCGGAACTCCGCTGGAAGATCCGGTGTCGGTGGGCAATGACGGCACCGCCTCGAGAACACGGATAAGAACGCTGCCCTGGCCGCAGCGATCACCGAGCTCAAGACCGAAGGCCGGTGTCCGACGTCGGTGACGCATCGGCGGGTGAAGTACCTGAACAACCGGATCGAAGGTGATCATGGCCGGTTGAAGCGGATCCTGGGTCCGAAGTGCGGGTTCAAGACCCCGGTGAGCGCGTACCGGACGCTGAAGGGGATGGAGGCGATGCACGCGCTGCGCAAGGGCCAGGGCCGCAGCTTCGCCTACGGACGATCGAACCCCGATGCTGTGATCGTGGAGAAGGCGTTTGCCTACATCTGAACAGCCGACGGCTCGTGTAGCGCCCGCACGGACCAACACCGAGGGACCGGCGCACCCCTCTTGTCTTGAGTTTGCAACAGCACCATCGAGACTGAGTGCGGCGCGAGCTCGTCGCGCGATCGCAGCAGGACCCGGCCGTCGACCGTGTCCTCCCGCTCGATACGCGGAGTGCCGAACGTGACCGGTGGGACGGGGAGCACGGGTTCCTCCTGGATGGCAGGCGATATCGACGGCCGGATGAGCCCACGGTTCTGTTCGGTCAGTTCTGCCGTCATGGTGTGGCGTCGTGTTTTTCCTTCGCATCGTCATCGTCATGGTTGTGTCGCTCCTCCGGTCGGGGTGGGCTGCCCACGGTCGGGCATGTCAGGCGCACCCCAGTTCCGCGACCGCGGCCGCGGATGTCTCGGGCATGTGGTGGGAGGGGGGATGGTTGATGACC
>Ga0213881_10000790_pt1 | contig 17347 bp, 17 predicted proteins | sample BarmaccoBMER_R08_FD_160104 | JGI IMG/M metagenome (GOLD analysis project Ga0213881, IMG submission 160104) | Barbacenia macrantha exposed rock microbial communities from rupestrian grasslands, the National Park of Serra do Cipo, Brazil - ER_R08 ... | reverse complement strand
ACACCCCGTCGGTGTGGCCGGTGAGCTGGTGCAGGGGCTTGGCGGTGGTGGCGTCCCAGACCCGGGCGGTGTTGTCGGCGCTGGCGGTGAGCAGGCGGGTGCCGTCGGGGGACCAGGCCACCGCCCACACTTCGTCGGGGTGGGTGGTGAGGTGGTGGAGGGGTTCTGCGGTGGTGGTATCCCAGACCCACGCGCCGCCGCTACCGCCGGTGAGTAGGCGGGTGCTATCGGGGGACCAGGCCACCGCCAGCACCCTGCCGGTATGGGTGGTGAGGTGGTGGAGGGGTTCTGCGGTGGTGGCGTCCCAGACCCGGACGGTGCCGCCGCTACCGCCGGTGAGTAGGCGGGTGCCGTCGGGGGACCAGGCCACCGCCCACACTTCGTTGGGGTGGGTGGTGAGGTGGTGGAGGGGTTCTGCGGTGGTGGCGTCCCAGACCCGGGCGGTGTTGTCGGCGCTGGCGGTAAGCAGGCGGGTGCCGTCGGGGGACCAGGCCACCGCCCACACCCCGTCGGTGTGGCCGGTGAGCTGGTGCAGGGGCTTGGCGGTGGTGGCGTCCCAGACCCGGGCGGTGTTGTCGGCGCTGGCGGTGAGCAGGCGGGTGCCGTCGGGGGACCAGGCCACCGCCGACACCCACTCGGTGTGGCCGGTGAGCTGGTGCAGCGGTTCTACGTTGGTGGCGTCCCAGACCCGGACGGTGCCGCCGCTACCGCCGGTGAGTAGGCGGGTGCCGTCGGGGGACCAGGCCACCGCCCGCACCGCGTCGGTGTGGCCGGTGAGCTGGTGCAGGGGCTTGGCGGTGGTGGCGTCCCAGACCCGGACGGTCTTGTCGTCGCTGGCGGTAAGTAGGCGGGTGCCGTCGGGGGACCAGGCCACCGCCCACACCCAGTTGGTGTGGCCGGTGAGGTGGTGGAGGGGTTCTGCGGTGGCGGCGTCCCAGACCCGGACGGTCTTGTCGTCGCTGGCGGTGAGCAGGCGGGTGCCGTCGGGGGACCAGGCCACCGCCCACACCCACTCGGTGTGGCCGGTGAGCTGGTGCAGCGGTTCTACGGTGGCGGCGTCCCAGACCCACGCGCCGCCGCTACCGCCGGTGAGCAGGCGAGTGCTATCGGGGGACCAGGCCACCGCCCGCACCCCGACAGTGTGGCCGGTCAGCGGGCGCAGCGGCGAGACGCCTCTTGCTGCTTGCCGGCCGCCGCCCGGCAGCGGGGCGATCAGCAGCCCCGGCGCTGGTTCCGGTGTCGGGGTACACCGCAGGATCTGCGTCCGGTAGGTGGTGGCTTGGGCAATCTCGGCGCCGTCGAGCGCGCAGTCCCGGACAATGGTTCCGATTGCCCGCGCGTCGGCGAACCGCGCCGAGGTCAGGCGTGAGCTGTGTAGCTCGGTGAGGGTCAGGTCGGCGCAGCTGAGGTCAGCCCCGGTCAGGTCCACCCGGCGGAACGTCGCGCGTCGCAGGTCCGCCCCGGTCAGATCCACCCCGGCCAGGGGCAGCCGCGGGCCGTCGTGCCCCTCCCTGCCGATGGTCCACCCGCTCAGCCGGGCGCCCGCCAGATGGACCCCGAGCAAGGACTGGTATGGGTGCCCGTGCTCGGCGGCGTGCAGGGCGTAGGCGAAGGCGAGCTCCGAGGCCTGCGGCAGGTACCGGCGCCCGATCCGACTCAGCGCCACCAGCGCCGCGGATCGCTGCTCGGCCTCCGCTGCGTCGATCGACTGGCCGAGGAAGTCCAGCGTCTCTGGGCTGGGTACCGGCATTGCGAGCGCGTCGAAACCCGAGCCAGCGGCCTCGATCAGGGTCCGGCACAGGTAGCGGGCCAGGAAGTACTCAGCCAGTGACCGGTGGCCGAACGCGAAGGTGTCGTCCTCGCGATTGAGGAAGGTGGCTGTGCGGAAGTCGGCCTTCCACAGGTCAGGCACCCGCTCGCGGTAGTGCCGCTGCAGGTCGGGCCGGCGCTCGAGCACGTCGAGGAGCCAGTTGTCGACCTCCGCCGCCCCCCAGGAGTTCCGCCGGGAGCGCCACAGCCCGGCCGCGATCTCCTCCATCAGCAGCTGCTTGTGCTCAGGGATGAGGGTGTGCTTGCCGCTGTCGCGGGACAGCCAGCGCTCGACGACCTCGCCGTAGAGGTCCACCGAGCGCAGCGTGCGGCCGTGCAGCTTGGCGGTCTCGATGAACTCCACCTGGTCGGCGATCAGCCGCAGCGTCAGCGGGCGGCGGGCGAGATCGGGCAGGTCGTGCACGGCCCGGATGGTGTCGAGGAAGGCGTCTACCCGGTCCGCGTCGCGGTCCAGGTTGGCGGCCAGGTACTCCCGCACCTGTTGTTCCCGGAAGGGGAGCATCAGCAGGGCCAGGTAGTCCTCGCCCCGCAGGCCCTGCCGGCCCGCCCCGGTGAAGTAGGTGATCTCCTCGCGGATCGTGCGGAAGTACTGGGTGCGGCAGGTGAGCAGCATCTTCGCGCCCGAACCCTCGCTGAGGGCTCGCCACAGCTGCCGGGTGAACAGCTGCTGGTCGTGCGGGGTGAGGTGGACGAGCACCTCGTCGAGCCCGTCGAACACGACCACCGCGTCACCCTGGTGCAGCCGCCTGCGGACGACCTCGGCGGACAGCAGGTCTCGCGGGACGTCCGCGGGTCGGCGGGCGTCGAGCATGCCGTCCAGGATGTGATCGAGCGTCATCGTGGCGACCAAGCCGGTGATCCGGACATCGCGCAGGTCAAACAGGATCGGTAGCGGGCCGGGGGCGTCGTTGGCGCGCAGGTCGAGCAGCTTCTGGGTGAACAGCTTCGCCGTGGTCGTCTTGCCCATGCCAACGTCGCCGAGCAGCGCGCACAGCCGCGGCGCCTCCGTCCCCTCCGCCCTGGCCCAGTCCACCAGCCGGGCGACCGCACGCAGCGCTGGGCCGTGCGTCGAGCCCGAGCGGTCCAGCAGGGACTCCCGAAGAGTGGTCTCGGCCGACTCAGGCTCGATCAGGACTGTGCTCTCCCCGGCCCGCCTGCTCCGGGCCAGGCTCGCGGACCACTCCCTCAGCGGGTCGTCTGTCGTCCGGTCCTCAGCGGTGACCCGCGGTGGCTGCAGCGCACGCCGGATCTCGTCCACCACGTCTTCGACGTAGTGCCGACGTTGGTCGGTGCGCGTCAACTCGTCCCAGGGCTCGCTCCGGCGCCGGACGTCGTGCAGATACAGTGGGCCCAAGTCCAGCGGGCCGTCCGGCAGGCCGCTCAGCGCAAACGCGACGACCCTGCCAGGCTTATCCAGCGTCCGACGACGCTCAGCCGCGGCACCGGCGAGGTACGCGGGACTCACCAGCACCAGCCGGACGTCGGCCTGGGCGCACAGCCGGTCGCGCGCCGCCTCGGGGTCCTCCCCCAGCTCGACCGAGCCCGAGTCGGCAACCTCCCACGAGTGCTCGCGGTCCAGGGCCAGCCTCTCGCGCAGCTGCTCCAGCAGCATGCTCACCTTCCGAGCCATAACGTTGTTCATCGGGGGGACGCTGACGTACACCCGGGTCCGCCGGGACAGCCCGAGTTCCACGACCTCCGGCGTGACCGCGTGATCGATCCCGGTCCGCCCGGCGGCCTCCCCGGCGAAGGCGGCGATGCCCTCATCGACCAGGTGGCCGCCGGTGAACCAGCCGTGGCGCTGGTCCGGCGGCACCTTGCGGGAGTCCAGCTCGAGCCGGAGATCGACGTCGGCCTCGGCTGCGGCATGGTTCACCCGCTTGCGGAACTCCTGGAAGGCCTCCTGGCCGCGAGCATCGCCCGCCGGGAACTCGGCGGCGTTAAGGGCGTCCCGGAGCAGGAACCGCCCGTCGTCGGCCAGCGTGTCGAGGATGGCCGTCAGCCGGGCCGACTGCAGCGCGGTCAGCGTCGAGCGCTTCTGTAGAGCGGCGAGATGGTGGGCGATCTCCGCACGGAGCAGTCGGGCAGTCACAGCGCGCGGTACCCATTCAAGGAGAGGACGCGCCGCCGGATCGCCGCCGCCAGGTCGTTGGCAAAGCTCGTTCGCTGGGCGCCGGACAGCTCGGCGAAGCTCTTCGCGTCCCGCGTGAAGACGAGCTGGCGCTCGACGCCACCCAGGTTGCGTTCCGGACCGAATGCCGGCAGCGGGCTCAGCGCGACTGGCAGCGACCCCTTGTCGGCGCACGGACCCGCGAACCGCGGCAGCTCGTGCTTCTGGATGAACCGTCGGCCGAAGTAGCGGGTGCTCAGCAGGAGTAGACCGAAATCGGCCTCGTCCAGTCGGTCGACGATGCCCGCGGTCAACTCCTCCCCGCAGGTTAGGTGGCTGTCCTCCCACCATTCGACGTCGAGGTCGGCGAAGACGCCGAGAGCGGGTAGCAGATCGCGCAGCAACGCCTCCTTCAGTGCCTTGTCCTGATGGCACCAGCTCAAGAAGATCCGGATGCGCATGCCGCCTCCATCCATCCGGAAGACCCCGGATCGAACCCAGGATAGGACAAATCATGACACACCGCGCGGCGGCAGTCACCAGGGTTAGGAGCCGTTCTGCCATTCCCGCCGCTCGGCTGCGCGGCGTGGACAATTCCGGGACGTCTGGGGTTGACGTACACGGGACTGCAGCACGGCTGCATCTTCTGGACTGGATCGTGCATCGCCGACACCGTGGCCGAGAAACCACGCTCGCCGGGCCGACCCGCGTGAGCACGGCCGCCAGGCCGCGCGCAGCGAGCGGGATCGGCCCGGCGGGCAAGCGAGTAGGACGACGGACCTAGCCATGTTCGCGCCGCCGCAGGCGGTGCCTTGACCCGAGTAAGGAAACTCCTCACGGCCCGCGCACGCCCCGTCACACATCGCGCATGCGTCCGGCCTGGTGGCTTGTGCGGTGCGGGTCAGTCAGCTCGGACTAGCGCAACCGGGAGACGTCGGACTAGGGACGGGACCTTTCCCCGGGGTCGATGCCTCGGTGAAATTAGGACCCGTGACTTACGACAACTCTGATGGCGTCTTCTCGCGTGGCGGGCGTGTTGCCCCTGCTGGCGCCCACCTTCAGGTCAGGGATGACAGCCAAGGAGACCAACCGTGACAACCGAACGTCATCCGTCAGTGCCCAGCTATATCGATCACTTGACTGAGTACCGCCGCACGGAGATCCCGGCAACATGTCGGCTGGAGGGGGGTCCGGTGGAATTTGCCAACCTGACGGTGAGCAAGCACAACGGGATAATCGTGTTCGACCCGCATGTCCCCGGCGCATGCGTGATCTCCCTGGATGAGGAAGGGGCCACGAAACTGTGCGACCTGCTGACCGCATGGCTGGGATGAATCGAGGACAGCGAGCCACGCCCTCAGAACCGGCATCGGGGCGGGTGCTGCGGCCCAGAGCCGCCCGCCCCGATGCCTTCCACCACCCTTGTCCGCGCAACCCATGAAGTGGGGCATGAGCTAATGTTGGTAGAAGCCGAAGTAACCAATAATGCAACAATGGAAATCATCAAGGACACCGGAAAACGGCTGACCATCAGCATCCCCCACGGACTGCTGCCAGTGAATCTGATCGTCGATCCCCCGGGGGCGGCGCGACTGGTGCAACTCCTGGCCAACTACGCAGAAAAAGCAAAATCCACCGGTTCGGTGCACTGAGAAAGTCTCGGCAGTCCATGAACACTCCAGCAACGGTGGTAGTCGTACGCGGGGGTGTTGGCCTGTCCCCGTGGCAGGGTGGGGCGGAAGCGGGTATCCCGTCGCGTCGGCGAGCTTGTCTTGAGTTGGCCAGGGGCAGGCGTCAAGATGGAGCACCGCATGCGCTGAACGATCTTGACGCCTGCCCCTGGCCAACTACACTTGTAGCGCCGACGCGACGGGATACCCGCGCCCCTGGCGACCCCCACCATCCTCACGCCCAGCATCCTGGAGCGGAGGCCCGCCGGAGGCACCCCACGCCTGAAGAAGGCTCGTGTCAGTCGGCGGCCAATGTCTTGAGCGCGTCGGGGAGTTCGGTGAGCGAGTCGATTTCGAGGTCTGCGGTGCCGGGCTGGTAGATGATGTAGCCCCACGGGCCGCGTCTGACGAAGATGGTGCGGAGGCCGGCTGTGGCGGCGGGGCGTAGGTCGTTGTCGAGGCGGTCGCCGACGTAGGCGATCTCGTGGGGGGCGTGGCCGCTGACGGCGATGAGTTTGCTGAAAAACGCGATGTCGGGTTTGGTGACGCCCCAGTCGTCGGAGGTGGCGAGAACATCGCAGGGGAGGTTGAGTTCGCGGAGGAACCGGCCGGCGCGGGTGGTCTGGTTGCCGGCGATGCCGACGAAGTACCCCGCGTCTTTCAGTGTTTGCAGGCAGGGGCGAACATCGGGGTAGAGGTCGTTACCGTTGAGGTATTCGCCGAGACCAGCGTCAAGACGGGCTTGTCGTTCGGTGTCGAGGTCGAAGTCGGGGCGGAAGTACTGGAATACCTGGCGGTAGTCCTCGCCTCGGGCGATGACCGCGCCGAACATCGCGGAGAAGGTGTGGCGTGGGATGCCGAGCCAGTCGGCCCAGGTGCCGTATTCGCGGGTCTCGTTGATGAGGACTTCTCCGACGTCGAACCAGACGGCGCGGACCGGCGACATGGGCAGCACGTCCTTTCTGTGTGGTTTTAATGGAGGGTGGCAAGCTGTTCGTCTAGGGCTCGGACAGGGGTGGTGGTCTTCCACGGGTCGAGGGCGGCACGGAAATCGCGTAGTCGCCCGGCACCGGTGGCATACCCCGCCTGGTGGAGCTGATCGGCTGCATCAGCAGCAAGCTTGCAAGCGTGGTCGAGGTTCCCGTCGTGGAGTTCGACCGTCGCGAGATCGGCCAGGAACACGGCGCGCTGTTTGACTGCCAAGCGGGGGAGCTTGCTCAGCGCGGTGCCCAACTCGATGCGAGCATCGTCGTACCGGCCGGCGCGCAACGTGGCGTACCCGGCGAAGCCACAAAGACGGGTGGCGTCGTAATAGTCGAACCACGGCAGCTCAAGCGTCAGCCCAGGGAGGGCGAGAGTGTCGCGGGCGCGGTCTAGGGCGTGCAGGGCGGCGGTGGGGTTGCCAGCGTTGGTGTGCATCTCGGATTCCACCGCAGCCAGCCAGGACGTGATCGGGCGGCACGGTGCGGACCTGAGCTGCTCGCTCGCGCCGTGCAGGTAGTCCAGTGCGGCCGTGAACCCATACTCCGCAGCGGGGATGAACGCGACGTGCGCGAGCGCGGCGGCGGCCTGCAAGTGGTCACCGGCCTCGCGGGCCGCTTCGAGTGCGAGGCTGTAGTGGGCGCGGGCGGCCATCGGGTCTTGCAGGTCGAAGAACGACAACCGGCCGGCGAGGGTGCCGACCCGTGCGCGGTTGACCAGCAGCCGACGACGTTCGGTCGGCGCGGGGTCTTGGCGCAGCAGGTCGCCGAGCGTGGCCAGGTGCGCCACCACGGGCATCATGAGCGCGGCAGGGTCAGTGGAGTGGTACAGCGCCTGGTAACGGTCGGCGAGGTACTCCATGTCCCCGATGTTCTCCGGGGTGGGCTTACCGGAGCGCGACCGTCGGGCGGACTCGGCTACCGAGGGCAACGCTGCTGCGGCGGGCATGATGCCCATCAGCTTGATCACGATCCGGCGCCGTACCACATCGTCCTTCCACGCCTCGAAAATTCGTGGCTGTAGGATGCCCCCTGCGGAACCGAGCTGGTCGAGGATCGCGGCGGCTCCGCCGAGGGCATCCACCAGACCGCGCTCGGTCACTTCAGGCGCTGCGGTTTTCGCTGACGGGCTGGCCTTGCTCCTCGTCGTACGGGCGATGCCGAGGTGCTCGGGCGTTGCGCCATACAGCAGGCACAGCAGCTCGCGATAGCGGGGGCTGGGGCTCTTCTCCCCGCGTTCCCACTTCGCGATCATGTCGGCATTCACTCCGACCCGTTCCCCGTAGCGCAGCCATGCCAGACGAGCGAGCTGCTCGGCAGCCTCCTGCTGCGTCCAACCACGGTCCTGGCGCGCTTCTTGTAGTCCCGACCGCCTCGGCTCATCCATCCGGCTGGGCTCCCTCCGTTGTTCCCGGCCCGCTCAACATAACCAGGTGCACCGACATCTCCGCGAGACGGGACTAGCAACCGGACTAGTTCGGGACTAGTCCGCGGACCCTCTCGAAACGGTCATCTTGCCGTTCCATATGAGCGAGGGCCGAACGGCCCCCCACTCATTAAGGAGGAACAGTCAAAGATGCAGTTGGAGATCAGGACCGAGGGTGTGGAGTTCGTGGTATCGCGCGCTCCGCAGCCCAAGAACGACAACGACGGCCGCCAGAAGACCGACCGGGAGACCGGTGAACTGCTGCATGTGACCGAGCTGGTGGCGATGGACGAGACCGGCGCGGAGGTCATCAAAGTCACCACGGCCGGAGCACCCAGGGTCACCAAGCGGCAGCTGGTCACAGTGCTCAAGCTGGTCGCCACACCGTGGAATATCGACGGTCGCGGCGGGGTGGCCTTCCGCGCTGAGGCAATCACCCCACCGCCAAGCCCTGCGGCGGGTCCGGCGAAGGTCGGCGCTTCCCCGGCGGGTGCCTGATGAGCGCTTTGACGATGGAGCTCGACCTGCGCGAGAGGCACGAACAGGCCGAGCAGCGCTGTGCGGAAGCGGCTGAGGCTGAGCGAGCTGCCTACCTGCACTGGCAGGAAGCGTACGGCGCCTACGAGGTCGCCCGCGATGAGGCCTCCACTGCTTTGAGGGTCTGGGTGCAGGCCGTCGTCCCGTAACCGCGGCGCCCGGCCGGTCGGGCCTGGAAACCAAGGCCGGCCGGGCGCCCGCTCCACCCATCGATCCACGGACAAGAGGAGCTGTCGTGAGCCTACGGCCGGGCGGGCACGCCCACGGGCACCAGCGTGGTGAGCGCTGATGGATACCCACATGATCGCCATGCTGGTCACGGGCGCTGCGGTATTGGGCGTCGTGGTGTGGGGGCTGGCCAAGATCGGCCAGGTTCTCATCAAAATCGCGGAAGCGCTGGCCGCGGCAGCGGTGGTGGCCTTCACGGTGTGGCTGCTGGTCAAGGCTGGCGCCTGGGCAATCCGGGAGGCCTTCACCCACTGGCGGACCAGCCTGAGCGTGCTGGCGATAACGGCCTGGTGGCACTGGTGGGGCTGGCCCTCACTGGCCCTCACCGTGAGCGTGATCGCCACCATGCTCACTACGTGGCGGCTGGCCGACGTGGTGTCCTTCGATGCCTGGGCGGGTCGGCATCTGCGGTCCTGGTGGCTGCGCTGGACGGTGTATGTCCCCAAGCTGCCCGACTGGTTGCACGCCTGCGGCCTGGGTGTCAGGCAGGACGCCACGCCTGTGGTGGTGGCCTTGACTCCCTTCCGGGGCAGCCTTCGCCGCGACCGGCAGCAGGCCCGGGCGCAGCTGCCCACGGTGATCAGGGTGCGTTCGGGTGCCTCCTGGGATGAGGTCCGGGTCAGGTTGGTGCCCGGTCAGAAGCCCGAAGACTTCGACCAGGCGGCCCGGGCGTTGGCTTGCGCCTGGGGGGTGGCGCGCTGCCAGGTCCGGGAACTGTCCCCAAATGTGGTCTCGATCGACTTCCAGCGTCGGAATCTGCTTGCTACTCCGGTGAGCGGCCCGGATCTCACCACTCTGGCCGATGTACCGGGTAGCGCCATTGACCTGCGGCGGGTGTTTGCTGGACGCACCGAGTACGGCCAGGACTGGTGTGTGCCACTGGCCGGGCCGGCCAGTCACACCCTGACTGCGGGGGAGTCGGGGGCGGGGAAGAACTCGGTGACCTGGCGCCCGCTGGTCTCCATCGCCCCCGCCCTGCGCGAGGGCCTGGTCCGGGTCTCGGGCATCGACCCCAAGGGCATGGAACTGGCCTACGGGCAAGGGATCTTCCACCGTTACGCCGTGAGTGGCACCGACGCGCTGGCGCTGCTCGATGACCTCATCGGCTCCATGGCCGCCCGTAAAGCCGAGTTCGCCGGGCGGGTCCGGGTCGTGCCCATCAGCTGTGAGTATCCCCTGGAGTTGCTGGAGTTCGACGAAATCGGCGCCCTCACCAGATACACCGACCGCCGGACCCGTGAGGCCATCACCGACCGCATCGCCCTCTTGACCACCCAAGGCCGGGCGCTGGGATTCACGGTCCGCGGCTATGTGCAGGAACCCACCAAGGACACCGTGCCGGTCCGGGAGTTGTTTCCCCGGCGGATCTGCCTGCGAGTGGCGGCGAAATCCCACGTCAGCATGGTGCTCGGGGACCAGGCCTACGAGCGCGGCGCCTGGGCTAACAGGATCACTGACGCCGAAGCCGGCACCGGCTACGTCTTCGGGGAAGGCCTCCGCGAACCCCTCCGAGTCCGCGCCGGCTGGGTGCCCGATCAGGTGATCAAACACCTCGAAGCCTTCGTCACTGGCCCCCGCGACACCACGGCCCTGGCCCTGTCCACCACGACTCCCGGAGGCCCGGCATGACCACCACCGGTATGGCCTTGGTGCAGGCGGCGACCAGGCTCGCCGCGCACCTGGCCGAGCACTCCCTGCCCAAACCAGTGTCCCTGGCAGTGGACACCAGCAATGCGCACTCGGAAGTTACCGCTCAGCTGCGCTCGACCAGTCTTCCCGCGGTCGCGGGTGAGCTGCTGGCCTGGGCCAAGACCCTGACCACGGTCACCGTGACGGCCTGGCGAGTACCCCACGGCGAGCGCGTCCATCTGTCCCTCGCCAGCACCCTGAGTGGCCCGCCACCCACCCTCGAGCTGGAGGTGTTCGGTGGCGTGGCTCACGACCCCGAGCACTTCGCTGATCTTGAGCCCGGCGAGCACCGAGTGATCCCGCTGGCCCAGCTGCATACCTGGGCGGTCAGCAGCCCAGCCCTCGAACAGGGGGCCGACTGATGACCCCGACCGCCCTCCCACCGCAGACGGTAGACGAGATCGTCACCCGGGCCGCTCGGCCGGACTTCGACCGATGGGCCGAGCAAGTCACCCGGTGCGGGCACTGCTCCCGCCCGGTCCGGCTACGTGGGTGCGTCGAGCACCGAACCGGCACCGGTGGGCGGGTGGCGTACTCGACGGAGGCGGAGCCGGATCGGGTGCTGATGATCCGGTGCGGCAACCGGCGAGCAGCAGTCTGTCCCTCCTGCTCCTGGGAATACGCCGGCGATATGTGGCAATTGCTCTACGCCGGTGCCGCCGGGGGCCGCAAGGGTGTACCCGAGTCAATTCGGTCTCACCCGCTGGTGTTCGCCACCCTGACCGCACCCGGGTTCGGGCCGGTGCACACCACCCGCGCCGACCGCACCGGTGGACCCGCGCGCTGCCGACCGGCCCATGGCACACCACGGCTGTGCCCACACAGACGGCCGACCTGGTGCACCGCCCTCCACGCCGAGGATGACCCGCGACTCGGGCAACCACTCTGCCCGGACTGCTACGACTACCGCGGGCATATCGCGTTCAACTGGCACGCCCCCGAACTGTGGCGCCGATTCACCATCAACCTCCGCCGCACCCTTGCCCGACAAACCGGATTGACTGCGACGGAGTTCGTCCGACGCTGCCGAGTGTCGTTCGTGAAGGTCGCGGAGTTTCAACGCCGCGGTGTCGTGCATTTCCACGCCTTGATCCGGCTCGACGGCACCGGCGATGACTACCAGCCGCCACAGCTCAGCGTCGATGCGGCCGAGCTGTCTGAGGCGATCCGTCAGGCCGCCGCCCAGGTGCGGCTCATCGTCGCGATGCCCGAAGGTCCCGATCTGGTGCTGCGCTTCGGGACCCAACTCGACACCCAAACCGTCAACGGCAGCCCGGTGGGCGAGCTGACTCCCGAGCATGCAGCGCGCTACATCGCCAAATACGCCACCAAAAGCGCTGACGACTTCGGCCTTGGGGAACGGCGCATCACTCCCGAAACGCTGACGCTGCTCGTTGTCTCCAATCACGTAGACCGGCTGGTACGCACCGCGTGGCAGCTCGGCGAACACGACGCCTATGAAGGGCTGCGCCGCTGGGTGCACATGCTCGGCTTTCGCGGGCATTTCGCCACCAAAAGCCGCCGCTATTCCACCACCCTCGGCGCCATCCGCCGCGAACGTCGTAGCTACCGCCAGCGACAAACCGCCGAACACGCCCGCGAGCTGCTCGATGACGAGACCACTCTCGTCGTCGCCCACTGGGAGTTTGCCGGGGTCGGCTACCTCACCGCCGGAGACACCACCCTTGCCCACTCCGCTGCAGCCCGAGCCCGCGAACGACGACAAACCGCCCGCGACGCTGCATGAAACTTCCAGCGCAGAAAGGAAATCCCGCCCGATGAGCAACTTGATCGCTCTGGTTCCCCGAGCACATGACCAGGACCCGGCGCCGGGCCAGCAGCTCGCCGAGCGGGCCGTCTACACTGTACCCGAGGTCGCCCAGCTTCTTTCGCTCTCGCGCGGTACGGCGTACGCGCTGGTCCGCGACGGCACCATTCCAGCACTACGGCTCGGCGGTCGGTGGGTCATTCCCCGCGCTCGCCTGCATGCTTGGCTCGACAGTCTGGCAGGAGAACAGCACGGAGGGCGGCACTGATGGGCCACATCGTGCCGACGCCGGCCGGCAAATACCGCGCGAATTGGCGGGATACCGCCGGTCGGCAGCGGGCCAAGACGTTTCGCACCAAGCGGGAGGCGACGGCGTATCTCGCCGAGATTGAAACCGCGCTCAACCGAGGTGCCTATGTCGATCCACACGCGGGCCGGGTCCGGTTCGGCGACTACGCGGCCCGGTGGCTCGCGGCGAGGAATGACGAGATCACCACGGCAGCGCGCGATGCGTCGATCATGCGCAATCATGTGGTGCCGCGCTGGGGCACCACGCCGCTTACCAAGATTGATCACTTGGCGGTCCAGTACTGGGTGACCGGGCTGGGTAGTCGGTTGTCTCCGGCCACCGTGGCTGAGTGCTACCGGCTGGCGTCGGCCGTGCTGCGCACCGCGGTCCGTGACCGGCTCATCGGACACAACCCGTGCGAAGGTGTGCGGCTTGCTCGTCGGCGTCGTAAAGACACTGACGATCAGGTCATCACTCAGCACGAGCTGGTCACTCAGTTGCTTCCCGCAGTACCGGACCGGTACCGGGCGCTGGTCGGGTTGGCCGGCGGGACCGGTCTGCGGTGGGGCGAGTGCGCCGGGCTGCGCTGGGATGCCATCGACCTGGCCATTCCGGTCGTCCGAGTGGTCCGAGTCGCGGTCGAGGTCTCCGGGCACGTCACGGACAAGCCCTACCCGAAGTCCCGGGCCGGGCGCCGTGTCGTGCCGCTGCCGGAGTTCGTGGTGACGCTGCTGACCGAGCACCAGCGCCGGTACCCTCCCGGTGCCGCTGGACTGGTGTTCACCTCACGTAGCGGTGCCGCGGTGCGCCGTACCACGTTCCGCGCCAAGGTCTGGCGGCCGTCACTGGTCCGCGCCAGTCTGCTGGGCAAGGTCGTCGAATTCGGCGAGCATACGGTCATGGCGCACTGGCAAGACGACGCAGGCCGCGAGTGGTCCAAGGAGTTCCCCAGCCGCCGGGAGGCAACGGAGCACATTGTCAGGCACGCGCACGGCGGTCCCCGATTTCATGATCTTCGCCACTCGTACGCCACCTGGCTCGTCTCAGCCGGCGTGCCGATCAACGACGTGTCCGCGGTCATGGGACACGAGCAGACCTCGACCACGCTCGACCGCTACACCCACCCGTCGCAGGATCGAGACCGACGAGTCAGGTCGGTATTTGCTGACTTTCTGCTGACTCCAGCCCCTGAGCCAGCATCGGAAACAGGGCAGGAGCCGGACGATGAGGGCTTCTGACCTGCGGTTTTGTGGGGTCGGGGTGGCGGGATTTGAACCCACGGCCTCTTCGTCCCGAAGCAATCCCGGCGGACATGTCCTGATCTGGGCGAAGCCAAACCGGGGGTCTCTCTTCCTCACCTGCGCACACGCTCTGAGTGGGTCGCGCTGAGTCGGCTGGGGCCTAAACACGTTGGCCCCCGGTTTGGCCCCCGTTGGCCCCGATCGTCGCGGCCGTGGCCGCTGGCTGGCGCCGATCAGATCGGCCTCAAAACCGGCACGGTGATCAACCGCTACAAGATGGCCGAACACTTCACCCTGGACGTCACCGACACCAGCCTGATCATCACCCACCGCATCGACCAGATCGCTGCGGAAGCCGCGCTGGATGGCATCTACGTGCTACGCACCAGCGTGCCCGCCGCCGCTCTCGACGCTCCCGCCACCGTGCGCGCCTACAAGGACCTCGGGTGGCGAGATGTGCTCGACAGCGGTCCGTGCGGTATCTTTCAGCGTCGCCGCGCGAGGCAACGCCGACGGGCCGGGCGGCAACCCGGCCGGTGCCGCAGGTGCGGTCTGCACCAGGCACCCAGACCATCCCCCACGTGTGATCAATCTCGTCGGCTACCAGATCCGCCGCAGACCAATCCTTGGCGGGCTCACCAGCGAGCACCAGCTCACCGTTTGATCGAACACAGGTGCCCGTAACCTCGCGGGTCGAACCCAGAATCCTCTATTCGAGCCCCACAGGCCCGGATCGTTCGTCGTGATCTTCGTGTTTTCGGCGGGCGGTGTGGTCACGAGGGACATCGTTGCATGTCAGACAGGTAACTCCGCTCCTCAAGCGATCAACACTTGATGTGATTCAGGCCATGGACCAGGCCCCGCTCCGCGCGTCGAGATCGGTTCGGCAGCTGGCTACGGGTACTTCGTGAGATCCCAGCAGTTGCGAAATTCGGTTTCGCCGAGACGGGTATTCCAGATCGTCCGGCCGCTGCCTGGGCGGAGCTGTCGAATGCGGTGGCGCTGCGCCGGGTCGTACCATGAGAAGGTTTCGATCTTAGCTGAACCAAGCGCGAGGGCTTCGTCGAGCGCGGGTTCGAGGTCACTGTCGTGTGAAGCGAGGATGACGAGATCGACGTCGGGCCGCTGGGCTTCCCGGATCACCGCCAGCGCGCACAGGACGTCAATGCCCTTCTCGCCCTTGCTTTCAACGACCCTCTTCCCGTCGACACCGAGCAGCGGCTGGCCGGCGGCGTCGCGCTCATAGCGGTACTTCAACGGCCGGTGCGTGACGCTGACCCGGCCATCACGCTCCCAGTGCGCCTTCTGCGCCTGGTTGCGGGCGTACGGCTTAGGGTCGTGCTCGGCCGAGGGCTGCCCGCGGTACACCAGCACGGCGGCCAGCACGGCATGATCCATTCCAGGCTGCTGCGCGCGGTTGCGGGCGGCAACCAGCTGGACCCCAAAGTGCACGGGATCGACCAGCGACTCGTGCCGGGGTAGGTACCTGCTGACGGCGAACAGCTCGTGCGCGGTCAGGTGTACGTTCTGGTAGTCCATGACCACGACAGCCCGAAGATCAGGCACAGATGCTGGGGCTCCTCACGAAAAAGCCCCGCCAGTCCCGGAGGACGGCGGGGAGCTAGGTCACCTATCATGCCACGCGGCACCCACGACTAGCAACGCGGGTATTCGCGCGCGGTCCACTGAGACAGCGACGCCCGATGGGCTCTCCCAGACCACCCAGCCCAGGCCCACCGTAGTTTCGATGAAGATCACCGCGCGGCCACGACGCAGCAGGTCAAGTGCAATAGATCCAGTGCGCACGTTTTCGGTCACATAGGGTGACCCACCGACCTTACGCGGGAGCGCCGTCGATCTCGACCCTGACGAGCGGATCCCGGTTGGATTCCAACCTGCGCCTACCTCCGGACGCCGGAACGCACCGTGCGCTCTGCATATCGGCGAGCCGAGTGCGGGGGTTCAAGTCGGTGGGGGGAGTTGGACCAAATGGCGTTGTCAACTTGAGCGGTGGCTTGATCGCGTTCCACCCGTGGCGTGAGCATCTGGTTTGATCGTGGCCCGAGAGAGCGGGGGTGCGGTCATTGAACGCGGACGCGGTGTCCTACCGGGGGTTCCGCTACCCAGCTGAGATCATCTCCCACTGCGTGTGGCTGTACCACCGCTTCCCGCTGAGCTTCCGCGAGATCGAGGAGATGATGCTCGCCCGAGGCGTGGTCGTCTCGCACGAGACCATCCGGCAGTGGTCGGTGAAGTTCGGCGCCGCGTACACGGCAGGCCTGCGCCGACGCCGCCCGAAAGCCGGGGACAACTGGCACCTGGACGAGGTGTTCATCAAGGTCAACGGCCAGCGGCAGTACCTGTGGCGGGCCGTGGACCAGGACGGGAACGTGCTGGACATCCTGGTCCAGAGCAGGAGAAACACCAAAGCCGCGAAACGGTTTTTGGCCAAGCTGATGAAAAAGCAGCGGCAGGTCCCGCGGGTGCTGGTCACCGACAAACTCCGCAGCTACGCAGCGGCGCACCGGGACCTGATGCCCTCGACTGAGCACCGCCAGTCCAAGTACCTCAACAACCGCGCGGAGAACTCACACCAACCCACCCGCCAGCGAGAACGGGCCATGAAAGGCTTCCGCTCCCCGGGTCGAGCCCAGCGGTTCCTGGCCTGCTTCAGCCTGATATCACCGCACTTCCGGCCCCGGCGCCACCTGCTGTCGGCCACCGAGTACCGCACCGAGATGCACCACCGCTTCACGACCTGGAACGAGATCACCGGCCTGGCCGCAACCCCCTGACCGAGGCGCCGCCAAAGGTCCACCACACCCTGACATGCCCTCGGCCAGGTCAACGACCGATAAGTTGACAACGCCAACTGGGCATCCTCCAGCTCCTTCTCCAACCGGCTAGCCTCCCGGCTCCGCTCCGCGGCGAGAGTGGCCCGATACCGGGTGAGATCCCGCAGCTGCCGGATCGGCTCCGGCGGCACAAAAGATGCCTTCAACAAGCCGCACTCACCCATCTGAGATAACCACGCCGCATCTGAGACATCCGTCTTCCGCCCGGGTAGACCCTTGGCGTGCGCGGCATTAACGAGAATCACCTCAAACGGGCCGTCCTCCAGCAGGTAAAACGCGCCCCGCCAATAGTCCCCCGTTGCCTCCATCACCACCAGGGTGACCTTCTCGGCCACCAACCAGTCCCGCAGCTCCAACAAAGCATTCGTGGTGGTGGCGAAGGTGCGGATCTCTTGGCGGCGGGAGCGCTTCCCGCTCGGACTCGGGGTGCGCACGCACGCCTTGAGATCCTTCTTCCCGATATCCAACCCCGCGCACCGCTGGTGCAACAGTTCCACGAACCCCTCCCCAAACGAACCGACAGACCCTGACACGCGCTCGTCCGGAGGGACCACAGGGCTGAAGAATCTGACCCGCGTGCTCATAGCAACAATTGACAGTTCCTGTCGGTGGCCCCCAGCACCATCCTGATCCACGAACTCTAGGGCATCACAGTACAATCGGCGTCCCGGACGAACGCAGCCCCCATTTTCCCACCTCCACAGTGGCCCAGCGCAGCGGCCCC
>Ga0213881_10000789_pt1 | contig 17357 bp, 13 predicted proteins | sample BarmaccoBMER_R08_FD_160104 | JGI IMG/M metagenome (GOLD analysis project Ga0213881, IMG submission 160104) | Barbacenia macrantha exposed rock microbial communities from rupestrian grasslands, the National Park of Serra do Cipo, Brazil - ER_R08 ... | reverse complement strand
CACCACCACGGGACGACACGCCGCCGCCCCGGCAACTTGACACCAGCCCAGCACCGAGCGCAGGTAACAGCCTCTAGAGGGGGTGCGATGGCACATTCACCGCGTGCGGCAGCGAGGCCGAGGGAGAGGCGGTGGCCGAGGCTAGGATGCGGTTGACCACGTCGGGGACGGTTTCGTCCAGCGATGGCCATGGGAATGCGGGGCGGGAGATCCGCAGGCTGACCATGCCGTGCAACTGCTGCCAGATGAGCATGGCGGTCCGGAATGACTCCGGATCCCCCGATTCCCGGCCGACACATTCCGATACCGCGTCGATGAGCTGCTGGAAGACCGCGTACCCGGGGAACTGCCCGGGCGGCACGGATTCCGGCGATAGCAGCGGCCGCGCGAACATCACCTGGTAATGCCCCTGGTACGTGATGCCGAACTGGCAATAGGCGATACACCCGGCCCGAACCCGCTCGCAGGCGGTCGCGCCCGCGTCCCTGGCCTCGTCCTGGAGCTTCACCAGCTCACCGAACCCGCGTTCGGCCACCGCCAGGATCAGCGAATCGACGTCGTCGAAGTGCAGATACACCGAAGTCGCGGCCACGCCCACTTCGCGTGCCACCGCTCGCAGCGTCAGCGGCGGGGAGGCGGGGTCCGCCAGCAGCCGGCTGGCCGCCCCGATGATGTCATTCCGCAGCCTTTCTCCCTGTCCACGCGGATTCCGCTGCCTGGCCGGCATCCCATCTCCTCCTCGAGAGTCGCCGATCCGGGAAGACTACACCCGTTGCGCTACGACTGATCTGGTCCCGCGGAAGGTCCAAAGTGTTTCCGGCAGTACCTCGGGGGAGAGTTGGGATATCGCGCCGCGGTGGACCCGTGGACTGACTAAATGAGATCGGAGAAAGATGGGGAGCCTGTTGCCCGATGGCCAGCCCGTCGAGTCGCTGCTGCGGACGGCGCAATTCTTCTCGCCGGGTACCCCATCAGATGATCAACGCGAAGTGCACCGACGGGGCGGCCGAGGTAGCGAGGAGTTCTACCACGAGCGGTGGCGGCACGACAAGCAAGTCCGCTCGACGCACGGGGTGAACCGCACCGGGTCATGCTCATGGAAGGTGTACGTCAAAGACGGGATCATCACCTGGGAGGCTCAGCAGACCGATGAACTCGAGCAGGTGCACCGTGCGTGGGAATCCGGACCACCCCCGTCCGGCCACGGCTACGACTACCGCGTCCCGTACTGATGGATGCCGTGCGGGACCTGCATCCTGGATACTTCGCGTTCGTCATGGCTACCGGCATCATCTCGTCCGGCATGTCCGCGCTCGGACCGTCGTGGCTGTCCCGGGCACTGCTCGCCATCGCGGCGGGCGGGCTCGTCGTGCTCGGTGCCGCGCTGCTCGTCCGGCTCGCCCTGTTTCGTGCCAACGTGGCAGCCGACGTGCGGACCCCGGAACGCGTGTTCGGCTTCTTCACCATCGTGGCCGCCCTGGACGTGCTCGGTGTACGGCTCGCGGCCGCGGGGCATCCGCTGGCCACCGCGATCCTGAGCGGCCTGGCCGCCGCGGTGTGGCTGGTACTGACGTACGGTCTGCCAGCCTGGCTGCTGGTCGGCCGCGCCCAGGACTCGGTGCTCGGCGGTGTCAACGGCGGCTGGCTGCTGTGGGTGGTCGGCACGCAATCCATCTCGGTCGCGGCGTCAACCATGGTGTCCGCGTGGCGGTCGCAGTCCGCGCTGCTGGCGACCATCGGCATCGCGCTATGGAGCGTCGGGCTGCTGCTGTATCTGCTGCTTGTCTCGCTGATCCTGCTGCGCTGGCTGACAATACCGATGACGCCGGAGGCGCTGGGTCCGCCGTACTGGATCCTGATGGGCGCCACCGCGATCACCGTGCTGGCCGGAGCGGACATCCTCCGGCTTCCAGCCACGCTCCCGGTCAGGCAGGCGGCCGGCGGGTTCGTCGAGGGGTTCTCGTTCGCCATGTGGGCGTTCGGAACCTGGTGGATCCCGCTGCTCATCGTGCTCGGGATCTGGCGCCACGTCGGGCACCACTGGCCGCTGACCTACGAGCCGCCGCTGTGGAGCGTGGTCTTCCCGCTCGGCATGTACTCCGTGGCCACGCTGACGTTCGGCAAAGCGGCGCACCTGACATTCATGGGCCCGCTCGCCCGGTTCATGATCTGGGTGGCGCTCGCCGCCTGGCTGCTGGTAGCCACCTCGTTCGGTGTCAGGTCTGCCAGTAGACGGTGTAGTACTGATGGGCGGCGCGGGCAACCGGCACCAGGGTGACCGGCTTGCCGTCGGCGTTGGCCGAGAACGTCATCGGCGCCGCATTAGTGCGCTGCACCGACGTGACGTCGAGCGTGGGCAGCGCCGGGCCCGGATCGGTGGCGTAGACGCCGCTCAGCACCACCGGGCCGTAGGTGACCGCCTGCACCCGGGGCTGGTCGGGCGCCCGGTCGAACGCGACCGCCATCGGCAGCGTGACCTCGAGCTTGTCTCCCGCCTGCCACAACCGCTGGATCGTGACCCAGCCACCCGGCACGGCATCGCGTAGATCACCCACCACCGAGCCGTTGAGCTTGACCAGGGGTTTACCCGACGTCCACGACGGCACCCGGACGCGAAGGGAGATGACCGCTGCGCCAGCCACCGTCGTTATAAGGATCTGGGGTTTATCGGGAAAGCCGGTCTCCTGGCGCAGGTGGAGGCCAAGATCAGCCAGCCGGACCTCGGACGGGATGAACAAGTTGACGTAGAGGCCCTGGGAGTCGCGGGCGTAGATCGTGTCGGCGAACTTGGCCTGCGTTTCCATGCCGGTCGCGTTGTCGCAGGTGAACGTGTCATAGTCGGTGGCGTATACGTTCGGGTCGCCGGACGGGAAGTAGTTGAGCGGCTGGCGCTTGAACGCCCCGGGCGACAGGCCGGTGTAATAGCAGTTGAAGCCGTGCGGCGACGTCGGGTCCTGCTCCCCCAGCATCTGGTTGAACAGCGCCCGCTCGTAGTAGTCGATGAGGTCGACGCGGCGCGGCTGATGGAAGTACAGCAGCCTGGTGAGCTTGAGCATGTTGTAGCCCACGCAGTTCTCGCAGGTGAAGTTGGACAACTGGGTGGCGACCGCGTCGGGCGCCTGGAAATGCTCGTAGTTGCTGGCGCCGCCGTTGACGTAGGAGTGGTGCTGGGTCACCATGTTCCAGAAATTGACGGCTATATCGTGATATTTCGACGCGAGAGCGCTCGATCCCAGCTCTTCCCACATCCGGACGCATGCCACGATCTTGGGCACGGTCATGTTTGCGTGCACGCCGGCCAGCGGGTCGATGCCCGCGGCGAGCGGATCGAGTATTTCCGCGTGATAGAACCGCTGCGCGGCGGCCAGGTAGCGTTCGACGCCGGTGATCGCGTACAGGTTCGCGAGCGCCTCGGGCATTCCGCCGAACTCCGTCTGGAGCACCATCTGCATCTGCGTGTACGGCAGCCGGGCGGTGCGCCAGGCCACCCAGTCGCCGAGCCGGGTGGCGACCTGGAGGGCAGCGTCGTCCCCGGCCAGCTGGTACTGGTCGATCAGTCCGGCCAGGTACTTGTGGATCATGTAGTAGGGCGACCAGACGCTCTTCCCGGCCTCCAGGATGTCGAAGAACGACTCGGGGAAGGCGGAGAGGTATCCGGGGTTGAAGCCCGCTGCCTTCGCCTTGGCCTGGAGCATGGCGAGCTGGGCGACGAGGTACTGGCCACGTTCCAGTGCCTCGGCACTGCCGGTATTCGCGTAGGTGATCGCGAGCGCGGACAGCAGATGCCCGGTGGTGTGCCCGCGCACCTGCGACTGCGGATCCTCCCAGCCGCCGCACGGCTGGGCGGTGGTGGGTACGCCGTAATTGAGGCGGAACGGGCGGAGCATGCGGTCGGGGTCCAGGAACAACAGGTAGGCGGTGTTCCGGGCCTGGTTCTGCCGGAACGGGCTGTCCAGCAAGGTGACGTCACGCAGGGCGAAGGCCGTGGTCCGGCCGGCGAGCCCGTCCGGGGCGTACCCGGTGGTGACGGCCATGGCGCCGGCCACCTCTTCCTGAGGCGACCACGCGGCATTGCCATCGCCGGTGACCAGCGCTCCCGCGGCGGCCGCGGTCGCGAACCCGCCCAGTGCGGCCAGGGCCCGCCGCCTGGTCAGCCACATCTGGTCTGCCACGCCTGCTCCACCCTTGACCTCCGCCAGCCAACGACAGCACCCCGCAGGCCCTAGGGCATGTCCCTGGCCAGATCGTACCGCGCAAACGGTTGCCAGTCAGGTGTGAGCCGTGTGTCGGTGTTGGATTGGCCTGGGCCTCCGGCCGCGGCGTTCGGCCACATGGATTGCGGCCAGGACGGCGCCGACGACGGCCAGGGCGCCTAGGGCCAGCAGCGTGACCGCCTCAGCGTGGGCGGAGGCGTGGCGGAAGGTCAGGGCGCTGGCATGAGCCGGGAGATGGCCAGCCAGGTTCAGGTACAGGGTGCCGAAGGTGGCCACCCCGACCACGATGCCGAGCTGGTTGACGGTCACCACGACGCCGGTCGCGTCGGCCGCCAGTTCCACCGGGACACGCAGCAGGACGCGGGTCATCAGCGGACTGAACGCGGCGGCCATGCCGGCACCGGTCAGCGCGGCGGTCAGGTAAAGCGCGACGCCGCCGGAGCCACCGGAGTGCAGCAGCGCGGCCATCAGCCCCATCGAGATCGCGACCAGCACGAAGCCGACGACGATCAGTGCGCTGTGCGTTGCCGCGGGCAGCCTCCGCCAGTTGAGGCTCACCAGCCCGAACGTGGCCGCGGACGGGGCGAACGTGAGTCCGGCGCGCAGCGCGGAGTCGCCGAGGCCGTCCTGGAGATGCAGCGCGAAGGCGAAGAAGAACCCGCCGAAGCAGACCATCACCGCGAACAGCGCCGCGATCGCGACCGTGACACCGGGCAGCGTCATGACCCGGCCCGGGATCAGGGGCGTGCCGCCGCGTGCGGACACCCGGCGCTCGGCCAGCACGAACGCCCCGATCAGCGGGACGCTGGCCGCCATCGCGATCCACCCCCAGGTGGGCCAGTTCTCGGGCTGACCGAGCACCAGCGGCAGCACGACCGCCAGGACGGCGGGGGTCAGCAGCGCCAGACCGCCCAGGTCGAGAGTCCGGCCCGGCTCACCCTTGCCGTGGGGCAGGGCACGCATCCCGACGCCGACCAGCACCGCGCCGATCGGCACGTTGACCAGGAACACCGGACGCCAATCCCAGCCGAACAGGTTCGCGCTGATCAGCAGGCCACCGGCCACCTGACCAACCACAGCGCCGCCCGCGATCACCGCCGCGTACCTGGCCATCGCGCGCACCCGGGCCGGACCGGTGTGGGTGCGCTGGATCAGGCTGAGGACCTGCGGGATCAGCAGCGCCGCGCCCGCGCCCTGGACGAAGCGCAGGCCGGTCAGGGCGCCGGACGTGGTCGCCACGCCGCAGCCCAGCGAGGCCAGCGTGAACGCCACCACCCCGGCGAGGAACATCCGGCGGTGCCCGAGGATGTCACCGAGCCGGGCGCCGGTCACCAGCAGCACCGCGTAGGTGATCGTGTATCCCGCCACGATGAGCTGCAGGCTCGCACCCGAGGCATGCAGGCTGGCGTGAATAGACGGAGCGGCGACATTCACAATAGAGGCGTCGAGGACGGCCATGAACTGGCCGACCAGCACGATCGCCAGCACGAGACCAGGGCGAACGGGACGGTCTTCAGGGATCAGCGCCGTCCGTATCTGGGCGCCTCTGGTCAATATGTTCGTCATGCCACTAAGCTTGGCGGAAGTCCTATCCAGGTACCAGGTGCCTGTTTATCCTGGTATTGACGCCACCTGGATACCCGGGAGGAACACGACCACCATGGGAACTGTGAGCGAAGCACGGCGCACCGAACTGGCCGCTTTCCTGCGCAGCCGCCGCGAGCGCATCTCCCCCGAAGACGTCGGCCTGCCGGCCGGTCAGCGCCGCCGCACGGCGGGGCTGCGCCGTGAAGAGGTGGCCCAGCTGGCCGGGGTGGGGGTGACCTGGTACACCTGGCTGGAGCAGGGCCGCCCGATACATGCCAGCGTCCAGGTTCTTGACGCGGTAGCCAAGACACTCCAGCTGGACGCGGTGGAGCGGCAGCACCTGTTCCGCCTGGCCGAAGTGCCGGAGGGCGCCGTCCCGGACGGGGGCTGCCTCCAGCTCCGTCCCGAGGTCCAGCAGATCCTGGACCAGCTCAACCCCATGCCCGCGAACGTGGTCAGTGAACGCTTCGACATAGCCGCCTGGAATCAGGCCTATGCTGCCCTGTTCCCGCGCACGCCCGATCTTCCCGTGTCCGAGCGGAACACGCTCCTTCAGTGCTTCACCGTCCCGGAGTGCTGCCGCGCCTTCCAGAACAGCGAAGAACAGCGCGCCGCGATGGTCGCCCACCTCCGCGCCGCATACGGTCATCATGTGGGCGACCCCGCCTGGACCGCGTTCATCAAGCGAATGGAAGCCGCCAGCCCGGAGTTCGCCAGAATGTGGGCCACTCAGGACGTGGCTTACCCAGCCTCCTATACCAAGGTCTTCCGGCACCCGCTCCATGACAAGCTCCTGATGACCTCCACCAGCCTGTCCGTCCAGGGTTGTCCGGGCGCGCGCATGGTCATTTACACCCCCGCCGACGCTGGAACCCGCCAGGCGATGGAAATGATCATGACGGAGTGCACCCGGAGCGGCGTCCATTTTCCGTGCTGGGAGCAACATCGCGCCCGCGAACGAGAACTGGCGATGACTTAGCGTCATCTTTGCAGGTTCCCGAGACGCCCATGATCATCCCAAGTACTATAAATAATCCGTTCATCACGCAACGTTGACTTAAATATTCGCCAACACACCGACCGCAACACTGCTAACCTGTCTTCCAACGCCACTCAAACCCTCCTCACCGGCCACGGGGTGCAGGAATACGGACGGTGACCTGGGGCGGAAGATCGCTATGCATAGTGGTGTTCTTCCTGGGTAGTGGTGATTCGCTCGGACCAACGGTCCAATAAGGGGAAACATGTCTCCGGTTATTGGCATTACCACATATGAAGATCAGGCCGCCTGGCGTGGCTGGAACGCGCGCGCCGCGCTACTCCCCTACGTCTACGTGGACGCGGTACGGAACGCGGGAGGCCGCGCGGTGCTGCTCCCGCCCGGCGGCACGGATGCCGAGGCGCGGGAGACCGTCGCGGGACTTGACGGCCTCGTGGTGTCGGGGGGCCCGGACATCGATCCCGCCCGCTACGGCGCCGTACGCCATCCGGAGACCCAGGCACCGGTACATTCCCGGGACAGCTGGGATCTCGCGGTGACCACCAGCGCGCTAAGCCTGGGGGTTCCGTTGCTCGCGATCTGCCGGGGCATGCAGGTACTGAACGTCTGCCGGGGCGGCACCCTGCATCAGCACGTGTCTGACATGGTCGGGCATGCGCGGCACAACGGCCCGGCGACTGGATTCGGACAGCATTCCGTGCAGGTCGCCGAGGGCAGCTTGCTGGCCTCGGTCCTGCCGTCAGGCCAGTACTTCGACGTGCCGACCCACCACCACCAGGCCGTTGACCTGCTCGGAGACGGACTGACCGCGGTCGCCTGGGAAGAAGACGGGCTGATCGAGGCGATCGAGGCCGGACCGTCGGAACTCGGCGCGATATCCGGTTTCGTGCTCGGCGTGCAGTGGCATCCCGAGCAGGGCGACGACTCGCGGCTGTTCCGGGCTCTCGTGGCGGCCGCCGCCGAGCGTGCAGCCGAACGGGCGGACCTCGCATCAATGGTCTAGTCTTGGACCGTGACGGATAGCTCACCCGCGATTACCGATGCGGTATTCCGCGCGGTGCGGACGGGCAACGCATTCGAGGAAACAGTCGAGCGCCTGCTGGAAGGTATCAAGCTCGGTATATACGCGCCTGGTGACCGGCTGCCCGCCGAACGCGAACTGACCAGCAGGCTCGGTGTCAGCCGGATCACGCTCCGCGATGCGCTGCGCGAACTCGGGTCGGCCGGATACGTGGAGACCAAGCGCGGACGGTTCGGCGGGACGTTCGTGATCCGGCAGCCGGAAGCGCCGCCGCTGGCCACAGTGGTCCGTGACATGGGCCGGTTCCTCGACGACGCGCTCACGTTCCGGCGCGTGGTGGAGACCGGGGCGGCCGAGATGGCCGCGCGGGCGACCCTGTCCCAGCGGCAGCGCGAGGAACTGGCCGACTGCCTGGCCTCAGTGCGGGCGGTCGGCTCGCCGAGCTATCGGGCCGCCGACACCCGGCTCCACCTGGCGATCGCGGACGCGGCGGGATCGCCGCTGCTGACCGCCAGCGTGGTCGAGGCGCGCGTGCGACTGGTGGACCTGCTGAACGCGATCCCCATGCTCGAGCGCAACCTGGACCACGCGAACATCCAGCACGCCCGGGTCGTGCACGCCATCCTGGCCGGTGATTCCGATCGTGCGCGGCGGGCGATGGAGGAGCACGTGGCCGGCACGGCCGCCCTACTGCGCGCATTCCTCAAGCAGTAACTGCCCGGAGCATGATCATGGGTCAAAGGCGGGAATAGTTACCGCAAACGACCCATGATCATGGGATGAGAAGGTGAGGCGCCCCGGAACGGCCCTTGACACCTGCGCTGACGCGATGCGTCAATGGATCAATTCCAGCCATATGCGTTCGCGCTTGGGGAGGGTGGTGGACATGGCCGAAGAGATCGCGGCGGCGCCGACGCTGGCCACCGACGAACAGCGCCTGCACGAACTCGGATACGCGCAGGAACTACGCAGGCGGATGTCGGGGTTCTCGAACTTCGCCGTCTCGTTCACGATCATCTCGATCCTGTCGGGTTGCCTGACCCTCTACGGGTACGGCATGGTCACCGGCGGACCAGCGATCATCGTGTGGGGGTGGCCGATCGTCGGCGCCATGACCTTGATGGTCGGGCTGGCGATGGCCGAGGTGTGCTCCAGCTTCCCCACGGCAGGCGGCCTGTACTACTGGTCGGCCAAGCTGGCCCGCAGGAACGGCCCGGCCTGGTCCTGGTTCACCGGCTGGTTCAACTTTCTCGGCCAGGTCGCGGTCACCGCGGGCATCGACTTCGGCGCCGCATTCTTCATCAACGCGCTGCTGAACCTGGAATGGGGGGTCAGCACGGCGCACTGGGTCACGATCTTGATCCTGGCCGGCGTGCTGCTCCTGCACGGACTGCTGAACCAGTTCGGCATCCGGCTGGTCGCGCTGCTGAACGACGTGAGCGTGTGGTGGCACATCCTCGGCGTGCTGATCATCGTCTCGGTGCTCGCGTTCGTGCCCGCCAAGCACGCGTCGGCCAGCTACGTGTTCACCGCGACGGTCAACGGCACCGGATGGCACAGCACGTTCTACGTGCTGCTGCTCGGCCTGCTGCTGGCCCAGTACACGTTCACCGGGTACGACGCGTCGGCACACATGACAGAGGAGACGCACAACGCCGCCCGCAGCGGCCCGCGCGGCATCGTGATGTCGATCGTGGTGTCGCTGTTCGCCGGCTGGGTGCTGCTGATCGGGATCACATTCGCGATCCAGAAGGCCCAGTACTCCACGTACACGGGCGCGCTGGTGCCGCCGGCCCAGATCTGGGCAACCGCGATCGGCGACACGGGCGCCAAGCTGCTGCTGGTGGTGGCGATCGGGGCCCAGTTGTTCTGCGGCATGTCCTCGGTCACCGCGAACTCGCGGATGATCTACGCGTTCTCCCGGGACGGGGCGCTGCCCGGGTCGGCGTTCTGGCACCGGATCAACGCGAAGACCCGCACCCCCACCAACGCGATCTGGCTGGCGGCCGGCGGCGCGCTGATACTGGCCCTGCCCTACCTGGGTAACAACACGGCCTACGCGGCGGTCACCTCGATCGCGACCATCGGCCTGTACATCGCCTACGTGCTGCCCACGTTCCTGCGGCTCCGGCAGGGGGCGAGCTTCCGGCGCGGGCCGTGGCACCTGGGCCGGTGGAGCTACCCGGTCGGTATCGTCGCGGTCATCTGGGTGGCCTTCATCACGATCCTGTTCATGCTGCCCACGGCGAGCCCGATCGGCTGGGGCAACTTCAACTACACGGTCGTGGCCGTACTGGCGGTCATCGGGTTCGCCGGCATCTACTGGCTGGTCTCGGCGAAGAACTGGTTCAAGGGCCCCAAGGTGCAGGGCACGCCGGAAGAACTGGCCGCAATCGAGCATGAGCTGGAGGAGCTGGCCTGATGCCAGGAATGCTGTCCCTGGACGAGCTGCGTTCGGCTGTCGAAGCCGGCTCGATCGACACCGTCGTGGTGGCGATGACCGACATGCAGGGGCGGCTGCAAGGCAAACGACTGCACGCGCAGTTCTTCCTCGACGAAGTGGCCGAGCACGGCACCGAGGCCTGCGACTACCTGCTGGCCGTGGACACCGATATGAACACGGTCCCCGGGTACGCCAGCAGCTCATGGGAGACCGGCTACGGGGACATCGCGCTGACGCCGGACATGGGCACACTGCGGGTGCTCCCGTGGCAGCCTGGGACGGCGCTTGTGCTCGCCGATGTGAATTCGGTGAACGACGGCAGTCCGATCGCGCCGTCGCCACGGCAGATCCTGCGGACACAACTCGAACGTGTTGACGAGCGAGGATGGACCTGTTACGCTGGTACCGAACTGGAATTCATAGTATTCGAGGGATCGTACGAGCAGGCCTGGGACAGCGGCTACCGCGGTCTGGTTCCAGCTAATCGATACAACGTGGACTACTCGGTGCTGGGCACGAGCCGGGTAGAGCCGCTGCTGCGGGACATCAGGAACGGCATGGCCAGTGCCGGGCTACGGGTGGAATCGGCTAAGGGCGAGTGCAATCTCGGCCAGCATGAGATTGCGTTCCGGTACACGGACGCGCTGACCACGGCGGATCAGCACGTGTTGTACAAGACGGGGGCGAAAGAGATCGCCGCCCGGCACGGGTACAGCCTGACGTTCATGGCCAAGGTGAACGAGCGGGAGGGCAACTCCTGCCACATCCACGTCTCATTCCGGGCCGGTGACGGGACACCGGTGATGGCGGGTGACGAGCAGTACGGGCTGTCCGAGACCGGTGCCGCGGTGGTGGCGGGCATGCAGGCCGGGCTGCGCGAGCTGACCCTGCTTTACGCACCCACGATCAACTCCTACAAGCGGTACTGTCCGGGCAGCTTCGCGCCGACCGCGGTGGCGTGGGGGCCGGACAACCGGACCTGTGCGCTGCGACTGGTCGGGCGCGGGCCTTCGCTGCGGGTGGAGTGCCGGGTTCCCGGCGGCGACGTGAACCCGTACCTGGCGCTGGCCGGGCTGGTGGCGAGCGCTCTCGACGGAGTGGAGCGTGGGCTGCCGCTGCCGCCGCCGGTAACCGGCAACGCATACACCGAACCGGACACCGAGCACGTACCCGCCACGCTGGAGGACGCGGCGGCGCTGTGGGCCGGGTCCGGGCTAGCCCGGGAGGCCTTCGGCAAGGAGGTCGTGGACCACTACACGAACATGGCCCGGGTCGAGCTCGCGGCGTACGGGTCGGCGATCACCGACTGGGAGCTGCGCCGGTACTTCGAACGTATTTGACCGATAGGGGGTTTGCGATGCGTTTCTCCGGCAGGACAGTCGTCATCACCGGGGCGGGGAGCGGGATCGGGCTCGCCGCGGCGCGGCGGTTCGCGTCCGAGGGCGCCCACGTGGTGGCGGTCGACATCGACGACGCGGCAGGCGAGAAGACCGCGGCGGAGACCGGCGGAATCTTCGTTCACGCCGATGTCACGGCGGAGGCCGATGTGGGGGCGGCCTTCGCCGCGGCATTCGAGGCCTACGGCTCGGTGGATGTCGCATTCAACAACGCCGGCATCTCGCCACCGGACGACGACTCGATCCTGACGACCGGCCTTGACGCCTGGCGCCGGGTACAGGACGCCAACCTGACCTCGGTGTACCTGTGCTGCAAGGCCGCGCTAGGTTACATGCGCCAGCAAGGCAAGGGCGCGATCGTGAACACGGCCTCATTCGTGGCGGTGATGGGTTCAGCGACGTCCCAGGTCTCGTACACCGCGTCGAAGGGCGGCGTCCTCGCACTGTCCAGGGAACTCGGCGTCCAGTTCGCGCGGGAGGGAATCCGGGTCAACGCGCTGTGCCCCGGACCGGTCAACACCCCCCTGCTACAGGAACTGTTCGCCGCCGATCCCGAACGGGCCGCCCGCCGCCTTGTGCACGTGCCAATGGGGCGCTTCGCCGAGCCGGAGGAGATCGCTGCCGCGGCTGCCTTCCTGGCCAGCGATGACGCGTCGTTCATCACCGGCGCGACCTTCCTGGTGGACGGAGGTATCTCGGCGGCATACGTCACCCCGCTGGGGGATTTACGGGTCACAGCGGGTGAGACGGTCGTCGTTCGTGCGAAGAGACTTTAAAGCGGACCGGAGCGTCCGAAGCCTGATGGTGACCGGCATTGCGCGAAGTTCCGCGAGCACCTCGTCGCTGTAGTCAGAGCCGATGTCGGTCAGCACGTAGCCATAGTCGTCCCTGGTCCGCAGCAGCTGGCCTTCGACGTTCACGCCATGCTGGGCGAGCATGCTGTTGATCGACGCCAGGACCCCGGGCACGTTCTTGTGGATGTGCGCCAGGCGCCGCTCGCCGATGACCTCGGGCAAGGCAAGCTCGGGGAGGTTCACGCTCAGCGAGGTCGAGCCGGTCGCCACGTAGTCGGCCAGCTTCCCGGCCACGAACTCGCCGATATCCTGCTGCGCCTCCTCGGTCGAGCCGCCGACGTGCGGGGTGAGGATCACGTTGGGCAGGCCGCGCAGCTCAGAGACGAACTCGTCACCCCTGCCCTTCGGCTCGTGGGGAAACACGTCGATGGCCGCGCCGGCGACGTGGCCGCTCTCGATGGCGCGGCGCAGTGCGGCATGATCGACCACGAAGCCGCGGGACAGGTTGAGGAACAGCGACCGGGGCCGCATCGCGGCGAACTCCGCCTCGCCGAAAAAACCGCGGTTCCCGTCGCGGCCATCCACGTGAAGAGTGACGGTTTCCACCGTTTCGAGCAGCTCGTGCAGCGTCGAACAGCGGCGGGCGTTACCGAGGGCCAGCTTGTCGGCTATGTCGTAGAAATATACGGACATGCCGAGGTTCTCGGCGAGGACCGAGAGCTGGGTGCCGATGTTGCCGTAGCCGACGATGCCCAGGCGCCGTCCCCGCACTTCGTGGGCGCCTTTGGCGGATTTGTCCCAGATACCCGCGTGCATCTGCGTGTACTTCTCGGGCAGCCGCCGGGCCATCGCGATGATCTCGGCCAGCGCGAGCTCGACCACGCTGCGGGTGTTGGAGAACGGCGCGTTGAACACCGCGACGCCACGGCGGGCGGCGGCGCCCAGGTCGATCTGGTTGGTGCCGATGCAGAACGCGCCGACGGCCAGCAGGCTCGAGGCGGAGTCGAGGACGCGCTCGGTGACGCTGGTGCCAGACCTGATGCCGAGCAACTGCACATCGCGGACGGCTTCGATCAGCTCATCCTCGTCGAGCGCACGCGACAGCGTTTCGACCTGGTGGCCCTCTTTGGCCAGTCGCACCGCCGCGTCCGGGTGGATGTTCTCGAGCAGCAGCACCTTCATAAGCAGCCCGTGCTTCCCTCCGTCGGTGTTTCTATCTCAGCCTAACGACCGGTGGTAACTGGTCTGTGGACGCGGTCCGGTTCAGGCCCGGCGCCGAGCCCGGCGATCCTGGACCTGACCTCATCGGCGAGCGGGTGGGAGATGCGATCCAGGATCGCCTCCGCGGCCAGCCACGCTTGTCTGGCGCCGTCTGGGTTGGCCGCGGCGGCCAGCGCGTCGCCGAGGTCGGTCAGTGCCTGGGCCTCGTGGACCAGGTAGCCGGATTCCCGGAAGACCTCGACCGCCTGCTCGTAGGACGCCCTGGCCTGGGCCAGGTCGCCGCGCTTGGCGTGGATATAGCCGATGACCCGCAGGGACTCGGCCGCGCCGACCCGGCTGCCGGTTTCCCGGTTCAGGCTCAGCCCCCGCTGGCAGTGCGACAACCCCAGGTCATACTGCCCCAGATCGGCATAGAACTCCCCGACAGTGTTCTCCAGCGTGCCCTGCAGCCACCAGTACCCGACCGCCTTGACCATCCGCAGGCCATCCAGCGCGATCGCCAGCCCCTCGGAATGCCTGCCCTGCTCACCCATCATCACCGCCAGCCCGTTGAGCACCATCGCCTCATGGCCGCGGTCCTCCAGCTGGCGGAACAGGTCCAGCGCCCGCCGTACGTTCGGCTCGGCCCGCTCGTTGTCGCCCATCGAGGACAGCGCGTATCCCAGGAGATAGTGGCTGTGCGCCTGCGCACGCGGATCCCGAAGGCGGCGCGCCGCGGCCACCGCCACCCACTGGTTCGTCACCCAGTCGTGGTACCGGCCGGACTGGTTCAGGTACGGCGACAGCGCCCAGGGGATCAGCCAGGCGTGGTCGTTGAACCCGCTCAGGTTGGCATAGCCGACCAGCGCCAGCAGCACCGGGGCTTCCGCCTCGAACCAGGCTACGGCCTGCGCCTTGTCGGACACGTCGACCGGCTCCACCCCCGGCTGCGGCGGAGCCGGGCGTACTGAGGACCGCGGCCCCAGCCGGACCGACGCCGACGCGGCCGAATGCAGGTAATGATCCAGCACCCGGTGCGCGGCCGCCCGCCGCTCGTCGTCGGAGTCGAGCCGTTCGGCCTGCTCGGCCGCGTAGGCCCGGAGCAGCTCATGGAACGTGTACCTGGCGTGCACCGGCTCGGCCACCATGTGAGTGCGCACGAGCTCGCGCAGCGCCGCGGCGGCCTCGGCGCGCGGGACCGCGGCCAGGCTGGCCGCGGCGGTCAGCGAGATGTCCGGACCCGGATGCACGCCGAGCAGCCGGAACATCCGCGCGGCGGGCTCGCCGAGCTGGTCGTAGGACCAGGAGAACACTGCGCGCACGTCGGTGACGGCATCGTCTTCCTCGAGCGCATCCAGGCTGCCCTTGGCATCCTTCAGCTCGGCGGCGACCTCGGCCAGGGACCGCCTCGGACGGCCGGCCACACGGCCGACCGCGATGCTGAGCGCGAGCGGCAGCCGGGCGCACGCGGCGATGATCTGATCGGCCGACGACGGGTCGCCGAGCGCGCGATCATGCCCGAGCCGGTTGTCCAGCATCTCGCGTGCCTCGTCGTAGCTGAGCACGTCCAGGCTGATCGGCTCGGCGCCATCCACCGCGACCAGGCCGGCCATCTCGTTGCGGCTGGTCACCACCACCAGGCAGGCCGGCGAGCCGGGTAGCAGCGGGCGCACCTGGCCCGCGCTGGCGGCGTTGTCCAAGACGACAAGCATCCGCTTTCCGTTGGCCATGCTGCGGAAGAGGGCCGATCGCCCTTCGACGTCGCCGGGCACGCGGTGCGGCGGTACGCCGAGTGCGTCGAGAATGAAGCGCAACGCCTGGTTCGGGTCCAGCGGCGCCAGGGCCGGGTCGAAGCCGTGCAGGTTGAGGTAGAACTGGCCGTCCGGGAACCGCCTGGCCACCTGCCTGCCGAACCGGACGGCCAGCGCCGTCTTGCCGACACCGGCGGTGCCGGAGATGACTACGATCGGCACCGCGGCGTCACGGGCGGCGATGCCGTGCAACTGACCGAGCTCGTCGTGGCGGCCGGAGAAGCCTTGCGCGTCGGACGGGAGCTGGGCTGGGACGGGGACCAGCCGTTCGTCTTGGCTGATGTGTTTTTCGTAATTTGTCGTGATTTGCGTTGCGTGCTGGTTTTGTCGGTTTTCTGGGTCCTGGGGGTTCAGGGCGGCCAGGTCGAGGCCCGGATCCATGGTGAGCACCTGCTGGTGGATCCGGGACAACTCGGCACCTGGGTCGATGCCGAGTTCCTCGGCGAGTACCCGGCGTCCTTCGCCGAAGACGCGCAGGGCTTCGGCCTGGCGGCCGCTACGGTACAGGGCCAGCATCAGGAGCCCGCGCATCCGCTCGCGCAACGGGTGGTCAGCGACCATGGCGGTGAGATCGGCCAGGACCTCCTCGTGCCGGCCCAGCGCGAGCAGCGCGTCGGCGCGCTCCTCCTGGGCGGTCGAGCGCAGCTCGCCGAGCCTGGTCCGTTCCGTCTCGGCGAACGGGCCCGGCACGCCGGCGAAGGCGACCACGCCCCGCCACAACCCGAGCGCCTCATCCAGCGCTTCCACCGCGCCGACCAGGTCGCCGTTCTTCTTCTGCTGACGCGCGCGATTGACGTGCTGCTCGAACGAAACGGCGTCCGGCTGGCCCGGAACGAGGTGAAGCACGTAACCGGCGCCGGTGGACACCAGGATGCGGCCCGGACCTCTCAGCGAACGGTCCGGTTCGAAGATGCGGCGCAGCCCGGCCACATAGGTATAGACACCGCCCTCGGCGCTCTGCGGGGGTTCCTGACCCCAGACCGCGTCGACCAGCTCACTGCGGGAAATCACCCGGTTCGCACGCATGGCGAGGATCCCGAGCACGGCCTGCTGGCGAGGCTGCCCCACCGGGAGCTCCTGATCGCCGTTCCACGCCATGATCGGCCCGAGCACGCCGACGCGCAACACCACGGTTTCGCGATCCTTCCGCTTGCCCGACCGCCTCTACAGCAGCGTCGACGGCCGACGGCGTCCGCAGAAGCCCTCCGTAGGAGCCTTCCGCAGGAGCCGTAATAGGTGGCCGAGAGCGCTTTTACCGAGGTTACCGGGATTTGCGTAACTCATCTAGAAGAAATCGAGATCACCTAGAGACAGCCATTCAATAGTGGGTCGGACCTGGCTGGCGCTTGGAGGAGCGGGCCGGTAAGGCTCCAGCCTGGACGGATGATCGGTTTGTTCCGGTCTGTCCGGTTGCTTGGCTGGGTTGGCTCGGTTGGCTCGGTTGGCTCGGTTGGCTCGGTTGGAGATCAGCAGCGCATTGCTCCTTCGAACTCGGGAGGTCAAAGGAGATGCCGGTGCATGACCCGGACCGTTGGCGCTATCAGGATCAATATTGGCGCTACCGGGATAAATGAGATAGCCATCATGAACGTCCCCCCGCCCCAGAAAGACGTTCCAGCCCGGTCGTCCCAATCTTCTTTGGCTGCCCGTGTGCAGTCCACTTCACCTGCCTCGATGCGCTCGGCGGGCAGGGGAACTTCACAATCTGCCCGGTCGTCGGCACGCCAGTCCGGCCAGGGGCGGCAGTCCGGCCAGGGACGCCAGTCCGCTCAAGGACGCCCGTCCGGTCAGGGACGGCAGGATGAGCTTCTGTGGCAGCTCGCGGAGCGAGCCAGGCGGCAGCGCTTGCGTCATCAACTGGAGCGCATTCATAATCGGAAGAGCGTCGTG